>Ga0207684_10000100_pt1 | contig 163084 bp, 168 predicted proteins | sample KBSK5501metaG_FD_184342 | JGI IMG/M metagenome (GOLD analysis project Ga0207684, IMG submission 184342) | Corn, switchgrass and miscanthus rhizosphere microbial communities from Kellogg Biological Station, Michigan, USA - KBS K5-50-1 metaG... | ecosystem: Host-associated > Plants > Roots >... | reverse complement strand
GAGACGCCCGCAGGGGTCCTGGTCGGATTCGAGAACCACAGCGGCCGCACCTACCTCGGACCGAACGCGAAACCGCTGGGAGCGGTGGTCGTCGGGAATGGCAACAACGGCGAGGACAAGACCGAGGGCGCGGTGCAGGGAAAGATCATCGGAACCTACAGCCATGGCTCGTGCCTTCCGAAGAATCCCTGGCTCGCGGATCGGCTGCTCGCGTGGGCGCTCGAGCGGCGCCATGGCCGGCAGTCGCTCATTCCGCTCGACGATCGCGAAGAGAAAGCCGCGAACGAGCAGGCCGCGGAGGTCGCGAGAGCGCGCGCTTAGTGGCGCGCGCGGTAGCGGCGCACCTTCATCCGGTTCCCGCAGGCCTTCGCATCGCACCAGCGCCGCCGACCGTTCGCGGATCGATCGACGAAGAGCCAGCCGCAGCGCCGGTTGCCGCACGCGCGCAGGCGTCGCTTCTCATTTCCGAGCGCGACGAGTGGCGGCACGAGCAGATCGCAGAACTCGGTCCATCCGTCGTGTTCGCTGGCGAGCGCCCCATCCGGCGCCAGTCGGTAGCGCGTGCCACGGAGCAGCGCGTCCCGGCGACGCGCGTAGGACCGGACATCGCCGCGGGCGAGCGCTCGCACCGCGTCGCGGAGCAGACGTAGCCGTCGCAGCTCCGTCGCCGGCGGCGCGCCCGCCGGAGCGGCGAATTCGTGACGGGCGCCGAGGAAGTCGCGCGCGACATGCGCGTCGGTGAGGTGATCGTGCGATTCGTTCGACCGCACGCCGCCGCGTGGCAGCCCGAAGTGTCCCTCCGGACCGTGGGCGCTGCTCGCGACGACGATCAGCGCGTCGATGCCGAGGTCCGTCATTTCTTGGTGCGCTGTGCCATCACGCGTAGCGTCGTCGTCCCGACATGGCCGTGGCCGTCGGTCGCGGTGACGGTGTAGAGCCCGGGCTCGCGGTCCGGGATCCAGAAGCCCGAGTCGAACGTCCCGTCCGCGTTGGCGGTCGTCTCCCACACCAGGCGGCCGCCGATCGTGATGCGGATCTGCGACGATGGCTCGTAGCCCGCCCCGCTCGCCTGCACTGGCGTGCCGATCGGCGCGCCACCGACGGCGTCCGAGATCGTTTCGAGCGTCAGCGCGCTCGCACCGCCGAACGTGAGCGCGATCTGCGCGCGTGGGCTCTTGCCGTACGTGTAGGCCTTGGCGGCGACGAACGGGCAGACGTCACGTTCGAGCGCGACCGTGAACGTCACGACGCGCACCGACTCGTCGATAAGATCGATCGCGCGCACGGTGCGTCCACCGGGCTCGAGGCCCTTCAGTCCGCGGTAGCTGGCCGTTCCGTCGGGATTGAGCGTCGACGTGCCGCTCACTTTGAGGCGGTACGCGCGAGGCGAGCCCGCGCCCGCGAGCGGCGTGAGCTCGAACGCCGGTACGTCGAAGACGTTCGACGCCGAGCTTGCGCCGAAGGTGAGGACGATCTCGGTGTCGCTCGCCTCGACGAAGCGCAGCTGCGTCTCGGCGCCGGCGTGGCCGCCGGTGGTCCCGCCGCAGGTGAGCGGGAGCTTCGCCGTCGGAGCCGGCGCGCACGCGACGACGAGCACGAGGGTCGCAAGTAATGCCCTGTTCACCGTTCTGCAGGTTACAGCAAAAATTAGTACCCCCGTACCGGTCACGGCGACTCTTCGCCACCGCCGCTCGCGATGCTGAGATGAGCCGCGATGCGGATGCGAGCGTTGATCGGCGCGACGCTATTGGCGTGGGTCGCCCTTCCGGCTTTGGCGCTCGTCGCATTGGCGGACGAGGACCCGCCGCTCCGTCCGGTGGACGCGGGTCCTCCCCTCCGTCCGCCGCTCACGGTCCTCCGTGCCGTCGAGCGCATGCCTTCTGCTTCTGCGGCGCCGAGCGGACCGCAGAAGGAGCTCATCGTCCTGGTCGGCGGCTTCGCATCGGAGGAGGAGTCGGACGTCTTCGGCGCGTTCCGCGCCCGCGCCGAGGCGGACGGATACGACGTCGTGGAGTTCGGACGCGACGTCGGCACCTACGACACGTTCGGCGCGATCGATGCGAGCGCGGTGCAGCTACGCGACACCGTCCGAGTCCTCTCCAAGAGCCACGGCGGCGTGCACCTCGTGACGCACTCCATGGGAGGCAACGTTGCCGATCGCGCGTTCGAGCTCGGGCTCTCCGCGGACGATGGCGTCACGACGTACGTCGCGTGGGCCACGCCACACGACGGCGTTCACGCGGCCAGGGCGGCGCAGAGTTGGCTCGCGCGGAGCGGACCCGCGCGCGAAGACACACGCGCGTTCACCAAGGCACTCGTCCTCCGCGATCCCGACGTTGCGGCCGTGCGCGACATGGCGCAGCTGCGCGCATCCGCGCCGCCGCCAGGCGTCGTGCGCCTCGACCTGCGCCTTGCGACCGACGGGCTCGTCAGCACCGCCGATGCCCGGGATCCCGGCGTCGCGTCACGCGTCCTGCTGCCCATGTCCCGCGTCGAGGTCGAGGGCCACGGCGGCATCCTGAAGAGCGAACAGACCTTCGATCTCACGATGGCGACGATCCGCTCGCGCGCCGTGCCTCGGGACGAACGCGGCCTCGCACTCCGCGCCGCCTCCGACGTCGTCGCGCACGTCGTTGATCTTGGGGCGCAGGTCGGTCTCACTGCTCTCTGCGTTGTGTGCTTCATCGGAGGCATCGGCGTCTTCGTCGGGCGCAAGCTGCGCCGCCCACGTCCGTGGCCGTCGCTCAGCGCGTGAACGACGAGCGCGGACAGGCGATCGTCGAGTTCGCCCTGGTCCTTCCGGTCCTCCTCGTCGTCGCCCTCGCGATGGTGCTCGTCGCTGAGCTGGGCGTCGCGCGCCTCGCCCTGCAGCACGCGACCGCGGAGGCCGCGCGCGCCGGCGCGCTCACCAACGACGACGAGCAGATCCGTGGGACGCTTGCCGCGACCGTGGCTCCGCTCGCGCCCGAGCGCGTCACGAGCGCGATCGCGCCGCCGCAAGACGAACCGCCACGCAACGGCGAGCCACGCGGATCGATGCTCACGGTGCACGCGAGCTACACGCTCCCGGTCCCACTCGGATTCGTCGGGCTTCCGCGCTTCGTGGTGAACGCGAGCGCGTCGCGCCGCATCGAGTGGATGCCATGAATGGCGAGCGCGGCCAGGCGCTCGTGATCGCGGCACTGCTCATCGGGATCGGTGCGCTCGCCGTCGTCGGCCTACGCGTCGTCCAGGAGCGCGTGCTCGCGAACGCACTCGCGCAGGACGCCGGCGAAGCCGCGGTCGAAGCCGCGGCGGCCGCCTTCGCGGACGCCTACGTCGCGCATCTCGCGTCGGTCCGGGCCCATGTGTTCGATACCCCGCGACCCACGGTGAATGTCGTCGCTCTGCTTGCCGATCCCGCGACGCGTGAGGCGGCGCGCGCCGCCGCGGCGGAGGCCGCGGCGCGGAACGGCGCGACATTCGATGGCGCGGTCGAGGCGCGCTGCGCGGGCGCGACGATCGAGATCGAGCTTCGGCACGCGAGGCGGCTGCACCGCGCGGCGCTCCAGGCGGACGCGTGCTCCCCGCGCTGACCGCGTCGCGCCGCCGGCTGCCCGCGCGTCGCATCGCGCTCGGCGCGGCGTCAGCGCTGCTCACGCTCGGCGCGCTGGGCGCGGAGATCGGCGGAGCGGCCGCGCCGGCAGCGCAGCCGTCGCTCGCGGAGTCCCTCGCGCCCTCCACCTGGGCGATGAGTCTTCCCGCCGCGTGGCTCGCGGCGCCTGTGCCGCGCGTCCGCACCGGCGACGTGGTCGACGTCCTCGCGGTGCGCCAGGGAGATCGCGCATACGCCGTCCCGGTGGCGTACGCCGCGCGCGTGATGGCGGCCGACGAGCATGGCGTTGTGCTGCAGCTCGACGAGGAGGGCGCGAGCGCGATCGCGATCGCGCGCGGCGGCGGTCTGCTGTTGGTGCCGCTCCTGCGCTCGACACGCTGAGGCGGGCAACCGCGTGAGCGCGCGGGCCGCGATCTGCGGCGGCGATGATCTGCGCGCCGCGGCGGCCGTGCTGGGGCTCGAGCCCTGCGACGCCGCCCGACCCGATGTGGTCCTCGTCGATCTTCGCGACGCGCCGGCGTGCGCCGCCGCGGCCGCGCTCGAGTCCTCGATCCCGCGCGTCGCCATCGCGGGCGAGAGCGAACGCGCGCTCGCCGCCGCGCTCGGCTACGACGCCATGTCGATCGCGTCGACCTGCGAACCCGCGGCCCTCGGGCCGCTCGTCGTCGCGGCGCTACCGCGGACGCCGCGCCCAGCGACGCGGGTGGTCGTCGTGACCGGGGCGCGCGGCGGGGTCGGACGCACGTTGCTCGTCGCGAATCTCGCGCGTCGTCTCGCATCCCGACTCGCCGTGGCGGCGGTCGATGCGACGGGTACGGGAGCGCTCGGGTGGTGGCTGCAGTGCGCACCGCGAACCTGGACCGAGCTCGAGGGCCTCACGGACGAGCTCACCGCCGAGCACCTCGCTGTCGTCGCGGCCGAGAGCGCTGGTGTTCGTGTGATCGGCGGCGCGCCGGTCGCGCCGACGCGTGCGCTGGCCGAGTCGACGGTGCGGGCCGCGGCGTCGCTCGCCGAGCTTGTGCTGGTCGATGCGCCCGTGCTCGCGGACGAGCGCGCCCTCGCCCTCGTTGGTCGTGCCGAGCGGGTGCTCATCCTTTCTTACGACGATCCGCTCTCGCTCGCGACGCTCGACGCGAGCGACATGCCCGCCGACGCGTGGCTCATGGCCTCGCAGTCACGCACAGCACGGATCGGCGAGCGCGCCGCGTTCCGCGCGCTGCCGCGCGACGAGGCCGCCGTCGGCGCGGCCCTCTCCGGGCGCCGCGCCGCGGGTGGTGCGCTCGGTCATGCGTACGACGAGCTCGCGGAGCTCATCGCGCTCGACGCGTCGTGACGACCGAAGGCATTCGCGCGCGACTCGAGCGCGCGATCGTGGCGCGACTGCGCGAGGCGGAGGGCGGACGGCCCCGCCGCGATCAGCTGCCGGCTGCGCTGCGCGAGGCGCTGTCGTCGGAGCGTGTCGTCGTCCCGTCCGGCGAGCTGCGCGACCTCGAGCGTTGGTTCGAGGATCGGCTGTTCGGGCTCGCCGCGCTCGCGCCTCTCTTGCGTGACGACCGCGTGAGCGAAGTGATGGTCAACGGCACACGCGGCGTGTGGATCGAGCGCGACGGGCGTCTCGAGGAGACCGGCATCCGCTTCGCAGATCCCGATGAGATCCTCGTGCTCATCGAGCGGCTCGTCGCGCCGCTGGGTCGACGCATCGATCTCGCGACGCCGCTCGTCGATGCACGACTGCCCGATGGCTCGCGCGTGCACGCCGTGATACCGCCGATCTCGCTCCACGGTCCGGTGCTCACCATCAGGCGCTTCGCGAGCCGACCGCTGACGCCCGACGACCTCGTCCGCCTCGGGACCTGTTCGCGCGAGACGATGGATCTGCTCGTCAACGCGGTGCGTCAACGACGAACGATCCTCGTCTCGGGTGGCACATCGAGCGGGAAGACGACGACGCTCAACGCGCTCGGGTACGCGATCGGAGAGCGCGAGCGCGTCGTGACGATCGAAGACGCCGCCGAGCTCCGGCTGCCGCAGCCGAACGTCGTCGCGCTCGAGACCCGTGCGCCGAGCGTCGAGGGGACGGGTGCGGTCGATGTCCGCGCTCTGCTCCGCGCCGCGCTGCGCATGCGGCCGGATCGGATCGTCGTGGGTGAGGTCCGTGGGGGCGAAGCGCTCGACATGCTTCAAGCGATGAACACCGGGCACCGTGGGTCGCTCACGACCGCGCACGCGAACGGCGCGTATCACGCGCTGATCCGCGTCGAGACGATGGCCCTCATGGGCGGAGTGGACCTGCCACTGTCCGCGATCCGCGAGCAGATCCGGCGTGGTGTCGACCTTGTGGTGCATCAGGAGCGCGGCGAGGACGGTCGCCGTCGCATCGTCGAGATCGCCGAGCTCGTCGCGCGTGATGGCGACGGCTACGAGCTGCGGAGCGTCGCGGCCTGACGACCCTTCTCGTATTCGCCGCCGCGACCGCGCTCGCCGCCGCGGTGCTGGATCGGCGTTTCGTTGACGCGGTCGAGCGAACGCTGCGCGCGCGCCGGCGGAATGCGCGGGAAACGCGCGCCGCTCTCCCCGCGCTCGTGGACGCCGTGGCGGCGGCGCTCGCAAGTGGCCTTTCGCTGCCGGTCGCGCTCGCGGAGGTCGCGCCGACGCTGCCGCCGGGTCTCGCCGGGCCGACACGTCGCGCCGCAGCGGCGCTCACGCTTGGCGCGCCGGTCGGTGAGGCGCTCGTCGCATATACGGGCACCGTTCCCGATGAGGACGTGGCCCCGCTCGCGGTCGTGCTCGCGGCGTTCGCGCGCAGCGGCGGACGCGTCGGCCGCAGCCTCGCTCGCGTCGCCGCGCTCATGCGCAGTCGGCTCGCGCTGGAGGACGAGCGCGCGGCACTGACGGCGCAGGGTCGTGTTTCCGCGATCGTGCTCGTGGCACTCGCGCCACTCGGGGCGCTCTTCTTCGCGCTCGCGACACCGGACTACGCGGCGATCGTCCTCGGACCGGGCCTCGGTCTTCTCGGTGTCGCGATCGCGCTCGAGGTGGCTGGCGCGCTATGGCTCTGGCGCATCGTCCGTGCGACGGCACCGCCACCGGATCTTGCGACATTCCTCGATGCGGTCGTCGTGGGTCTGGAGGCCGGGCTCACGTTCGAGCGAGCACTGGCCGCGCTCGTCGAGCGCGCGCCGAGCTTCGGCCGCCTGTCGGACGCGCGAAGGCTTCTCGCCGATCTCGCGCTCGGGCGCTCGCTGCCCGACGCGCTCCGCGGCTTTGGGCGCAGCGGCGATGACGCCCGCGTCGCGGCGCTCGTCGTCGCCGCGACACGCTTCGGCGCGCCGCTCGCCGAGCTGCTGGTCATACAAGCTGACGCGCTCCGCACGACCGAGCGCCGCCGCGCGGAGGCCGAGGCGCGACGCCTCCCGGTGCTGATGCTGTTCCCGCTGTCGCTGACGATCCTGCCGGCCCTGCTCCTGGTGTTTCTTGGTCCGCCCTTGCTGTCGCTACTCTCCCCGTGAGTGGGTGGCCGGGTCATTCGCACACTTCTCTTCGGCGCGCTGGTGCCGGCGACGATCCTCGTCGTCATCCCGTCGATGATCCTCAACGCGACGGGCACCGAAGGCGAGGGCGGGTTGCTGCGTCTTGTCGGGTTCGTTCCGCTCGTGCTCGGCATCGCGATCCTTGCCTGGTGCTTCGCCGGCTTCATCGTGGAGGGCGAGGGCACGCCTGCGCCGTACGATCCGCCGCACCGCCTCGTCACCGGCCGCCTGTATGGATGGATGCGCAATCCGATGTACGTCGCGGTGACGACGATCCTCATCGGCGAGGCGATGGTCTATGGATCGATCGTGCTTCTCGCATGGGCTGCCGTCGCGTGGATCATCTTCAACTTCTTTGTCGTGCTGTACGAGGAGCCGACCCTGCAGCGACGATTCGGTCCGGCCTACGAGCAGTACCTCGAGCACGTCCCGCGTTGGATCCCGAGCCGGCCGCGCGACGTACCCGCGCATCCGCAGCCGAGGCTCGCGACGCTTGTGTACGCGCTGCGCGACGGACACGTCCTTCTCGTACGGCGCACCACCGAGCCGAACCGCGGGCTGTGGGTCGCGCCGGGCGGCAAGCTCGAAGCCGGCGAGTCTCCGGTCGAGTGCGCGACGCGCGAGATGCGCGAGGAGACGGGACTGGTGATCGAGCGACCGGTACTCCGCGCGGTGGTCACCGAGACCTCGCCGCGCGCCGACTATCAATGGCTCACGTTCATCTTCGTCGCGTGGGACTTCGATGGGACGTTTGCCCCGGCGCCCGGCGTCGGCGAGTTCCGCTGGGTGCCGGTCGACGAAGTAACGAAGCTGCCGAGCCCGCCAGCCGACGCGATCTTCTTCCCGCGTCTCCTGCAGGACGGCACGACGTTCACTGCGAAGTTCGAGTACGACGCTGATCTCAATCTGCTGCGCTCGCAGGAGACCTGATGACCGCCGAAGCTCCCTAGACGCGGACGAGCGTGCTCAGCTCGCGCCACGTCGTCGGCCCAGTGTCCGTCTCGCGCGTTGGCCCAGTCGATGACCAGCACGCCCGTCCCGTGCAACAGCACGTTCTCCGGGTGGAGGTCGAGACGGATCACCGCGCCGCCCGGCGCCCGGCGATAGCGACGCAGGACGGTACGCGCATCGAGCGCGTACACGTCCGCGTCACGACCGCGTGCGAGCGGTTCTAAGAGTGCTTAGGTCCGGATGACGTACGTGCCGGCGATCTTGTCGTGCCAGCCCTGCTTGTTGGCATCAAACGCGGCCCAGATGACTCCGATGAAGAGGCACACGATCGAGACGATCAGTCCGATGTAGCGGATGAATGCTTGAAGGATCGTGAGAGATGAACCGTCGGTCCGCACGACCTTGATGTTGAGCACGCGCATGCCGAGCGTTTGCCCGCCGCCTTGCGCTGACCAGAAGTAGCAGAAATAGAGAACGCCGATGAGCGTCTGGAGTGAGCTTCGGCTGGTGTCGAACGGGTCGGTGCTCGAGTTGATCAAACCCGAGAGGATTCCCGACACGATGCCGATACCGATGCTGTCGATGAGGATCGCGAAGAATCGGACCCAGAAGCCCGCTTTGTTCGTGGTTACCGCGACCGGGGTTGCTTCAGCCGCCATCGCCTGGACCCCCTTCCTCGGCGCGAGTCTAGATTCGTTGGCAAAATGCTCCTAGTACGACCTTCCTACTGGCTCGTAGGCCGTCTCGGCAGGCACACTGACGCCACTTAGGACGCGGAGAAAGGGGGAACGTAAATGCTTGCATTCATTCGCGAAGACGAAGGACAAGGCCTCGTTGAGTACGCGCTCATCATCGCAGTCATCGCCATCGCCGTCATCGTCGCGATGGTCTTCCTGCGGGGCCAGATCCAGAACATCTTCAGCAACATCGGCAACAACCTCACCTAGCGCACGAAGCTGTCGATGCGATGAGCGGCGCCCTTACCGGCGCCGCTCATCATCTTTTATGGAGGGAGCGCCTAGATCTTGAGCCTCGACCTTCTGCGGGCGATCGAGAACGTCGCGCTCGCCGCGCTCCTGATCACGATCATGTACACGGACTGGCGGTTCCTCCGCATCCCCAATGCGTTCACCTATCCCGCGATGCTGGTCGGGGTCATCTTCGGGGCGATCGAGGGCACCCCGGGTGGTCTTTTCACCCACGGGCTCTTAGACCATGTCGCCGCGCTCATCCTCGCGTTCGCGATCTCCTACCCCTTCTATGCCGCGGGTGGCCTGAAGGCAGGCGACGCGAAGCTCCTGATGGCGATCGGCGCCCTGCGCGGCGTCAACTTTCTCCTCTTTGCGGCGGTTTACGGCGCACTCATCGGCGGCGTCCTTGCCGTCGGTTTCATCCTGCGGCGAAAGCTCGCTCGTCCGATCGCGGGCGCCGCGCCGAACACGCTCGCCGGGATCATGAAGTCCTCGATCCCGTATGGGGTCGCGCTCGGTATAGGCGGACTGCTCGCGCTGGCACTCGAGGCGGCGGGCTATGTCCAGGTGACGGTTTAGACTCGCCCAAGCACCGCAAAGGGGAGCGATGACGCTTGGCTGACGGCGAAAAGATACGCATCCTCATCGTCGACGACATCGCCGACACGCGAGAGAACCTCGCGAAGTTGATCGGGTTCGAGCCCGACATGGAGGTTGCCGGTACGGCCGGCGGCGGGCAGGAAGCCGTCAACATGGCCAAGCAGCATCGGCCTCACGTGATCCTCATGGATATCAACATGCCCGACATGGATGGGATCACGGCCACCGAGATCATCTCGAACACCGTCCCCGAGTCGCCGATCATCATGATGAGCGTCCAGGGCGAGCAGGACTACCTGCGTCGCTCGATGCTCGCCGGCGCGCGCGAATTCCTGGTCAAACCGTTCTCCGCTGACGAGCTCATCAACTCGATCCGGCACGTCCACGAGCTCGAGAAAGTGCGTCGCGCGCGCTACGCGCCGGTCGCGCCCGTGGCCCCGGTCGGTGGCCCTGGCGCTCCCGTGGCGGGTCGCGAGACGGGCAAGATCATCACGTTCTTCTCACCCAAAGGCGGGGTGGGCCGCACGACGATCGCTACCAACCTCGCCGTCGCGCTACACCAGTTGACCGGGAAACCCGTGGTGCTCGTCGACGGCAGCCTGCCGTTCGGCGACATCGCCGTGATCCTCAACATGAGCCCGAAGGCGAAGACGATCGCGGACCTCATCGGGTCGTTCGAGACCGCCGACTCGGACGTCGTCGAGTCGATCCTGGTCCAGCACTCGACCGGGATCAAGGTGATGCTCGCGCCGCCAACGCCCGAGTCCACCGAGCTCATCACCGGCGCGCACATCAAGAACGTCCTCGAGCTGCTCCGCGAGCGCTATGCCTACATCGTCGTCGACACCTGGCCGTCGTTCCAGGAACAGGTCATCACGATGCTCGACGTCGCCGACGTCATCCTCACGCTGATGACGCTCGAGATCACCAGCCTCAAGAACGTTCGCGTCTTCATGGAGGTCGTCGAGAAGCTCGGGTACGACGAGGCGAAAGTGCAGCTGGTCGCCAACCGCAACGACAGCTCCGGCGGCATCAAGGCGTCGGACGTCGAGGCGAGCCTCGGTCGCAAGATCCCGCACACGATCGTTTCCGACGGCCGGACGCTCGTCCTGGCCGTGAACCGCGGCGTTCCCTTTGTCATCAGCCACCGGGACAGTCAGGTCGCGAAGGACATTTTCGCGCTCGCGCAAAAGGTCGCTTCGGCCGAGGCGGCGCCCGCCGCGGCGGGCAAGCAAGCGCCGGCGCGAGGCGGGCTCAAGCTCTTCGGAGCCCGTTAGGCCGCGCGACCTCGGTATTAGTCACCGGTCTGATCCCCCAAAAGGACGGCCAAAGACCGGGTGGGTGGACGTAGACTCAAACGCCGAGGGAGCAGGCGCCCGCCATAACGGGAGCCGGAGATGAGGGTTTCTTAGGACAGATGTCACTGCTGAGGCGCATCGAAGGTCAGCGTCCCGCGGGGCAGCAACCTGCCGCGCCCCAGGCGCCGGGCACGCCACCTCCTCCGGGCGGCCCACCCAAACCACCGTCCGAGGGACCCCTCACCCAGAGCGCTTCCCCCACGCGCGATGTGAACCGTGATGTCCGCATCAAGCTCCAGACGCGGATCATCAACAACCTCGACCCGCGCCTCGATCTCGCGGACGCCAAGGCGGTCCGCTCGAGCATCGAGGAGATGTTCAACAAGTTCATCGACGAGGAAGGCGTGGTCGTCACGCGCGTCGAGCGTCAGAAGATGCTCGAGTCGATCCTCGACGAGATCCTCGGGTTCGGTCCGATCGAGCCGCTGCTGAAAGACGACACGATCACCGAGGTCATGGTCAACGGCCCGTTCCGCTGCTACGTCGAACGAAAGGGCAAACTCCAGCTCTCCGACGTGACGTTCCAGAGCGACGAGCACGTCATGCGGATCGTCGAGCGCATCATCGCCCCGATCGGCCGGCGCGTCGACGAGTCAAAGCCATACGAGGACGCGCGTCTTCCGGATGGCTCACGCGTGAACATCATCATCCCGCCGCTCGCGCTCAACGGTCCCGTGGTGACGATCCGTAAATTCCCGAAGTACCGGATCACCGTCGAGGACTACATCAAGTTCGGCACGGCGACCGCCGAGATGATGGAGTTCATGCGGGCCTGTGTCGAAGCCCGACTCAACATGTTCATCTCCGGTGGCACCGGCTCAGGCAAGACGACGCTCCTCAACATCATGTCCGGCTTCATCCCCGAGGACGAGCGGATCATCACGATCGAGGACGCCGCGGAGCTCCGCCTCGTGCAGGATCACGTGGTCCGCCTCGAGTCGCGCGCCGCGAACATCGAAGGCAAGGGCCAGGTCTCGATCATGGATCTCGTGAAGAACTCCCTCCGTATGCGCCCCGAACGCATCGTCGTCGGTGAGATCCGTGGCGGCGAGGCGCTCTCGATGCTCCAGGCCATGAACACCGGTCACGACGGGTCGTTGTCGACCGGTCACGCCAACTCCCCTCGCGACATGCTCGCCCGCCTCGAGACGATGTGCCTCATGGCCGGCGTCGACCTGCCTGCGCGCGCCATCAAGGAGCAGATCGCGAGTGCGCTCGACGTCATCGTTCAGATCTCGCGGCTCAAGGACGGCTCGCGCAAGGTCACGAACATCACCGAGGTCCAGGGCATGGAGGGCGACCAGATCGTTCTCCAGGACGTCTTCGTCTTCGAGCAGACCGGCTACGTCGAGGGCAAGGTCCAGGGTCGGCTCCGCCCGACCGGCATCCGCCCGAAGTTCAGCGAGAAGTTCGAGGCGGCCGGCATCAAGCTCCCGCAGGGGGTCTTCGGCGACATGAACGTCGGTCTGCGGTAGATGGAATACGCCCTTCCCGCCGGGATGTTCGCCGGCGTCCTGTTCTTCTTCTGGGGTATCTCCACGATGCTCTCGGGCGGCGGCGCCGGCTCGGTCGAGGAGCGCATGGCCCGCTACGCGGGCGGCAAGGCCGACGCCAAGGCGACCGCTGGCGGCAGGCGGGAAGCGCGTCAGCGCAACCTCGTCGATCCATTCGCGACGCTGTCGAGCGACGTCCAGGACAAGCGTTTCCAGATCCGCGTGCAGCGTGATCTCGCGCGCGCGAACCTCAAGCTGCGCGTCTCTGAGTACTACGCGATCCGGATCGGTCTCGCGGCCGGGCTCGGCCTGTTGCTGGGCGTGCTGCGCGATCCGCTCTCCGGCATCGTCGGCGTGCTCCTCGGGTACTTCGTGCCGCGGTTCTGGGTCGGACGGCGCATCGGCGGCCGTCTCTCCGCTTTCAACAAGCAGCTCGCCGACACGATCACGCTCCTCTCGAACTCCCTGCGCGCCGGCTCGAGCTTCCTCCAATCGATCGAGCTCGTGTCACGCGAGACGCCCGATCCGATGGGCGAGGAGATGGGGCGCGTCGTCCGTGAGGTCAACCTCGGCCTCGGCATGGAGGAGGCGCTGTCCAACCTCGTTCGCCGCATTCGGAGCGACGACCTCGATCTGATGGTCACCGCGATCGGCGTGCAGCAGCAGGTCGGTGGGAACCTCGCTGAGATCCTCGACACGATCGCGTTCACCATCCGTGAGCGCGTCCGCATCAAGGGCGAGATCAACACGCTGACCGCTCAGGGTCGCTACTCGGGTTACCTGGTGGCGTTCCTGCCGATCGGCATCATGATCACGCTCAACTTCATCAACCCCGAGTTCATGCAGCCGCTCTTCACCCAGCTCATCGGCCGGATCCTCCTCGGCGTGGGCGCCGTGATGATGATCATCGGCTTCATCGCGATCCAGAAGATCACGAACATCAAGGTATAGCTGTGGAACCGCTCGTCTTCGCCGGCCTCATGTTCTTCGGCGTCCTCGTGGTCTTCGTGTCGATGGTCATCGGGTCGCAGCTCGATCCGGTGCAGGCACGTCTGCAGCAGATCGCGGTCCGCCCGAGGACCCTCGAAGAGCTCGAGCTGCAGCGGCCGCTCTCAGAGCGCTTGTTGCAGCCGATCATCCGCGGCTTCGCGGGTCTGGTCGGCCGCTTCTACCCGCAGAACACGGTGCGAAGCCTCTCGCTGCGCCTCAAGCGTGCCGGCATGGAGACCACGAGTACCGAGTTCTTCCTCGGCGTGAAGGGTTTCGCGTCGATCGTCGTCGGCGTGCTCGTGTCGGGCCTGGTCAACGCCATCACCGGCGATCCGCTGCAGACGCTGATCGGGCTCATCGTCGGCATCATCCTCGGCTTCCTGCTGCCGGACTTCTACCTTACGAGCCGGGCGAGTGGCCGCGCGAACAACATCATCGAGCAGCTCCCCGACGCGCTCGACCTGCTCACGATCTCGGTGGAAGCCGGCCTCGGCTTCGACGCCGCGCTCGTCAAGGTCACCGAGAAGATGAAGGGTGCGCTCACCGAGGAGTTCAAGCGTGCCTCCGGCGAGCAGCGCGTGGGCAAGTCACGTCAGGAGTCGCTGCGCGGCATCGCGGAGCGCGTCGACGTGAAGGAGCTGAAGAACTTCATCTCGGCGATCATCCAGGCCGACCAGCTCGGCGTGTCGATGTCGAAGGTGCTGCGGATCCAGTCCGAGCAGCTCCGCCAAGACCGACGCCAGCGCGCGGAGGAAAAGGCCGCACGCGCTCCGATCCTGATCATGCTTCCGACCGTCGGCTGCATCTTCCCGTCGCTGTTCATCGTCATCCTCGCGCCCGCCGCGCTGTCCGCGCTGTCCTCCTGCGGGTCCTTCTAAGTCCGACCCGCGCGGCTTCGCATCCGGAACATCACCAAGGGGACCGTCCTCGCGTCTGACTGCCGCGTCGCGGATTCGTTCCTCTCCCGTGGTCTGGGCCTGCTAACGCGCTCGAGCCTCCGCGCCGGCGAGGGCCTCCGCATCACGAAGACGTCTTCCATCACGATGTGGCTCATGCGCTTCGCCATCGATGCCGTGTTCATCGACAATGCCGGCCGGGTGGTGCGCGTCGTCGAGCATCTCGCTCCGTGGCGCACCGCGGTCTTCGCGCGCGGGGCCGCCGAGGTCATCGAGCTCCCGGCGGGCACCGCTGCCAACACCCGCACGCAAGCCGGCGACGAACTCGTCTTCGAGCCCGCGTGATCTCCAAGACGGCCGCGGACGCCGCGCTCGACCTGCTCCTCGCACCACGGTGCGCCGGGTGCGGCACCGCGGGCAGCTGGCTGTGTCTTGCGTGCCGCGATCTCTGCGAGCCGGTCCGCCATGGCCGCGTCACCGCCGCCGGCACGTACGGCGGCGCGCTCCGCGAGGCCATTCACCGTTTCAAGTACGGCGGTGAACGCGCGCTCGCGAACGAGCTCGGCACCCTCGTCGCGTCGTGCGTCGCGCGCGATCTCGCGACGGGCACGGCGCTCGACGTCGTCGTCCCCGCGGTCCTGCATCACGAGCGTGCCCGCGCGCGTGGCTACGACCAGGCCTGGCTGCTCGCGGCGGTCGTCGCCGAACGCACCGCGCTGCCGCTGCGGATCCCGCTGAGACGCGTTCGCGCCGCCGCTCCGCAGGTCGCGCTCGACCGCGCTGCCCGCGCTGAGAACCTCCGCGGCGCGTACGTCGCCGAGGCCGGGGCGCTGCGCGGGGCGCGCGTCGCCCTCGTGGACGACGTCGCGACGACCGGCGCGACTCTCGCATCGGCGACCGGTGCGCTGCGGGCCGCTGGCGCGCGCGCCGTCCGCTCGTATGTCGTCGCGCTGGACGCATGAGCGAGCGCGTCGGCGTCGCGCGGTGGCTCATGCGCGGGCTGCTGCTCTTCGTCCTCGCCTTCGCGAACCTGAACGACATCTGGTCGCCCGACGTCCTACCCAATGCGCTGTTCGCGTGGACGGTCGTGCGCGAGGGCAATGTCGACTACGACGAGTTCGTCTTCAGACCTGGATCGGTCGACCCGAACGACCGGAACGCACCTGCGAATCCTGGCCTGCTGGATTCAGAGGCCTATTTCTTCCGCGCCTGCGGCGAGTCCACCGCGACGGAGCCGCCGAAGACCGCGCGGAGTCCCGGCGGACCACCGGCCCCGGGTCCGAACGACCACGTCTGCTCTATCTTCCCGCCCGGGATCGCGTTCCTCGCGTTCCCGTTCTTCCTGCCGTTCGTGCTCGCGGGCGCGAACGCCCTGGACCTCGGCCTCTTGGTGCGCGTGGGCCATGTCGCCGCCGCGACGATCGAGGTGATCGCGACGCTGCTGCTGTGGTCGGTCATGCGGCGCTTCGCGAGTGAACGCTGGTCGCTGGCGCTCGTGATCCTCTACTTCTTCGGCACGAGCGTGCGCACGATCGCGTCGCAGGCGCTCTGGCAGCACGCCGGCGTGCATCTCGCCGTCGCGATCGCCCTGTGGCTCGTCTTCCTGGCGCGACCGGTCACGCTGTGGCGCGAATTAGCGGCGGGCGTCGCGCTCGGTTTCGGCGCCGTGGTGCGCCAGACGACCGCGATGCTCGTCCCCTTCGTGCCCGCCGCACGCGTTCGCGCCACCGTCCTCGCGATCGTCGGAGCGGCGATCGGCGTGCTCCCACTCCTCGTCTACAGCAATCTCGCCTTCGGCAACCTGCTCGAGCAGGGGTACGGCACCAAACCGTTCGACACGTCGCCGCTCATCGGTTTGTACGGCCTCATGCTCTCGCCGAGCCGCGGGCTCTTCGTCTACGAGCCATACCTGCTCTTCGCGTTCGCGACGATCGTCCTGCTCCGGCCCGGTCGGGATCACCTCGAGCTGCGGCTTCTCTCGCTCGTGTACGCCTGGGTCGCGACGGCGATCCTGTATTCGACCTACGCCGAGTGGTGGGGTGGGCGTGTATTCGGCCCGCGCTTCCTCGACGACCTCGCGCCGGCGCTTTTTCTGCTTCTCGCGTGGGGGATCGGACACGGCCTGCTCGCGCGCGGCGTCGCTCGCGTGGTGTTCGCCGCCTGCGCCGCGTGGTCGCTCCTCATCTTCCAGGCCGCGTCGTTCGTCTACGACCAGAACACCTGGGACCTGCATCCGGCGAACATCAACGTCGATCCGTCGCGCCTACTCGACTGGAGCGATCCGCAGTGGCTCTTCGTCCTGCGCAGCGTTCCGGAAGGTGGCGTCCGTGTGCTCGCGGCCGCCGGCCTGAGCGCGCTCGCACTGCTGTTCCTGCTGCGGGTGGAGTCGGTGTTACCGTCCCGTCGGTGACGACGGCGTTCATCGTCTTCTTCGGCCGCGGTGGCGCATCCGTGATCGAGCAGCGCCTCGATTCGATCAAGATCGCGATCGGCGCCGTCGTCCTCGCGCGTGCCGGCGAGGCCGGCTTCGCTCCGCTCGTCGCGGTGACCGCCGACGGCGAGGCGCGAGCGGCGTTCGCGCGCGGCGGCGCGGACGTTGTCGCCCCGCGGACCGATCCGTTCCACTTCGGCGAGGAGCTCCTCGGGCTCTCTCGCGCGCGCGGGCTGGAGCGGATCGCGACGATCGGCGCGGGTGCCGGCGCGCTCATGAGCACCGCGGAGCTCACGCGGCTCCGCGAGGAGATCGACGGCGGCGAGGCGCTCGTGCTCTCGAACAACTACTACTCCGCCGACCTCGTCGCCTTCACCCCGGCGTCAGCCCTCACCGTGATCGACCTTCCGGCCACGGACAATCCCCTCCCGCGCCGGCTGCACCAGCAGGGCGGCCTTTCATCGCGCCAGCTGGACCGTTCCGCGGCGACCCTTCTCGATGTCGACACACCGGCCGACGCCGCGGTCCTGAAGCGACATCCCGCGTGCCCACCGGAGCTGCGCACGCTCGACACCTGGGACCGCGAGCTCGGCGATCGGATCGACGCGCTCATGCGCCTCGTGACGACGCCGGAGCGCGAGCTCATCGTCGCCGGTCGCGTCGGCGCGCCGGTGTGGTCGTATCTCGAGTCGCAGACCGCGTGTCGCGTGCGCATGTTGGCGGAGGAGCGCGGCATGCAGGCCGCCGGCCGTGACACCTCGGGCGAAGCGCGAACGGCGCTTGGCTTCCTGTATCGCGAGATCGGGCCAGAGGCGTTCTTCGAGCGCCTGGGTGAGCTCGGCGACGGGATGCTCTTCGACACGCGAGTGCTGTTCGCTCATCTCGGCTGGCAGCCGAACGCGCAGGAACGCTTCGCATCGGATCTCTTTCGCGCGGACTCGCTCGCCGACAGCGAGCTGCGCGCCTTCACCGCGGCCGCCCGGGCGGCGCCGTTCCCGCTGCTCCTGGGTGGACACACCCTCGTATCCGGCGTGCTCTGGACGCTGGTCGAGGCGGCGTGGTCGGGGCATCCCGAGCCGTGAGCCTGCGTCTCTTTGATCACCACATCCACAGCGAGCGCTCCGACGGCACGGTCTCGCTCGCGGAGCGCGCGAGCACGGTATCGGTGCGACCGCATGGTGTCTCGGATCACTTCCCGTGGCCGGGGAAGATGCGCAACGACGATGACGTGCTGCGCTATCTCGAGGACGCCGCGCGGCTCGGTCTGCGCGTCGGTCTCGAGTACGACATCGGCGTAGCGCCGCCGCTCCGCGCCTCGACGCGTGCGTCGCTTCACTACATGATCGGCGCGCTCCACCAGCTCGAGGTCGACGGCGTGCGCATCCCGTTCGATGAGGCCGGCGCTTTCCTCAAGGGACGGCTGGCGTCGTTCTCGGAGCGCGAACGCTTCAGCGATGGCGCGCTCGCAGGCCGCATCCGCGAGCGCATGCTCGAGGTCGTGCGCGGCAGCTTCGAGCACGACGGGGTCGACATCCTCGGGCACGGCACGATGTCGCCGCTCGCCGCGCTCGGGGACATGGAGCGCGCGTACCCCGCCGAATGGCAGGAGCGGCTCATCCAGCTCTGCCTCGACGCCGACGTCGCGATCGAGGTGAATGAGGCGTACCGCGTCCCGCACCGGGAGTTCCTCGAGCGCGCGCAGCGGATGGGCGCGCGCTTCTCGGTCGGGTCCGATACGCACGGACCGCTCGCGCCACTCGATCGGACCGCCGCGATGATCGAGGCGGCATCGCTGCCCCAGGAGCGCTTCCTCGCGGGCGAGCGGGGGCACGCGACGCGCTAAGCGGGCGCGTCCTCCACCAGGAGCTCGTACACGAGGATCCCGATCGAGCCCAACAGCAACAGGTGCACGAGATTGCCGGCGATGTTCAGCGCGAGGGCGACGAACCACGCCGCGATGAGCAGCCACACCAAGATCCAGCGGATGCGGTGGCCCGTCGCGGCGCTCACGAGGGGAGGGTATCGTCCGTATACTTTCATTGCAGGGGACGCATGCTCCTGCTACTCACCAAACGCCGAGGGGGAGCCTTGTACGGGGGCCTGTCCGTCTACACCGGCAACGCTCATCCGACGTTCGCGCGCGACATCTGCCGCGCCCTCGAGATCCCGCTCGGAGCCGCCGAGGTCTTCAAGTTCGCGAACGACAACATCTTCGTAAAGGTCAACGAGAACGTCCGCGAGCACGACGTGTTCGTGGTCCAGTCCCTCACCGGTCCGTCGGTGAGCGACGCGATCATGGAGCTGCTCATCATGGTCGACGCGTTCAAGCGCGCATCGGCCGGGCGCATCACCGCGGTCATGCCCTACTACGCCTACGGCCGGAGCGACAAGAAGGATCAGCCGCGCGTGCCGATCACGGCGCGTCTGCTCGCCGACCTCATCGCCGTTGCCGGCGCCAACCGCTTCCTCACCATGGACATGCACCAGATGCAGATCCAGGGCTTCTTCAGCATTCCCGGCGACGAGCTGTCGGCGCGCAATCTCCTCGTCGAGCACCTGCGGTCCGTTATCGAGCGCTCGCCTGACGACTTCGCCCTCGTCGTGCCCGACCTGGGCTACGCGAATCAGGCGCGACGGATCGCCGAGATGCTGGATGTGCCGCTCGTGTTCATGCAGAAAACGCACCGCGACAACAGCGGACGGAGCGACGTCGTCGGCGTCATCGGCGACATCGACCGCAAGCGGACGATCGTGATCGACGACGAGATCGATCGCGGCACGACGATGCTCAACACAGTCAAGGTCCTGCAGGAGCGTGGTGTCGACGAGATCTGGGCCGCCTGCACGCACGGCGTGTTCAGCGACAACGCCCCCGAGCGGCTCACGGCGAGCGGTATCGTGGAACTGATCACCACGGATACCTGCCCCATGCCGCCATCTGTGCGCAACAACGAGAAGGTGCGCGTCCTCACCGTCGCCCCGCTCTTTGCGGAGGCGATCCGCCGGATCCACGAGGGGGAATCGGTGGGCGCGCTCTTCAATCCACCTGGATCGCAGATGCCGCTGCCGGTCACCTAACGGTCGACGCTTGAGCGTCCTGGGGCGTCTCTTCGACTCCAACGAGGCTGAGCTCCGACGACTGAGGAAGGTCGTCGAGAAGATCAACGCGCTCGAAGCGGGAACGAAGGCGCTGTCCGAAGACGCGCTCCGCGCCCGCACGGCGGAGTTCCGCGATCGCCTTGCGAAAGGCGAGACGCTCGACGACATCCTGCCGGAGGCTTTCGCCGTCGTCCGCGAGGCGGCGCGACGAACACTCGGCCAGCGCCACTTCGACGTCCAGCTCATGGGCGCGATGGCGCTCCACAAAGGACATATCGCGGAGATGAAGACCGGTGAGGGCAAGACCCTCGTCGCATCGGCGGCGCTCTACCTCAACGCGCTCGCGGGCAGGGGCGCGCATCTCGTCACCACGAACGACTACCTCGCGAAGACGGGTGCCGGCTGGATGGCGCCGATCTACCACCTCCTCGGCATGAGCGTGGCGTACATCGCGCACGAGAAGTCCGCGATCTACGACAAGAGCGTCGTGCTCGAGGCAGTGGACGAACGTCACCGCCACTGGCGCGACGTCACCCGGCGAGAGGCATACCTCGCCGACATCACCTACGGCCAGAACAGCGAATTCGGCTTCGATTACCTGCGCGACAACATGGTCGACGACCTCGCACGTATGGTGCAGCGCGACCTGTACTACGCGATCGTGGACGAAGCGGACTCGATCCTCATCGACGAGGCGCGTACCCCGCTCATCATCAGCTCGCCGGCCGAGGATGTTTCGGAGCAGTACCACCGCTTCGCGTCCGTCGCGAAGAAGCTACAGCCTGAGACGGACTACCTTCTCGAGGAGAAGCAACATGCGGTGTCATTGACCGAGGAGGGCATCGCGAAAGCTGAAAAGATGCTCGGGATACACAACATGTACGAGGGCGACGTCACGGCGGTGCACTTCATGGACAACGCGCTGAAGGCGCATGCCATGTACCACCGCGACAAGGAATACGTGGTCAAGGACGGTGAGGTCGTCATCGTCGACGAGTTCACCGGCCGACTGATGCCCGGCCGCCGCTGGAGCGACGGCCTGCACCAGGCGGTCGAGGCGAAGGAAGCGGTCAAGATCCAGCGCGAGACGCGGACCTTCGCGACGATCACGATCCAGAACTACTTCCGGATGTACGAGAAGCTCGCGGGCATGACCGGTACCGCCGCGACCGAGGCCGAAGAGCTCTTCAAGGTCTACAAGCTCGAGGTCACGCAGATCCCCACGCATCGACCGATGGTCCGGAAGGACGATCCCGACCTCGTCTATGCGACCGAGAAGGGGAAGTGGAACGCCCTTATCGTCGACGTCAAGGAGCGCAACACCCGCGGGCAGCCCGTGCTCATCGGGACGACCTCGGTCGAGAAGAGCCAGCAGCTGTCGGACGAGCTGCGCCGGCACGGCATCAAGCACGAAGTCCTGAACGCGAAGAACCACGAGCGCGAGGCGCTCATCATCGCCGAGGCCGGGCAGCGGGGCGCGGTCACCCTCTCGACGAACATGGCCGGTCGCGGTGTCGACATCCTGCTCGGCCAGGGTGTCGTCGATCTTGGCGGATTGCACGTCATCGGAACGGAGCGGCACGAGGCGCGTCGCATCGACAACCAGCTCCGCGGTCGCTCCGGCCGTCAGGGCGATCCGGGTACGACCCGCTTCTTCAACTCGCTCGAGGATGACCTGATCCGCATCTTCGCCTCCGAGCGCGTCGCCGGGCTCCTGGGGAAGATGGGCATGAACGACGAGGCGCCGATCGAATCCGGGATGGTCACGGGCGCGATCACGCAGGCGCAGATCAAGGTCGAGACGCGCAACTTCGATATGCGCAAGCGCGCGCTTGAGTTCGACGACGTGCTGAACAACCAGCGCAACGAGATCTACAAGGATCGCCGCAAGATCCTGGAGAAGGGCGACGTCCGCGAGACCGTTCTTGACTTCCTGCACGACGAGGCCTCCGCCATCGTCGATGCCGAGGCGACCTCACCCGATCCCGAGGACTGGGATCTCCACAAACTGGCGGCCGCGCTCGGCGCGCTCGTGGGTCATGACCTCGCGGAAGGCTCGTTCGGCGAGCCGTCCGGCCTCGAGGAGCTGCGCGACACTGTGGCGCAGATCGTCGACGACGCGTACGCCGCCAAGGAGGCCGAGCTCGGCGATCCCGAGGTGATGCGCGCCGTGGAGCGCTGGGTGATGCTGCGGACCATCGACACGCACTGGGTCGAGCACCTCACCGCGATGGAGGAGCTCCGCGAAGGGATCTACCTGCGCGGCTACGGGCAGCAGGACCCGCTCGTCGCCTACAAGCGCGAGGCGCATGACTACTTCCAGCAGATGCAATCTCGCGTGGCCGCCGGAGTCGCTCAGACAGTGCTGCGTGTATCGGTACGGACGGCGGAGCAAGCCGAGCAGACCGAACAGCAACAGGGAGCCCCGCCGCAGCAGACGGCGACCTCAGGAAACGGGACGACCTCGACGGGTCGGGCGGATCTGCGAACGAATCGCGACGTGCAGACGCCGACGACATCGACGGGAAAGGACAAGCTGGGGCGAAACGACCCCTGCTGGTGTGGGTCGGGGAAGAAATTCAAGAAGTGTCATGGACGCTAGCGATGCGACGCCGCGGGTGATGGAGCCGGAGGCAGCGGGCGCATCGCGAACGAGAGTCGAGACCGCGGTATGAAGCTCACAGGACAGAGAGTGGGCGGAGCGGGCCCGTTTCGAGAGAGCGATGCGCCCGCTGGCTCAGCCGAGCCGCGGCAGGACCCGCGGCGTGGACTCATCGCAAGCGTTCTGTGATTTCAATCCCGTTCGATCCCAACATTCACATCGGTCCGTTGGCGATCGCGTGGCACGGCATCTTCACTGCCGTTGGCATCTTGTTCGGCGTATGGCTGCCGCTCAGCCTCGTCCGCGCGCGTATCTCCGAGGACGATGCGACCGCCGTCGCGACGTGGGGCGTGGTCTTCGGAATCCTCGGTGCGCGGCTCGTCGCCGTGATCGATCGGTGGGAGTTCTATCTCACGGATCCGGTCCAGATACTTCTCATCTGGCAGGGTGGCATCGCGATCTGGGGCGGCGCGGTAGGCGGTGTGCTCGGTGGTCTCGTCGTCGGCATCCGTCGGCGTCTGCCGATCGGTTTCGGTGCCGACGCCGCGGCGCCCGGCATCCTCCTCGGCTTCGCGATCGGGCGGATCGGTGACATCATCAACGGCGAGCATCACGCGATCCCATGTGAGGCGCCGCTCGGCCTCTGTGTCGGGTACACGTACGACGGTCCGGGCTACCTCGGTCAGACTGGACCGGTGCATCTCGTCGTCGCGTACGACCTTGTCTGGAATCTGATCGGCATGGCGGCGGCGCTGGCGCTCCGCGGGCGTGGGCTTCGCGACGGGCTGATCTTCTGGCTCGTCGCCGCGTGGTACGGCATCGGTCGACTGGTGCTCGGATTCCTGCGCATCAACGACCCGACCTACATCTTCGGGCTCCGCGAAGACCAGGTCATCGCCATCCTCGTTCTTGCCGCCGCGCTGCCGATGATCGCGCGACTGACGGTGTTCGGTCGCGCGGCGGAGCCGGGAACGACCTGATCGACCTGCCGTTCGACCCGGATCTGATGATCGGGTCATTCCGCATCGCGTGGCACTCGGTCTTCGCGTTCATCGGAATGCTGACCGGAGCGTTCGTTTCGATCCGCTGCGCGCGCTACCTGGTGCGTGACGAGCGGATCTACCCCTTCGCGATCGCCGTCGTCATCGGCGGTCTGGTCGGCGCGCGCGTCGCCCACGTGACCGACAACTGGTCACTATACGCGAACGACCCGCTGCGGGCGCTGCAGTTCTGGAGCGGCGGCATCGGCACGATGGGCGCGCCGATCGGCTCGACCATCGTCGGTTACCTCGCCGCTCGCTGGCTGCGCCTGCCGATCGGGTTCATGTTCGACATCAGCGTTATCGGGATCGCGCTCGGCGAAGCCATCGGTCGTATCGGCGACATCGTCAACGGCGAGCACCACTCCGTCCCGTGCGCGGACCTCGCGTGGTGCGTGCGCTACACGCATCCGAACACGCTCGGCCAGAGCACGTCCGTCCACCCGATCGGCGCCTACGACGGCCTGCTGATGCTGGGGATCTTCGTCGTGCTGTACTTCTATTGGCGCCGTGTCCGCGGCCAGCCGCCTGAGGGCCGGATCTGGCTTGCCTACCTGCTGCTTCTGGGTGGCGGCCGGTTCCTCCTTTCCTTTCTCCGGACCGACCCGCTGTTCCTCGACGGGCTCCAGCAGGCCCAGGTGCTGGGTCTGCTGTATTTGGGCGCTGGAGCGCTCACCCTGCCTGTGTTGGCGCGCCGAGCAGGCCAGCTGGCAAGCGGGGCGCGAGCACAAAATGGGGAAAAACCCCTTCTCAAGCAGGTGTCAGACCGGTAAACTCGCGTACGGAAAGCGGCACAGATGCCGCCGCCTGTTGGGGAGCGGTTATGAAAGAGTGGATCGTCTGCGAGGACAACTGCCTTAAGTGTTCCTACGGCGCCACCCTGGACTGCGATGGCGACTGCCCTCGCTGCCCGCGCAATACCTACTGCCCCTGTGTGACCTTCGTCAGTTTCGCCGCCGGCAAACTGGCGCCCGTTGCCCAGCCGGTCACGACGACCTTCGAGCGACCCCGCAAGCGCTGAAGTTCGGTGACGGTGGACCCGGCGGCGCTCGCCGCTCTGCGCGAGCGCATCGACCGCATGGCGGTGTTCCTTTGACCTTCCTTCTCTCCGCAGCGAGGTCGCGCATCTAGAGTCCGAGTCTTCCGCGCCCGATCTCTGGAACGACCGTCAGCGCGCGCAGCAGGTCATGAAACGACTCGGACTTGTCCGCGCGCGCCTCGAGCGGTGGGATTCCTTCGGTCAGCGCGCGGCGGACCTTACCGAGCTCGCGTCGATGGCCGAGGACCCCGCGCTGAGCGCCGATCTTGAGCGCGAGCTGCAGCAGCTGATCGCCGAGGTCGACACGGCGAGCCTCGAGGCGCAGCTCGGTGGCCCCTATGACGAACGCGACGCGGTCGTCGCGATCTCCGCGGGCGTCGGCGGGACGGATGCGGCGGACTGGGCGCAGATGCTCGTGCGGATGTATCTGCGCTGGGCCGAGCGGCATGGCTTCAAAGCCGAGATCGTCGAATCGACCCCGGGCGAAGAGGCGGGCATCCGTAGCGCGACGCTCACCGTCGAGGGCCCGTACGCGTACGGATATCTCAAGACGGAGCGTGGCACGCATCGCCTCGTGCGGATCTCGCCGTTCGATTTCCAAAAGCGCCGGCAGACGTCGTTCGCGCTCGTCGATCCGACGCCGCAGGTCGAGGACGACGCCGAGATCGAGATCCGGCCCGAGGAGCTGAAGATCGACACGTACCGCGCCACCGGAGCCGGCGGGCAGAACGTGAACAAGACCGAGACCGCGGTCCGCATCACGCATCTGCCGAGCGGCATCGTCGTCTCGTGCCAGAACGAGCGCTCGCAGCTGCAGAACCGTGAGACGGCGATGCGCATCCTGAAGGCGCGCCTGCTGGAGAAGCGCGTGCTCGAACAGGAGGCCGAGCAGGCACGCGAGCGTGGCGAGATGCGCTCGGCCGACTGGGGCAGCCAGATCCGCTCGTACGTCCTCCACCCGTACACCCTCGTGAAGGACCATCGGACCGGGGTCGAGGTCGGCGACCCCACGCGCGTGCTCGATGGCGATATCGACGTGTTCATTGAGGCAGCGCTATCGAAACCGGCCGGTGGCACACCGCCTGCTCCGTAGCCGGGTGTACCGTCATGGGCGCCGCGGGCCGTACCCGCGTGGAGGTAGTTCCATGGTCAGCGCGAAAGAACTGCGAGACCTTTTCGAGGAGATCCGAAGCGAGGCGGGCAAGCGAGCATCTGACTTCGTGAACGAAGCGAAGACGTCGGACATCGGCAAGATGAAGATGTCGGACATCGGCAAGATGAAGATGTCGGACTTCGGTCGGCGCAGTGAGCCGCCGGGAATCGTGTGGCTCGGTCTGGGGCTCGTGCTCGGCGCCGTCGTCGGCGTGGCGATCGCGCTCATCGCGGCACCCTATCCGGGTGAAGAGACCCGCCGCCGCCTCGGGCAGCGGGTCGACAAGATGAAGCGTCAGGGCGACGACCAGATCGAGCAGATCCACGCCGCGAAGAGCGGCGACGGCAACGGCGGTACGGCGGTACACCCGACGCCCACCGCCGCGCGCGAACGCTAGCCGAAGACGTCGTTCCTGAGCTGATCGGCTAGGGCCGCATCGCCTTCGCGAGCTCGATCAGCTTCTCGCGCGTGTTCAGCGTGGGCTCGTCGAGCACTCGCTCGAACAGCGCGTTCAGGATGCGGCCGACCTCCGGGCCCGATGGGATCCCGAGCTCGCGCATGACGTCGTTGCCGTCGATCGCGAGATCGCGCTGCGAGAACGCGTTCGCGGCGGCGATCTGTTCCTGGACGCGCTGCCACAGCGCCTCGAGCGCGTACATGCGTGGCGAGCGCGCGCCGCTTCCGATGTTGTCCGCGCGCCGCAGCGCGAAGAGCGCCGGGATGTAGTCAAGTCCGATCGTCCGGATGAAGCGGCGCACGGCGGAGTCGGTCCAGTGCGTCTCGTACCAGAACATGTGATGGCGGATGAGGTGCGTGGCCTCGGCCACCGTCTCCTTGTCGAACTTCCAGCGCCGCAGGATCTGACGCGCCTTGAACTCACCGACGAACTCGTGCTGGTGAAAGTGCCCATCGGCGAATGTGTCTGGCTTGCCGATGTCGTGGAAGAGGCCGGCGAGGCGCAGCACGAGGTCGCTCGCCGGCGTGGCGTCCAGCGTCGCCAGCGAGTGCTCGAAGACATCTTGGGCGCCGACCTTGTCCTGCGGGGTCTTCTTGCACTCCTCGAGCTCCGGGCAGATGACCTCGAGCAGGCCGACATCCGAGAGCATCCGAAAGGCGACCGAGGGACGCGGTGCACCGAGGATCTTCGTCATCTCCTGGTTGATGCGTTCCCCGGAGAGGGTGGCCGCGAGATGCGAGTTGCGGCGGATCGCGATCACCGTGCGTTCGTCGATCCGCATGTCGAGGAGCGTCGCGAAGCGCACCGCTCGCAGCATCCGGAGCGCATCCTCGCGGAAGCGCTCGTCCGGCTCGCCGACCGCTCGCAGCACGCGCGCGTCGAGATCGCGCTGCCCTCCGAACGGGTCCACGAGCTCGCCCGGCGTCCCGTTCTTCCCCGGCCGCCAGGCCATCGCATTCATCGTGAAGTCGCGGCGCGAGAGGTCGTCGTGGAGTGAGTCGGTGAAGGCGACGTGATCGGGACGGCGATGGTCGGTATAGCCGGCCTCGGTGCGGTACGTCGTGACCTCGACCTCGTGCTCGCCCGACCGCACCACCACCGTGCCGAACCGGTTCGTATAGAGCGACTTCTTAAAGAGCTTCAGGATCTCCTCCGGCGTCGCGTCGGTCGCCACATCCCAGTCCTGCGGGTCGACGCCACGGATCGCGTCGCGCACGCAGCCGCCCACGACGTAGGCGTCGTGCTCGGCCGCCGTGAGCTTTTCGACGACGGTCTGAACGTCCTGTGGGACTTGCAGCTGGGTGATCGTCACGGCCTGAGTATCGCGGCGACGGCTATTCCTCGCCGAGGTACGCCTTGCGGACCATCTCGTTCTCCGCGAGGTTCTTCGCGCTGTCCGAGAGGACGATCTTCCCGGTCTGCAGCACGTAGCCACGATGCGCGATCGAAAGCGCCATGTGCGCGTTCTGCTCGACCAGGAGCACGGTCATGCCCTGTGCGTTGATGTCCTGGATCGTCTTGAAGACGAGCTCCACGAGCACCGGCGCGAGCCCCATCGACGGCTCGTCGAGCAGCAGCACCGCCGGTCGCGCCATGAGCGCGCGTCCGATCGCGAGCATCTGCTGCTCGCCGCCCGACAGCGTGCCGGCGCGCTGGGTGAGACGCTCCTTCAGGCGTGGGAAGAGCTCGTATACGCGCTCGAAATCCTTCGCGAGCTCCGCGGGCGGATCGTTCCGCGCATACGCGCCCATCTCGAGGTTCTCTTTCACCGACATGCGCGAGAAGATCCGGCGGCCTTCTGGCGAGTGCGCGACACCGAGTCGGACGACCTCATTCGCGGGGACCTTCGTGAGGTCGCGGTCGCCCAGACGGACCGTGCCCTTGCGCGGGCGCAGGACGCCGGCGATCGTCCGCAGCGTCGTCGTCTTTCCGGCGCCGTTGCTGCCGATGAGCGTGACGATCTCGCCCTTCTCGACGGTGAGCGAGATGCCCTTCAGCGCCTGGATGTTGCCGTAGTAGGTGTGGACCTGCTGGATCTCGAGCAGCGGCATCAGTCGACCGTGACCACTATGCGACCTTCGCTTTTCCCAGATATGCCTCGATCACGCGCGGGTCGCGCTGCACGGCCTCGGGCACGCCCTCGGCGATCTTCGTGCCGTGGTCGAGCACGGTTACGCGATCCGACATACCCATGACGACCTTCATGTCGTGCTCGATGAGCAGGATCGTGATCTTCCGTTCGTCCCGCAGCCGGCGGATGAACTGCGTCATGCGTCCAGTCTCGTTCGGGTCCATTCCGGCCGTTGGCTCGTCGAGCAGCAGCAGCGTCGGCTCGGTCGCGAGCGCGCGTGCCATCTCGAGCCGGCGCTGGTCGCCGTACGGCAGATTCTTCGCGGTGACGTCATCGCGACCTTCGAGACCGACGTACTTCAGGAGCTCACGGCACAGCTCGCGGGTGTCGCGCTCCTCGTGCCGCTCGCGCGGCAACCTCAGGATCGCCTCGAACGGCGTGGCGTTCATGCGCGAGTGGTGCCCGACCATGACGTTTTCGATCGCGCTCATGTTGTGGAAGAGCCGGATGTTCTGGAACGTTCGGGCGATGCCGAGCAGCGTGATGCGGTGCGGCGGCAGCCCCGAGATGCTGCGGCCGCCGAAGGTGATGGTTCCGCTGGTCGGTCGGTACAGCCCGGCGATGACGTTGAAGAACGTCGTTTTGCCCGCGCCGTTCGGACCGATGAGGCTGACGATCGAGCCCTCGGGGATGACGAAGTCCACGTTGGCGACGGCGACGAGCCCGCCGAACTGCTTGGTGACCGCGTGCGCCTCCAGGACGTTCTTCATCACGGTCATCGTTCGATGTCCACCAGGACGGCGCGCTCTTGCTCGACCGCGCCCTCATCCTCTTCGGCCGCGTGCAGCTCGGCGCGCACCCGCGCGCTCGGAAACAGACCCTCTGGCCGCACGAGCATCATGACCACGAGGGAGATCCCGAAGATGAGCAGGCGCGAGCGGCTGACGTCCATGAGGCGTAGGTCCTGGTTGTTGACCGCTTCGCCGACACCGCGGATGAGACCCGAGATCCACTCGAACAGCACCTTATCGACGAAGCCGAGCAGGATGCCACCCGCGACGACCCCACCGATGTTGCCGAGGCCACCGAGGATGATCATGCAGAGGACGAAGATCGACACCGAGAAATCGAACTGCTCGGGCGCGATGACCTGCAGATAGCTCGCCCAGATCGACCCGGCGAAGCCGGAGAAGCTCGCGCCGAGCGCGAAGGCGAACAGCTTCGTCGTGACGAGGTTGACGCCCATCGAGGCGGCAGCGACCTCGTCCTCGCGCATGGCCGCCCAGGCGCGGCCGACGCGCGACGTCCGCAGCCGGGCCGTGATGAGCACGGATAGCAGCAGCACCGACACGATCAGGTAGTACCAGGGGAGCAGCTCGAGGCTTCCGAACTTCAGGCTTAAGAACTCCGGGTAGCCGATCGGATTCATGCCCTGGGTACCTTTGGTGATCTCCGGTGTGTTCTTGATGACCAGTGGCACGATCTCGCCGAAGCCGAGCGTCACGATGGCGAGGTAGTCGCCGCGGAGGCGCAGCGTCGGCGCGCCCAGAAGCACGCCGAAAAGCGCCGCGACCGCCGTGCTGATGAACATCGCCAGGAAGAAGTTCACGTGGTTCCCCTCGCGGACGAATCCGATCGGGCTCACCGTGGACGTCAGGAAGGCGATGGTGTAGGCGCCGATCGCGAAGAAGGCCGCGTAGCCCAGGTCCAGTAGCCCCGCGAAGCCCACGACGACGTTGAGGCCCAGCGCGAGAACGGTGAACAACGCGATCGGGATGGCCTTCGCCTCCCACCCCAGGCCCAGGACGCTGTCGACGAGCGGGAAGAGCAGCGCCGCGCCGATGCCGATGATCGTTCCCCACATCTTCCGCTCGCGCGCCTTCCCCGTGGCCGTGTACCACCAGCCGAGTGTCGAGCGCGCGCGACCTGGCGGCTTGGGTAGTGGCGGTGTTGGCTTCATGCCTTCTCCCCAGTCTCCTGACCCAGGAGGCCGGTGGGCTTGAACACGAGGATGATCACCAGGATCGAGAAGACGCCGACGTTCTCCCATTGCCCGCCGGCATACGTGACGGTGAGGGCGGACAGCAGTCCGATGACGAATCCTCCGAGCGCCGCGCCGTTGACGTTCCCGATGCCGCCGAGGACCGCGGCGGTGAAGGCCTTGAGGCCCGCGGTGAACCCGAGCGTGAACACCGTGTTGTTGTTGTAGAGGCCGTACATCAGGGAGGCCGCCCCCGCGAGCACGCCGCCGAGCAAGAAGGTGAACGCGATGACGCGGTTCACGTCGATGCCCATCTGTTGTGCCATCTCGCTGTCCTGAGCCACGGCGCGCATCGCCTTACCCATGCGTGTGCTCCGGATGACCCACGCGAGCCCGAGCATCAGTGGGATCGCGAGTGAGAGGACGAAGAGGTCCTTGAACGTGAAGCGGATCAGCGACGTGAAGCCGAACAGCTCGCTCACGAAGTCGTACTGCGGGAGCAGATCGGGGAAACGCCGTGGCGTCGGGCCCTGCCAGAACAGACCGACGTTCTGGAAGATGAATGAGACGCCGATCGCCGAGATCAGCGGGGCGAGCCGCGGCGCGCGACGAAGCGGGCGATACGCGATCCGCTCGGCCACTACGTTGAGGGTGCCGCAGAAGATCATCGCCGCGAGCATCGCGAGCAGAAGGGCGAGCCAAGGCGTCCCCGTGGTCCCGACCTCGGTGCTGAAACCGAGAAGCGTCAGCGTGCTGAGACAGACGAAGGTGCCCAGCATGAAGAGATCGCCGTGGGCGAAGTTGATGAGCTCGATGATCCCGTAGACCAGGGTGTAGCCGAGGGCGATGAGCGCGATGAACGCGCCATTGGTGATGCCGATCATCACGGCGGCCAGGAAGAGGTCTATCTCGCTCCCTCCCTATAACGAGAAAACGGGGCGGGAGACCGGATCCCTCCGGCTTCCCGCCCCGATTCTGTCACTACGCGTAAACCGCTACTTGGCCGCGAGCTCCTTCACGAATGCCCAGGAGCCGCTCTTGCCGATCGAGCCCGAGAACTGCGTCAGCGTGGTGTCGCCGCCGGCGTCGAACGACCACTTGCCGAGGACGCCGTCGTAGTCCTTGGTGCCCATGACGTTGGCGAGGACCGTCGCACGATCATCGGCCTTATCGCCCGCCTTGGCGATCGCCGCGAGAACGACCTTGGCCGCCTCGTAGCCGTAGATCGCGTACGGGTTCGGGTTGTTGTTGTTGAACTTGGTGTTGTAGTTCTTCAGCCACTCGGCCGCCTTCCCCGTGTACTTCTCCGGCGGCACGCCGCCGAAGGTGGAGTAGACGCCCTCACCAGCGGGGCCGGCCTGCTTCAGGAACTCGGAGCAGTTGATGCCGTCCGGTCCCATGAACTTGATGGTCGGCGCAACCGTCTTGAGGTCCTTCGCGAGGACGGCGGGGTTGTTGTCGACGATGCCGCCGTAGTAGACGAGGTCGGCGCCGCTGTCCTTGATCTTGTTCGCCAGCGCGCGGTAGTTGTCAGCCTTCTGCGCGCCTTCGTAGCCGGCCTCGGCCAGACCGAGCGCCTTCGCCTTCGCGCGGAAGACGTCCGCGATGCCCTTTCCGTACAGCTCGGTGTCGTGGACGATGTAGACCTTCTTCGCGCCGAGGTCCTGCGCCCAAGTCGCGCCCACAGCGCCCTGGATGTCGTCGGCGGGAACAACGCGCGCGTAGTTGCGCTTGCCGTTCGGGTAGTACTTGCCAGGCTCGTCCGCCTCAGCGCCCCGCTCGGGGCCCTTGGTGAGACCCGGGTACGTGTTGGCCGGCGAGACCATGACCATCCCCGCCTGGTTGAGGAGCGGGATCGAGACCTTCGCCGCACCGGAGTTGTATGTCCCGATGTAGGCCACGACCTGCTTGTCGTTGATGGCTTTGCGGGCGTTCTCCGACTCCTGCGACGCTTCCCATGAGCCCTTCGCCGCCGTGGCGTCGTCGAGAGCGTCGTAAAGAACGGTGACGTTCGTGATCTTGGTCTCGTCGATCGCCATCTTGATCGAGTTCACGATCTCGACGGTCTGTGTGCGCGAGGCCCCGGTCATGGGCAGGCTGGAGATGATCTTGACCGTCTTGGCCGTTGACGCACCTGTGGTGCCGCCCCCTCCGCCACCGCCACACGCGCCCATGACGAGCGCGAGAGCGGTGATGGCTGCGGCGGCCGCTGTCCAACGTCTCTGCATGAATACCCTCCCTAGCGGTCTAATCGGAATAATGGCTCGACCCTGGCGGGCCGCCTCCCTGCGCCGACAGCCGCGTGATCGGGCAAGTCTGCCGTCGAGGGCCCTGTGCGTCAACGAAGGCCAACGACGCCCTTGTTAGGCTCGGCGGGTGCCGCGACGCAGCGCTACCGGGCTCGCTTTACTCCTGTTGATCGTCGCGGCGTGTTCGGCCCAGCCCCCGCAGGTCACGCGCCCGACCGCGGTGTCGACCGCACCACCCGACCATGCGCCTGCGGGCCTTCCGCCGGGGAAACTCCTCTTCAGTAAGGGCGGGATCGACCTCTGGACGGCGGCTCCTGATGGCAGCGTCCGGGTCGGAGCCACCAGCGACGGTGCAGCAGGCGGAGGCTATCTCGGTGGCAAATGGTCGCCCGACGGCGCGCTCATCGCCGCGGAGCGTGCGGTGCCCGGCGACGGCGGGAGCTCGCTGTTCCTCGTCCGCTCCGGCGCTGCGCCGGTGCGGCTCACGAAGCCCGACACGTTCCTTGACGGCTACGCCTGGTCACCGGACGGCCGTTACCTCACCTACGGCGAGGTGATCACCGGCGGCACGGCCGCGGCGGGTGGATCGCTCGCGGGTGCGGTTGGCGACGTCCACCTCTATGACGTGATCACGGCGACCGACGTGATCGTCGGGCCGGGCACGCATCCGGCCTTCACGCCGGACGGCATGCACCTCGGCTATGCGCACGTGACCGGCGCGATCGCGCTCGCCGACCTGCGCCCGCTCGCGTTCGGGATATCGCGCGATGTCCCGACGCAGATGCTCGTGACGCTCGCCGATCTGACGCGGTATTCGACGAGCATCGCGCCCAAGGGGATGGGGCTCATCGGTGGCCCGCAGTTCTCGGCGGACGGAAAGCTCATGGCCTACGCCGCGATCGAGAAGGGACCGATCCTCGAAGCGGAACAGATCGTCTACACCCAAGAGCCCGTGCCCGGCGCGCCGCCGAAGCTGTGGGTGATCGGGAAGACCGGCGCGATCCACCACGTCGCCGATCTCCGATGGTCACCGACTGCGCCGATGCTCGCCTATTCGATCATCAACGCGCAGCCGCATCACCACTGGCTCAGCGTCATCGACCCGGCCGGTGGTCAGCGCCGCGAGCTCTACGACTCCGCCAAGCACTTCCTCGACTTCACGTGGTCGCCGGACGGCGCGGTCCTTCTCGTCCAGGTGGATGACGGTGACGAGTGGCTGTACTTCCGGCCCGATCGCGCCGGTCCCGTCGGCCGGGTCACGCCCGGTGGCTGGCGACCGGAGTGGTGCCGCTGTGCCTCGCGCGGCTAGCGTGGGTCGGCCGAGGGGTCGTGAAGATCCCGCGGCGCGACGCCGTCGAGCGCGCGCGATCCTCACGCGGCTCGCCAAAGCGAATCCGGACTGGGGGCCGACGCTCGAGTTCAGCAGCCCGTTCGAGCTCCTGGTCGCGACGATCCTTGCCGCGCAGGCCCAGGACGAGCACATCAACCAGGTGACACGCGTGCTTTTCGCGAAGTACCGCGGTCCCGCCGACTATGTGAAGGTTCCGGTCGAGGAGCTCGAGCGCGACGTCCACGCCACGGGTTTCTTCCGGATGAAGGCAAAAGCGATCCGCGGCGCCTCGGAGCAGATCCTCGCCGAGTTCGGAGGAGAGGTTCCCGGTGACATGGACTCGCTGGTCCGGCTTCGCGGCGTCGGTCGCAAGACCGCATCGATCGTCCTCGGGAACGCTTTCGGCGTGCCGGCGATCGCCGTCGACCGGCACGTGGCCCGCGTCGCCACCCGGCTCGGCCTCACCCGGAAGGGAGCCAACGGCATCGAGGAGGAGCTGCGCTCGCTCTACCCGAACGAGGACTGGGTGAAGGCGACTTGGAATCTGGTGCTGCACGGTCGTCGCATCTGCACGCCGACGCCGAAGTGTCCGGTGTGCCCGATCAGCGAGCTTTGCCCCTATCCGAAGAAGACCAAAGCCGCGCGCTCCACCCGCCCAGCGCCGCGATCGCGATCACGAGCGCGTCCGACGCGATGACCGCAACCGTGTCGGCGATCGGATCACCGGACTGGCCGACGCCGGGGACGATGCCCAGCGCTTCGCAGATCACGTAGCCCGCGCCGACGAGCGCGCCGTGGTACGCGCGGGCCTCGACCGCCAGTATTCCGGCCAAAAGTCCACAAACGAAGAGACCGAAAAAGGGCGCGACCGCTGCCGGGATCGGGGGCAGCACGGCGGCGGCCACGAGGGCGAACGCGACGGCGAGGGCGACACCCGCGAGGATCGCGGGCCAACGAACGCCAGGCGCCCGGCGCTGGGTGTCGATGACGCGAATGTACGACGTGAGCATCCCCAAAAAGAAACCGATCCGCGAGGCCTACGCGGATCGGTGGGTTCGCGAAAGGTGCCAGATCGGAATTAACAAGCGCGACGATCGCTCGTCGCGCTCAAGAGTTACTTCTTCTTGCTCTTCTTGGACTTCTTTGCAGCCTTCTTCTTCGCCGGCATTAGTGAATCACCTCCTCTTGGCCACGCATTGTTCGTTATATAGACACATTCACGTCGCAAATGTCAACACATGAGCGGTCTCAGGTCGCACGTCGTCCTCGCTAGGTCGTTGGAGGATTTGCCCCATGCAGCTTCTGGATGACGCGCTCGCGGAGCTGCGTCGGGGCGACGTCGGAGGTGCAACAGTCGCGAAGACGGTCGAGGAAGCGCGCTTCAAGGCCCAGCTGATCGCCGCAGTCGTCGCATCCGGAGACGTGAGCGCGCACCTGGGCGAGCTCCTTCTCGTCGAGCTCGAGGTCGAGGAACGCGTAGAGCCGTTCGACGCAGTCGTTGCAGTCCATCGCCCCTAACCCTTCTGCGGCGTCCGCACGGCAGCGATGCCGCGCTCGCGAGCGAGGTCGTAGAGCCGCTTCTGGAGGAACTTCCGACCCCGGTGTAGCCGCGACATCACGGTGCCGATCGGGATACTGAGCATCTCCGCGATCTCCTTATAGGAGAAGCCTTCGACGTCGAGTAGGACGGTCGTGCGGAACTTCTCCGGCAGCTCCTCGAGCGCATCAGTCACTTCGGCATCGACGACGCGGCTCAGGAGCTCGGCTTCGGGATCGGGCGAGGAGGAGGCGGCACGGTCGTCGGCCATCCGGCGGTAGAGGGAGAACTCGTCGATGCCCTCGAGATCGGTGACCTCGGGCTGCGCCGCCTTGCGACGGTAGGTATTGATGAACGTGTTGGTGAGGATGCGGAAGAGCCAGGCCTTCATGTTCGTGCCAAGTGTGAACTGATCGCGGAACCTGAACGCCCGGATGTAGGTCTCCTGCACGAGGTCCTCCGCATCGGCCTCCGACCGCGTCATGCGTAGCGCGGTCCGGTAGAGCGCGTCCAGATGGCGGAGCGCCTCGGCTTCGAACTCGTCGCCTGCCACCTGTCCACTCTATCGAACGCGCCATCCGGCCCAGGCCATTCCCGCTAGGCCCGAACGATGTCGCCGGCGGGTATCAGCGCAGCAGGTGCGCGCGTTTCCTCGACGCCTACGCAGCGGCGTTCCAGGCACTGGACAAGCATGCGGTGACCATGAGTTCGATGCGCTCTACACGTTGGCGCTCTTCAACGCGGCGCTGAAGATCGTGCAGGTCGTCTCGGAGAACGAGCAGCCGAAATTCCTGGACGTGATGCGCGCGCGGTTAATCGAGCGCCAGCCGCAGCTGCCGGCGACAGGCGACCGCGATGAGCGCCGTTTCGACGAGGTTGTAGAGGAAGTGCAGGTCCGGACGCGAGACCGGCAGTCCTCCGCCGATCGCACCGCCGGCGGCGAGAAGGCCCGGCGAACCGGGGATCCCGGTCGCAAGGAACGACATCATGATCACGTCGTGCTCGACCAGATGCCAGGCGGCGAAGACGCAGGCCGCCACGAGCCAGGCGTTCGAACGAAAGTGGAACAACAGGACGCCGAGGAGCACGACGACCGCGGCATTCCACGCGAAATGCACCCATTCGATGTCGAGCTGGCCGACGATGCCGCGCGCATCCGATCCGGTGAGGCCCAGGGTGTGGATCTGGACCAACTGGGCCACGTGCTCGAGGAGGTGTCCGGTCTGCGCGAGCAACAGAAAGGTGAAGACCGCCATCCAGACCGTGCCGGTCGCGACGCGCGCGGCGGGCCGCCCCCAGGTGGCGTTCACCGCGGCGATGGTACGCCGCGGTGACGGCCCGACCGTGCTTTGACACCCGCGCGCCGCGTGCCTAGCGTGGGCCCGCCTCGGTCCGTGCTTCGTCCGGGCACCACGCGCTCGCGAAGCTGCTCGACCGATGGCGGGAGGTAGTGATGTTGCCAGGCTCTTCGCGAAGGTCGGTGTTCTCGTTCCTCACGCTCGCGATCGTCGTCACGCTGGTCGCCACAGCGTGCCAACCCACCGCAGCCCCGCAGGGCTCGGGCGCTCCGACTGCGACTGCGGCGGCCAAGCGCACCATTACGGTCATCGCCAACTGGGGCGGTGGCGAACGCGATGCGTTCCAGAAGGTGATCGACGCGTTCACGGCGAAGACCGGCATCGCCGTCAACTACGAGCAGTCGCGCAACCTCGAGGCGCTCGTGCGCACGCGTGTCGCCGGTGGCAACCCGCCGGACATCGCGTTCGAGCCGCGGCCCGGCGCGCTCGCGGAATTCGCGAAGGCGGGAAACCTCATTCCGCTCGATGAGCCGGTCGGTAAGGAGATCCTCGATCCCAAGGCGGTGGACGCCGCGATCGGCAAGTCGTTCCAGGAGCTCGGTCGGGTGAACGGGACGCTCTACGGCTACCTGTTCAAGGCCGACTCGAAGAGCACGATCTGGTACAAGCCGCCGTCGCTCACGGCGGTCGGAGGGTCGGTCCCGAAGACATGGGACGACCTCATCGCGCTGGCGAACAAGTACAAGGCGGCGGGAAAGACCCCGTTCGGCTCAGGCGGCAAGGACGGTTGGGTGCTCACCGACTGGTTCGAGAACATCCTCGCCCGCGTCGCGACGCCGAAGGTCTACAACGACCTTCACATCACGCACAAGGTCGCGTGGACCGATCCCAGCGTGAAGAAGGCCCTCACGACCTTTGCCCAGCTGTTCGGGACGCCCGGCTACTTCCCAGGCGGCGGCCAGGGCATCGTCGGCACCGCCTTCACCGAGGGCATCGCACAAGCATTCGGCAAGACGCCGACCGCTGAGATGTTCTACGAGGGCGGGTTCGTCGGTGTGATCATCGGCACCGACATCAACAAGGATCTGAAGCCTGGGACGGACTTCGACTTCTTCACCTTCCCATCCATCGACTCTGCGTACGGGACGCCGATCACCGGCGGTGGCGACCTCGCGATCATGTTCAAGGACTCGCCGGAGGGCCGTTCGTTCATGCAGTACCTCATCACCAAGGAGGCGGCGGACATCTACGCCGCGACCGGCAGCGGCACGCCGAACAAGCTCGTCGATTCCAGCAAGATCACGAACCCGATCGCCAGGAAGCTGCACGAGCAGATCGCCGCCGCGACGGTGTTCCTCTTCGACGGGTCCGACCTCGCGCCCTCCGCGCTGGGCGGTGACTTCGAGTTCACGGCGCTTCAGGATCTGGTGACGCATCCGAACGACGTCGATCGCATCGCTCAACAGCTGGAGAACTTCGCGAAGAACGCGTACTAGAAAAGGATCGAGAGGCGGGGCCCTCCGGCCCCGCCTCTGCCCTCTGGGCGGTGAAAGTGCAAAGCCGTTCTCGCGTGACCCCGTGGCTCTTCGTGGCTCCGGCGGCCCTGCTCATCGCCGTCCTGATCATCTACCCGACGTTCTGGACCGTCCGATTGAGCTTGTACGGTGGGCAGGGCTTCAACTTCACGAATTTCGTAGGTCTCCAGAACTTCGTGCGCCTTCTGACCGACGACCCGAACTTCCTCGACCTCAGCCAGTTCCCGCCTCGCGGAGCGGTGGTCAACAACGTCCTCTGGCTGGTCACGTACACGCCACTCGTCCTCGCTATCGGTCTGATCATCGCGGTGCTCGCGGACCGCGTCCGTTACGAGTCCTACATCAAGTCGGTGATCTTCCTGCCGATGGCGATCTCGGCGACCGCGGCGGGCGTCATCTGGCTGTTCGTGTACAGCCCGAGCCCAGCCATCGGTCTGCTCAACGCCGTGCTCACCGCGCTCATCCCGGGGTTCCAACCGATCGCGTGGACCGGAAGCGTCGACCTGATCAACCCGGCCATCATCGCGGCCGCGATCTGGATCAATGCCGGCTTCGTCATGGTCATCCTGTCCGCGGCGCTGAAGGGCATCCCCGCGGAGATCCTCGAGGCCGCGCGCGTCGACGGAGCAAACGGGCTGCAGATCTTCGCGCGTATCCAGGTGCCGCTCCTGGGTCCGACGATCTCGGTCGTCGCGGTGACGATGATCATCTACGTCATCAAGATGTTCGACCTCATCTACGTGATGGGCGGGCAGAACGGCGGGCCACTGGGCGCGGCGCGGGTCATCGCGTTCACTCAGTACGTGGAGACGTTCAACAGCGGTCGCGCCGGGTACGGCAGCGCGGTCGCGGTGATCATGCTCATCGTCGTGATCCCGATCATGCTGCTCAACCTCAGGCGCTTTCGTGCGGAGGCCGGCCGGTGACCGCGGCGTCCGCTGCTCTCTCCGTGCGTCGCGTGCCGCTCGGCTCCCGGATCGTCCGCGTCATCGCGCGCACGCCGATCCACCTGTCGCTCCTGTTCATCGGCGCGGTTTGGCTGGTACCGACGATCGGCCTGCTGGTGACGTCGTTCCGGGAACGCGACGACATCCACTCCACCGGATGGTGGACCGCCTTCGTCGATCGTCGATTCAGCCTCGACACCTACATCCACGTCCTCACCTCACGCGGCACGACGGACTCCCTCGCTCAGAACTTCATCAACAGCCTGATCATCACCATCCCGTCGACGCTCCTTCCGGTCCTGATCGCGTCGCTCGCGGCGTATGCCTTCGCGTGGATCTCCTTCCGTGGTCGGGACTGGCTCTTCCTCACGCTGGTGGCGCTCCTCATCGTGCCCATCCAGATGACGTTCGTGCCCGTGCTGCAGCTGTTCAACGTGGTCCATCTCACCGGCAACTTCGTGGGCATCTGGATCGCGCACACGGCGTACGGCCTCCCGTTCGCGATCTACCTGCTCCACTCTTCGTTCGCCGGCCTTCCCAGGTCGCTCATCGAGGCCGCTCGAATGGACGGCAGCGGGGAGCTACGCACGTTCTGGCGGATCGTGTTGCCCCTGTCGGTCCCGGGCATCGCGTCGCTTGCGATCTTCCAGTTCCTGTGGGTCTGGAACGATCTCCTCGTCGCGCTGATCTATCTACAGAGCCCGAACCTGCAGCCGATGACCGTCGGCGTGGTCAACCTGCTCACCACCTACGGCACCGAGTGGGACCTCCTGTCCGCCGCAGCGTTCCTCACCATGGGTATCCCGCTCGTCGTGTTCTTCAGCCTGCAGCGGTACTTCGTCTCGGGCCTGCTCGCCGGCGCCGTGAAGTCATGAGAGCGGCGGGCCTGATCGCCGTCACGGCGAGCCTCGCGCTGGGCTTCGTGGTGGTCACGCTCGGCGCGTTCGCGCCGACGCTCTCCGTCCCAGGTCAGTACGCGACCGTCGCCGAGGCGATCGACGCCGCTCCAGACGGCGCGATCATCCAGCTCGCTCCGGGGACGTACTCGGGACCGCTCCTGATCCGCAAGCCACTCAGTCTCGTCGGTGCGCCGGACCGCTCCAGTCGGGTCGAGGCACCGGAGGGCACGACCGTCATCGCCGTCCTGGGCGCGCGCGGGGTGCGGATCCAGGGCCTGGCCGTCGTCGGCGGCGACTACGGCATCGCGGTGGATGAGTCGGAGGCGGTGCAGCTCATCGGCAATCACGTGACCGGCGCCCGCATGGCCGGTATCCGGTTGTCGCGCGCGGCGGCGCTCATCAAGGGGAATGAGGTCCGGGCCGGCGCGGGCCCGTACGGGATGGGCATCGAGCTGGCGAACACGATGAGCCGGCCCGCCTCGGTGATCACGGGCAACGTCGTCGCCGGAGCGACGCACGAGGGGATCATCCTGCACAACTCGCACGCGATGATCGAAGACAACACCGTGACCGGAAGCGGTCTACGTGGTGTCTCGATCAGCGAGATGTCGATGGCGACGGTCGCGAAGAACACGATCATGGACAACGCGGACGCGGGCATCTGGGTCGTCGACTCGTCCATGGCGGACATCGCCGGGAATCACATCGGCGGGATGCGACCGGGACCCGAAGGCCGGCTCAACGGGATCGGCGTCTTCTACTACGGCGAGGTGATGCTCGGCCGGGGCAACCGCATCGAGGTCGATGCCGACCACGCGATCGTGGCGACGTTCGGCGGCACAGTCGAATTGCGCTAGTGGCCGTGACCGGCAAACGCATCGATCCGGCCGAGGCCGAGCGTGTCGCGGCCGAGGCGCGCCGCGTGCTGATGGGCAACCGCCAATCCGGTACGTCCGACTGGGACGGCATGCGCTACGACTTCGTGTGCCCTTCGCCGACCCACTACCCCTTCCAATGGTTCTGGGACAGTGCGTTCCACGCCATCGCGCTCCTCCATGTCGATCCCGAGCTTTCGAAGCAGGAGCTGCGCTGCCTCATGCAGGGCGCACAGCCCGACGGCTTCATTGCGCACATGCTGCTGTGGGAGCGCGAGGCGCACGCCCACTGGCTGAAGCACGAGTACTCGATCCGTCTTGGAAATCCGTACTTCACGGCCACCATCCAACCGCCGGTCGTGGCGCGCGCGGTGGAGCGGATCTTCGAGGCGACGGGCGACACGGCGTTCGTGCGAGACATGCTCCCGCCGATGGCGCGGTTCTTCGACTGGCTCGCCAGCGTGCGCGACCCCGACGACGATGGCCTCATCGCCCTGATCCAGCCCGACGAGTCGGGCCTCGATGCGAGCCCCAAATACGACAAGGCGATGGGCATCCCGTACGAGCCGCCGACGGACACGCTGCCGGCCCTCCGGCGCTCGATGCAGCGCCTGTTCACCGCATACAAGGACGCCGCGCCGGAGGCGCAGCCGCTCCTCGACGTGTTCCTCTTCGAGGACGTGATGATGAACTCGATCTACGCCGACGGCCTTCGCGCTCTCGCGAAGCTGTCGCGCGCCGTGGGTTCGCCTGACGCCGACCGCTTCGAGCGCGAGTCCAAGCGGACCCTGGGTGCGCTCATGCGCAAATGCTGGGACGAGGAAGCGGGTGTGTTCTGGGATCTGTCCGGCAAGGCCGAGGAGCAGGCGAAGGTGCTCACGTTCACGTCGCTATTCCCGCTGATCCTTACGGATCTCGACGCGCGCGTCGCAAAGCGCCTGGTGCGTGATCACCTGCTGAACCAGCGGGAGTTCTGGCTCCCGTACCCCGTACCGAGCGTGGCGGCGAGTGAAGTGACCTTCGACCCGACGTGGCAGACGAAGACCACCTGGCGCGGGCCGACCTGGGTGAACGTGAACTGGTACCTGTACTGGGGCCTTCGCGCACACGGCTTCGATGACGTGGCGAGCGAGCTCGCGCGCCGCACGGTGGCGATGCAGTCACGCGGCGGGATCCGCGAGTTCTACGACCCCTTCACGGCCGAGGGTTACGGCGCCACGGACTTCGGGTGGTCGTGCCTCAGCCTGGATCTCATCGCCGCGGAGACGTCGGGCTAGATACTCGTCGGGTGCGGCGACGTCTTCGCGCCATCGCGCTCCGACTGCGCAAGGTCTATGGCGCGCCGCCCGCGCCGCGTCGCCTCCCGCCGCTCGACGAGCTCATCCTCACCGTGCTGTCGCAGCACACCAGCGACACGAACCGCGACCGCGCGTACGCCGATGTGCGCGCGCGCTTCCCGTCCTGGGACGAGGTGGCCGATGCGCCACTGCCGGCCATCGCGCGCGCGATCCACCGCGGCGGGCTCGGACCGACGAAGGCGATCCGCATCCGCGCGATCCTGCGTGCGCTCCGCGAGCGCGGCATCGCGCTCGACGAGCAGGCGCTTTCGCGTATGCGTTCGAAGGCGCTCTGGGATCTGCTCATCTCGCTCCCGGGCGTCGGCCCGAAGACCGCCGCGTGCGTCCTGCTCTTCTCGCTGGACCGCCCGTACTTTCCGGTCGACACGCACGTGCACCGCGTGACGCGTCGCCTGGGTCTCGTCGACGAGCGCGCCGACGCGGTCGTCGCGCAGGAGGTGCTGCAGGCGTCCGTGCCGCCGAGCGAGATGTACGCGTTACACATGCATCTCATCCGCCACGGGCGCGAGGTCTGCATCGCGCGACGGCCGCACTGCTCGCAGTGCGTGCTCTCGTCGCTCTGCCCGCGCATCGGCGTCGCTGACGCGCGCTGATAAGGTGTGACGCAGCGCGAGGGAGGTGTCGTGTGAGCCCGATGGAGAAGTTCTTCGCGAAGGTCAAGCGTCTCCTCGAGCCGCGCGCGCAAACACCGGCTGAGACACTCGAGCAACCGACCGCCGACCGGCCACCGCCTCTTGAAGCGACGCCGTCTCCTCAAGAGCCGTCTCTCGAAGCGGCGCCACCAGCCGAATCCGCGTTGGCGGACGCCATGCCCGCCGTCGACGACGTCACGGAGATCCGAGCGCTCCTCGAGGCCGTCGCCGAAACTCCAGTCACACGCATTGAGCGCGAAGAAGAAGCTCCACCCTCACCACCCGAGCCCCAAACACCTTCCCCAGAGGCGTCGACCGAGCCGGTGCTGGCTGCGTCCAGCGCGGTCGGTCGCGTCGGAGACGCGCTGGTCCTCACGCTGGCCACGCCGGCGGCGACGTTCACCGTCGCGAAGGCGTCGGCGACCATCGGGCGTGGTCAGGAGAACACGATCCGCCTGGACGATCTTTCGGTCTCGCGCCGCCACGCGCGCATCGCGTACCGGCAGGGCGGCTACTGGCTGAGCGACCTCGGGAGCATGGGCGGCACCTGGGTCGATGGAACGCGACTCAATGCCCCGCGGCGCATCGCCGCCGGCGAGGTCATCGACATCGGGCTCTGCCGGCTCACCGTCAGCGTCGCTGGTGGTTCCGGGAAAGCCGACACGAAGAAGAACACCGCGAGGCCGCGGTCCGAGCTGGCCGACAGTCGTCGCCCGCGCTAGCTCTCAGGCGCGCGGGTGCGGCCCGGGCCCGAGGCCGAGCAGGCCGTGCGTCACGCCCATGCAGCGGCGCCTCACGACGGTCATGCCGGCTTCGGCCGCCACCGCGGCGGCCGCGTCCGTGTCGGTCCCCAGCTGGAACCACAGGACCTTCGCGCCTATCGCGACCGCGTCGCGCGCTGTGGCGTCGGCCTCGCCCTGCGGACGGAACACGTTGACCACGTCGACCGGCACGTTCACGTCGCGCAGCGTTGCGAACGCTCGCTCTCCGAGGATCTCTCCACCGCGCGGATTCACCGGGACGATCCGGTATCCCTGCGACTGGAGGTAACTCGGGATGTCGTGCGCGGCCTTACCGACGGCGTTCGAGGCGCCGACCACCGCGATGGTCTTCGGCTGCGCGTAGATGCCCAGCAGCTCCTCGTGGGTCGGCTGGTTCACGCGAGAACTCGGCATGGACTCACGGTAATGGAGGACGCGGTTCTCGACCGTCTCGCATCTCTGGCGCGAACTCCGGCGGAGCGCGCGCTGCTCGCCGACGCGCGCCTCGATGACCGGTACGCGCTCGCGCGCAAGGTGGCGCCCGAGCCCGAGCTCGAAGCGATATTCGAGGTGTTCATCGAGCGCCTGCAGCGCGCGTTCGGATCGCTGGCGGGCGTGCGGCACAAGCGCATTCTCGACATCGCGTCGGGATCGAACTCGAGCGGGTCGCCGACGACGGGCAAGCGCACCGCTCTCTTCGAGCCCTGGTTCGCGCGCCTGGCGCACGAGCTCGGCGCCGAACCGGTCGCCATCGACAGCGGCGATCTCGATGGCGCGCGCTTCGAGCACCACCGCGTCGATCTCGGCCGACCCGGCGCGCTCGATTTCCTCGCCGGGGCGTCGTTCGATGGCGTGCAGGACAGTCGCCTTTTCGGATCGCCGGAGTTCCGGAAGGCCCACCCGCGTCGCCGCGATCACGAACGCGTGAAGGCCGAGATCGCCTTCCACGAACGGCGCGTTCTCAAGCCGAACGGTGTTGTCATCCACAGCGACAACCCGCGAACCGTGGAATGACGCGCCATCTAACGCGTTGAGATTGCGTTGAGATTGGGCCGCGCGTCGCGTCTGGCGTGCTACCGTTCACGCGACTCGTAGAGAGCACGCGAAGGAAAGAAGACACATGCGACGCATCGTCCTTACATCGCTCGCGGCCATGGCGCTCCTGCTCGGCCTCGCTGGTTCGGCCTCAGCCGGCGACACATTCACGCAGACCATCAACCAGCACAACGTCACCGTCACCGCGTTCATCCCGATCGGCTGTGGCGGACCCACGCTCACCTATACCGCAACGGGTAATCTCGTCACGCACATTACGGTCAACGGCGCAGGCGACTCTTGGTTCACCACGACGTTCGAGGGCAGTGGCACCCTGACGACGGGTGGGCAAACCTTTACGGGTCATCTGATGGACTGGTTCGGCAACGAGGACAACAACAAGAACGGCGTCATCCACGCGACGTTCAACTTCGTCGGCGACGGCCTCAGCGTCCACGGTGCCTTCGACACGACGACCAACGCGAACGGCATCGTTACCGCCAACCACTTCACCGTGAGCTGCAGCTAACGCCTCGCGGTAAGTCGCAACACTGACGACGTGTCACGTGCGAGACCCCCGGCTCTCAGCCGGGGGTCTCGTTCGTCGGGATCCGACACGATCAGCGGTGGTCGAGGCGACGTCCCGCCCAGTCGGCTACGCCACGCAGCGCGGCTCGAGGTCGTACTCGGTCGTCGTGCTGCAGACGGTGCACCAAGCGCTCGCCGTCGACGCCGACGCTTTGCGCACGAATGCTCGGGTCACGATGCTCGGTCGTACGTGCGCATGGCACGTCCGGCACTCGGCTTGGTCGCCGAGGAAGAGGCTTCGCAGGACCGGCGTGGGCCTGGTCCAGTAATTGTTCATGAGATACAGCGTGGACCCCGCCGGGCCGTGCGACATGACCTAAAGGTCATTTTCCATCCCCTGCAGATATGGGTGCTGGAGCCCTAACGGACGGAACTTGCCAGTTAACACGATGCTCGTGATCGGCAAACAGGAGCGCGGCGCACCCGCGCTCGACCTGTATCTCGTCCTTCCTTGAGGTCGGTTCACCACCCGACCAGCTTCCAGACCTCCGGCTCGCTCGTGCCGGGCTCGCCGATCTCAGAAAACAAGCGGACCGCTCGCTTGAGGTGCCGCATCGATTCGTCCATGCGGCCTTGCGCCCGCAAAAGGTCGGCGAGGTTGTTGTGCAAAGCCGCCGTACGGTGGCGGTCGCCGAGCGCCTCGCACTCCGCGAGCGCTTCCTCCGTGAGCTCGCGCGCGCGATCGAGGTCGCCCGCGTCTTTCAATGCGAGCGCGAGGTTGTTGAGCGCAGCGACGTGAGCCTCGCGATCGCCCAGGTCGCGTGCCAGCGCGACGCTCGTCTCCAGATGCGCCCGGCTCCCAGGCGCACCGAGCATGCCAAGGATGTTGTGCGCCTGTGCCAAGGCACGCTTGTCCTTCGATCGCTCTGCGAGCCCGAGCGCCTCGACCGCGAGGCGCTTCGCGCGTGCACCATCGCCCGAGCGATGCGCCGCGAGGCTCCAGTCGGCGAGGATCCGCGCCTGCGCGGCCGGGCTGACCGCGGCCTTGCGCGCGGCCGCGTAGTGCCGCTCCGCGTTGGTCCAGTCCCCGCGCCGATGGTGCACCTGGGCAAGTTTGTGCTCGATCTCCCCCCGCGCGTCGATCGGCGCACTAGCGATCGCCTCTTCGTAGCTCTCGATCGCGCGTCGATAGTCGCCGTGAAGCGTGTGCAGATCGGCGATCGCCGCCGCAGCGGACGCAGTGGCCGGCGGCTCGCGGTCGCCGAGCGTCCCTGCCTCGATCGCATCGTGGAGCGCGCGCGTTTCATCGACCGGCGCGACTCCCAGCTCGCGATCGAGCAGCCGCACGGCCTCGCGATATTGAAGGAGCGCCGCGGAGCGGTCGCCGGATCGCGCGTATAGACGCATGAGCTCGCGGTGGGCCGGCTCGTGGAGCGGGTCGATCGCGAGGTGGCGCTTCGCGAAAGCGAGTGCGCTGGAGAGATCGCCGCTCCGCTCCGCATTGGCGGTGAGCCGTGCGAGCACACCCGCGTACACGCTCCGCAGTGCGTCGGTTTGAGCGGCCTGCCAGTCGTCGAACTGGGCGCTGTCCCGAAGCGAGAAGCCGGCGAGGAGATCGCCGCGGTACAGCTTGGCCGCATCCTCGAGGCGGCCCTCCGCGACAGCGCGGCGGAATTCCGCCACATCGACCCGCACGTTGCCCCGGTCGAGATTGACCATCTCGCCCTCGACCTTGAGCCAACGGTCGCCGAGCGCCGCCCGCAGCACCGAGAGGGTCCGGCGGAGCGCGCCTCGGGCCTTCTGTTCGTCATTGGTCGGCCAAAGGAGCGTGGCGAGTGTCGCGCGCGTCTGTGGCTGGTCAGCCACGGCGAGGTAGGCGAGAAGCGCCGTCGCCTTCCGCGTGTCCGTGACCACGGGCGTGCGGCCGATCGCGATCTGCGGCGCGCCAAGCAACTGGACCCGGAGCTCGGGCACGACCCCCCCAAGGCGAGATCCCGCGGTCGCCGTAACGCTTGGCGGACGGCGGGCGATCAGAGTTCTGGACGTGAGTATGGTGACCAAGTCGTGAGAGTCGCCTTCGCTGCCGTTGTCTGCACGTCGGCGATCGGCTGCTTCGTCGGTGATCTGCTGTTCTTCGACTTTTTCGGCCCACTCATTCTCGTCCCACTTTCGCTGATCTCGTTCGCGGTCGTCGGAGCTCTGCTCGTCGTTCGGCGTGCGGGTGGTGCGATCGGTTGGCTCCTTGGCGCGGCCGGCGCGACCTTTGGACTGGCGTACTTGTCCGGCGCGTACGCGTACGCGAGCGTCCTGCCGGGCGCATCGCTGCCGGCGAGTGAGTTCGCGGTCTGGCTCGCTCCGAGGCTCGGGATTGTCCCGTTCGGCTTGGTGATCTCGGCGATGATCCTCTTCCCTGACGGCCGCCCCTCGGGCCGCACGATGACCGTTCTCTTCTGGGTGTTCGTCGCATTTCTCTTGCTCGGCGTCGCCGCGTCCGCGCTCGCCGATGCGCCGGCCCAGCTGCCGCTGCCGAACGGCGCAGAAATCGAACCGCCGCGTTACGCGAATCCATTGGCGGTGCGCGGACGACTCGGCGACGCCGTGCTACTTGCGGCCGCCGTGTTCAACGCCGCCCCCGAGGTGATGCTCATTGCGCCGATCGCGCTCATTGTCCGGTTCCGTCGCGGCCCCGATGTCGTGCGAGAGCAGCTGAAGTGGCTGATGTACACGGCAGCCATCGCGTTCGGGTTGCTGCTGACCTTCGTCGTCGGCCCCCGAGGAACCATCGTGGATCTCGCCCATCCCGCGTCGCTGCTCGGGATCGGAATGATCCCGGTCGCGATCGGTATCGCGATCATGCGCTACCGCCTGTACGACATCGACATGATCATCCGCCGCACCCTTATCTACGCGGCGCTCTCCGTCGTCCTCCTCGGCGCGTACATCGTCGGGGTCGCGGTCTTCCAGACCATTCTCGCTCCGATCACCTCGGGCAACGGGGTCGCGGTCGCGATCTCGACGCTTGCCGTCGTCGCGCTGTTCCAACCGCTGCGAACGCGTATCCAGGCTGCCGTCGGTCGCCGTTTCTACCGCTCGAAGTACGACGCCGAGCGCACGCTCGACGCATTCAGTGCTCGCCTCCGTGACGAGGTCGATCTCGACGCGGTGCGTGGCGGGCTGCTCGACGCGGTGCGCGACACCGTGCAACCGGCGCACGCGAGCGTCTGGCTCCGGAACGTGGCGCCGTTGTGATTCGTGTGACTCCGCCCGCAGTGACCACTTCTCGGCTCGTGCTGGTTCTGAGCGCCGCGAGCGCCGCCTTCGTGGTCGGCGCACTGGTCTTGCTCGCGCTGTCCTGGGGCGCGCCGCTTCCAGACGCGTGGGGATTCCGCGGCGCCGCGATCATCCACGCGATCGGCTTCACCGCCTTGGGCGCCATCGTCGCGCTCCGCCGCGCGTCGAACGCGATTGGTTGGCTCCTTCTGGGGGCCGGCTTCATATCGGCCCTCGGCGCGTTCGGGCTCGAATACGGTGTCTACGCGATCGTGGGACGAGCGGCAGTGCTACCAGGTGGGTCTTTCGGCGCGTGGCTCGGTTCGTGGACTTGGGTGCTCTTCATCAGCGGCATCCTTCCGTTGGTGTTGCTTCTGTTCCCGGACGGGCGGCTGCTTTCGGCGCGCTGGAGGCCGCTCGTCTGGGTCGCTGGGCTGACCGTATTCGCGACTGGCGCTTTCATGGCGTTGAGACCTGGGCCGCTGCAGCTCGCGGCATACACGGACAACCCGTTCACTCCCTTGCCGCCGTCGCTGGTCGATCAATTTGGCGCCATCGGCCTCGCGTTGGGCTTTCCGATGATGGGCGGCGCGTGCTGGTCGCTCGTCCTGCGGTTCGGCCACGCGACCGGCATCGAGCGCGAGCAGATCAAGTGGCTCGCGTTCTCGGCAGTCCCACTCGCCGTCGCCGGACTCGCGAGCGCGATCCTGCCGGATAAAGCTATCCAGGTGCTCTTCGTGTTCTTGCTGCTCTTGGTGCCAGTGGCCGTCGGAGTCGCGATCCTGCGACATCGGCTCTATGACATCGACGTTCTGATCAACCGAACGCTCGTCTACGGCGCGCTAAGCGCGGCGCTGATCGTGATCTACGTCGCGACCGTGATCCTTGTCGGGGCCGTCCTCCGCACATTCACCTCAGGCTCGGAGCTCGCGGTCGCGGTGTCGACGCTGGCGACGCTCGCGCTCGTCCTGCCACTGCGTCGCCGGATCCAGAAGGCGGTCGATCGCCGCTTCTACCGCTTGCGGTACGACGCTGCGCGCACGCTCGACGCCTTCAACGTTCGGCTGCGCGATCAGGTCGATCTCGACGCCGTGCGTGGCGGGCTCCTCGACGCCGTGCACGAAACCATGCAGCCGTCGCAGGCGAGCCTCTGGCTACGCCGATGATCGCGGAGCGTCCGTTCATCGGCACGAGCGTCCCGACCGCACGTCGGATCGCCAGTCTGACCGTGATCCTTGTCGCCGCCTTTGCGATCTCCGCCGTCGTCCTTCACCTGCTCGCGGGTGACACGGTTGGCAACGGACTGCAGACGATCGATGTGCTCGCGTGGGCGACTGGCGCCCTCACCTACGCTCTTGTCGGAGTTGTCGTCGCCTGGCGTCGGTCGGCGAACGCGATCGGCTGGTTGTTCCTGCTTATCGGCGTGATGGGGACGACCGGCTGTCTCGGCGTGACGTACGCGGCCTTCGCCGCGTCAACGGGCTCGCCCGGCGCGGCGATCGCCGCGTGGTACACGAGCTGCGAAGTTGTGTTCGGCAGCGGCCTCATCGTGAACGTCTTCGTGCTGCTGTTCCCGACCGGGCGGGTGCCCTCGCCGCGATGGGTGCCCGTGCTCGCCGCAGGGCTGCTGGGGATGGCATTGTCGACGCTGCGGTTCGCGTTGGCCCCTGGCGAACTGATCGCGTTCCCGCTCGAGAACCCGTTCGGTGTCGCTGACGCCGCCGCAACGTTCTGGATGATCGGCGACATCGGTATCGCGCTTCAGGTCGTCGCGGCCTGCGCCGCGGTCGCATCGGTTGGAGTGCGGTTGATGCGCGCGGATCACGTTGAGCGACAGCAGCTGAAGTGGATGGGTGCCGCCGTGTCCATCCTGTTGGCGGGAGCGGTCCTCAGCGGCATCCAGGGTGTTGGCCGCAGCACATTCGGCTCAACTGCCGGGTCGCTCGCTTTGAACAGCATCCCGATCGCCGCCGGCATCGCGATCCTCCGCTATCGCCTCTACGACATCGATGTGCTCGTCAATCGCGCACTCGTCTACGGTTGTACGACAGCGATGGTCGGTGCCGCTTTCTTTGGCGGCATCGTCCTTCTTCAGGCGCTCCTTCGTCCATTCACCGGCGGGAACGAGCTCGCGGTCGCCGGGTCCACGCTCGTCTGCTTCGCTCTCTTCCAGCCGCTTCGCTCGCGCGTGCAAGTCGCCGTAGACCGACGGTTCTATCACTCCCGTTACGACGCGGCGCGCACGCTCGACGAGTTCAGCGAGCGACTGCGCGATGAGGTCGATCTCGACGCAGTGCGTCGTGGGCTCCTCAAGGCGGTACACGACACCGTGCAGCCATCGCAGGCGAGTCTGTGGCTACGCCGATGATCGCGATCGCCTCTTCACGGGTCGCTCCCCGCCTGCGTGCGATCGCGGTCGCGCTCGCGGCGGGCTCCGCTCTGCTGGTGGTTGCCGGGCTCCTGTTCTTCGCGCTTTATGTCACGATCCCCGTACCCGACTCGCTCGGGTGGCCATTTACCGTCGCGTTCGCCGTTGGCGTGCTGACGTTCGCGGCCGCCGGCGCTGTGATCGCCGCAACGAGCCGTGGCAATCGGATCGGGTGGCTCATCCTCGTCATCGGCGTCATCGGTGGCGTCAACTTCGTCCTCGAGCGCGCCGGCGCGTACCTGCAGTTCGTTCGCGGCGAGCCCTTGGGGAGCGTGCTCCTAGCCGCGACGTCGCCGCTCGCCGTGGAGAACACGGCCGTGCTGCTCCTCCTGGTCCCGTTGCTCTTCCCGGATGGCCGCCTGCCGTCCCCGCGTTGGCGACCGATCTTCTGGCTGGCAGTGAGCACGATCATCCTGGCCACCCTCGGAAGCCTCGCGGTCGAGCAGATCGTCCTGCTCGGGTTCCCGAACGCACACCGCATCGACTCGGTCGTGCTCCGCCGTGCCTTTGACCTTGGCGTCGCGATGATCCTGGTTGGGACCATTGCCGCGGTCGCGTCGTTGATCGATCGTTACCGCCACACCGGGCCGACGACGCGCCTTCAGATCCGCTGGTTCGTCTACGCCGCAGCGCTGTTCGGCGGTCTCGTCGTCGGCGTCGTGCTGCTGTTCGGCGTGACATCCGACCCGACGATCATCGCGCTCCTGAGCGGGGCTCACTCGCTGTTTCCGGTGGCGATCATGATCGCGGTACTGCGCTATCGCCTGTATGACATCGACGTGCTCATTCGCCGTACGCTCGTGTATGGCCTGACGACCGGGTTCATCGCAGTCGCGTTCTTCACCGGCATCGTTCTTCTCCAGGCGCTGCTACGACCATTCACGACCGGATCCGAAGTCGCCGTCGCCGGCTCGACACTCGCCAGCTTCGCGCTGTTCCAACCGCTGCGCGCGCGAATCCAAGGTTTCGTGGATCGTCGCTTCTACCGGTCACGTTACGACGCAGCGCGCACGCTCGACGAGTTCAGCGAGCGACTGCGCGACGAGATCGACCTCGAGGCGGTCGCCGCTGAGCTCGTTGCCGCGATACATCGCACCGTGCAACCGGCGCACGCAGGCGTGTGGCTGCGTGAGCGGCGTCCGTGACGTACGCGAGCGCAGTTACGACCCCACCCACAGTGGTGGCCTCGGACTTCGCGACGATCTTCGGCGTTCCCGCTGAGGTTGGAGCGGTCGTCCGCGAGTTCCGCAGCTGCGAGCTCTCGACATTCGCCCGCGACGGCACACCTGTGACGTGGCCGACTACGCCGTTCTTCGAGCCCGACCGCCGGCGCTTCCTCATCACGTCCTCTATCGGTCTCGCGCAGAAGGCCTACAACATCCGACGCGACGGACGCGTCGCGATGCTCTTCTCCACCGCGACCGGTAGCGGCCTCGTTTGCCCGCCGTGCGTTCTCATCCAAGGCGACGCCGAGGCGCCGGACGAGCTCGGGCAGCTGGACGAGCGGTTCGAGTCGATGACACGCCTTCTCCTCGAGCGACAACCGGTCGGCATCACGCTCATGGGCGCGCTGCCCGCTCCGCTACGGCATCTCGCGGATTGGTATTGCTGGCGCCTCTTCATCTACGTCCGACCCCGCCGGATCCGCTGGTGGCCGGATGGCGATCTACGCGAGTCCTATGGCGAGGTCGTGCTGTGACGGCGTGGCGTGCGATCGCGCAAGAACTCCGCCGCTACGACTCCGCCGTGATCACCGCGCGCGGGCGGGACGGGTACCCGGTGAGCTTCCGTTGCGTGCCGGTGCCCGACGAACGTACCGGCACGTTCGCGGTGCCGATCCCCGACGCGCTCGGCGTCGAGGTCTCGCCAGCGTGGCTCCTCTGTCACTTTCACGACGAGAAGTTCTGGTCGCTGCGCAGCTTCGGTGCGCGCGGGTTCCTCGAGTGCACGAGTGACGGTTGGCGGTTCCGTCCGACGACCTTCGTGGCCGGCATGGGTGGCATCGCAGCGTCGATCCGCCTGTTCATCGGCGGTCGTCGGCGCGCGCAGCGCTATCTCGCGGCGCGGGGACTCAATCCGCCCGAGATCCCATGGGAGCGCATGACCGCGATCAAGCGTGAAGTCAAGGCACAGCTCCGGAGTAGCCCATGATGCGTGCTCGACCCCCCGGACCGACGATCCGCCGCGGGGCGATCGGGCTGGCCGCGATCGCGATCGTGATGACGATCGCAGACCTGATCGTCATCACGCTTCCGCGCGCGACTCCGGCTCCCGATGTGTACGGCTTCCCCGGAGCGGCCGCGGTGTTCGCGCCGGTGTTCGCGATCGTCGGTGCCGCGATCGCTGTGCGCCGGCCGCAGAACTCGGTCGGATGGATCTTTCTCGTGAGCGCGGTCGCCATCGGGGTCCTCGAGCTCGGCGCGGACTACTCGGCGTACGCGATCGTCGAGCGCGGCCGAGCGCTGCCCGCGGGAGACTGGGCGGCCTGGATCTCCGGGTGGAGCCTGACGTTCGCCGTCGGGACGATCTCCAGCTATCTCCTGCTCGTCTTTCCCGACGGGCGCTTGCCGTCATCGCGCTGGCGTCCGGTCGCGTGGTTCACCCTCTTCTCGCTCGGGCTGTGGGCGGTCATCACCGCGGTCTCGCCCGGGCCGATCAGGGGGGCGGCATATGCGAGCAACCCGCTCTGGCCCGCCAGCGCACGGCTGTCACCGGAGCTGGCTCGGCTCTTGGATCCCGGCTTCCCGCTCGTGGTGCTCCCGACGACGGTGGTCCTGTGCGCGGCCGCGCTCGCGCACCGCTTTCGCCGCGCTCGGGGCGTCGAGCGGCAGCAGCTCAAATGGATGGCCTACGCGGCCGCGATCGTCGCCGTCGGTGTGGCGCTGCTTCCGGCGACGCCCGGCTTCAAGGCCCTCCAGATCGCCCAGATGGCGACCGTCCTAGCGGTCCCGATCGCCGCGGGCGTCGCGATCCTGCGCCATCGCCTCTACGACATCGACCTCCTCATCAAGCGGACCGTGGTCTACGGGTCGCTCTCAGCGGTGCTCATCGCGATGTACGTCGGCGCGGTCATCGCGACGGAGGCCGTGCTGCGCCCCCTCACGGCCGGCTCCGAGCTGTCGGTGGCCGCCTCAACGCTCCTCGTCGTCGCGCTGTTCCAGCCGGTGCGCCGGCGTATCCAGGGCATCGTCGATCGGCGCTTCAACCGCGGCGGGTATGACGCGGCGCGCGCCATCGACACCTTCAGCGTGCGCCTGCGCGACGAGGTCGCGCTCGACGTGGTGCGCATGGACTTCCTCGACGCCGTCGGCCAGACGGTGCAGCCCGTGACCGCATCGCTTTGGCTCCGGCCGAGCCGTAACGATTCCCGGACGGCCGGCGAATAGAAAGGAAACGAGATGATCTCACTCACGCGCACGTTCCGGCGGGTCATGGGCCGCGACGCCGAGGCCGCGACGGCGACGCCCGCGCGCGCCACGAGCCGCGCGCGCATCCTCGAGACGCCTCCGATCGATATCGCGCCGAATGACCCGATCCTGTCTTATTTCCACGCCGGGTCGGGCGCGGTCGCGATCGACGAGCTCCAACTCGACTCGCCTGCCGTCCGCGCGCTCCGCTCGGCGGGGGTGAAGCTCGTCGTACCGCTCATCAGCCAGGGCGAGCTCATCGGGCTCCTCAACCTCGGCCGGCGGCTCTCCGACCAGGACTACTCGACCGATGACCGCCGTCTCTTAGAGAAGCTCGCCGCGCAGGCCTCGCCCGCGGTGCGCGTCGCGCAGCTCGTGCGCGAGCAAGAGGCGGAGGTCCGAGCCCGCGAGCGGATCTCGCAGGAGCTCCGCGTCGCGCAGCTCATCCAGCAGCAGTTCCTCCCCAAGACGCTGCCGGACCTGCCGGGCTGGCAGATCGCCGCGTTCTATCGCGCCGCGGCCGAGATTGGCGGCGACTTCTACGACTTCATCACGTTGCCGGAAGGAAGGATCGGGCTCGTCGTCGGCGATGTGACTGGGCATGGTGTGCCCGCTGCGCTCGTGATGGCGACGACGCGGTCCGTCCTCCGGAGCGAGGCTCCGCGGCTCGTGGCGCCCGGCAAGGTCCTCGAGCGCGTGAATGACTTCATCCACGCCGACATCCCGGAGAACATGTTCGTCACCTGTCTCTACGCGGTCCTCGACCCCGTGACCGGCGCACTCACCTACGCGAACGCGGGCCACGACCTGCCATTCGTACGGCGCGGCAGCGAGGTCGTGGAGCTTCGCGCGACCGGCATGCCGCTCGGCGCGATGCCCGGCATGAAATACGAGGAGCGGGAAGCCGTGCTCGGGCCGGGCGACGTGATCGTCCTGCACAGCGACGGTCTCGCCGAGGCCCACGATCCGCAGCGCGTCATGTACGGCTTCCCGCGGATGCGCAAGCTCATCGGCGAGCTTGGTACCGGACACGAGCTCATCGATGGGCTGCTGGAGTCGTTGCACGCGTTCACCGGTCCGGCCTGGGAGCAGGAGGACGACATCACCCTCGTCACGCTCTCGCGATCGACCGGGCGCGGCGAGACGGAGCATGTCCTCCTCGAATTCGAGGAGCCGAGCGCGCCGGGCAACGAACGCCGGATCATGGATCGCGTTGCGTCATCGGTGCGCGACATTGGCCTCGACCCGAAGCAGCTCGAGCGGCTCAAGACCGCGGTCAGCGAGGCGGCGATGAACGCGATCGAGCACGGGAACCGCATGGACGTGGAGTTGCCGGTGCACGTGCGCGTCAGCGTGGCCGATGGCCAGCTGCTCGTCCGCATCGTCGACAACGGCGGTGGGCGCGACATTCCCGAGCCCGAGACGCCGGACCTCGAGGCGAAGCTCGAAGGCCTCCAGAAGCCTCGCGGTTGGGGCCTCTTCCTGATCAAGAACATGGTCGACGACATGCGCGTCCACACGACGAACATGCATCACTCGATCGAGCTCGTCATGAAGCTCGATGCGAAGAAGGGAGCGGGCGATGGCAATGACTAAGTCGACGGCACCAGTGCGCTATCGCGATGGGACGGCCGTCGTGGACCTGCCCGCGCAGATCGACGCGACCGCGGAGCGCGCGTTGAACGAGGCCTACGCGACAGCCGCCGGACACGGGTCGAAGACCATGCTGCTGAACTTCGGCGGTGTCGAGTTCCTCTCCAGCACGGGGATCGCGCTCATCGTCGGGATCCTTGCTCGAGCGCGGAAGGACGGCCGCGCGATCAGGGCGTCGGGACTCAGCGACCACTACCGCGAGATCTTCGAGATCACGCGGCTCGCGGACTTCATGAAGATCTACGCCGACGAGAGCGCGGCTTTGAAAGGTGAGGGAACGAAATGACCACAGCGACGACAACGACGACGGCGGACCGGATCGACGAGCGGACGATCGTGATCCGCGTGCGCGGCGATGTGACGGCGGCTTCGGAGCAGCCGCTCATGGCCGCGTACAGCCAGGCGGGGGAAAAGACCCGCGCGATCGTGCTCGACTTTTCGGGGCTCGACTACATGAACAGTGGAGGGATCGGGTTGCTCGTGACACTTCTCGTTCGCGCCAACAGGCAGAAGCAGAAGCTTCTCGCCTGCGGGCTCAACGAGCACTACAAGCAGATCTTCGAGCTGACCCGGCTCGATGAGGCGATCGGGATCCACGACACCGAGGCCGCGGCGGTCGCGGCGGCGAAGGCCTAGGCGCGCGTGATGGCGAGCAACCCGCCGGTCGGGACTCCCAAGCCGCGCGACGACGCCGCCAACTGGGCGACGCCGAGCGCGGCACTGCGGGTTGGCGAGATGCCCGCCGGCGCGGTCAACCAGAACGTCGCGGGTCGGCGCCTCGTTGGCCCGGTCCAGGGCTTCGGCCAGCTCTGGCAGAAGACCTACCGCGTGCGCCTGGGCGGCGCGGTCACTCCGACCGACGTCATCCGCGAGTGGAAGGCGAACTACGCGAGCTACTGGCCGTCGGGAAACCGTTTTTACGCACCAGTGAGTGGCCTCGAGCCAGGCGACGTCGCGGTCATCAACGCCTCGTCCCTCGGCGGCGTACAGATTTCGACCGGCATCCGCGTGATCTACGCCGACGACGAGTCGTTCACGTTCATGAACGCGGAAGGCCACCCTGCGGCGGGGATGATCACGTTCAGCGCGATTCGCGACGACGCCGGCGTGTTCGCACAGGTGCAGGCGCTCATCCGCGCGAACGACCCGCTCTACGACCTCCTCCTGCCGTTTTATGGCCACCGCGTCGAGGACGAGATATGGACGAAGACCCTCGCGGCGCTCGCGGCGCACTTCGGCGCGACCGCGGACGTGGCGACGGAGCGCGTCCTCGTCGACCGGCGGCGTAACTGGTCCGAGGCGAAGAACGTCTGGCGCAACGCCGCGATCCGCTCCGGCTTCTACATGTTCGGAGCGCCGATCCGCTGGGCGCGCCGGCACACCGCGCGCACGAAAGGGTAGGAGGCGAGCGAGATGACACGCGATGACAGCAACTGGGCGAGGCCGGTCAGGAACCTCGAAGTGAGCGACCGCGACGGCGCGATCAACGCGAACGTGCGCGGGCGCCGATTGAACGCCGCGAACGGCGGCTTCGGCCGACTGTTCCAGAAGACGTTCTCGGTGCACATCGGGTCCGACGTCCCGCCGCAGACGGTCATCGCGACCTGGAAGGCGCGCTTTGGGGACTTCTGGCCGAAGGGCCAGCGGATGTTCCTACCCGCGTCCGGTATCGCACCGGGGGAAGTCGGCCTCATCAACGCATCCATCCCGGGCACACCGACGATGGCGACGGGAATCCTGGTGGTATACGCGGACGACGTTTCGTTCAGCTTCATGTCGCCGGAAGGGCACCCGTTCGCCGGCCCGCTCACGTTCAGCGCGCAGACCGATGAGGATGGGCACACCGTGGCGCAGGTTCAGGAGCTCACTCGGGCGAGCGATCCCTTCTGGGAGCTCGCGATGATGGTGCCGGTGCTCGGCGAACGCATGCAGAACGACATTTGGCGCACGACGCTCGCGAATCTCGCTCGGCACTTCGGATCGATGGATGCGACCGTTCACTCCAAGATCGTCATCGTCGACGGCCGGCGCCAGTGGCACAACGCGAAGAACATCTGGCAGAACGCGGCGATCCGCTCGGGTCTCAGCGCGCCCTTACGCCTCATCCGGCGCGGCTAACGCCAATGGCTGCGTTCGCGTGCGTCGGCGAGAGTGAATTCTGCTCGCGCTGAAGGCGGTGGCCGTCGTGATGTGGCTGTTCGCCTTGGGTTTCGGCATCCCGACTGCCTTTGTGGCCCTGCACCTCCTCCGCGAGCGCACGCTCCCGATCTTCATGGGTCTGTTCCCCATGTATGGCGGCGGCTTCTTCCAGCGCTGGTCGCCGGAGGTCTTCGTCGTGCTGCTTGGCCTCTTCGCCGCTGTCAGCGCGATCGAAGCGTTCGCGGGCGTGCTTCTGTGGCAGGGCGAACCGCTCGGCGCGTTCATTGCACTTGCGCTGCTGCCAATCGAAGTCGTGTTCTGGGCCGGATTCGCTGTGCCACTCCCGCCACTCGGAGCGGTCGTTCGTCTCGCGCTGCTCGCGATCGGGTGGTCGTCCTTGCGCTGACGTCTGCCTCAAGCGGTGACACGCAGTTGGGTCATGGCAGGCGGGAGTCCCGTAACGTTCTACGGACGGTCCGGCGCGCAAACTTGTCGGCCGTGAGGCGAAGAGCGCAGCTCGTCGCGTGGTCGGGCTTCGCCATCTGCTGCCTTTTCGATGCCGTTGAACAGAGCGTCCACTCCGCCCAGACGGGTGTGTGGCTGAGACGGCGGCTGTTATGACCCGTTGGCTCGCGTGGTCGCTCGCCGCGCTCGGTGTCGTCATCGCGGGTCTCGCGTACATCCTCGAGCTCGTGAACGGCCACCGCCTCCCTTCGCCGGCGAGCGGAACGATCGTGGTGATCGCGTTCCTCATCGTTGGCGCGCTCATCGCGTCCCGCCGACCGCGCAATCCGCTCGGCTGGCTGTATCTGACGGCCGCGATCCTCATCGCGTTCGGCGGGCGCACCAACCTCGCCGATCAGTACGCCGAGTACGCGCTCGTGACCCGGCCCGGCTCGCTCCCAGCTCCCGAGTGGGTGCTTTGGTCCGGGACGCTGTTGCTCGGCATCGGGTTCTATGGCCTGGTCACTTTCGGGTTGTTGTTCTTTCCCGATGGCAAGCTGCCTTCGCCCCGCTGGCGACCGGTGGCGATCGCCGTCATCGTCGCGCTCGTCGTGTCTGGCGCGAGCGGCAGCTTTGCTCCTGGCCCGATGCTTCCGTTCGACGTCGAAAACCCGGCCGGCATCGCGGTGCTCCCCGAGCTCAGCCGGCCCGCGCTCGTTGTGTCGCTGCTCATCGTCGTCTTGCCCTTCATCGCATGTGTCGCATCGGTCTTCGCCCGGTTCCGGAGCGCGACCGGCCGCGCGCGGCAGCAGCTCAAGTGGTTCGCCTACGGTGCCGCGTGGACGCCCGCGGTCGGACTGTTCGCGGTCCTTCTTGCCGTGGTGGCGCCGGGGGCCTTGGACAGCGGCTTGGGAGCGGAACTATGGCCTTTGAGCGTCGCCGGTATCCCGATCGCGACCGGCGTCGCGGTCCTCCGCCACCGCCTCTACGACATCGACCTCATCATCAACCGGACTCTCGTCTACGGCGCGCTGAGCGCGGTCCTCGCGGCGACGTACTTCATCTCCGTGCTCGCCTTCGAGAGCGTTCTCAGTCCGCTGACCGCGGGCTCCGAGGTCGCGGTGGCGCTTTCGACCCTTGCCGTCGTCGCACTATTCGCGCCGCTCAGGACGGGGATTCAGAAGGTGGTCGACCGGCGGTTCTACCGCGCGCGTTATGACGCCGCGCGGACCCTCGACACCTTCAGCGTCCGGCTGCGCGACGAGGTCGACCTCGATGCAGTGCGATCGGAGCTCGTGAGTGCGGTCCGCGATACGGTGCAACCCGCGCACGCCAGCGTCTGGCTGCGCCAGGCCCGCAAGTGACGCGCTCGGCCGGGGCGGCCCTCCTGCTGTTCGTCGCCACGGTGTCGATCACGATCGCGGATGAGGTGTTCGTCGTGAGCGCGGCGGCGAGTTATCCGAACGTGTGGGCCGCGCTCAACGACGCCGTCGGGGGCGCGTCAGCCATCGTGTTCGGCGGGGTCGGCCTGCTCATCGTCTTGCGCCGCAGGAACGCGGTCGGCTGGCTGCTGTGCGCGCTGGGATTGGTCGTCTCCATCATGGTGGCGACCTCGAGCTACGCCCGAACGCTGCCGCCGGCTTCCTCGGCGGCCATCGCCGCGAAGATCGTCTGGCAGCAGCCGTGGTGGGGGATCGCCGGGAGCCTCGGCTGGCTCGTCGCGATCACGCTCCTTGGGGTGTTCGTCCAGGTCTTTCCCGACGGGCAGCCACTCTCGCCCCGTTGGCGCGCCCCGCTCCTGCTGACCGTTGCCTGGCCCATAGCGTTCGTAGCGATCGACGTGCTTTCGCCCGTGTCGACCTCGGGGGGGAAGAACGTCCCGAACCCAAACGGGCTCAGCGGTCTGGCCGGCGACGTGATGCTGGCGCTCAGGGCCGCGTCTGGCCCGCTGACGCTCGCCGGCGCCGCGACAGCCGTCGTGTCGGCGGTCCTGCGGTTCCGGCGTTCCGCCGGGGCGCAGCGCGCCCAGGTCAAATGGTTTGTCTACGCCGCGGCGGTGGCGGTCTTGTCATTCACCTTCAGCGCCGTGATCCTGCCGCACGACGTGTCGGACCTGGTGAACAGCATGGTCGTCTCCGTCGTCCCGCTCAGCGTCGCGGTCGCGATCCTGCGCCACCGCCTGTACGACATCGACGTCGTGATCGAGCGAACCCTCGTGTACGGCGCGCTCAGCGCGGTCCTGGCCGCGACGTACTTCGTCTCGGTCCTCGCCTTCGAGACGGTCCTGCGTCCGTTGACCGAGGGATCGGAGGTCGCGGTGGCGCTCTCGACCCTCGCCGTCGTCGCGCTGTTCGCGCCGCTGCGGACGCGGATCCAAGCAGGTGTCGACCGCCGCTTCTATCGCTCGCGCTACGACGCCGTGCGGACCCTCGAGACGTTCAGCGTCCGGCTGCACGACGAGATCGACCTCGAGGCCATCGCGGGCGAGCTCCTCGACGCGGTCGGCGAGACGATGCAGCCGGCGCAGGCGAGCCTGTGGCTGCGGACGGGGCGATGAACGGGTCGTCGCGGTCGCCGTCGCGCTCGTCTCCGTCGCCTTCGTCGTATTCGACGCGTTCTTCCTCGACTTCTTCGGGATCTTCATCATCCTTCCGACGGCGCTGCTGCCGCTCGGGATCGTTGGCGCGCTCCTCATCGCGCGCGTTCCACGCAACGCAGTCGGCTGGCTGCTCGCGCTAGCCGGGATCCGCCTGGAGCTCTGGTTCCCGCCGTTCATACCTGAGCAAAGCGTGCCTCATTACCTTGCGCACATGATCTATTCGCTGGCGCAGCTGCCGCTGCTTTGGCTGGTCCTGGCTTCCATGGGTCGGTGGGGCAAGATGATGGCATGAGGAAAGGCGCGACAGCGCTCCTCCTTCTGACGCTCGTGCGTTTCTGCCCCTTTCGCGAGTTCAATCTCCCGCCGACGAGACGTTGAGTAGATTCCTTTAGGTACGTCGCACCGACACCAGGAACGATCGAGTCAAGAATCGTGGATCCTCCGTCACCGCGATCTTTCTTAGACTCCCATTCCTTTAGCGCCGGCCTTTTGCGACGCCTCAACAACACGCGCGAACCCCGGTGGCAGCGCGATGCCGTGGCGCTGCGCGAACCCCGGCAGCAGATCGAAATGAGGCGTCGTGCCGTAGCGCGCTGAGATCTCCATGCGCCTTTTCGCATCCGGGCCGGCGAGCGCGGTGTCGATGTTGAACGTCGCCATCTCGCGGAATCCCTCCTCGAGCCCGCTGGGGAAGATGAGCTCGATGAGGCGTGCGGGGATCCTTCCGTTGTTCCAGAAGGCGTGAGGGATGCCCCGGGGTTTGAAGACGTACGACCCCATCGGTGCGAGGAACTCTCGGTCCCCGATCATCACGCCGATCTCGCCCTCCAACACGTACGACAGTTCGTCTTCTTTGGTGTGCGAGTGCGGGACCACCACTGCGTCGAGAGGGACCGGATGCTCGACGATCGCCAGACGACCGGACGTGAGCGATCCGTCGACCTTGAACACGACGCCCACGCCGCCTTGGAGCGTTACCTGATCGCCCTGCCCAGGAAGGACCAGCTCGCGATCCGCTATTGCCACGACAGAACCTCCGTCCGATTTCAGTGAACACCTATGTACACTGTCTGCGGCACGCTAGGCGCCCTCGTGCGTGGTGTCAATAGTCAGTGAACGGGGTTGTGCACTGAAAAGTAGGCGGTCGGTGGCAGGCCAACGCAGGCGGCCCTATCGGCTCGGGAAGCGCGCTGATGGTCAGGCCGAAACGCGCCGCCGGATCGTTGATGCGGCGCTCGAGCTGCACACGACCATCGGACCTCTCGCGACGACTGTTAGCGCCATCGCCGAGCGGGCAGGAGTGGAGCGGCTGACCGTCTACCGGCACTTTCCGGACGACAAGACCCTCTACGCCGCGTGCACGGCGCACTACATGAGCCTTCATCCACCGCCGGACCCACGCTCGTGGTCGACCATCCACGACCCACGTGAGCGCATGCGGCGTGGGTTAACTGAGCAATACGCGTGGTTTGCGGACAACGAGCCGCGGCAGGCCAGCATCCTTCGCGACATCGAGGCGGTGCGCGCGCGCGGGTCGCTGCCGCACCGGCCGCCATTTGAGGGTCCGGCGGTCGAGGCTCTCTTATCGGGTTGGCAGGCGCGAGGGCGGGCCCGCGAACGCCTGCGCGCCACGCTCGGGCACGCGCTGTCCTTCTATACCTGGCGCTCCCTCGAGCGGGAGCAGAAGCTCACGCGCGACGACGTGATAGAGCTCATGGTCGGGCTCGCGCAGAAGGCAGGCGAAGTGTGATCGGTCGAGGCACAAGGCAGCGCCGCCGCAACTGTCCCGCCGCTCTTGGTACGGCACCGTTCGGCTAGGCGCCGGCAGCGCGGAGCACGCGAACTCGGACGGGCTCAGCTTTTCCCTTAAGCGTCAACGCGCGCGCTTCGAGACCGGTCGCGTCCAATCCCGCCGCCGCGACGGCGTGTTCACTCACCAAGACGGCACCCGCCTCCGCCGCGCTGGCCAGGCGCGCGGTGACGTTCGGAGCGTCGCCGAGAGCCTGCATGTCCAAGATCCCTTGCTCGTCTCCGACGCTGCCCACATAAGCGCGCCCGGTATGGACTCCGACCCCCACCGGGATCCACGTCGAGGTCGCCCGGATGATGCGACGCGCGGCGTCGATCGCCTTGCGCGCGTGGTCGGTTCCGGCGAACCCCGGGATGTACAGGGCAGCGACCTCGTCGCCGACGAACTTCTCGACCGCGCCGTCACTGGACGTGATGATCGACGACGCGGTGCGGAAAAAGCGGCTGATGAGGCGGCCATAGTCGGGTGCGGGCATACCCTCCGCCAGTGGCGTGGAACCGCGTACGTCCGCGAACAGGAAGGTGAGTTCGATCTCTGCACCGCCCGTGTGTTTTTTGAGATCCGGGTAGCACATCGAGCAGACCGTCGGGTTCTTCTCCCAGGGTCCGAATCCGGCGCGCCGCATCACGAACCCCCCGGGACCGCCAAAGGGGACGTTACAAATCTTGCAGCGCGGGTCCGTGGGAATCGCCCCGAAGAGGCGCCGGCCCGCCAGCATCTGCAGATGGAATCTGCCAGAGAGAAAATCGCGCCAGTACTCGTCGGGGGTCGGCGGCCTCGCCACGCTCGCAGCCTACGACACCCATCCCCCAATGGTGGCAATCCTCGTGGACTCAGGACGATGCACGGACGGCGCGCACGACGCTGATCTCCAGAGATGTTTCGCGTGCCGCCGCCGGTCATTCACCAGGCCTTTCGTCGTCCTCTCTTGGCACGGATCGCGGTTCCGGCGAGGGCCATGCAGACCCTTGTCCCCGATGGCTCAAGAATGGGCATCACGCCTACTCGTCGTCAGGTTCTGGCTCAGCGTTTGACGACTGATCGTGTTGCTCTCCCGCCGTTCATGGGCCCTCGGTGTGATGGAGTCGGGCGTTCGCTCCTCTGTTGATCGGTCCATGAGAGCATCTTCGCGATGAGGATCCCGCACGAGCCGGATCTCGATGAGTGATCACCGCGACACTGCCCAGCGCAAGGCAGACGTCCTCTCCACACTTGAGCGGCACGGACACGCATGGCTGGCCACGGCCACGCGCTCCGCAATTCCGCACATGGTCGTCGTCGCGGCCGTCTGGAATGGCGAGGCGATCGTCGTGGCGACACGCGGCTCGAGCCGGACGGCGCGGAACCTCGACGAAGGCAGACGCGCACGGCTCGGCTTCGGCAGCGCCGACGACGCCATCTTGATCGACGTCGAGGTCACCTCGACGCTCTCGGTCGCGGACGCCGGGGAGACTGGCGCACTGTTCAGGCGAGCGGCCGGATGGGATCCGGCGGATGAAGGACCGGACTGGCGCTACTTCATCCTTCGCCCGATGCGGATCCAGGCATACCGGGGCTACGGCGAGATCGAGCGTTCTGAGGTGATGGCACGCGGGCGCTGGCTCGCGTGAACGAGCGCTTACATCCGGTTCGTCACACGCGGGGCAGGTAGCAGGTGACGGACAGCGAAGAGAGATGGGTCTACAAGATCGGCTCCGGCGCCGCGGTCGTGGGTCAGTTCTGGCATGGCAAGGTTCAGGGCGCTCTGGCCGCTGTTCGTCGTCGGCGAGAGAACGTTGGTCTCCTGCGCGCCGCCCCGCGCGGGCCCAGGGCTGAGCATGAGCATCACGACCTTTGCGCGCGCGCCGGGTTCTCTCGGGTCGACGTCCGAGACCGGCCTTCCGGTTTCCCTGCCAATCCGACGCACTAGCGCTCGGGTCTTGCGGTCTGCCGTATTCGGTAGGTCCCTGAAAAACGTGCGCGAGTCCGGTGGTGCGCAACGAGGCAGGACGAGCAGCGGTTTTTTGGACCGCTGCGCTTCATACACACGACGAGTGATGGACGTGCGAGAATCATTAGGAAGTACGCGCCGACGTAGCTCAGCCGGTAGAGCAGCGGTTTCGTAACTTCTTGTGCACGATCACCGCGAACTCTGCGAAATCACTAGGGATCGGCGCAACGACGGGCGGCAGGCACCGAATCCGTCACACCGAACTGTTGTGCACCTCCTTTGAAGCATGTCTCAGCGATGTTCGTGGTCTTGCCGTCTCTGACCGCACCAGACCCGTAGTAGCCGTCGACGTGTGACGCGCGTATGTCGCCGGTCACATTTCAACGCGCGGAGGTGGCCGCGGTAGGTTCGGAGGCGGCCCGCGAGGCGTGGCGTTTGAGATTGCAATCTGCGATCTCAAAGAATGGCGAAGCCTTCACCAGCTCGAGTCGTCACACGAAACCGAATGAGTCGCACGGCAGCGAGGCGGCGAAGAGAGGCCTAGCACGGAGACGGTCACGAGTTTTCATCGGCCTGCAGCGTTTCGAGCTGACGTCATGCACGCTTCTTGGTCGGCGTGACTAACAGGCGTGGGTCAGAACATACTTACTCATCGGCGGCATACGGCTGAAATACAAGCTTGAAGAGTCCACACGGAAGGCCGGGGACTGGTTTCTCGGTCTCCCCAACTGTGATGACTATCTCCCGGTTATTGATCTCGTCTTGCCGGACCTCCCGATAAGTGGCTGGGTAGCCGAAGGTGATTACGGTGGGTGCTGGACGATCGTCAAGGTGCCGACGAACGACCAAATGACTCGTCTGCGCCTCCTGCTGGACAGCATGAGCAGCACGCTTCTCGTGAGGCGATCGCCCGTGCTCGCCGGCACCTTCACGGACGAGCTGTCCTACTGCGTGGCACTTGATTTCAACTACGTCGACGCGAAAGAGGGTAGGTACACGGAGGTCGGCGAACTTGAGTACCACTCGAAGTACCGCTCCGACGCCGCCAGCCTGGCGAAGCTCGCGAATCAGGTCGCGAATGTGGCAACGACGAGTCCCGTCCTCGCCACAAGCGAGGTAGTTGCGGCTGTGCCGAGCAGTTCTCCGGTCGCCGCGACGCTCGCAGACGCGGTCGCCAAGGCTCTCAACCGACCTGTCACCGTTGTAACTGACAGGAAGACAGAGTCGGTGAAGGGCCTCAAGGCCGATCGCAAGATCGCCGTGCTTAAGGACGCCTATCTGGTGGACCCAGTTGTGAAGGGGAAGACGATACTTTTGGTCGATGACCTGTTCCAGTCCGGCGCCAGTATCTGGGCGCTTGCGCGTGCAGCAAGAAGGGCAGGCGCCGTCCGCGTATATGGTCTAGTGAGCGTGAAGGCACGGCGTGACACGGATAACACATGACCAAAAGTCGGGAACACCTTCGCGTCCGACCCTCAGGTGTGACGTGAGCAAGTAGTGGGCAGACCGCCTGGGTTCGATCCCCGCCCGGAGGACGAACCGGAGCACGACACGCGCTTGCCGCGGGATCAAGAGGCGCTGCCTCCGATAGAAATCCAGCTCTTCGCAACGCAGGTCATGCTCACCCGCGGCCTGAACGCGACCTTGATCGGCCGTCTCATCGCGGACTTGCACTTCCTTGGGCCGAGCGGAATCTTGGCTTCGAGTCCGGATGACGCCGAACTGCGCTATGGCATTAAACCCGACACTTTCGAGCGTCTTCGCGGCAACTCGCCGGAGGCGAGTCGAACGCTCCAAGAACTCGGCGAGCGGCAGATTTTCGTGCTCGTCGCGGGGTGGGGGGCTTATCCGTCGCAGTTGACAGGCGAGCTGACCGATCAGGCACCGGCCATCTTGTTCGGACAAGGCCCTCTCGATGTCTTGTACGAAGTAGGCGTTGGCTTCTGCGGATCGCGATCATCCTCGGAGCGTGCGATTCAGGTCGTTGGTGCGTGTGCTGCGGAACTTGCGCGCGAACACATCAACGTCGTGAGTGGCTACGCGCGCGGAGCAGACGAGGCCGCGCACAAAGGCGCGCTGGGCGCTCGCGGTTCGACTACCGCTGTTCTGGCCGAGGGGATTCTGCGGTGGCATCCCCGCGCTGACGTCAACCCCAGGGACTACGACGACCTTCTCGTGCTTTCGCAGTTCCCGCCGCGCCTGCCGTGGAACGTAGGCAGCGCGATGACGCGCAACTGGACCATCTGTGCCTTGGCGGATGCCATGGTGGTTGCAGAGTCACAGCTCGACGGCGGCACATTCGCCGCCGGACAAGCGGCCTTGACGATCGGTCGCCCGCTATATGTCATCGACTTCGCCGACTCGTCTACGCGAGCACCTGGTAACCAGTACTTCCTTGAGCACGGGGCTAATCCGCTGCGCCAGCGAAGGGACGGCGGACCGAGCATGGACGCGCTGATAGGAGCTGCGCGACGACAGGCGCTGACTGATGAGAGAAGAGCGTCGCGCGAGAATACCGTCCTCGCCGCATACCGGAAGGCAACGACGACGCATCGGCCTGCGCCTGCGGGTCGCCTGTTCTAATCGAGCGCGCGGCGGGTGACCTTCGACTGAGAGAGAGCGGTTGAACGACGTGGCAGGCACGTTCCCGGAGGACGGAGCGTGATGGCCCTGTCTCCATGACACTCGTCGATCTCGTGCGCGCCGTGATTGATGAGGTGCAGCCTGAGAACATCGACCCAGCGGGTACGACCGTCACGGACGAAGGCCCCGGAGTCGAGATCGTGGTCGTCCCGCACCGCGACTTGGACGGCGTCTCGCTGGTTGCGAGGACGGATCCGCGAGGCGCACGCCTGCTGTGGGCACACGTTGGCGATCTTTCGAGGCACGATGATCTCGATCTCGGCGTGGTGGTGGAATCGATCCCCTACGAAGGTGACTGGCGCGCGCGCCTGCGAGAGGGCATCGCGGCCGAGCTGCGTCGCCCGATCCGACTGCAGAGTCGAACGGGATGGTTGCGTGGGCCCCGAGCGGAGTGTTCGATCGTGACCGGAGGCAAGGGCCGTCGAATTGGAGTCGTCAGGCTCCAGACGACTCAACAAGGCAGAGGGACGGAGATGACGACGTCGCTGGCGGGGGGCCCACGGCCATGGTTCTCGGTGCCCCCGATCATCAGACACGCTCGCTAGCTCCGCCCACAGATGCCTGACCGCGAACGTCGCAAGTCAACGTCTCCGTCGAAGACCCGATCGAAAACAGCAATCGCCACAACTATTGGGCGCGGAACCCGAACATTTGCGTGACCGCTCAGTAGGTCCCTAAGAATCTCGAGGAGATTCGCTTCCCAGAACTCTTAGGGAAAGAACAATGGTTCTGTGAACTGTCGCGTTCACGTTCGGAACATGCGAGAATCATTAGGAAAATCCGCGCCGACGTAGCTCAGTTGGTAGAGCAGCGGTTTCGTAAACTTCCGCGTTCGATCCGGCCCGCGATCACGAAAAATCAGGCGAAACGGCGCATCGACGGGCGGCAGGCACCGAATCCGTCACCCCGAACTCCCGTGCACGTCTACACCTACGCCGCGCGGACGCGGGGTGGCTTCTTCTAGCTTTCGAGCTCGTCGTTGCTCTCCCCTGAGGGTCGATGACCTGATCAGCGCCAGCTCGCAGGCGCCTGCCCCTGCCCGGGGGCGAGGCCAGAGGTGTTCCGCGCGCCTCAGCTACGCGTCGTGTATCGCATCCTCGCGCTCAAGCGTTCGCCCTAGCATCGCGAGTGCGTCGGCGAAGTCGGCCTGGGCGCCGGCGAGCCCGATGCGCAGGTAATCCGGGTCGCCGAAGAGCGCGCCTGGGACGACGAGCACCCCGGCCGCAGCAAGAGCGTGCTGCACGCCATCCGCGTCGGCGACCCGAACGAACGCCGTGGCGCCCGCTCGAGGAGCGTCGAAGGAGAGCAGGTGGTCGCGCGCTGCGAGCGCACGCAGGCGCGACAAATTCGCGCGTATGTTCTCGAGCGGCGCCTCGAGAAGAGCGTCGACGTGCCTCAGCCCGATCCGTGCGAGCGCGTCGGAGGGCGTGGGAACGGACAGCGTGGTGTAGTCGCGGAGGGTCGCGATGCGTTCGCGGAGGACGGGGTCGCGTGCGATGAGCCAGCCGACCCGCAGCCCACCTAGGCCGAGCGGCTTGGCGACGTCGCCCACGACGATCGCGTTCGAGTGACGCGCCGCGGAGGGGACGGCGAGGCCCGGCTCGATCGCGAGGTCACGGTAGACCTCGTCCGCGAGGAGGAGGACGCCCCGCGCTGCGAGGAGCTGCGCCAGCTTTTCCAGCTCGTTCTCATCTAAGACATCGCCGGTCGGTCCGTTCGGTTGGGTGATCGCGACGACGCGCGTCGCGTCGGTGAGAAGCGGGAGCAGCGCGTCGAGCCGCTCGGCCGCGCTCGCCTCTCGCGCGAGCGGCCAACGCCGTACCGGGGCTCCGCGCATCCGCGCGAGCCCGGCGACGGCGGGATACATCGGCTGCTGCACGACGACCTCGTCTCCGGGGCCGACGAGCGCGTTGACCGCGAGATGCAGCGCCTCGATGGCGCCGCACGTGATGAGAACTTCCTCGGAAGGGACGCCGGCCCGGGTCGCGACCAGGGCGCGCAGCGCGGCGCTGCCAGCGGGCGGCCCGTAGCCGAGCGACACGCCCATGAACTCCTCGCGCTCATCAGCTGATGCGATTCCGAGGAGCTCCCGCAGCGTGATCGGCGGCGCGCCGGAGGCCGAGAGATCGCAGCGGCGCGGCGTGCGCTCGGACGCGAACCAGCGCTCGAGCGCACACGGTTCGATCATCACGCGACTTTGATGGAGGTTCGATGCAGTCCCGTCGCGCCGTCGGGGAAGGAGTCACGCTCGCTCGCGTCCTGCACCGCGCCGTCGCCGTCGTAGGCGCGGACAACGACCTCATATGCGCCAGGACCCGGTGGCGTCCAGATATACGTGAACGGCATCCAGTTGTCGCGCGGCAGCACGCGGCGGAGCTGCGTCGTGTCCCATGTTCTCCCGCCGTCGAAGGAGATCTCGACCTTGCTGATCCCGCGCGAGCCCGCGTAGCCGACGCCGCGGATGAATGGATAGGGTCCCCCCGCAGGCACGACTGCACCGTCCTGAGGCAGGTCGAGCCGGCTGAAGGTGCGCACGAAAGCGTCCTTATTCCAGCCGCGTTGCTCCCAGTACCCGTTGTATGGCTGCGCGAGGGGCACGAGCGCGCTGAGCCACTTCGGGTTCTTGACCCCGTACCGGCCCGAGAGGAGGAGGCGCGCCGGGAACCCATGCTCTTTCGACAAAGGCTCGCCGTTCATCGTGTGGGCGACGATGGTCGTCGGGTCGAATGCCGCGTCCAGCGGGAGGCTCTCGGTGTATCCGTCGGCGCAGTTGAAGCGGATCTCTTTCGTGCCCGCCGGTAGCCCCGCACGCTCGAGCAGGTCCTTGAGCGGCGGGCCGGCGAAAAGCGCGGTCGAGATCAACGATCCGCCCACGATGTTGCTGATGCATTCGAGCGTGCGCGGCGCTTCGTAGACGGGAAGGCCGCGCAGCTCGTCGTAGCCGAGTGCGTACGGCCGCTGGCCGCCGACCTGGAGCCGCCAGCGTCCGGCGTCGATCGTGGGATCGTCCAGGCCGTTCTTTGTGATGACGTAGAAGTCCTTTGTCGTGGTGATTCCGGTCATGCCGGGGAACGCGTCCGCCGGTGCGACGTCGGTCGCGCCCGGAATAGGCGTCGTCGCGGGCGATGGTGGGAGCGTTGCCGCGACGGTCGGCCTTGTCCCGCCGAGGCTCGCGGCGCGTCCGAGCCTGCCGCCGAGGTACATGGCGAGCCAAAGCCCGGCGAGCGCGCCCGCCCCGAGCAGGAGCGCGCGCCGCTCGAGCGCGTGGTCGGCGACGAGCGGGCGTGCGGCCGCGGGCGAGAGCCCGACCTCGAGGAGGACCGCGAAGAGCGCCCAGTACGCCGTTGTGGCGATCGCCGGTCCGGCCGGGTCGTCGCCCGCGCCGAGGAAGACGATCGGGAGCGTGAGAGCGGCGAGCGCTGTCACAATTGCCGCCGCGCGCGGCAGGTGTCCGAGTCGCACTAGCCGAGTCGCGGCGATCGCGCCGAGAAGACCGCAGAGCGTCACGAGGCCGACCGCGACGCCGACGAGGAGAGAGGGACGTCCGTACTCCTGAAGTCGATCGATGAGGTAGCCGAACACCGACCCGGGGAGGACGAGCGTCATTGCGTCTGCCGCAACGTCCGGCAGCGCTTGGATCCCGGCCGAAAAGCGCAGTCCGAACATGAGGGCGACGACGACCGCGCCCGCGGCCGCCCCGATCGCTCCGCCACGCCACGCCGAGATGTTCGGGTTCACCCGTCCGATCATGCGGGCTGTTTATGACGCCGCGATGACAGCCACCCGAACGCCACGAAGAGGACGAGCGCGCCGCTCCACGCGACGATGAGCGCGGGCGTTGCGCCGTCGGTGCCGAACAGTGGAAAGACCCCGCTGGGCGCGACGCCCACGAGTCGCAGCCAGGCCCGGTCGGCATAGGGCGGCAGCGAGTAGACGTCGTAGCGAAGGCCCGGCAGGACGACGTAGATAAGCGACTGGCCGGTTGTCCAAACGGCGAGCAGCACGGCGAGCACCCCCAGCGGCCTTGGAGCGCGATCGATCGCGAGCGCCACGAGTAGGGCGACGATCGGGAGCAGCGGCGCGAGGTAGCGCGCCTGCGGCGAGAATCCCCCGGTCCAGTCGACGAGCGACGCCGGCACAAGGTACGCGAGCGCTGCGGCGAGGAGCGGCCGAGCATGCCTTTCATCTAGGGCCACGCCCAGTCCGAAGAACGCGATCGCAAGAAGTGGTGCCGCCGGCAGGAGGCCGAAGGCGCGGTCCAGAAAGAGTCCGAGCAGACCCTCCGCTCCGCGCGTGTACGCAGTGACTTCCTCCTCCTGGCCGGAGAAGAAGAGGATGAACCCCGCATGCGGCAACGCCACGCCGTACGTCGCGAGGTCCATGAGCGAGAGCGCAAGTAGCGTCACGACGATTGGCGCCACCAAGGCGACCATCAACCGCCGGTCACGGCGAGACCGCCAAAGCGTCAGGGCGAGGAGGCCCAGGGCGAGCGGCCAATACCGCAGGTGGAGCACCGGGAGTACCGCCACGGCGAGACCCGCGACGAAGGTCGGCATGCGTCCCATCACGCTCGCGATGGCAATCGCGACGACGAGCGGGGCGACCGCATCCGGGAAGACCTGTCCGGAGTACGTGATCGCGGGCACCGCCAGCCCGACCGCGGCCCCTGCCCCGAATGACGCTCGCGGCGTCGCTCCGAGAGCAGGCGCGAACGCTGCTGTGATCGCCACCGCGCCAGCCATCGCGAGGCCCATCGCCGCCGCGACGAGCGCGCGGCCTCCCAGCGCGAGCAGGGGAGCGATGAGGATCGAGAGACCGACGTCGTGCCGCGGAAAGCGACCGGGATGCGCCAACGATGGCGCGGTACTCGCAAGAAACTCCGTCTCACTGATCGGTTGGCCAGGCGCGTAGCTCGTCGTCGCGATCTCCACGAATCGGCGATCCACGGCGAGGCTCTCGCCATGGAGCAGGGCGTCAGCCGCGAGGAAGTACTCGGTCTCGTCGCCGGTCGCGGCGATCCGTCGGGTGGTCCACGACCCGGCGACTAGGTAGACCGCCAGCAGCAGCGCGAAGAGCAGGCGCGGAGACGGATTCACCAGGTCCGGAGCAACCAGAGCGCACGCAGGAAGTCCGCACCCGCAAAGAGGCTGGCGCGCAGCGAGCCGGTCACCTTGCTGCGCCCGCCGCGTCGCGGTCCGTAGCTGATCGGCAGGACCGCGATCCGCGCGTCGCGCCGTGCCGCCTTGCAGAGCATCTCCACGAGCCAGGCGTACCGCGAACCATGCATGTCGAGGCTCCGCAGCAACTCGCCGCGGATCACGCGGAGCGGCGCGAGGTCGGCGAGCGCTAGGCCGTAGAGAAGGAGGAGCAGCGCCAGCGTGATTGCGTTGCCGGCGCGCTGGTGGAGCGGGAATGCGGCACCGGTCTGGCGGGCGCCGAGAGCGAGGTCCGCATCGTCGCATGCCACCAGCGCGGCCAGGCGGGCGAGGTCCGCGGCCGCGAAGCTCCCATCGCCGTCCATGAACGCGACGATCTCCGCATCGGGCGCCGCTCGCACACCGGCAACGCAGGCCCAGCCGTACCCGTGGCGCTCTTCGCGCACGACACGAGCACCCGCGCGCGCAGCGACCGTCGCGGTCTCATCACGCGAGCCGTTGTCCACGACGATCACGTCGCGAGCGCCTGCGGCGCGCAGGTCGGCCACGACAAGGCCCACCGCCTCGGACTCGTCGCGGCACGGGACGACCACAGTCGTCCGCGCGAGGCCGTTCACTCGAGTCGCACGAGCGCGGCCCGCGTGTGCGGTGCGCGCGAAAGGCCGCGGTCAGCGGCAAGCCGCGCAAGTCCCGCCTCGTCGTCGACGTCGTACCACCTTGGGAGGAGCGCCACACGGAGCCCAGCATCGCGCGCGCGCCGAAGCGTCTCCGCGCCGACCGTACCGCTGCTCCAGGGCATGCGGGCGAAGAGCGAGCGCGGCAGCGGGTCGCGTGCTCCGATGAGGTAGTAGCCGCCGTCCATCGCAGGGCCGAGCACGCAGTCGGCGCGCTCCAGGCGCGCGAATCCGCGACGAACGATCGCCGCGGGCAGCGTGGGTGAGTCCGTGCCGATCAATACCACGCGCCTGCCTTCGGCATGTCCCGCGTCGAGCGCGCTGCGAAGACGTGCGCCGAATCCAGAACGCGGCTGCGCCAGGAGGCGCACGTCCGGGGCGAGCTTGGCGAACGCTGCTCGGGCCGCGGGAGGCGAATATGCGACGACCACTTCGTCAGCGCCGCAACACCGCGATAGCGCGAGCGTGTCGGCGAGGAACGCGCGAGCGAGCGCGGTCGCGCCGTCGCTCCCGACCGTTCGGGCGAGGCGCACCTTGGCGCGCCCCGAGCGCGGCCACTTCGCGAGGACGACGAGGACGCGCTCGCGCTTCAGGGGACGGGCTCGCGGAGCGGAGCGCGTGCGAACTCCGCGATCCCTTCGGCGAACGGGACCTCGGCTATGAACCCGAGTACCGACGCGGCGCGCTCGACGGATGCAAAGACGTGCCGGACATCCGATGCCCGGCACGCACCCGTGACCGACGGCGACGGCGCGCCGGTTGTGGCCTCGGCGAGCGCGGTGGCGAGCTCGAGTACCGACCGTGGGGCACCGCTGCCGACATTGAAAGCGCCCACGGCTGGTTCGTCTCGCTCGAGCGCGAGCACGTTCACGCGCGCCACGTCGCGCACGTGCACGAAATCGCGCTGCTGCATGCCATCCTCGAATACGCGCGGGGCGAGCCCATCCGCGAGCTGGCTCCGGAACAGACTCGCAACGCCGGCGTACGGCGTGTCCCGAGGCATCCGCGGTCCGTAGACGTTGTGATAGCGGAGCGCGGTGACAGCCGGACCACCTTCGTTCATCGCGGCGAACGTGAGGTGCTCCTGGTGGACCTTGGTAGCCGCGTAAACGCTCCGCGGATCGAGGGGCGCATCCTCTTCGATCGCGAGTGGTTCGAGCGCGCCCCCGCAAATCGGGCAGCGTGGCTCGAAGAGCCCTTGGGCGAGGTCGCGATGTCGTCGCCGGCCCGGCCGTCGCGGGCCGCACTTCGCGCAGCGGTACGCGCCTTCCCCATACACGACCATGCTGCTCGCGAGGACGAGCCGCTCGACATTCGCTTCACGCGCCGCGCGGAGGACGTTCGCGGTGCCGACGTCGTTCGTCATTGCGTAGCGCGGCGCGTCAGCGAGGCCGCGCCCGAGGCCGACGAGCGCGGCCTGGTGGCTAACGGCGTCCGCGCCGCGCATCGCGCGCGACACCAGCTCGGCGTCGCAGACGTCGCCGACGATGAGCTCGGCCCGTCCATCGACGTAGTCCGGCGATTCCGCATGCACCCGTGGATCGAGCGAGTCGAGGATGGTGACCTCGTGTCCGCCGGCGAGGAGCGCATCGACGACGTGAGAGCCGATGAAGCCCGCTCCCCCGGTCACGAGGATCCTCACGTCACGCGAGGGAGGCTGAACCAGAAGTGGGTCAGCCCGTTGGCCGACTCCACGCCGACGCTGCGCATGACGTCGAGCACGAGGAGACGCGGGCGCGATTCCCTGACCGCGGCGAGCGCCGAGCGGCCGTCGCTCGCCGTGATGACCGCAAAGCCTTCGCGCTCGAGGTAGGTCCGGACGAGCCGCAGGATCTTCGCGTCGTCGTCCACTACCAGGATGGGTGCCATCTTCGTGGGCATGAGCCTGCCGAAGGAGTGTGACAGGGATGTGACAGTCGTCATCACCCGGTCACGGAGCACAGCGATTGTGCGAGCGAGATTTCCGGCAGGAGGCTCGGTTTGGTCGTGGTGACCCGGTTCTTCGTGGGCCATCCGATACGGCTTGGCGGCTTCGCGGTGGCGGTGATCCTTGCGGCAAGGGTTGGTTGGTACCTCGGCTCGCCGCTACTTATCCGCACGTACACGAACGAAACGCTCCCTGCCGTAACTGCGGCGACCGTGGCTCGCGCTTCGACGTCAGGCGCGACCAACGCGCCCTCGGCAGCGACACGTGTTCTTACGCAGGCGAGCTGGAGTATGTCGACACGGTCCACAACGGCAAAGGCCCGGTGCGGATCATCGACCTCGGCGGCCAGCGCTTCGTCCGGTTCGAGGATGTCGCGATCACGAACGCCCCGGACATCCACGTCTACCTTTCACGCGAGAGCGGCGGCAAGTGGTCCGAGTCGGCGAGCCTCTACCTCGGCGCGCTCAAAGCGACCAACGGGTCGTTCAACTACGAGATTCCTGCGGGGATAACTGTCGGAGACTACAAGAGCGTCGTCGTCTGGTGCCGGGCCTTCGGCGTGCTCATCACTTGGGCTGACCTTGCCTAGCGCTGGGGCTGGATGCGAATGTGCGCTTAGTTAGCGCAAGTGACCCGCGAGGCGATTGGAGTGAGCGACCTGAGCCGCGCCGTGGGGCCGCGGCGCGCGCTAGGTTAGGGAGCGATGTGAGGACTGAAACCGATTATCGGGAGCGTGGTCCACGGATCGGGGAAGTCTTCCCGAACGTTCACCTTCTGGACCAGCGCGGCGAGCTGGTGGATCTGCAACAGCGCCGCGGCCCCGGGCACGCAGTCGTCGTCTTCAACCGCAGCGCGGTCTGGTGACCGTACTGCAAGACGCAGCTGGTCGAGCTGCAACGCGTGCATCAGGAGCTCGCGCGCGCCGGCTATGCCGTCTTTGCGATTACCTATGATCGCCAAGCCGACCTGAAAGCGTTCGCGGACAAGACCGGTATCGATTACCCGATCCTTTCCGACGAAGGCAGTCGCGTCATTCGGGAGCTTGGCCTTTTGGACGACGACCTCGAGGCACATCACGCTCGGTTCGGTGTTCCCACTCGGCCGGAGCAGCACGGTGTCGCATATCCGATGATCTTCGTGCTCGACGAAACGGGACGCATCGAGCGAAAGATCGTCGAGGAGAACTACCGATCGCGCTACGGTGGGCGCTGGCTGCTTCAGGAGCTCACGCGTGCGCAGACCGTTCGAGACACCCCGGGCACCGAGACTTCGACGCCGGCGTCCCAGGACGTTGTCTCGGCGCGCGCGTGGCTGGACTCCCCGACCTACTTCGCATATCAGCGCTTGGGCCTGCATGTGGAGGTGACGGTCCGACCCGGATGGCACGTGTACGGTCCGGAGGTGCCACCCGGATACACCGCCCTTCGCATCGGAGTTCAAAGCGTCCCGCCAGGCGTGCACTCGGGACGGCCCCGATGGCCGGACGCCAAACCGTTCCGTGTCGAGGGCCTGGACGAAGAGTTCTCGGTATACGAAGGGACTGTTCAGATCAGTGACCCGGTGGACTTCGTGGTCAATCGTGGATCCGGCCCGGTTCGTCTTGCGATCTCACTCGGCTTCCAGGTTTGCAGCGACACCGAGTGCTCGCCACCCGCGAGCCTCTCGCTGACGGTCCCCGAAGCACCGGTGCCTTAGCCCGCCCACGGATGCCGCTGAACTGGCATCACATCCTCGCGTGCGCGCCGGCGGCTTCCGTGCTTTGACAACGAGCTCGCGGCCGTCGGCGAGGTGAACCCCAACGACTGCGGAGACTCTTTCGAATCTCAAACAACGGCGTGGGGTTTCGGCACCAAAAACCGCCGAACGCGAACACCCACCTTCGATGGCCCAAACTCCCATGTTGTCGGTTCAACCATCGGCGAACTTTGGGAAGAGAACTGACCAGATCGACTGCGGGCGGAAAGAGTGGAAGTTTTCAGTACCCTCGCGCTCTACTTCATGAAGTGCCAGAATCATTCGGGAATCCGCGCCGACGTAGCTCAGCCGGTAGAGCAGCGGTTTCGTAACTTCTTGTGCACGGTCACCGCGAACTCTGGGAAATCATTAGGGATCGGCGCGGTGACGAGCGGCAGGCATCGCATCCGTCACACCGAACCGTTGCGCGACACCATGAAACGCCACATCGCGGGAGCCGAACCGTCGCTCGAGCATTCGCCCGGGCAACGTGTGCCGCTGTATTGACCTCGGGCTGACTCATACGAGTTAGGCCTATTGAAGTCAGACGACCCGGGGACGTGATGCCGCGATGATCAACTGATGCGCGGCGCACTCGCCTTTGTCGTCGTGATCGTCGCCGTCTTGTCCGTCCTCGGATGTGGCCGGGTACCGCCGGGATCCGCGGGCGCCGCACCGGGCGGGGCGGCGCAAGAGCTCACCGCACCAGCCTCGCCGACGCCCTCTCCGACGCCGAGCTATCGGCCGGGACCCGACTCGACCGGCGGCGTCGTTGTTCGCCGGACCGCGACCGGAGTGGTCCTCGAGTCGGTGGGCAAAGAGACCGAAGTGGACCTGAGCTCGGTCATCGACGTGTGGAGAGAGACCTCGGTCCCGGCCAGCGCGATCGAGGTCGGCGACCGCCTGTTCGTCAGCGGGACTCAAGGACCGAGCGTGTTCGTCGCTCGCTACGTGTCTGCGAACATCGGCCGGCTCGACGGCGTGGTCATCTCGCTCGATGGTGACGAGATGGTGATTGGACTCCTCCGATTCGGCGTTCCGATCGAGAGTCGCGTGGAGCTCTCGTCCCATCTGGAGATCGTGCATCTGGTGCCCGGAGGCGAGGTCCCGGGAGGCCGCGCTGACCTCTCGCCCGGTCGTGAGGTCGGGATGGTGCTGTACAGCCCTCGCGGCGCACTCCCGCGCGCTACTCGGATCTGGCTCTCGCCCCAGACGCGCTCGCCGAGCGCCTCGCCCGGGAATGTGGTCCTCACGCGCCCGGCCGTCGGGATCGGCCGCTCTGTCGCGCCTATCGGCATCACGGCGGTCCCCGCGGCGGGAAGGCTCGTTATGCGTCTCGGCGGGACCTGGTGGTACGAAGGCCGCACGGCGACGGTCGTCGCTTTCCCCTCCGCCTCCACGGAGACCGAGCACCGCTCTCCCGCGGGAGGCCTCATCGCGGTCGAGCGCCGCAGCCCGACCGTGCCAGGCGGCACGTATCTGATCGCGAAGGAGCTCGCTCTCCGTGAGCAGGGCATCGAGCGGGTCATCTATCGCGTGCCCACCGACGGCTTCTACTGGTCCGGCTGGTCCCCCGACGGACGGTATGTCGCGCTTTGGGAGATCGGCACGTTCAGCGGATCGCTCGACATGGATGGGCGTCCTCTCGTCGTCATCGACGCGCAGACCGGCCAGCGCGCGGAGCTCGGTGCGACGCTGCTGCATGGCACGACGGCATGGACCGCTCCGCACACACTCGCGTTCATCAGCGGGGCCGGCCGCATGGTCTGGGACACGAAGACCCTGCGCCTGTGGTCACCGGAGAGCGGAACCCGGGACATCACCGGGGCGGAGGTTGTCGCGCTCGCCCCGGCCTGGTCCGCAGACGGGCGATCGCTGTGGTTCGTGAGCGGACCGGCGGGTAAATGGGAGCCGGTGGAAGCCGTCTCCGGACGTGGCGTTGGCGATCGCCGCGTCAGCGTGTGGGACGCCGCGACCGGATCGATCCGCGCGTTGGCGCACGAGGCGGGGTACGTCGAGGAGGGCGTGCGACCGTCACGGGACGGCACGCGCTTGCTCGTCCTCCGCCGTCAGACCGCCGTTGCCAGCGACATCGCGTCGATCCCGGATGTGCATCTCGAAGTGTGGCTCTCCGATGCCGACGGCTCGCACGGAAAGATTCTCGTGCGCTTCCCCGGATCAGGGCTGAGCGCGTACGGTTACCAGACCGGTCCGACCGAGTGGGATTGGAGCGAGTGAGGTCCGCAGCCTCACCTCTAGCCGACGTAGTCGTCGGGCTCGTCGGCGGCGCCAGCACACGACGCGACGGGTACGACCAAGGTCGTGAGCGATCCTCGCCGTCCGCTGCCCGCGCAGTCCGCACGCTGCGCCTCGCGACGGCGGACTCGACGTTCTGCGCCGCCTCGCGTGACTCGAGGGCGTGTGCTAGTTGAGCGAGGCCGGCGGGTTGTGGATCGCGCGCAACACATCGCTCCGGCGGGCCGCGCTGCAGATGCGGATCGGGCTTGCCGCTCAGATTTCGCGCGATGCGCCTAAGCCCGGCCATGTCTCACGATCGCCGCGCTTGCGCGAGCTCGTGCCGAGTGAATGAGAGATGGGTCTGGGAGGAACCCGTGTCGAGACTTCTCGTGACTTTACTCGCGGCCTTGACGATCATCGCCATGCCGCTCGCGGGCGGCGCGGCCGCAAAGACCACGAACATCTACCAGCTCGCACACCAGAGCGTCAGTCTTACCGCGGACGGCCTCTTCAAGGGCGGGCTCTCGAGATCCGATAGCGCGCGCCTGCACGCTGTCTTCGATCAGCTCAACGCCGAACTCTCGCGGATCGACCGCAGCCTTCGGCCGAGCATCGAGCGGAACCCCCACATTCAGAGGTCGACCTCGAGCGTCGTTCGATCCGGGACGGGGGGACATTTTGCGTCGCTCGCGGCGTCGTGGTGCGGCTATATCCACGTCAGCCTCTTCGCCGATGGCACGATCCTCGGTCTACCGGCTGGAGCCGTTCTTGGAGCCGCCGGAATCTGGCTAGGCCAGGGAGTTCCGGGACAAGCAGCGTGCGGTGAAGTTCGCATTCAACACCTGCTGCTTGGAGACATAGAGTGGAGCCACCCGCAATCGCTTTAGCCGCGCTCAGACGCGATGAAGCCGCCGAACGTGTTGCTCACGGTGATGACTGATGGCGTACCGCTGCCATCCTCGTTGATCACTAGGACGCTCTTGAGGTCGCCGGCTGTCGCAAAGAGTGTCCGTCCGTTTCCCGAGACCCAGACCTCGTTCACGTGAAAACCCGGCGCGAGCTTCACCAGTGGTCGCAGATCCGGAACGCGCAGCACGATGACGCCGTCGTCGGTGGCGGAGTACAACTTGAGTCCGTCCGGGGAGATCGGGACGGTCGAGGCGGTGCCTCCGGCGTACGCCATCGGCACGCGCCAGCTGAACGGACCGGGGTCGCCAAGCTTCGTCGGCGTCGGCACGGGGCCGAGGAGCTTGCGCGAGGCGAGATCGACGACCTGCATCTTGTCGCCGAAGGCGGGCCACTGATGCAGATAGAGGAGCTGTCCGTCCGGCGTGAAGATCGGCGAGAGCCAGAACGGATTCGGCTGGTCGGCCTGCACCACGATAACGTTCCCGAGCGCGGTGAGATCGAAGAACCACACCGCGCCGTCGACATGGCAGAAGATCACCAACGCCTGCGCCCGCACGCTGACGCTCGCGGCCGCCGCCGGCCCGCCACAGCTCGGGAGGCGTCTGCCGCTCTGACCGTCGACGGCGGTGTTCGTCTGGGTGAGCTTGCCTGCCGCGAGCGTGAAGGCCGTGATGCGCGCCGGCCCACCCCAGTCTGTGAGGGTGTAGAGGCTCTGCGAGTCGGACGCGAAGATCACCAGTCCCCAGAGCGCCGCCGCTGTCTGGCCGCTCAGACCGGGCAGCTTGGCGTTGGGATCGTGTATTACCGGTGTCATCTGCACGGATCCGCTTGAGAGATCGATCAGGTGAAGCTGCGGATCGGGGCCGGCCGAGAGAATCGCTAGCCAGCGTCCATTGCGGCTGACCGCGGTGTCGGCGATTGCCGCCGCGGGATTCGGGTAGCTGCGCTGCGGCTTGCCGTTGAAGGCCGAATAGGTCGCGATCTCGTTCGGCCGTGCGATGAAGAGCGTGTCTCCCTCGGCAGAGCGCCAGAACGCGGTCGCTCCGGCGAGCGTCGCGTCATCGAGCTGCGCGACGACATCGGACTTCGGGCCGATCCCAACGAGCGATCGCTTTCGATCCGGCGAGAACGACCACAGCCACGCGACCTGCCCACCCGCGCCGACGCGCGTGATCGGCTGTGCGATGGGCTGCGGCAGCCGCGGCGCCGCAGCCGCGCTGGGCGTGGGCGCGAGCGCGCGCGGTCCTTCGAGCGAGCCGCAGGCTACGAAGAACGTCACGAACAGCGTGACGAGCAGGGCGCGCCGCATCTCGATCACCGATACAACACACGTCCCACGCGCGTTCCCGCGACACTGCATCCGTCACACCGAACGGTTATGCAAGACCTGACTCTTGCACGGTCGCCTAACCTAGCCTCGGGCAGGAAGATGCCGCGGTGCTGGCGCAAGCTGCGGCGCCTAAGCACAGTCCTCAGCGCCCCCGGAGCGAAGCGTCTGGCCGGCGGCGCGAAGGTCAAATGGGCGCTTGGACTACCGACACCGTTTCTGTTGCTCCTGTTAGCGGCCCAGCACCCAGCTGCCGCAGCGCGACTATTGGACTGTCGACTCGAACCGATCGTGGGCCGAAATGATCGTGGCGGTGGCAGTCGGAGGCTATGCGGTATCGTCGCTACTCCTGTGGACTCTGTTGTTTGCGGGCGATGCGATTCGTCACGCGCTATCTGGCGTCGGTCGGGAAGAACCGACCTAGCGCGGTTCCGGCCGTCGACAGGACTCTAACCCGCCGTGCCCAGGCTGTGCGTCCGCGGGTACGAGCGCAGCGTCCTCGATGTCTCAACTGGAAAGGAGATCGTGCTCCCTATCACCGCGGGCGATGCGACGTGGACATCGGATGGCCGTCAGGTCGTGTATCTCGCGAGAGGAGGATCCTCGCGCGGGAAGGCGATTCGTGTGTGGGACCGAGACCGCGGTGACGAGCGTGAGTTGCTCGCTCGTGGATCCGACACCGAGCTCTTCTCGGGGATTGCTTCGCTCGGATACGCGCAGTAGGGGAGCTTGAGAGCAGGCAGATAACGCTTACTGCCGCCTCGAAAAACTGCCCCCGCCACAACCTTTGGGTTCATGCATTGAACAGTTGTGTCACCGTTCAGTAGAGGGCCTTGGATTGGCAGCAATTCGGGGCCGGTGTTTCCGATCCGGCAGAGCAGCGGTTGTCCGGACCGCTGCGCTTTCGCTCAGCACATGCGAGAATCTTTAGGAAATCCGCGCCGACGTAGCTCAGCCGGTAGAGCAGCGGTTTCGTAACTTCTTGTCCACGTTGAACCGCGAACTCTGCGAAATCATTAGGGATCGGCGCAGCGACGGGCGGCAGGCACCGCATCCGTCACACCGAACTGTTGTGTGGCCCTCGGCGACTCCGACATGCATCTTCAGTACGTGGGATGCTCTTAGCAGACCCGTGCCTGATGGTTCAGTGATTCGCGTTCGCACGAGCGAGGTGGCGACCGAACTAATGGTCGCGAAGCTCCGCGCACAAGGCATTAACGCAACGATCCTTCGAGACGATGACCTTCTTGGAGTTTGGGGGCCGCGCTACGGATCTCAGTTCTCGATTGTTGTGCCCGGACACAAAGAGCGAGCGGCCCGCGCGATTCTCGGGATTGGATTTGGCGACGGAGACGCAGGTCCGCCGAGAGTCGCGATCTATCTGCTTCTGTTCGCAGGAGCGTTGGCTCTTGTACTGGCGATCGTAGCTGCCGTGTTCCTGCGCTCATAGCCGAATTCATGGACCGGTCGGGCATCGATGGGTTACCGAAGGTCTGAGGCGGTCCGCATCCCGGACTCCGAACTTTGCACCCGAAACCGCAACAGCCATAACCATTGGTCACGAACGCCGAACAGCTGCGTGACCGCTCAGTAGGTTCTCGAGAATCACCAGCGGGTTCACCGCAGCGCATTTGAGCTAGAAGCGCAACGGTTTCAAGGACCGCCGCGTTCACGTTCAAGACATGGGAGAATCATCAGGAAACCCGCGCCGACGTAGCTCAGCCGGTAGAGCAGCGGTTTCGTAAACTTCCGCGTTCGATCCAGCCGGCGCTCACGAAAAATCAGGCGAAACGGCGCTTCGACGGGCGGCAGGCACCGAATCCGTCACCCCGAACTCCCGTCCACCTCTACGCCTACGCCGCGCGATCACGTCGCGGCTTCTTCTGGCTCAGTCACCTCCTTGGCGGTTAGACGACGTTTGGGCCACAGCGAGTCGTTAGAAGATCGGTCGACCGTTGCGTGAGACAGCTGTCGTTTGCAGGTTCGACGTGCCCTCAGGATTTCGCGTACCGGAGCCCTCAAGTCATCGACCACCCCTGCCGCTACGAGAGACAGTCAGCAGACCGCGAGCGGCTCCGCAACGAGCCGCCCGAGCCGAGTCGCCCGTGTTAACAGTCAGCGGCTGGTGCTTTCGACGAGGACCTCCAGGCAATGCCGCTTAGCAATGAACACTAGTGTCTGCCCAGCTGGTAGATCTTGGCGCCCACGAGAACCAACCAGATTCCCGAGAGGATCGTCGTCACCGCGACGAACCCACCCGGCAAGAATCCCGGCAGCACGAAGGTAGATGCGTACACCCCACCGAGAACAGCCGTGACCATTCCCAAGATGGCGACGCCTCTGCTGAAAATTCCCTTCAGCATGACGAGACTGGCTATCAGGATCCCGATCGATGGGACCAGATAGCTCGAGATAGGGGCGCTTATCGCGATGACTGCGAGACCGTAGTCCGCAGCGGCGAGGTACGCCGCACGCTGGATGTCGCTAGTTGAAGCCAGGTAGTTCTTGCTGAGAGGTATGAGCGCGAGGAAGTTCAAATCGGTGATTGCAAAATCCAGGACGATGTAGAGGCCCAAGAATCCGGCAGCCACAACCATCGCGTTCCTATTGATCGCACTCAAGGCCGAGTAGAGGGCCACGACGGCGGGTATGAAGAAAAGGTCGGCCAGGATGCCCAGGCCAAATGCAGCTTGCACTGTTGGCGCCTCGCCGGCGAAGCTCTTCAGCGCCGCCTCGCTGCTAGAAAACGACGACCCGAGGGCAACAAGCAACGCTACGAAGGCGAAATAGAGCAGCCCGACGATCATCATCGAGATGCCGCCAGCCTGATACAGCCCTCTGGAATTCTGATCCACCTCGTCTGCGGTCTGTGCGGTCATCGCCCACTCCTTTTTCGCTTGTCGTCAATGCGTTGATGAGTCGAGAGGCTCATCTCGGCGTCGGGTCGCATCGGCCTTCCTGACCCCGAACTTCGGACTAGCGAGATTTCGGTAGCGTTCTGTGAGCGAAGTGTCTTGCGAGCGCCATCGCCTCGCCCACCGAGTCGGCTGCGCTCTGCAGCGCATCGCGATCGTGCTCCGTATACGTGAGATCGCCGCGCCTGCTCCCGAGCACGAGTCGGCCGAGGTGCTCGCCGTCATGTCGCAAATCCACCTCGAGCGTGGCGCCGCCATTCAGACGACCGCGGTGATAACGGGGAGTGGCGGCACCGCTTGAATTCAAGTACAAGGCGGCGCCGCGAGCGTCGAAGCCGACGAGTGCCTCATCAACGAGCCGGTGCGCCAGCCGGTCCGCATCCATGACCGAGACGACCGCGTCGATCTCCGCGCGGAAGCGGTCCATTGCAGCCGAAGCCGTGGCGCCTCCGAGTCGGCGGTCAACCCGACGCTGCAGCAGGTCCTTCACGGGCCCGAAAGCGGCGACGACGACAAAGGCCGTCAGCACGTACGTCGCCTCTGAGGGCTGCCCCGAGAGCGAGATGAACAGGCGCTGTAGAAAGGTGATGACCGCGACGTAGACCGCGCCGAGGATCGCGGTGAGGCTGACATAAACCAGCGTCCGATTGATGATCAGGTCGATGTCGTACAAGCGGTAGCGCAGGATCGCGATCCCGATCGCCAGCGGCAGGGCAAAGGCGGCGACGTCGAGGGGCAGAAGGGCGTCGCCGATGCCCTGCCCGAGGACGATCCAGGCCAGTGCTGCATACAGGAGTGCCGCTGCGATCAGCACTCCGGCGTACGCGAACCACTTCAGCTGAAGCCGCTCATCGCCGCGCGCATTCTGGAAGCGCCCGATGACTGAGGCCACCGCCGCGACATAGCTGAGCACGATCACCGCCAGGCCGACGAGACGGACCTGGCCGAGGACACCCGCAGGCAGGGACGCGCCGAGCGGGTTCTGGATGGCCGGCGCAAGAAGAAGATAGGGCCCGGCCTGCGAGAGGGGCAGGAAACCGCGCAGCACCTCCGCAGGCGCCAGCGCCACGCTGAGGGCAAAGACCGCCGTGCCCGCCACTGCCAGCCAGTCGACGGCACGCCACCGACGCGGCACCTTTCCGTCGGGGAAGCGGAGGGTGATCATCGGAACGAACATGCCGAGAAGCGGGGTCCAAGCCCAGGTGTTGAGCCAAAGGGCGACGACACCGAGCGGCCAGGAGCCGCGTTCGACCACCAGGGCGGTGTAGCCGTAGTCCATGGGCAGGAACTGCAGGATCGCCGCCAGCGAGCCCGCGCACATTAGCCAGCCGACGCCATTACGTGGCTCACGAGAGGCGACCAGCGCACCCAACAGCCCCACCGTTATGAAGATCAGATAGACGAGGGCCTGCACCGAGAAGAGTCCGAGGGCGATCGTCAGTGCGAGAGTGAAGGCAGAGGCCACGGCGCCCCCCAGCCCAAGCGCCCAGGCCAGAGTTCGTCTCGCGCGCGTACCGGTTCGGCCGCTCGTACCTAACTCAGGTGGCGGCAGATGGCATGGCCATTTGCTGCACAGGCTGGCGGGACAAGCGCGTCGCGCCGTAGACGACCACGACGCCGATGGCGACAAGCACGTTCAACACGTAGAAGATCCAAAAGATATTGGCGTCGGGAACCGGGACCAGCGCACCTGCCCAGGCGTTGCCCGATTGATGAAAGAGTTGGCAGAGCAACAGGCTCCCGCGAGTGCTGTTGAACAACCAGGTCAGAACGATGGCCTGACTCATCACGTTGATAAAGAATCCAAGAAATGGCAGCTGGGCATTGGGCGTGCCTTGAGTCAAGAACAGTGGGATATGCCATAGGCCCCAAATAACGCCGAGCACCAAGCTGGCCTGAAGGGCGCTCCACTGGGCTTGCATCCTTGGCAGCGCGAAGCCGCGCCATCCGATTTCCTCTTGGTTGAATACGAACTCGAACACGAGCGCCGCGACAAACGTAGTGAGAACGCTGGGCAATGGCGGCATTGCCGCTCCGTCCCGGCCCAAGAGCGTGTTGACGCTGAAAGCTCCCACGTACGTTACGGCGGGGAGCAACAGCGCCACTGCGTACCAGCCGGGTCCCACGCGCCAGATGCGGTAACGCGACAAAAGCGCGCGCACGCCTGCCCGTCCCGTGGTCATGCCCGTGACGATCAGGGCGGATATGGCGGGCGAGAGGACCAGGATGAGGTCAAACACCGGGCTCGAAAAACCGGCGGGCAGTAGTCCCCGCGATGCCAACACCTTGGGGATCATGGGTATCCAACCGATCAGGAAGGTGAGCGCGAAGTAACTGACGAGGGCATGCCGCTCGATCCAACCATTGGATTGCAGCGGAGCCGGAGTCGACATTTCGATCCGCGCCGAGTGTAGTCCGCGTCCCTGCTGCGTTCGGCCGTTCCTCGACGCGAAACCCCCCGACCGTGAACACCCGCGCGTCGAGCCCCGAACACCCGCGCTGTCGTTCGACGGCCGAGAAGATCGGGCTGAAAATCCCAGAGTTTCTGCCGAGCGAGGGAACGGGAGTTTTCGCGACTCCCACGCGCTGGTTCAGATAGTGCGAGAATCCTTAGGAAAATCGCGCCGACGTAGCTCAGCCGGTAGAGCAGCGGTTTCGTAAACCGCCGGTCGGCAGTTCGAGTCTGCCCGTCGGCTCTGAAAACTCAGGCGAATCTCGCGATCGACACGGCCTTCGCGCTTCCCGATGGCCGCGCTGACAGCCAGATTGACAGCCACGTCAGGAGTGCACGGTTGGCAGCGCCAAAACGCAGGCCTCGTGTCGATTGGACTGGGAAGAAGATCGTCCGTCTCCGAAGCGGTCCCCGCTATGAGCAGCTACATGAGGTGGCAAGGAAGGCTCAGAACTGGAGCATCGAGAAGCTCTCGATCCTTGACTATTACCTTGGCTACGACCCCGAGCACGGGCCCGGCGGAGGCTTTCTCAAAGCAGCCCAGCGCGCACCGCAACGTTTCTATGTGGATGGCTATTCAGGACCGGGTCACGTGCGTGCGGGAAAGGGCGGTCCGCTCCTTGAGGGATCTCCTCTTATTGCGCTAGAGGCTGCGGTGGGCGCCGGGCGGGACGCTCGTGGAACGTCCGACGATGGCCGGATTCGCTTCACAAAGTGTCTCTTTGTCGAAAGTCACGCAAGAGCTGAGCGGGCGCTTCGCCTTGCCTTGGCGAACTACGAAAGCACGCGATGGCGATTGTGGCGCGGTGACTTCAACGCCCTAGCGCCTGACGTCTTCGGGCAGGTCAATCCGCTCGCTCCCGTCTTCGCGTTTCTGGATCTCGAGGATCTCGACGATCTCGATTTCGCGACGATCCGATCGATTGCGAACTTGCCGAATCGCCGCCGCAAGGTCGAGCTCTTGATCACGCTGCCCGTCGGCAGGCTCTTGCCGCGTGCCGCCCATCTTCCAAGCCTCCAATCGATGCTTGCCCGGACTACAGGTGCGGCGGACGACGTAGCCGCCCTTTTCGCGCCGTACCAGGAGCCTGCCGCGATCGAGTGGGATAAGGTCAGCCCGGCACTGGTGGAGCTCTTCACGCGCCAGCTCGAAGCCGCCGGCTATTTGTACGTGCAGGTCTGCGGTCTACCGCGCACCAATCCGATCTTCCATCTCGTCTTCGCGACGGATCATCCCGTCGGGGCCGAGATCATGAAGGACGCCTTTGATCCGGAGACGCGACGTCGGCGCGAGGTTCAGATTCGGCTCATCTAGTTCGGGAAAGTCATTCCATGTACGCCCGTCGAGTTCACGACCTCCGGCCTTTGGTGTTCTTCCACCGACCTGTTTGAAGAAGAACGCCACGCCCGCGGCGACGCACTTGTCCCGCAGTTGACGAACCCAGTTGAGGTCGAGAGGCCGATAGCGTGGTCCGCTCTCTCCACCCGCGATCACCCAATGGATGCCGCTGAGATCGAGCGGTTCTAATGGGCCAATTAGCGGCTCGCAGGAGAGAAACCGAACGGAGGCTGTCGCCTCGCGTAGTGCCTCGACGCGCTCAAGGACCCGCGAGTCCTCTACGCTGGTGCCAAGCCAAATGTGTGCGGGCACGGTGCCTGGTTGCCCATATCGGGCCTTCGCGTAGTCCGCCATACGTTCGGGACGTTTCGTGAGGACTTGAAAGATGTGCCAATTCGCGGCCTCCATGGTGCGGAACACACCGTGGAGAAACTCCAGCGGGACGTCCGGGTGGAATAGATCGGCCATGCTGTCAACGAAGATCCGCTGTGGGCTTCGCCACCTGAGCGGGTCTGCGAGCCGCTGATGAAGCAGCTGAACCCGGCTGAACGGGAGGCGATACTGCGCCGCCGCCGTCGGCATCCGGCCGCGCTTCCAAGCCACGTGCCTCTGATCATGAAGCTGGAATGCGTAACAGTTGTCGCATCCCGCGGACACTCGTGTGCAGCCGGTCGTTGGATTCCAAACCGCTGTCGCCCATTCAATCGCCGTCTTTCCGCTCATATCACCTCACCCGATCAAGCGTGGAGCAGACCGTCGAGTGCGCTGGCGGCTTCCCGCTGCATCGTCGGCGTCACATGCGAGTAAACGTCAAGGGTCAGTCCCACTTGGCTGTGACCGAGCATCTCCGAAACGATCTTCGGATGGACGCCCCGGCCAAGCATGAGGGTCGCGGCAGTGTGCCGCAGATCGTGGAATCGGAGCCGAGGAATTCCGGCCCGCCTGAGCAGGGGTAAGAAGGAACGGCGGAGCAGATTGCTTGCCTCAACGGGGCGTCCGATTTCGTTCGCGAACACCAGGTCGTTGTCCTCCCAGGCGGCGCCCAATCGCAACCGCTCAGATGTTTGTGCAACACGGTGTCTACGCATAGCGCTAACCGCCAGCTCCGTGAGAAGAACCTGCCGTCGCGAGTGACTTGTCTTCGGCTCTACGAAGGCGAGGCTGTCGCCAGCTCGCTGGAGAGTCGTCCGGACATGAACGGTCCCGGCAGTAAGGTCGACATCACGCCAGCGCAACCCAAGCAGTTCGCCTTGACGCATGCCGGACGTCACTGCGACCACGTACAGCGCGCCGTAGCGGTCATCTTTCGCCGCGTGGATTAGTGCTCGCGCTTGCTCAGCGGAAAGAGTGGTCATCTCCCGTCGTGCGCCACGGGGTGGGTCAACGAGGGCAACGACGTTTCGTGCCACTAATCCCCAGCGTTCGGCCTGACGAAGCGCTCTGTGCATTACGGCGTGGAGGTGGGCGACCGTCGTCGCCGACAAGCCTGCGTCAAGTCGCGACCGATACAGATGCTGCAAGTGCTGCGGAGAAATCTTCGCCAGTGGAACTCGTCCGAGTGTCGGCGTCGCGTGAACGCGGACGTACTGCTCATAGCGAGCCCACGTACGAGGTCGTATCGAGCTCTGCGCCGTCTTCAGCCAATCGACCAGGTAGGTGGCAAGCGTCAGCTTGTCCGACAAGATGGGTAGGCCCTGCTGGCGCGCACGAAGGGCTGCGGCGACTTTCTCCTGCACCTCACGACGAGTCGCGCCGTAGTACGACTTTCGACGGCGCTTTCCCGTCTCGTAACCGAGATCCACGACGCCGGCCCATCGTCCATCGCGTCGCTTGTAAATCGCACCTTCACCGTGCCCTCGCCTTGTCATGATGTCTAACTCCCTCCTGTCTTGAGCCGCGCTCGTCGATCGGCCATCGCATCTCGCACCGGCGCACCGCGCTTGCGGCACGTCGGGCAGTAGCGGCGTTGGTAGGCGACGGGCCTCCTTGTTGGTGTGAAGAGGTCCGTACACGCCGAGCAGAACGCGAAACCGTCGCTGCGGGCGACGACTGCTGCAACCTGGAGCGTCAGAGCGCCGAAGACTCCAGCGAATGCCAGGTCAAATACTGGGCGGGTCCTCGCAGGTCCATGGACGAGCTCGGGACGCACTCGACCCCACCGGATCCAGGTGTTGAGCAGAGATAGCAGCCTGTGCCACTGCCCCTCGATAGACGGCTGCCTCTTGTGCGGCCACCTACCCGCGAGGGTTATCCAGTCTGTCCGGAATCCGGGTTGCGTTGCGTGGAGCCGAACCGCGACCTGAAGCGCAGCCATGAAGCGGGTCGAGGTCGACCTCCAAGCGGCGAACGATTCCGAGACAAGACCGCGGCGGCGACCTGCCGGGACCAGAGAGCATGGTGTCGTTCCCAGAAGGTTGTGCCCGACCGGAAGGTCGTGGTCGCACAGATACAAGGGACCCCATCGGACTGCGAACTTGAGGATGTCAGCGTCGGTTCCTTTGCCAAGTCGCAGGAAGTCGTCGATCAGTCCACTTGCCGGCCGCGCGATGTGATCTGGTCGTGAGCGCGTTGCGTCCCAGACGATTCCATCGGCCACGGATGCGATCCCGCTCGGAACGAAGATTTCGCCCGCGGCCATTGGAGGTCCAAGCTCGCCGCGTTCTGTTCGGAGGGTATCGAGAGGAATCGCGACCACTGACATAGCGGAGTTATATCGAAACTCGTGACTCTTTGTCCAGCGCCATCCAATGTGGTCCCCAATGAACGGATCGGGAGGTTCGCCAGTGGCAGAGTCCGCGAAGCTCTTGCTGAGACCAGAAGAAGCCGCACGAGCCTTGAGTATCGGCCGCAGCAAGGCCTACGAGATGCTTCGTGCCGGCGAGCTGCCCTCTATCCGCTTGGGTCGATCACTACGCGTGCCACTAGTCGCACTTGAGGCCTGGATCAACGAAAGAGCCGCTGTCGCTGCAAACGACAACGGCTCGAAGGAGGGGACGGATGACGACCGTCCCGTTCACCGCCGAGCATAGCGGCACGCAGCTGTGGGCATGTCCGAACTGTTCACGTGTCGTCGCGAAACTGTCCGAGGTGGAGTGGCAACTCGCGTTCAAGGTGTTTGGGCCGGTCTTCCTTTGTGACGCGTGCATAGCGCTGCTCGAGCAAGCGGGAGCAGATCCGATGGCGGGGATGGTCACGTCCTCAGGGAGGATCAAGACGAGCCGTGCGGACGGCGCGCGGCGATGAGCAGGCTTGATCATTCTTCGTTCGACCCGGACGAAATCGCCCGCGACTACGGGGAGGAAGACTCCATTCCCCCAGACGCTCGGCAGTTCTCGGTGACCTGGCTGAGGGACGTGACGCCCATGCCAGTTGAGTGGCTGTGGGTTGGACGGATCCCGCTAGGAATGCTCACGCTGCTTGACGGCGATCCCGGCCTCGGAAAGAGCACTCTGACTCTCGATCTTGCGGCTCGCGTGTCGACCGGCGGAGCGATGCCTGACGGATTCGGCGGAGGAGTTCCGTCAGGGGCCGTGGTGCTGTCCGCCGAGGACGATCTCGCACGCACCGTCCGCCCGCGCCTAGACGTGGCCGGCGCCGACGTGAGCCGCGTTGCAACAGTGGCGATCCAAGACGCCGAAGGAACTCGTGCACCCGTGATTCGCGCGGACGATCTGTCGAAGCTTGAGGCTGCGATTCTCGAAGTCGGCGCTCGTCTCGTCGTAGTCGACCCGCTGATGGCGTATCTGCCCGATGAGGTGAACGCACACCACGACCACGACGTGCGCCGCGCGCTTGGGGCGCTCTCAGGGCTCGCTGAGAGCACCGGAGCCGCGGTCGTGATTGTCCGACACCTGAACAAGAGCTCGGGAGGAAATTCGCTCTACCGGGGCGGTGGCAGTATCGGAATCATTGCCGCGGCACGCTCCGCGCTACTCGTGGCGCCTGATCCTCAAGACGCGGAACGCCGCATCCTTGCCGTCAACAAAGCGAATCTCGGGCAGCTTCGTCCGGCACTGGCGTATCGGCTCGTCGCGGTACCTGGGGCCGATCACGCGAAAGTCTCGTGGGAAGGCCCAACGCAACACACCGCGGCTGAGCTCATGGAGCGAGAGGTCATCGGCGAGCGCGGAGCGCGCGACGAGGCTGTGCGCTTCCTGCGCGAGATGCTTGTCGAGCCGTTACCAGCCAAGGACGTCAAGGCACTCGCGCGGGACGCCGGGCTTAGCGACGCGACACTTCGGCGCGCGCGCGGCCCAGCGGGTGTCATCGTGCATCGCGAGGGATTCGGCCGCGGCAGTCGCATCATATGGAGTCTGCCGAGCGCATAGATGACCGCGCTTTCTCATTGGTGCTCACCGGCGAGACTGAGCGCCAATGGGGTGACTGAGCATCTATGGGCCTCGAACGCTGCAGGCCAGTTTCGAGCGTTTGTTGACAGTTCCGAGGCAGACGCTCACACGGTGGGGCGCTGGGGGCCCGGGGGCGCGCTGGGGCTGGTGCCCGGCGTGTAGAACGGGATGACCACCTTGATGCGGCTCCAACATCGGGAGTCGGTAAGGCGCTGACCCGAGTCGACGGTGGCCGGATCGGGAGACGACTCCTCAAGCGTAGGACGGACGACCGCCACGATGCGGATCCAACAGCGGGGCCCTTAAGGCGCTGACCCGGGTCGGGCATCAGGCCCGGCCATGGGCGAGGGCGTAGGTCAGGACGACCGCCACGATGCGGATCCAACAGCGGGGCCCTTAAGGCGCTGACCCGGGTCGGGCATCAGGCCCGGCCATGGGCGAGGGCGTAGGTCAAAGCCGCCCTAGCAGGCTCCTTCCGCTTACGGGCGCTCGCCAGTTAGCGAACAGCCTGCGCGGGGATGCCGAAGCCCTCGAATCTGCCGCTGGCGAGGTCGACATCAATCAGACGGACTTGAACCGTCGAAAGGTAGAGCGCGAATCGCTGCTTCGCCGGGTAGTGAACGAGGTCGGTGTCGACTGGTAGGCGCGGCGCGTAGGTGAGAAAGCAGCCCGCTCCGCGACGTTCTTGGCCGGGCCGACAGCCGTCGCGAGGCCCGGAAACTTCCAAGATGACCTGCGGATTGAGTACATAGACGGCGAGAAGGCCGATCGCGAGCCACTTCCACCGACTCGCGGCCCATCTCCAAGGCCCCCATGAGCCGAGGCGCCCGGCAACATCCCTCAATCCCATTTTGGGATGGAGTCTGACACGCGCCAACGATTCGGCACGGCATGGCGCGGCGATCGAGTGAGTACCTGCTGTTCCTCAAGCGTTTGCGGCAAGCGCGGACTGACGCCGGGCTGTCACAAGCCGCTGCTGCCAAACGCTTAGGCAAGCCGCAGTCGTTCGTTTCCAAGTGCGAATCGGGGGAGCGACGTGTCGATGTTGTCGAGCTGAAGGCCTTCGCGCGCATCTACGGGGTGCCGGTAGCGTCCCTTCTTGTGTAGCCCGCGGGTCGATGGCTGTCGGTTTGGCTGTCAGATCCCCAGCAGTCCGCGAATTCCTCAGCGAATCGCGAACTGACCGGCGGATTCCGAGTTCGCCACAGGCGACGCTCCCATTCTCCATTGCCGCGCCCCCTCGCCCTCTCGGGATTGGCGTCGTAGGCACCGGGCGGCGGCTAGATCAAGCGCGCCTCGTGCGCGTCCAAGTCGTCGTACCGGTCGATTCCGAAATCGGTGGATCGCTTGCCCTCGTAAATGCTTTGAGTTCCCATAGGCTCCGGCGCGCGAGAAAAGGGCGAAGAACCATCGGCGCGTCAGGTCATCGCGGGAGGAATCGTGCTTCGCCGCATTCGAGTAGTCGATTCATCAATGACTGGAGCCGCCCCAACAACACCCGATGGACTCTTGGGCGTACTGAGCAAGCTTGTAGGGGAAACTGTCAGACTCGATTGCCTCCGAGGAGATCGTGCGAGCTGCAGTCGTCAGGACGAACTCGGTCCCTGCAGGACTTGCACTGCGTACTCGCAACTTGGAAGGCTACACGGAGAGTGGACCCTCGCAAAGCTTAACCAAGCACTCCTGTTGAGCGAGCAGCCCCCCGTCTCTGTCGACTTCTACATGGAGTTCTTCGGGGACAAGCCCCTTTCGGACGCTGACTTCATCGATGCGATCATTCAGGTCCGCGCTTACGCGATGCTCGCGACAGGCAGCATTCGTTTTGCGTTCAAGTCGCTTGGAGCCAGCAGCAAGCAGCGAATTCGCGAGATTCTCAAGTCATGGGTAGTCGCTCCAAGCGAGTGGAAGGCGTTCTATGCCGAACGAATGCATGGGACCACCTTAGTGGAGGCGATTCCTGACCAAGACCGCTGGTTTATCGGTTATCTCTCGGCAAGGCAGCTTCAAGACGACTTCCATATCGAGAACATAATTCGACGCTCTATAGATGGAGAGCCGCTCAGCCCCGACGAGCAGAGGGTTGCTCAAAGTATCGGCCCTCTTCCAGAAAAGAGCGCCCTTAACAACCTCCGCGCCGAGCTGGATGCTTTGCAGCGCCGGCTCTTGGCGAGTCGTCAGACGGCCCTCGCGAACACGCTCGCGTATCTCGCCGCAAACCATATAGATGTCTACGTCGCGACATCCATGCGCGAGCGGTGGGAGTTCGAAGCGGCGGCCGAGCTTATCCGAACCGTTTTTGAGGACGTGAGATTCAAGGACGAACTCTCGCTAACCCACTTTGACCCGACCCTGTCGTACACGGTGGACCGAATCGACAAGGGGCTCATCGAGGGGCTGATGCTTCGACGAGCGCGTTGCACGCTGTATATGGCTCAGGAGTTCGACACACTGGGCAAGGATTCAGAGCTCGCGGCAACATTGGCGATGGGTCGGACGGTTATCGCCTACGTCCCAATGGTTACCGAGCAAGCCTTGGAATCGACCTACGCACAGGCACCTTTAGCACTCCTGATGAAGCAGGTACTGACGTTGCTTGCGGATGGAAGGTTCCAGCTGGAGGAGATCCCGATCGCGTTTGGAGCGCTCGGCAAATTGGTGGGCTACACGCCCACGTTCGACCTGGTTGGCGGCGACGAAGCGGCTTTTCGCAGTGACAACGCAGCGGTCTTAGACCCTTTCTACCCCGTTCTAGCCAAGGCCTACCGGCGTTTTCTCGAATCCAGGGCAGCGACACTCAAGGCAGCGCATCCGTTGGCCCTTCAGCTACAACTCGAAACTGGGATCGCGAACGGTGTTCTTGTTGCGCGATCGCCGCAACAGTGCATTGAGCTGATCTATGCGGCATTGACGGGGGACCTTGAGTTCACCATTCGAGAACTGGCTTTTGCGACCGTTTTGGAGGAGAAGATAAGTGGGTGTCCGTTCAGAGTAGTGACTAAAGATGAGGCTTTGACCAACGCGTTTTGGACTCTATATTTGAGAACGGAAGACCTGCCAAGATCGCTTAGTTGACGTCGGTGTTGCTATACGACGAGTTATAGGTGAGGTGAACGCGATGGCAATAGACCCAAGGAAGGCTGCTCTCTACGAGCACAAGCAGCGCGTTCATGAGCAGCCTAGCCAGAACACTTACAAGCCGACGCCGCCGGCTGAGGCGCCCTCAACGAGCCAACAGCCTAAGCAGCCAACCCAGGGCTCTTAGCGCCACTGGCGCTGCCGGGAAGTCGCTAGTTACGGGTCTGTTATCCGCCAAAACGCTCGATTAGTCCTCGGGCGCGAGCAGGTGACGCGACATCGGATAAACCGCGATCCGCACCTCAGGCTACTCGGGTGTAGACACTTTCTCCTGGTCCTTGGTAGCTCTCAAAAACGTGGTTGAACACAGCCGAGACCTTCCGTCTGTAAATGTCCGGCGTGAACGCTCGAGGAAGCCCCTCATCGAGAGCCTCTTCGATCGCGCGACGGACCCTGGCGCGTGCTTCTACTCGCTCGCGCCAGTCGAGAACCAAGATCTGCTTCAACCGCTCAAGTAGTTGACGCGCGACCTTCTTGACTTCGTCTCGCTCGGGCGTCGTCAGCTCCGGGCCAGGTCGGGTCAGCACGTCGAAGACTGTGAGTTCCTCTTCGGTCAGACTTTCACGGACATGCCGCTGCTCTTCCTCGGTAAGCGTGCGGCTCAGAGCAACCAGCTCCTTGAACAGCTCGTCGATGTTCCTGCTACCCGCGTTGTACGCGTCGATAAGCTCCTCGAATCGGGCGAGATAGTCCGTACGCGTCCCGTTTAGCCGCAACATGCTTTCGATCTTCGCGCGGACCGCCGCCTTGAGCTGCTCGAGTTCGGTGTTGCGACGCTTGGACGTCGCGAAGCGCGCAGCGAGCGCCTCGAAGTCGATTCGGGAAAGGTCGACAACGCCGGCCCGTTCCCCGTCTTCCCGAATTCGGAACCCGTCGGCCGCGATTGAATCATCGAGCAGCCGGTTTACCTCGCTCATCGCCTCTGAGATATCGGCGCCTCCTTGACCCAACCGCTCCCGAATCGAGCCTGCGATTACCTGCACGAGCCGGACTCGGCCCCTGAGCTGAAGAACCGCCACGTCCGGCTGGACCGCGCGGTAAAGGGTGGTCAGTAGGCGCTCGTGTTCGAGGAGCTCCCTGCGGCCAGCGTCCGGGGAGATAAGGGCGTCGACAGCCAACACGAGGGCGTTCAAACGCTCGAGCGTCCCCGGAGCAGTCTTCTCGACCGCATCTAGGTCGACCCCGCGAGTCGCGCAATGCGAGGCCGTCACATACAGCACACTCCGGAGCGCGGCGACGAGCTCATTCTTGTCTCGAACTGGGTTGCCCCCGTCCTTACCCTTACCGTAGATCGCGAGGGCTCTCTCAAGCGACGCGAAGACGTTCGCGTAGTCGACGATGAGCCCGCTCTGTTTGCCGGGAAAGACTCGGTTCGCCCGAGCGATCGTCTGCATGAGCGTGTGGTTCTTCATGGGCTTGTCCAGGTAGATCGTCGAACAGCTCGGCGCGTCGAATCCAGTCATCCACATCGCGCACACGAAGACAAGCCGAAATGGATCGGCGGGATCCTTGAACTTATCGTCGAGCGCCTCGTCATTCATGCGCCTACGGTGCGGAACGATGTCCAGTCCGCGCTCGCTCATCTGAGCGATCTCGTTCTGGCCAGGCGACACGACGACCGCCATGTCTGTAGTAACGATGGTTTGGAGACGGCGCCGCAGTTCCACGAGGTCGTCAGGGTCTGCTTTACCTCCCAGGCCCTCGAGCCGCGCGATTTCACGTTCGACCTGCTGCCGCTCTCGAAACCAATGAGCTTGGACCTTGCCGTGCATCCTGAGCGCAGTCGCTTTATCGATCGACACGACCATTGCCTTCCCTTGGAAGCCCCGGCCCAAGAAGTGGCGGACGATGTCCTGGGCAACCGTTTCGAGGCGATCGTCCCGGGTTATGAGGTGGTACTGCCGACCCAGCTCGCGCTCGAGCCTCTTCTCCTGCTCTTCATCAAGGCTGGCCGCCTCAATGAGCGCATAGAGGTCGTCGTTCAAGTGAGGGTTGTCGAGGCGCAGCTCGGGCGTCCGGTTCTCGTAAAAGAGCGGGACCGTGGCGCCGTCTTCGACTGACTGTTGGAAGTCATAGATCGAGACGTAATCGCCGAAGACCTCCCGCGTACGTTCCTCGCCCGCGATGAGTGGTGTACCGGTGAACGCTAGGAACGTTGCGTTTGGCAGTGCCGCCCGCATGTTCAGCGCCAGCGTGTCGTACTGGGTCCTGTGCGCCTCGTCGGTGAGCACGATGATGTCGCGTCGGTCGCTCAGCAGGTCCGACTCTTGGAACTTCTGGATGAGCGTAAAGACATACCGATGATTCCCGCGAAGGAGCGCGCGCAACTGCTCTCCGGTCTGTGCGTGACAGTTGTCTGCCTCGCTCGCACTAACCGCGCCCGTCGCCTTGAACGTTGTCGCGATTTGGTCGTCGAGTTCAGTCCGATCAGTAACAATCACGAACGTCCAATTCCCGGGTATCCGCCGGAGGATCTTCTGCGAGAAGAACACCATGGCAAAGCTCTTGCCGCTGCCCTGCGTCTGCCAGAACACACCACCCCTACCATGGCCAGCTGAACGCGCCGCCAGTGTCGCCGCGATCGCGTTGTTAACGCCGAGGAACTGGTGGTTTTGAGCAAGCGCCTTGACAAGTCCCACTTTGTGCTCAGAGAAGAGCGTGAAGTTCTCCATCAGGTCGAGCAAACGGCGGCGGTCGCAAACTCCTCGGATCGTCACCTCGAGCGAGACACGGCGGGGTTCGTCCTCTCGCTCTATCCGCTTCCACTCGGCGAACCGATCCCAATCGGCCGTCAACGATCCGACGCGGCTTTCTGTGCCATTCGACGCAATGAGAAAGGCGTTGGTCCAGAAAAGCGATGGGACGCCATTCAATCGGTCTTTGTAGCTCGTGAGGTTGTCATCGAACGCTTGCCTTGCCGGTAAGCCTGGTTTCTTCGATCACCTGCACTCGCGCAGTCCTCTGACCGCCCCGCTCGCGTTCCCGTAGTGAAACCGGGACGCCATCCCTGAGGAGACCGTAGACCTCTCGGTTGGCCACAGCGAGGCTGACCGCGGAGCGATCACGCGTGAGCTCGACGACCGCGGCGGTGAGTGCTTCCGGCGGGAGCGCTGGATTCAGGCGCGCGAGCGCTAGCTGGAGCCTCGCAACCAGAACCACATCGCCTTCGGTCTCCCGTCCCAGCGTGCCGCCACTCCCGAAGATCTCCTCCCTCGCGGACATCGTGTGCCAGTTCAACGACGCGAAGAGGTTGACTGCGGGCTGCTCGATTAGCTGAGCTTCGGAGTACTCATGCGACACGGGTCACGCTGCCTCTCCTCTGGGTGTCGTGTTCAACTCACCCGAGAGCAACCGCGGCAGCAGGGCGTCCCGAGTTTGGCCCAGGTTTTCGCGGCGCTTGGCCAGGGTAATAAGCTCCGCGAGCATCGGCTCGACGAGGCGATCGAAGGTGGAGGCGGTTCCGGGGTCCGGCACGACGAGCGGCAAGGTCCTAACCGAGCTCTGATTGATGCCCGGCTGAGCAGCATTTGTATTGGTTGCGCGAATCGCCGCCACAGTCTCCGGCATCTGCAGCCAAAGGTAGAGACCGTTCTGTGTGAGCCGTTTGCCGTGCGTACGTAGCAGGAAGACATGCTCATTAACGCAGCATTGGACGTGCGGAAAACCGTCGCGAAGGTATGACGACTTGCCGATGTATGCCCCGTCCTTATAGAGCGCGACATCTCGATCCCGAACGAGCCCCTGCCTCATCTGTTGAAAGAACTCGCGCGGCACGAACTTCTCGTGAGCGAAGTCATGTCGACCGATGCCGTTGATGTTCTCCGCGCCAATGCTGGGGACCCCATCGTCAGTGGGCACGATTCCGCCCTTGGGTCGTTTGCCGCTCTCGAGCGCACTCAGCTGAGCGCCGAGTGTCGTCGCCTCCCAGCCTTCCGGAATTCGGCCGACGACGGAGTCGACGGTCCGAACCGCTTCATGGCCGGGCACTCGGAACTCGACAAACCACTCGCGGTATAGAGCCCGAGCTATCTGATCCAAGATTCGAATGCGTCGCAGATCGACCTCGATTAACGCGTCGTAGGCGGAGAGCATGCACCACGATCGCCTTTTGGATACGCAGCGACGGCACAGGTAGCTCCAGCTCTTCTTGCGCCGTGATGCCGATATACGGACGAGTCGATTGCGCTGCGAGCGAGATCAACTGCGGACGGAACGGAGGTGCCTCAAATGCGTACTGGAGGTAGCGGCTCAGGAGCTTGTCTTGATTGACGCGGTAGTACGTCACTTGCGGCGTGAGCATCACGTAGTGCGGAACTGCTGGCACGATAGCTGTCAGGCCGACTGTTCCTTTGTGTGTCAGGAGAACGTCGCCAGGTAGCGCGAAGCCGATCCGCAGGGAGTCAGCTAGGGTCTTCGGCAGTCTCTTGCAGTTGGCGAGGTCGACCCTGCCGTCGCTTAGGTCCCGTGCCATGATGAACGGGATTCCCTCTTCGACATAGTCAGCGCTTGTGGGGTGCTTCTCACCATGGTTCCCGTCCTGGATTTCAAGGATGGCGCCTTCTCGCAAGAGCTGCCCGACGCTTCGGAGGGTCGTCACGACTCAAGGATCTCTTTCGTACTTCGGGCGATCGCAGCTTCGAGCTCGTGGGCGCGTAGGCCGAGCGTCTCGAGTTCTTGAACCAGTGGCTCGAGTTGCGCCTTGAATTCCTCATTGGTCACTGTCTCCCCGGGTGCAATCGCAACATATCGGCCCGGGTTCAGACTCCAACCCTGCGCAGCGATTTCCGCAACTGTTGCGGCCTTGCAAAGGCCCGGCACGTTGGCGAAGCTCGGCCGCTTACCGAAGACTTCGTGGACTTTCGATTTCGCCTCGTCGCCGCCGACCGTGAAGTCGAGCGCCTCACCTCGGTAAAGGCGGACAATGTTGGCTAGGAAGCCGATCTGCGAGTTGGTCCAATCGCGACGAGCGCGATCAATCTGCCGATAAATGTGGCGAGCATCGACGAATAGCACCGATTCGGCCCGAACAGTGTCCTTCTTCCGCCGGTCGAAGAACCACAGTGTGCATGGCAAGGTCACCGTATAGAACATGTTCGGGCCGACTGCGATCATGACGTCGACCGCACGGGATTCGACGAGCTTACGGCGGATCTCTTGCTCGCTAGCGTGGGCATCGGCGGCAGAGTTGGCCATGACGAAGCCAGCTCGCCCGCGGGCGTTTAGTGCTGACCAAAAGAGCTGAATCCACAAGTAGTTTGCGTTGCCTGCCTGCGGAAGGCCGAAGGGGTAGCGGCGGCCGGGGCCGTTTTCTGAGGCGAGTCGCTCCCTGTCCACACCATCGACATTGAATGGCGGGTTGGCGAGGACGAAGTCGAATTTTCCCGTGCTCCGGTGGGTGTCCTCGTAGTAAGAGTTCGCCTCCTTGATAACAGCGTCGAGACCGTGAACGGCGAGGTTCATTCGAGCTAGCGCCACGGTCGAGGCGACCTTCTCCTGACCGAATATCGAGAGCTCAGCGCTCGGATCCCTTTTGTGCTCGGCGACGAACCGCGCACTTTGAACGAACATCCCGCCCGAGCCCGCCGCTGGGTCGAGAATCCGACCGTGGAAAGGCTCGAGAACCTCAACGAGCAGCCGGACGATGCTCCGTGGGGTGTAGAACTCTCCGCCGCGCTGACCTTCAGTCCGCGCGAACTGACCGATGAAGTACTCGTACACCCGGCCGAAGGCGTCTCCCTCGAGTGTCGCTGGAATTTCGGAGACCATCTTGAGCAGGCCCTTGAGCAGAACGCCGTCGAAGATCTCGTAGGTCTTGGGGAGGACGCCGGCGAGTTGTGGGTTGTCGCGCTCGATTGCTCGCATCGCGTCGTTGACGGACGAGCCCACCGCTGCGCCTTCGGGAAGGTCCAGCAGGTTGTCGAAGCGCGCCCCCGCGAACTTCTCATGCCGATTGGGTCCAGCTAGGTAGAGAACGCCTCTCTCGTGGTAGGCAGACGGATCCTCCACCTGCGGGCCGCGGCGCGCCGAGACGGCTGCCTTCTCTAGCTGCGCGCGCCGGGCCGTGAAGCTGACGTCGGCGAACCTCAGGAAAATCAGTCCAAGAACCGGCTGCGAGTACTGACTCGCGTTGAGGCCACTGTTGGCACGAAGCTGGTCCGCGGCCGCCCACAGACCTGTCTCCAGAGTCCCGTTAACGGCGTCCTTCTCCGGTACAGCCACCCAGTGCATAGCGCCTCCAGGGGAACCTGACCGACATTCTGGCCCAACCTTTGCGGACGGCCGCGGACCGCAGACCGATGCTGTGGACGGACTCGATCGGATCCGCTGCTTCCCTCAGAACAGTCCGCCAAGAACCAACCGATCACCCGTTCATTGGCCGACTCCTCTCTCGCCTGTCAATAACCATCGTTGCGAAGACGGGGAGAACGGCACCCACTGACAGCCGATTTGACAGCCAAGCCGAACGCACCGAACGGATCATCGTGGACGTGACAGCACTGACAGACGAGGCTTTCTTAAGTCAACGGACGACTGCGGCGCTTGGCGGACGACACTGGGCGAATTCGTAAACCGCCGGTCGGCAGTTCGAGTCTGCCCGTCGGCTCAGATTCCGAAACAAGTTCGCGTATTTCGAATGGCCAAGGCGACACGGAATGCAACCTGACTCCAACCAACCAGGTCAGGTTTCGCAACAGGACGTCTAAGGATTCCGCGGATTTCAGGGATTCCAGCGTTTCACCGGGGATGCCGAGGTCGGTCTGTGGCGTACCTGCGCGCTACACGCGAGAGGTGACCCCGGCGGCGTTCAAAGCTCTCGCGGCGCTTGATCGTGCGAGGCGGCCGTCGACGACGAGCAGCGGCGTATTGTCAGGATGGCTCCGACGACGAGCTTTGCCCCCGGGGTTCCACCGCTCGAGCGAGGTCCCTACGGCGGACGAGACCGACGAGTTTGCCATCTGACGTGGTGACGGGCGCGGTATGAAGGTTGCGCTCGCGCATTCGAGCGAGCATCTGCCCCGCGGTCATGTCCGGTCGATACGTGCTCGGGCCGGGCCGCATCGCGTCGGCCGCCGTCGGCCCACGGCCGGCGCGCAGATCCGATCGATAGATGCGCCCAAGCACCACGCCCTCGTCGTTCAGAACGAAACACGCCGCGTAGGCCTCGCGTCCCATCCGCTCGAGGATCCCGCCGACGGGATCACCGAGGTGGCATGTCGTGACGTCGCGACGCGCGAGTGCACCGATCGTCGGCTCCTCCGCGAGGTGTCCCGCGATCGGTAGGGCCGCCGCGGACCAGTCGCTGATCCCGCCGAGGTAATGCGAGACGTCGGTGAACCCGAGCGCTTCGAGCAGCCACGCCGCTCGCGGGCTCATGTCTCAGGTTGGGTCGTAGCAGTAGACGACGATCGGGCGATTCGGATCGAGACGGGCACGTGCGAGCTCGGGCGTGAGCTCCTTCAGCGGCATGCTCATCGCCCCCGCGATGTGCGCGTGGGCGTACTCCTCGGGCGGCAGCACGTCCACGATCTGAGCGCCGGCTCCGGCAAGCCGCCGGACTTCCTCTCGTCCGATCGTCTTTGGCATGCTCAGAAGGCTACGCGAGTCGGTTGGAGAGGATCGGCTGCGCTCCGGACGTGTCGAGCGTCGATGCCTCAACAACGGAAAGATCGTCGTGCCGAGTTTCTTGTGCAGCGCCAGCCCCACCACGTTCATGGTTTACGAATCGCCGACGCTGGCCTTTTGTGTCTCGGCTTCGACTGACAATCGCGTACGTGCGGCGCCCCAGCGAGCGAGTTCGCCCAGCCGCTGCTCGGACACCGAACCGGGTTCCGCCGAGTAGGAAAGGAGCGCGAGACCTGGGTCGGCGGAAAGCTCGAGCATCTCGAATGCGAGGGTCAGGTCACCGACCAGCGCATGGTGGAACTGCTTGCCGCCGCTGCGATGGAACTGCACGTCGTGGCTCGCCCATCGCACGCGGAAGTCCTCGCTCCGCGTGGACAGCTGACCGATGAGCTCGGACAGAGCGCGGTCGTACGGGTTGCGGCCTGCCTCGACGCGCAGGATCGCCACGGTGTCCCTTGCGGCCTTCTCCCAATCGGCCCATAAGGCCTTCGCACTCGGATCCAGGAACGCGAAGCGAGCGAGGTTCGGCGGGCGGACGGGGTTGCGCAAGACGTCCGAGAAGAGGGCCTTCGCGAGGTCGTTTGCATAGAGGATGTCCAGCCGACCGTTCAGTATCAAGGCGGGCATCGTGGGCATCGCGTCGACGATCCGCGCCACACTCGGGCGGACACGTTGCGGCCCGGCCGTCCGTCGCGGCGGCCGCTCCGCGTTCGCGGTGCGGACAAGGTCGAGCAGGTGGGCGTGCTCGGCTTCGCCCAGTTGGAGCGCCTGGCTGACGGCCTCGAGGACGCTCTGGGAGACTCCGCGCGCGTTCCCGCGCTCGAGGCGCGTGTAGTACTCGACGCTGATGCCGGCGAGGAACGCGACCTCCTCGCGCCGAAGACCAGATACGCGACGCCGCCGGCCGCCGTACGTCGGTAGCGCCGCCCGTTCGGGAGTGACCCGCGCGCGACGCGACGTGAGGAACTCGCGAATCTCGGGCTCGACGCTCACAGCGCAAACAGTACGCGCGCACTCTCGCGCTCTGGGAGGCACTGGCAGTACCCCTATGACTCGTGCCTTCCTCGCCGCCGTCGCAAGGTGTTTGATGCCGACATGCATGAGACGGCATGGACGACCGGCGTCACCAAGTCGCTCGTCCGCGTCGGGACGGTCTAACGATGGCGCAGGAGGATGCGGTGAACACATGGACGAAGAGCGAGCTCGACAAGATCGCGCGGGCGGAGGAGTTGGAGATCGCGACGCGACGACGCGACGGCACGCTGCGAGATGCGGTGACCGTGTGGATGGTCCGCGTCGGCGACGACCTCTACGTTCGATCGGTGAAGGGCCGCGCCGGCGCGTGGTTCCGCGCCGCCGTGGCCCGCAACCAAGGCCGCATCAAGGCCGGAGGACTCCAGCGGGACGTGACGTTCGTCGAGGCGAAGGGGGCACCGGGCGACGAGATCGATCGCGGGTATCGCGCCAAGTACGGCCGCTACGCCGCAAGCATCGTGAACACCGTCCTCACCCCGCAGGCGCGGGCAGCGACGCTGCGACTCGTACCGAACGTAGACGCGCGCTCGACATCACGCGCTACCTCGCATGTGAAGAAGCAGTAGTCGACGCGAAAAAGAGAGGACTGAAGGACATGGCTACCAAGAAGGTTTGGTTCATCACCGGCGCCGGTCGCGGTATGGGCGTCGACTTCGCGAAGGCGGCGCTCACCGCGGGCGATGCGGTCGTCGCGACTGGTCGTGATCCCGGCACCGTTACCGACGCAGTCGGCACGGCCGACGACCTGCTGGTCGTGAAGATGGACGTGACGAGCCGCGCGGACGCGGACGCGGCCGTGCGGGCCGCGCTCGGTCGCTTCGGCCGCATCGACGTGCTGGTCAACAACGCCGGAAACTTCTACGCCGGCTTTTTCGAGGAGCTGACACCGGAGCAGATCGAGCGGCAGCTGAGCACGAATCTGGTCGGGCCGATGAACGTCACACGCGCGGTCCTGCCGGCGATGCGCAAGCAGCGGTCTGGCCACATCATCTCGATCTCGTCTGGGGCTGGACTCCTCGGGTTCGAGTTTTGCGCCGCGTACGCGGCGGCGAAGCACGGGATCGAGGGATGGATGGAGTCGCTCGCGGCCGAGGTCGCGCGGTTCGGCATCCACACCACCGTCGTCGATCCCGGGTTCTTCCGCTCAGCGCTTCTGACGAACGAGTCGACGACGTACGCCGACCCGTCGATCGAGGACTACGCGGACGCTCGGGCGCAGCTGATGGAGTGGTGGAAGGCGCAGAACGGACAGCAGGCCGGTGATCCGGCGAAGCTGGGCCGTGCGCTCGTGGTCATCGCCAACGAGACACAGCCACCGCGCCGCTTCCTCGCGGGCGCCGACGCGATCGGACTCGCGGAGCAGAAGATCGCCAAGCTGCGTGAGGACATCGATTCGCACCGCGACCTCTCGAGCTCACTTGCGCTCGACGAGCTCAGCCGGATCGGAGGCGATAGGTAGGCCAGCACCCAACACTCGCTGGGTGGCCAGGTAACCGGCGGGTCTAGTCTGTTCGGCGCATGGCTCCCCCGGTGCTTTACGCGAAGAGCGGCGAGATCCACATCGCGTACTCCGTCCGCGGCAGTGGGCCGGACCTCGTCTGGTGCCCCGGCAGCCTGTCGCACCAAGAGCTACTTCCGCAGGTGCCCGAGTTCGCCGGCCTTCTCGACGGCCCCGCGCGCTTCGCGCGGGTCATCTTCTTCGACAAGCGCGGCACGGGGATGTCCGATCGGCCAGCAGGAATCCCCACCCTCGAGGAGCGCATCGACGACATCCGCGCCGTGATGGACGCCGCCGAAAGCGAGCGCGCGCACATCCTGGGCTTGTCCGAGGGTGGGTCGATGGCGTGCCTGTTCGCGGCGACGTATCCGGAGCGCACGCGGTCGTTGATCTTGTACGGCACCCGCCCGCGCTGGACCCGGGCGCCCGATTACCCGTGGGGCCCGACCGCGGAGGAGGCCGAGGCCGATCTCCAGAAGGCGATCGCTGGCGGGTTCAAGCTCGACTTCGCCAGCGAGGCGATGCGGACGTGGCTTGGGCCGGGGCTCCGCGACGATCAGGAGTTCCTCGAGAGCTTCGCGCACATGTGGCGGATGTCGGCGACCCCAGCGGCGCGCATCGCGCTCGCGCGGATGAATCTGCTCATCGACGTCCGCGGCATTCTCGCCAGCATCCGGGTGCCGACCCTGGTGATCGCCAAGACCGGTGACCCTCTTCAGCCGCCGGGTTGCGCGAAGGATCTCGCATCGCGCATCCCCGACGCGCGGCTCGTGGAGCTCTCTGGTGAAGGCCACCTCGTCGGTCGGAGCGGGCCGGACTTCCTCAAGACGCTCCGCGAATGGATCACCGACGTCATGGAGGCGGCCCCCGGCGATCGCTTCCTCGCGACCATCCTGTTCGTCGACCTCGTGCGCTCGACCGAGCGCGTTGCCAAAGTGGGCGACGGCGCTTGGCGTGACCTCCTCGCGCGTTACTACGCGGACGCCCGCCGAGAGCTCGCGATCTACGCGGGCGTCGAGGTCGACACGGCGGGCGATGGGCTGTTCGCGCACTTCGACGGACCCGGCCGTGCCGTCAAGTGCGCCCGCGCGATCGAGAACGCGGCCCGCGAGCTCGGGCTTGAGGCGCGCGCGGGTGTGCACACCGGCGAGGTCGAGCGCGACAAGGCGGCTCTGCGCGGGATCGCGGTCCACACCGCGGCGCGCATCGCCTCGCTCGCTGCCGCCAACGAGGTCCTCGTGTCGAGCACAGTCCGCGACCTGGTGGCCGGATCGGGGCTGGTGTTCGTGGACCGCGGCCAGCACGAACTGAAGGGGATCGAGGGAGCGCGGCAGCTGCTCGCGGTCGGTTAGAGCAGAATTTCGCGGTTCAGCGTCGGGTGCGTCAGTGGAGGTGACCAACGTGTCGGCACGAGTTGGTGGTTCGAAGGACGTCAAAGAGGGACACATGCGCGTCTTCGATGTCGCTGGAACGAACGTAAGCGTCGCCAATGCGAACGGTCACCTCTATGCCTTCGACGACACCTGTACTCATATGGGGTGTTCGCTCGCCAACGGTCGTTTGACCGGGACTGTCGTGACCTGCGCATGCCACGGTAGCCAGTTCGACGTGACCTCCGGTGCCGTCATCCGCGGACCGGCGGAGCGGCCAGTCCGTTCCCGGACCGTGCAGGTCAAGGGCGACGATCTCTTTATCGACGCGCGAGCCCCCCACGGAGAGCTAGTCGGACGTCGATCTCGCGTTCCACGTAGGTCCATTCCTCGGTCGATCGGAGTCGCCGCACAAGCGCCTCGAACGCATCGGTGTGCTCCGGCGCGTACTCGAACCACGTTAGGAAGTCGAACTGCTCGCCGGGCAGCTCGCGACAATGATGAAGCCGACGAGCCACCGCGGGCAGGTACTCGAGTCCGATCGCGATGTGGCGGGACCGGTCTTCGAAGATGGCGCGGCGCTCGTCCTGCGCGAGCTCCCACCAGGCGGCCGACTTTCGGACCGGGATCAGGGCGGCGCGCGTGGCGTGCGGTCTGCCGAGTGGCTCCTGACGCGCGACCAGCTCGTCGTGTTCGCGCCGCGTGGCATAGCGCTCGTTGCTGGTGGTACCGCGTAACACCCACCGCGCCGATCGCGCGATCGATCCGATCGAGCCTTCGAGAACTTCGAGAGAGTCGACGACCGGAATGGCCTCTCCGCGTATCGGTTCCATGTGCTCGATCCGCCACGATCCAAGCGAGCCACCCACGAAGCTCACCAAGAGTGGGGCCGCCACCGCCGCAGCGTAACTCCGCACGCGAGGGCGACGTAGCGCGATGCCAACACCGATCGCCGAAGGCGATACTTCGGAAGTCCGTTCACGTCGCGGAGGAGTCGAGGGTGGCGCACGCAGTCAAGTGGGCGATCATGTCGACCGCGAACATCAACCGGAAGGTGATCCCGGGAGCACACGCGTCGCCGAAGGTCGAGCTCGTCGGAGTGGCGAGCCGCGGTCAAGCGCGCGCCGACGAATACGCGAAGACGTGGGAGATCCCGCGCGCGTACGGCTCCTATGACACCCTACTCGCGGACCCCGAGGTCGAGGCCGTCTACATCTCGCTCCCGAACTCGATGCACTGCGAGTGGGCGATCAAAGCTCTCGAGGCAGGAAAGCACGTGCTGTGCGAGAAGCCGCTCTCGCGCCACGCGAGCGAGGTTGAAGCGGCATTCGACGCTGCCGACCGCGCGGGTCGGCTGCTGAGCGAGGCGTTCATGTACCGCCACAACCCGCAGACAAAGCGCGCAAAGCAGCTCGTCGACGAAGGGGCGATCGGTGAGCTACGGCTCGTCCGCTCCGCATTCAGCTACTCGCTCTACGACGTGGACAACATCCGCCTGCGCACGGCACTTGATGGCGGCGCGTTGATGGATGTCGGCTGTTACGCCGTCAGCGGGTCGCGCCTCTTCGGCGGCGAGCCCGAGAAGGTGTACGGCGAGGCCTGGTTCGGACCGTCGGGTACCGACTGGGTCTTCGCCGGCGTATTCCGTTTCCCGGGCAACGTGGTGGCCACGTTCGACTGCGGGACCGCGATGACGGAGCGCGACGAGCTGGAGGCCATCGGCAGCGAGGGCTCGCTGTTCCTCGATGATCCTTGGCACTGCAAGGTGCCGGGCATAGAGCTCCGCCGTGACGGAAGGGTCGAGCGGATCGAGCTCGATGTGGTCGACTCGTACCGGCTCGAGCTCGAGAACCTCAGCGACGCGATCCGTGGCGATGGCGAGCTGCTCCTCGGCCGCAATGACGCAGTCGCACAGGCCCGGGTGCTTGAAGCGCTACATGATTCGGCAATGCATGGAGCACCTGTCTCGCTCTGACGGACACGGAGGTCGTGATCGTGGTCGGCCGCAGAGGTATGCGCACCTCCGCGGCCGACCGTGTTTGTGAAGGTCTACAAGCGATGCGGCCGCATTCCGGTGTCCTTCTTGGGCGGCGCCGGCGGCGTCAGCGTGGTTCCGGCGGTGTTCGGCGTCGTCACGTTCCCCGTGAATGTCGGCTGGAACCGCGAGTGCGTCGCCGCCTCGAATCCCGAAGCAAGCCTGATCAGCGTCGGCTCGCTGAACGCCGTGCCCAGGAAGCTGATGCCCATCGGCATCCCGAGCACGTTCGCGGCCGGCACCTGCACGATCGGATATCCCGGCCCGCCCGCCAGTCCGGAGCTGGCGAAGAGGAAGTGGTCGGAGAGGATCAGGTCGGTCGTCCACCCTGGGCTATCGGTCGGTGCGACCACCGCGTCGAGGTTGAAGCGGCTGAGTGCCGCGTCGATGCCGTTCACGCCCGCGTTGTGGTCGATCGCCAGCGCCTGGTTATAGGTGAGTCCGCCGAAGATCGGTTGCGGATTGTTCCCGGGGTCGGCGCCGCTCGTGTCCAGCGCTTGCGCGAGGTCGAAGATCTCCTGAGAGAAGTACGGCATCTCGGTAGCCGCGTTGGAATTGTTGAAAGCGATCGCATCCGCGAGGGTCTTGTTCGCCATCGGCACTCCGACGCGAGTTGCGAAGTACTTCTGCACGTCGAGCTTGAAGTCAAAGAGCAGCACGAGGAACTCGCCGTCCGCCGAGGCGAACGTGAAGCCCGCGCCGTCCAGGTCCACCACCGTCGCGCCGGCGGCACGAATGGCGGCCACGGCGTTGTCGAACGCGGCCACCACCTGTGGCGGCGCCGAATCGATGCCCTGGCGCGTCACCCCGAGACGCGCGCGGCTCAGCCCGTTCGGGTTCACGAATTGGGTGTAGTCGGCCGGCAGCGCCGGACGGGTGCGCCCGGTCCCCTGCCACCCGAGGGGCACGCCGCTCGTCGCCGGATCGCTCTTGTCCGGGGTGCGGCTGACGATCACGTTCAGGAGTGCGGCGGCATCCGCCACTGTGCGCGCATGGGGGCCGGGGGTGTCCTGCGTGTGCGAGATCGGGACGATGCCGGCGCGGCTGGCGAGACCGACCGTCGGTTTGATCCCGACGACGCTGCTGACGTTCGCTGGGCAGACGATGCTGCCGTCGGTCTCCGTGCCGACGCTCACGGCCGCGAAATTGGCCGCCACGGCCGCGGCTGATCCCGAGCTCGAGCCGCAGGCGTTGCGATCGATCGAGTACGGGTTATGGGTCAAGCCGCCGCGGCCCGACCAGCCGCTCGTCGAAAAGAATGAGCGGAAGTTCGCCCACTCGGAGAGGTTCGTCTTGCCGAGGATGACCGCGCCGCCCGCCCGCAGCTTCGCGGCGACGGTCGAGTCGTGAAGTGCCGATTTGCCGGCGAGCGCGAACGATCCCGCGGTGGTCTGCATCTTGTCGCCGGTGTCGATGTTGTCCTTCAGCAGCACCGGAATGCCATGGAGCGGGCCGAGCACCTGCCCCTTTGCGCGAAGGTTGTCGGCGTTCTGCGCCATCGCGAGAGCGTCGGGGTTGAGCTCGATCACCGAGTTCACGCCGGGCCCGGCCTGGTCGAGGTCGAGGATGCGTTGGACGTAGAAGTTCGTCAGCTGCACCGAGGTGAGCGTGCCCGCGGCCATCTGCGCCTGCAGGTCGGCCACCGTCGCCTCGTTGAACTGGGTCGGGGTTGCGGTCGCAAGCGCGGGCCCAGGTGAGGCGGCTGAGATCACGCTGCCCGCGAGCAACGTGCACGCAAGAAGAGACACGAGTACGTAGCGAAACGTCGAAGAGTTGCGTCGAAGACGAGCAAACAACCTCTTGTCCTCCCTGCTGCTACGGCCTTTCCCGCACGGATGGCCGTTGGCAACGCGGAGACTTTAGGCAGGTTGGGACCGAAGTCAAAGAGCGCGTCGGCTCAGTGGGATCTCGGAGAATCTCCGCGACCGAGCGGTGAGTTAGACCGCCACCTTCGGCAATCCCTTGAGGGCCTCCGCGACCTTCTCGGACGGGTACTCGTAATCCTCGAGCTGCCCGCTCAGGTAACGCTCGTACGCGCCGAGGTCGAAGTTGCCGTGGCCCGAGAGATTGAAGACGATCGTTTTCGTCTGCCCTGATTCCTTGCACCGCCTGGCCTCGTCGATCACCACTCGGATCGCGTGCGCGGACTCAGGCGCGGGGAGGTAGCCCTCCGCGCGCGCGAACATCACGGCGGCCTCGAACGTCGGCCGCTGGTGCACCGCGACGGCCTCGATGACCTTCTGTTCATAGAGCGCACTCACCGCCGGAGCCATGCCGTGGTAGCGCAGCCCGCCGGCGTGGATCGGAGCGGGCATGAACGAGTGGCCGAGCGTGTGCATCTTCACGAGCGGGGTCATCATCGCTTCGTCGCCGAAGTCGTAGACGTACTGACCCTTGGTCACACTTGGTGCGGCCATCGGCTCGACCGCGATGACTCGGAGGTCCTTGACCTTGCCGGTGAGCTTGTCGGCGACGAACGGGAACGCGAAGCCGCTGAAGTTCGAGCCGCCGCCGATGCACCCGACGAGAATGTCGGGCTTCTCACCGGCGAGCTCGAGCTGTTTCTTCACCTCCTGCCCGATCACGGTCTGGTGCATGAGGACGTGATTCAGCACCGAGCCGAGGGAGTACTTCGTGTCGTCGCGCGATGCTGCGTCCTCGACAGCCTCGGAGATCGCAAGGCCGAGACTGCCCGGGGTCTTGGGGTCCTTCGCGAGAGCGGCCCGACCCGCCTTCTTGTCCGGGCTCGGGCTCGCCACGACCTCGGCACCCCAGGTCTCCATGAGGATGCGCCGGTACGGTTTCTGGTCGTAACTGACGCGGACCATGTAGACCTTGCACTCAAGATCGAACATCCGCGCCGCGAGCGCCATCGCGCTACCCCACTGGCCCGCGCCGGTCTCGGTCGCGATGCGCTTGGTCCCCTCCTGCTTGTTGTAGTAGGCCTGCGCGATCGCGGTATTCGGCTTGTGGCTGCCGGCCGGGCTCACGCCCTCCCACTTGTAGTAGATGCGTGCTGGTGTGCCGAGGACCTTCTCGAGGCCGAGCGCTCGGATGAGCGGCGTGGGCCGCCAGACCTTATAGGCATCGCGGACGGGCTCGGGGATCAGGATCCAGCGTTCGCGGCTGACCTCCTGCTTGATGAGCTCGATCGGGAAGAGCGGCGCGAGATCAGCCGGCCCGATCGGTTGGCCGGTGCCGGGATGTAGCGGCGGCGGGAGCGGCGTGGTGAGATCGGCCTGGATGTTGTACCAGTGTGTCGGCAGGTCCTTCTCGTCGAGCACGTACTTGCGCTGTGCCATCTTGTCGCTCCCCCGCCACGACCCCGCTGCGCGTGCCCGCGTCACGGTCGTGGCGCCGTGGATTATGGCGCCCGAGACTCACCGCCAACGACAGCTGCCTCGGAGGTTCTTAGGTTGCTGCGCGGGACGGCGGCCACCGGAAGGCGGCAGTCGCCTGGCCGGATGTTCGGCACACTGTCGCCATGCGCACCACCCGCCTCGAAGCGTTCAGCGACGGCGTGTTCGCGATCGCCGCGACACTCCTGGTGCTCGAGCTGCGCGTGCCGCCGGACACGGCGGATCTCACGGGCGCGTTGCTTCGGCTGTGGCCGGCATACGCCGCATACCTCGTGAGCTTCCTCACGATCGGGATCATCTGGGTGAACCACCACACGCTGCTCGAGCACTGCACGCGGGTCGACCGGCGGTTCCTCTACCTCAACCTCATGTTGTTGGTCGCCGTCGGCATCGTTCCGTTCCCAACAGCGCTCGTCGACCAATACATCCTCTCCGAGCACGGCGCGACGGCGGCGCTCGTCGTCTACGGGCTCGGCGCGGTGCTCATCGCGATCGCCTTCACCGGGGTCTTCCTGTACGCGACTCACGACCATCGCCTCATCGGCGACAAGGCGGAGGCGCGCCGCATCCGCGCGGAGGGCCGGCTCTTCCCGATCGGCCTCGGCGCATACAGCCTGGGGATCGCACTCGCCTTCGTCGCGCCGATCGCGAGCCTTCTGGTCTACGCGCTCACCGCGCTCTTCTACGCATTCCCGCTGCTGCCGCTACCGAAACGCTAGGGAGATCTGCTCGCGGCGGGAGACCGGGCGGCGATCGCCGTCGTTTCGATATGGTCGATGAAACCGCATCGATAGGTCCGCGACCATCGGCATGACGGATCCGTCATGACTCGTAAAAACAGCCATCGGACGATCGATTTCACCGATGGCCACCGCGATGGCGCCCGATGTGGAACCCGAAGACTGGGCTGACTCCTGGACTACGCCCGGCGATCCTCCGACGACTTACGCCGAACTGCTGTGGACGCTGGTCAGCCTTGCGCTCCTCGTAATGCTCGTCGCGTTCATCGTCAACGATCACCCGCTTCGGGCCTTGACCCACTAAGACCCGCGCAGGGCATCGCGTCGCAGAGCGGGGATCTAACGCGGCGTCGCCAGGGGAATACCGGTCCGGCGTGAGATGTCACGAAGCTCCTCGACCACCGGCGGTGTGAGCGGAACGCCGTCCCGACGGCGCACCGCCTCAGCCTCGCGTTCAGGATCACCGGGGATCAGCGGCCCGTCGGTACCGGGCGCGGGTCGCGCCCGTCTAAGCGTCCGCACCATGTCGTCGATCTGCTTTTTGAACTCGTTGGGGTCGATGAACGCCTCGATCCGCAGCGCGCCGAAGAAGTGTCCGATGCCCTTGCCGACCGAACGCGTCGGGATCTCCTGGCGCAGCGCGAACGGCGGCACGAAGGGTCCCCAGTTCGCCCCGGACAGGACCGCCGACAGCACATCCACCATCACCGCGAGCGCGTAACCCTTGTGACCGCCGCCCTCCCGATCCGAGCCGAGCGGCAGCAACGCGCCGCCCTCGACCATCGCGTTCGGGTCGGTCGTCGGAACGCCGTTCCGATCCGTGGCCCATCTGGGTGGGATGGGGGATCCGGCGCGCCGCGCCATCTCGATCTTTCCGTACGCAGCGGTGCAGGTCGCCATGTCGATGACGATCGGCGGCTCCTCCGCGCCCGGAAACGCGATCGCGATCGGATTGGTGCCGAGCATCCGCTCGGCGCCCCACAGCGGTGCCACGAGCCTTGTCGTATTCGTCATCGACCAGCCGATCAGGTCGCGCTTCAGCGCCTCGAGGACGTACCACCCGGCGATGCCATAGTGGTTGGTGTTGCGCACGCTGACCCAACCGCTGCCGGCCGCGAGCGCCTTCTCCATCGCGATCGCATTCGCCTTTGGGCCGACCACGAGTCCGAGCCCATTGTCGCCATCGATCGTGGCCGTGCTCGCGCTCTCACGGACGACGCTGACCTGCGCTTTGGGGTTGATCCGGCCCAGCTCGAGCATGTCGAAGTAGGTGTGGAGGCGGGCCACGCCGTGCGAATCGATGCCCCGCAGGTCAGCCGACTGGAGCACCGTCGCGGCCGTTCGCGCATCGTCCGCGGGCACCTCGAAATGGCGGAAGACGCGAACGCTGAACTCGAAGAGCTGGTCGGGTCGGTACAGATCGGTGGCCACGGTCTCGCGGGCGACGCTAGCGCTTCGCCAGCGTCGGTCTGGCCTCCGCGCCGCTGTGCCGGACAGCGGAGACACGGTTCGCGAGCTCGCCGAGCCCGTCGATCGCGATCCGCACCGCGTCGCCGGCGGTCGCCGTGTACGGCTGTGGCGGCACCAAGCTCGTTCCGGTCAGGAGCCACGCGCCGACGGGCAAGGCGTACGACGAGTACAGGACGCCGACGAGCTTCGCCGGATCGCGCGTCATGTCGGCGACGGTGGACGTGCCGGCGAAGACCGTCTTGCCGTCGCGCTCGATCGTCATGCGGACCACCGCGCGTGCGACGTCGACCGCCCACGCGAGCACCGCGGCGGGTCCGATCGCGCAGCTGCGGTCGTAGACCTTCGCCTGCGGCAGGAAGAGCGGATTCTCGCCCTCGATGCTGCGCGAGCTCATGTCGTTGCCGCACGCGTACGCGACGATTTCGGCGCGGGAATTCGCGAGGACCGCGAGCTCAGGCTCGGGCACGTCCCAGGTGGAGTCCGCCCGGACGCCGATCTCGCCACCGTGCGGAACGACGCGCCACCCCGCGGCCTTGAAGAAGAGCTCCGGCCGGTCGCTCTCGTACACGTGCTCGTAGATGTTCTTCTGGCTCGTCTCCTCGAGCCGTGCCTCACGGCTCCGCAGATACGTGACGCCTGCGGCCCACACCTCTTGCGACTGCGCGGGCGCGACGAGCTCGACGTTCGGATCGGCACGCTGCCGCGTCGCGCTGGCCGAGTCCAGCGTCTTCCGTATCTCGGCGAGCGGCAGCCGCAGGAGGTCGTCGAGCGAGAGCGGATGCAGGTCCCAGAGCTCGCGGTCGCGCCACAGACAAAGGTGCGTGGTGCCGTCCGCGGTCCGTACGCGCGCGAGCGCCGGCGCCGCGATCTCGAAGGGCTTCACTTGCCTCCGCGCACGCCGCCGTCGACGAAGAGCCCGCTCCCCAACACGAAGCTCGATTCGTCCGAGGCGAGGAAGAGCGCGGCCGACGCGACGTCCTCGGGCTGTCCGAGCTCCGACGTGAGTTGCCGCCTGCGGATGGCGTTCAGGCCGTCCTCCCGGTTCGGGTACGACTCGCGCAGGTACTTCTCGACGAACGGCGTGTGGATCGTGCCCGGCAGCAGGGCGTTCACTCGGATCCCGAACGGCGCGTAGTCGACCTGCATCGCCCGCGTGAGCGCGAGGATCGCGCCTTTCGACGCGGCGTAGCTCGCGCGCTGCGCGAGGCCGATCTCGGCGATCGTGGACGACATGTTGATGATCGAGCCCTTCTTCTTCTGGATCATGTGCGGCACGACGAACTTGCTCACGAGGAAGACGCCGCGGACGTTCACGGCCATCACCTTGTCCCAGAGCTCGACCGAGGTCTCGTGAGCCGTGCCGACCCCGCTGATGCCGGCGTTGTTGAAGAGGACGTCGATGCGGCCCTCTGCCCGCGCCGTTTCGTCGGCCAGGCGCTGCGCCGCCGCGGGATCGGCGACGTCGACGATGACCACATTCGCGGTGCCCCCCGCCGCGCGTATCTGTTTGACCGTCTCGTCGGCGCCGGCGCGGTCGACGTCGGCCACGATCACGCGCGCCGCCTCACGGGCGAACAGGAGCGCGCTTGCGCGGCCGATGCCGGAGCCGGCGCCGGTGATGACGCAGACCTTTCCCTCGAGGCGTCCGCTCATTCCGCCGTGAACCCCCCATCGACCGGAAGGGCGACGCCGGTGATGAAGCCCGCGGCCGGCGAGGCGAGGAAGAGCACCGCGGACGCGACCTCGGCCGCTGTCGCGAGCCGCCCGAGCGGCTGCGCCTGTTCGTGCTCGCGTCGCGACGCGGCGGGGTCCGGCATGGCGTCGATGAACTGCGTCAGCATCGGCGTATCGACGATGCCCGGGCAGACCGCGTTCACGCGGATGCCCTCGGGCGCCCAGTCGAGCGCGAGCGCGCGAGCGAGCTGCACGGCGGCGCCCTTCGTCGCGACGTAGATCGGTGAGTTGCGCTGCGCGACGAGGCCGGTCTTCGACGCGATCACGGTGAGGCTCCCCTTGCTCTTCGCCAGGGCGATGTGCGCCGCCTGCGCGAGATACATGAGCGCCTTCACGTTGACCGCAAAGAGCCGATCGAACTCGTCAGGCGTCGTCTCGTCGATGAGCTTGGGCAGCGTGACGCCCGCGTTGCCGACCGCGGCGTCCAGCCCGCCGAAGCGATCGACGGCCAGCTTCACCGCGGCGTCGTTGGTCGCGCGATCCGCGACGTCGCCGGCGAGCGTGACGACCCTGGCCGTGCCGCCGAGGCGCGATGCCGTCTGCTCGAGCGATTGCCGGTCGCGATCCACGGCGACGACCGACCAGCCCGCGCCCGCGAACGCCTCGACGATCCCGGCCCCGATGCCCTTCGCGGCGCCGGTGACGACCACGCTGCTCATGCGCGCGCCGCGTTCGGCCGGTGCTGCGGCCAGTTGAGATCGAAGACCGGCTCCATCATCGCCCACCATTCACCGGGCTTCGCCTCGTCGACGCGCTGTTGCATCGTGCGCATGAGCTCGTCCCATTTGCGGTAGGTCGGGTCGTCGTTCGACCGCGCGAAATCCTTGGACGGATCGAAGCCGTCCCGGGTCTCGCAGTACATGAACATGCGCCGGCCGAGGAGGAAGATCTTCATCTCGGTCACGCCGATCTCTCGGAGCCGTGCGAGGACCTCGGGCCACGCTTCTTGGTGCTCCTTCCGGTATCGCGCGATGAGCCTTGGGTCGTCGCGCAGGTCGAGCGCCATTCCGTACGCCTGCATGTCATGACCTCCGTTCCGCCGTCGCCGGCACAGGGAGGCGGTAGAGCTCGATGGCGTTGCCGCCGAAGATCCGTTCGTGCTCGGCGGTTGGGACGTCTCCGATCGCCAGGGCGCACGCGTCGATGACGTGCGCGTACGACGCGGCCAGGAGACACACCGGCCAATCCGATCCGAACACGCAGCGCTCCGGACCGAACCACTCGAGCACGCGGCTCGCGTATGGAGTGAGGTCGCGCGCGGTCCAGCGCTTCCAATCGGCCTCGGTCACCATGCCGGAGAGCTTGCAGAACACGTTGGGAAAGGCGGCGAGCGGTTTCAGGCGCGCGGCCCACTCGTCGATCGCGCCGGTGGCGATCGGCGGCTTCGCGATGTGATCGATGACGAATCTGATGCCGGGCAGGTCGCGCACCAGGGCAAGCGCCGCGGGCAGCTCGCGCGTCCGGACCAAGATGTCGTACGCGAGGCCGGCCTCGCCGACGGCCGCGATCGCGCGTCGCACGTCCGCGCGTCCGAGCCACGCGGGGTCGGCCTCGTCGTGCACCTGGTGCCGGATCCCGACGAGCTTCGCGCCGCCCGGCCCCGTGCGCAGCGAGGCCAGCTGCTCGGCGACACTCGGCGCGGTGAGATCGACCCAGCCGACCACGCCGGCGATGAAGTCGTGCTGTGCGGCCGTCGCCAGGAACTCGCGAGTCTCGTCGAGGCTCGATCGTGTCTGCACGAGGATCGTGCGGTCGACGCCGTTCGCGGTGAGCAGCGGGCGGAGATCTTCCGGCCCAAAGCGCCGGCGGATCGGTGCGAGCGCGTCGGTCATCCACGGGTACGACGCGCGCGCCGGGTCCCAGAAGTGGTGGTGAGCGTCTACGACGACCATGCGGCACCCGACGGATACGCATACTCGCGGAGCGAAGCCGGTTTCATCTCGATGCTGTATCCGGGCTTCGTCGGCGTCATGTACCGGCCGCCTCTGATCGTGACCGGATCGACGAAGTGCTCGTGCAGATGGTCGACGTACTCGAGCACGCGGTCCTCGAGCGATCCCGACACCGCGATGTAGTCGAAGAGCGAGATGTGTTGGACGTATTCGCACAGGCCGACGCCGCCGGCGTGTGGGCACACCGGGACGCCGAACTTCGCGGCCATGAGGAGCACCGCGAGCACCTCGTTCACTCCACCGAGCCGGCACGCGTCCACCTGACAGAAGCCGATCGCCTTCGCCTGCAACAGCTGCTTGAAGATCACGCGGTTCTGGCAGTGCTCGCCGGTCGCGACGCGGGTGGGCGCGATCGCCTTCGCGATCGTGGCATGTCCGAGCACGTCGTCGGGGCTGGTCGGCTCCTCCATCCACCACGGATCGAACCGGGCCAGGCGCTTGGTGTTCGCGATCGCGTCGCCGACGTCCCAGACCTGGTTCGCGTCCATCATCAGCTTCCGGTCGCCGATCTCCTCGCGAACGATCCGCGCGCGGCGCATGTCGTCCTCGATGTCGCGGCCGACCTTCATCTTCACGTGCGTCCAGCCCGCCCTCACGGCCTCGCGGCAGAGCGCGCGGATCTTGTCGTCCGAGTACCCGAGCCAGCCGGCTGAGGTGGTGTACGCGGGGAAGCCGTCGCGCCGCATCTCGGTCTCGCGCTCGCGCTTCGTCGGCTCGAGGCGCCGTAGGAGCGCAAGGGCCTCGTCGGGTGTGAGCGCATCGGTGATGTACCTGAAGTCGACGCAGCGGACGAGCTCCGCCGGACTGAGGTCGACGAGCAGCTTCCACACCGGCTTGCCCTCGGCCTTGGCCCAGAGGTCCCACACCGCGTTCACCACCGCGGCGGTCGCGAGATGCATCACGCCCTTGTCCGGGCCGATCCAGCGCAGCTGGCTATCGCCGGTGATCTCGCGCCAGAAGCCGCCCATGTCCGCCGCGATCGCTTCAAGCGTCTTGCCGACGACGAGCGGCCGCAGCGCGTGCGCCGCGGTGAGCACGACCTCGTTGCCGCGGCCGATGGTGAACGTCAGCCCATGGCCCGCGAGCGCGTCGCCGCGATCGGTGCGCAGGATCACGTATGTCGCGGAGTAGTCGGGCGCGATGTTCATCGCGTCCGATCCCGCGAGCGTGCGCGAGGTGGGGAAGCGCACGTCGAGCGCGTCGAGCGCGGTGATCGTCGAACCGCTCACGGTCGCTGCCGCCGGCGGACGATATCGAGGTACACGGCGACGATGACGATGCCGCCGGTGACGACGGTCTGCCATTCCTGCGGGACCGAGAGAATGCGGAGTCCGTTCGTCAGCGTGCTGATGATGAACGCGCCGATGACCGTGCCGAGGATCGAGCCCTCGCCGCCGGACAGCGACGTGCCGCCGATCACCGCGGCGGCGATCGCGTCCAGCTCGTAGCCCTGGCCGAGCGAGGGCTGCGCCGAATTCAGTCGCGCGCCGATGAGCACCCCGGCGATACCGCTGAAGAGGCCGCAGACCGTGAAGACGGCCATCTTCCAGGCGTCGACGTTGACCCCTGAGAGGCGCGCGGCCTCCTCGTTGCTGCCGAGCGCGAACGTGAATCGGCCGAGGATGGTCTTCGACAGGATCAGGCTCGCCACCAGGGCGCACGCGAACAGCACCATCACGAGGTTCGGGATCTCGAGACCCGGGACGACGCCGCCGACCACGGATCCCATCGCCGCGCGGTTGAACTCAGGCGTGTCGTTGAAGTAGATCGGCTTGAGTCCCGAGATGACGAGCGCCAGGCCTTTCGCCACATTCAGCATGCCGAGCGTCGCGATGAACGACGGGATCTTGAGCTTCGCGACGAGCACGCCGTTGACGAGGCCGGCGAGCCCTCCGGTGACGATGCCGGCGAGGATGCCGACCGGCACCGGCAGCTGCCAGAGCGTGATGAAGACCGCGGTCATCACCGCCGAAAGCGTCATCACCGTTCCGACCGACAGATCGATGCTGCCGCTGATGATCACGAAGGTGACGCCGAGCGCGAGGATCCCGTTCACCGTCGTCGCGATGAGGATCCCGACGACGTTGTCGAACTGCAGGAAGTTCGGCGACAGTAACGAGAACACAATGACGATCACGATGAGCGCCGCGAACGCGAGGAACCGCTGCATGGCGTCCGAGCGCATGAGCGTCGTCCGCTGCGATCCCCTCAGGTCGATCGAGCCGATCTTCACTTGCTGGCCTGCGCGACCGCTTCACGCATCGTCGCGTAGGTCATGATCTGCTCCTGCGTCGCGCCGGCGCCGCTGAGCTCGCCGGTGATACGCCCCTCGCACATCACGAGGATGCGGTGGCTCATCCGGAGGATCTCCGGCAGCTCGGACGAGATCATGATGATCGCCTTGCCCTGCTGCGCGAGCTCATTCAGCAGGTGGTAGATCTCGCTCTTCGCGCCGACGTCGATGCCGCGGGTGGGCTCGTCGAAGATGAGGATGTCCGTGTCCGCGGTGAGCCACTTCGCGATGACGACCTTCTGCTGGTTACCGCCGGAGAGATTGCGGACCTTCTGACGGATGCTCGGCGTCTTGATCGCGAGACGCTCGACCCGCTGCAGCGCCGCGGATCGCGTCCGGCCGGCATCAACGCGGCCGAACGCGTGCAGGAACTTGCGGAGCGTGGCGAGGACGATGTTCGTCTCGACGTCCATCGAGAGCGCGAGGCCGTACCGCTTGCGGTCCTCCGAGAGATAGCCGATCCCGCGGCGGACCGCGTCGCCCGGACTGTTGATGTGCGCGGGGCGGCCGTTCACGCTGATGTCCGCCGAGTCGGCGCGGTCCGCGCCGAAGACCGCCCGCGCGACCTCGGTGCGCCCGGCGCCCACGAGCCCAGCAAAGCCGAGGATCTCACCGCGGTGCAGGTCGAAGCTCACGTGCCGCACCGCGCGACCGCGGCTCAGGTCGCGTACGTCGAGCACCACGTCTGGGTGGGCCTCGTGTATCTCGCGAACCTCTTCGAAGATCGCGCGGCCCACCATCATCCGGATGATCTGCTCGATCGACGCATCCTTCGTCTCGACGGTCGCGATGTACTGGCCGTCGCGCATGACGGTGACGCGGTCGGAGATACGCTTCAGCTCCTCGAGGCGGTGCGAGATGTGGACCACACCGACGCCGGTCTCGCGCAGCTTGCGGATGATCCGAAAGAGCTCGTCGATCTCCGTTTCCGTGAGCGCGGCGGTCGGCTCGTCCATGATCACGACCTCGGCCTTGTGAGAAAGCGCCTTCGCGATCTCGACCATCTGCTGCTGCGCGACAGCGAGGTTCGCGACCTTGGTCTGCGGGTCGAGCTTCAGGTGCAGCTGATCGAAGAGCGCCTGCGCGTTCTTGTTGAGGGCGCGCTCGTCGAGGAGGAACGGCAACATGCCGCGGGGCTCGCGGCCGATGAAGATGTTCTGCGCCGCGGTCAGGTTCGGCATGAGGCTCAGCTCCTGGTGGATGATGCTGATGCCGAGCTGTTGCGCGGCGCGCGGCGTGGCAATGTCGACGTCAGCGCCTTTCACGCGGATGCGCCCTGAGTCCATGCGGTACACCCCGGCAAGGATCTTCATCAGGGTCGATTTCCCCGCGCCGTTCTCGCCTACGAGGGCATGGACCTCGCCACGGCGCAGGTCGAAGCGGCATTCCCGGAGAGCATGGACGCCGGGAAAGTCCTTGCTGATCCCGTCCATCTCGACGAGCAGATCGCCGACCGCCTCCGGCACGACGTGAATCCTCCCACACGGACGAACGGGGCCGTCGCGACGTGCGACAGCCCCGTCCGCTCCGCTAGACCGCCTTCGCTACTTGTACAGCAGTGCCGCGATGTCCGGGTTGTCGATGTTCGTCTTGTCGTACCACTTGAAGCCGGTGTCGATGTTCTTCGAAAGCGTCTTGCCGGCGATCGCGTTCACCGCGGCCTCGACGCACTTGAACCCGATGCCGATCGGGTCCTGCGTGATCGCGCCCGCCTCGGTCCCGGCTCGGATCGCGTCCATCTGCTGCTGACCCGAGTCGTAGCCGATGACGACGACCTTGCCGGTCTTGCCGGATTCCTTCACGCCGTTGAGGACGCCGATCGCGGAGCCCTCGTTCGCGCCGAAGACGCCCTTGAGGTTCGGGTTCGCCTGCAGAATCGCCTTGGTCAGGTCGGTGGACTTCAGCTGGTCGCCGCCGCCGTACTGCGTCGCGACGATCTTGATGTTCGGGTACTTGCTCTTGATCTGATCGGTGAAGCCCTTCACGCGGTCGATGCCGGTGCGGCTGGTCTGGTCGTGCGCGACGATCGCGACTTCGCCGCTCCCGCCGATGAGGCCCGCCATCTTGTCTGCCGCCGCCCCCGCCGCCGCGATGTTGTCGGTGGCCGCGGTCGCGAGTGGGATGTCGCTATCGACGCCGGAGTCGAACCCGATGACCGGGATCTTCGCGTCCTTGAACTTCTGGAGCAGCGGGATCGCCGCCTTGCTGTCGAGCGCCGCGAAGCACAGCGCCTGCGGCTTCTTGTTGAGCGCGGCCTGCAGCATCTCGAGCTGCTTGTCGACCTGTGACTCGTTCTCCGGCCCCTCGAAGGTGATGGTGACGTTGAACTGTGTCGCCGCCTTCTCAGCCCCCTGCTTCACGGCTTGCCAGAACTGGTGCTGGAAGCCCTTCGAGATCATCGGGATGAAGGACTTGGCCGCTGAGCCGCCGGTGGTGGTGGCCGGCGTCCCGCCGCACGCCGCGGCGACGAGGACGACGGCCGCCAGACCGCCGAGCCAGCGCGTTGACTTAGCTCTCATGTTCTCTCTCCACTGATGTTCTTTCACCCGAGTGAACGCACCGTCTCCGACCGCTGCACCTCCCCGACACGATCGCGGGGATGCTGTGCTCCTGACGGGATTCCGTCAAGGCGAACGGATATCCGTCACTGGAGAGTGCTATCGTCTCGCGCCGTGGGGGAAGGACGCGCGATCGCTCGCACGGCTGGCAGGGCCCTCGATCTGCTCATGTTCCTGGTCGAGCGCGGCCAGAACGGCCTCACCGCCCGCGAGCTCGCGCAGCTGCTCGACGCCCCGCGGACGAGCGTCGCGGATCTTCTGAGGGTGCTCCAAGAGCGCGGCTTCGTCGCGCCGACCACCGGGGGCTACGGCTGGCGGCTCGACTTTCGCGTCGCGCAGCTCGGGAACGCGTACCTCCATGAATTCTCGGTCCGCGAGGTGGGGCGGACCGCGATGCGCGAGCTGTCGCGCCGCACCGGCTTCACGACGCAGATGGCCGTTCTGGATCATGGCGACATCGTGTACATCGAGCGACAGGACGCGAGCCGCAGTCGCATCGAGCCGCACGTCGTGACCGATATCGGTAGCCGGCTGCCGGCGTACTGCACGTCGCTCGGCAAAGCGATGCTCGCGTTCCTGCCTGATGACGAGATCGACCGGCTCTACGAACCTTCGGGACAGCTCGTGCCGCGCACGAAGAACACGATCACGACGCTCGCGCGCCTCAAGAGCGAGCTCGCGGCGATCCGCCGTCGTGGCTACGCGGTCGATCAGCAGGAGACGACCGAAGGCGTCGTGTGCGTCGGCAGCCCTGTCCTCGGTCCGGATGGACGGCCGGAAGCCGCGATCAGCCTTGCCGGCCTGAGCGCGGGCATGCCGGCGGCGGCGATCGAGAGCCTCGGGCGCACCGTGGCACGCGCCGCGAGCCAGGTGTCGAGCGCACGCGGTGGGACGCGGGCGATCGCCAAGCGTCCGCGTGCCGGTGTCCGAAGGCGGAAGGTCGCCGTCGGTCGGAGGCGGCGCATCCGGGGAGCGGCGTAGTCGTGCGCGTCGCGACGTATCGCGCCGGTACGGAGACCTCGTGGGTGTCGACCGCGGTGAGGGGGTCTCCGACGCGCGCGCGGTCAGCGGCGCGCCGCGCAGCGTCCGTGACCTTCTCGGGAGGTCCAGCTGCTCGCGCCCATCGAGCCGCGGCAGGACATCTGCGCAATCGCGTGACAGAGAGCGGCCGGCCCTGACGGGACGGCCGCTCTTTCGCAAAAGCGCGGTTACGCGGGGAGTTACGCGGTGGACATGCTCGTTCGACCCATGAACGCCGCGTAGAGCGCCCACGCTCCGACCACCAGGTGCAGCAGGTTGTCCGCGGGGCTCTCGAGATTCGCGAGACCGAAGGTGTTCGGATCGGGCTGACCCGCGACGACGAAGCCGTAGACGCCGAAGAAGAGCGCGACGACGCCGACCACGGCCACGAGCCACTTCTGCATCGCCGGGTCCGTGAGCAGATAGGCAGCGGCTATGGCGACGACGCCGAGACCGATATGGGCGACGTTCTCTCCGGTATCCAGATAGAACCACGGGGTGTTCGCCTTGGTGAACACCGGCAGCAGACCGACGACCCCGAGCACGACGAGGATCGCGCCACCGAACTGTAGGAATTGCTTGGGATTCATATCCCTCCCTCTCTCAAGCCCCACTGGGCCGCGTCCATTCTCCGCAGACTGGCAAGCGACCAACAGGGTTTGCGACAGGTACGGAGAAATCACGCCCGCCGGATCTCCACACGCGCCGTTCCGCGATCTTGCGCCTCTCTCGTGATCCGCTGGGAGCCGGGCTCTCGTAGGTATCCGCCAGACCAACACATCGTTTCTTTGGGAGGAAGGCATGACGCGCAGTTCACGACGCACCCTTCTCAAGTCCGCCGCCGTCGGGGCGGCCGCGATCGGCCTGGTCAGCGCGGGTCGTGGTGTCGTCGGATCGACCACCGCAGCCAAAGGCTCGATCGACACGAGCTCGGAGCCCCTCGTCGCATACGTCAGCGACGCTCGGAGAGGCGAGATCGTCGTTATGGTCGGCACGCGCGAGATCGTGCGCCGCGACGCGGCGCTCGTCGCCCGCCTTGTGGCGATCGCAAAGGAGGCTGGCGATGTCGTCGCATCGTGAAGCTCCTGAGATCTCCAAGGACCCGGTCGCGGACAACACCGACGTTTACGCGTTCGTCGACCCGATCGACCCGTCGAAAGTGACGCTCATCGCGAACTACATTCCGTTCGAAGAGCCCGCCGGCGGCCCGAACTTCTTCCAGTTCGGGGACGACGTCCTGTACGAGATCAAGATCGACAACGACGGCGACGCGCGCGCCGACGTGATCTACCAGTTCCGGTTCAAGACGCGCATCACGAACCCGAACACCTTCCTGTACAACACCGGGCCGATCACCGCGCTCGACAGCGCGTCATGGAATCTCCGGCAGAGCTATTCGGTCACGCGCGTCGTGGTGTCCGGCGACGAGGATGAGGTCGGAGAGCGGCGGGTGCTCGCCCCGGATCTGATGAGCCCGCCCGTTCGCATCGGACCACGCTCGACCCCGAACTATGCCGCGCTCGCGAGCGCCGCCATTCATTCGCTACCCGGCGGCGTCACGGTCTTCGCCGGCCAGCGCGATGAAGGCTTCTTCGTGGACGTCGGGTCGATCTTCGACCTCGGCACGCTTCGCCCGTTCAAGGACCTGCACCTCATCAAGATCCCCGGTGCCTCCGTCGGGATCGACGGGACCAAGGGCTTCAACGTCCACAGCATCGCTCTGCGCGTGCCGAAGACCGACCTCACGCGTGATGGCTCGGTACCGCTGAACGTCATGGACCCCAGGTCCGTGATCGGTGTGTGGGCGACGGCGAGCCGCCAGCGCGGCATGATGCGGGGCGACGACGGCGGCTCGTCGTCCGCGGGCTCATGGGTCCAGGTGTCGCGCCTTGGCAACCCGCTCATCAACGAAGTGATCATCCCGATGAGCAGGAAGGACGGCTGGAACAGCCGCGAACCACGCCGTGACGCGGACTTCGCCGTGTACTACCGCGATCCCGAGCTGCAGAACCTCCTGCCGGTCCTGTACCCGGGCGTGTTCCCGAACCTCGCCGCGCTCCTCGCAATGCCGGCCGCGAGCCGTTCGCGCGACGACCTCGTCGCGATCCTCGGAACCGGGATCCCGACCGGCGTGATCCCCGGATTCCAGAACTTCACCGGATCAGCCATCGCGGACATGCTGCGTCTCAACCTGGCATTCCCACCCGCCTCGACCCCGAGCCCACTGGGTCTGCTCGGTGGCGACACCGCGGGCTTCCCCAACGGACGGCGGGTGGCGGACAACGTCGTCGCGATCGAGCTCCGCGCCGTGGCGGGGCTCACCCTGCCGCTGGTGCGGACCGGCTACGTCGCCGACGGCGCCGCATCGGCGCTCACCGACGGGACCGCGAACGAGCAGCCATACCTCGCAGCGTTCCCGTATCTAGCACATCCCCACGAGGGCTACGAACACAGCCACGACCACGCCTAGCGACCCCCTCCGCGTCGCGGTGCCGCGCGGGCCTCCACGGTCCGCGCGGCGCCGCACCTACCCAGCGGCGCTCAGGTCCTAGGTCTTCCCGGCGAGCACCGGCGTGCCGGTCACACGTTCGACCCCGCCGCTCGGCTCGAGCGTCACCGCGACGCCGTCGCCGCTAGCGAGCGGCGCGGTCAAGACCAGCGTCGTCACACCGCGGTCGTTGGTGATGCCCGCCGCCAGCGGTGTTTCGCCGCGGAGGATCCACGCCTCCCACGTCTTACCCGAGGGCGCCGCGGGCAGGTCGAGGATGAGATACGGCGCCGCGCCGCCGGCCGGGATCACAAGTGAGCCACGCACGCCGGCGACCTCGCCCGTCGGAACGAGGGCGACGACCTTCGCCCCCGCGATGCCTGAGAGCGCCCTCGCGTACCGATCGCCGTCGCGCTGCGCGCCGGCGTACGCCGCGAGCGAGATCGCGAGGAGCACCGCGAGGGCGACCGGGATCGCGAGCGGGACGGGCCGGCGGAACAGGTCGAGGAACGACGCTGACGGTGAGCGGCGCGGCCGGCCTTCGCGGCGTGCGCGCTCGACGATCTTCGTGCGCAGGCTGTCGGGAGTGTCGCGTTCCGCGGTCTCCGCCAGTGCGAACGCGGCCTCCTCCAGGGCGCGGAGCTCCACGTCGCACGATTCGCAGGCCGAGACATGCGCACGGACCACGCGCGTCTCCTCGGCGTCGAGCGTGCCGAGCGCGAGCGCGGCGAGATCGTCAGTGGGGTGGGACGTCATCGCCGCACCTCGTCGTCGCCGAGCCATTCCCGCAGTCGGGCCATACCGAGGCGGACCCGGCTTTTCACCGTGCCCAGTGGTGCGCCGGTGCGCTTCGCGATCTCGGTCTGCGAGAGACCGGACCAGAACGCGAGGCTGAGCACTTCTCGCTGCTCCCGCGGCAGCGACGCGACCGCCGCTCGCACGCGCTGCGCGCGCAAGCTGGCGATGACGGTGTCCTCAACGCGCCGCTCGTCGACGAGCATCAGTGATTCGTCGATCGCGGTCTCGCGCCCCATTCGGTTCCCCTTCGAACGCCGCCAGTCGATGGCCGCGTTGCGCGCGATCGCCAGCAGCCAGGTACGCACCGAGCCGCGGTCCGGGCGATACGCGGTTGCTTGGCGCCAGACCGAGTGGAACGCATTCTGGGCGACCTCCTCAGCCGACTCGGGGCTTCCGAGCATCCGGTAGATCACGCCGAACACGACACGGCCGTAGTGGTCGTACAACTCGCCGAGGGCGTCGGCGTCGCCGCCGGCCACCCGGGACATGAGTCGTCGATCTTCACCCGCCTGATCGGTGGCTACGTGGTCATCGGACGACACGGATCACCGGCACGGCCCGAACTCTACGGCGCTGATCCTTCGCTATCTTTGTAGGGATTTTGGGACCTCTCGCGGGCATGAGCCGGCGCCGCTGGATCCTGATCGTCACGCTGGTCGTCGTCGGGTTGCTCTGGCGACCGGTGCTGCGACCCGTCGGCCAGGCGGCGATCGTCCTCGCCGACATCTACAGCGAGCAGCTCGTCGGCACGAACCTCGCGCGCCTCGCGACACCCGAGCCGCGCGTCCTCGAGACGGACGACCGCTTCGCGGATGTGCCGATGCGCGTTACCTACTGGTCCCCGGGTTGGGGCGACCAGCATCCGGCGATCCTCGTCGTGCCGGGAGCCGCGGTTCGCGGCAATGACGAGCCACTGCTGCGGAACTTCGGAGTGACGCTCGCGCGCGCGGGCTATCTGGTGATGATCCCGGAGTTCCCGTTCCTCAAGGCAGGGCGCTTCGAAAAAGGCGCGACGAAGCAGATCGACGCCGCGTTCGCACGCGCGCGGGGGCTGCCCGCGACAAGAGATAGGAACGTCGGCGCCTTCGGCGTCTCGGTCGGTGGCGGCATGCTGCTCGTCGCGGCCGCTCGCGAGCCGGCGATCGGCCGGGCGGCGTTCATCGCCATCCTCGGCGCCTACTTCGACATCGACACCTATATCGCCAGCGTCGTGGGTCGCGAACAGCTCTCCAACGGACGGCTCGAGCCGTGGGGAGCCAGTGCCGAGGTGGTCGAGCGCCTACCGCCCGCGGCGGTCGACCTCGCACCGCCCGGCGATCGCGACGCGGTGCGCCGCGTGCTCGCGTCGAAGTCCTATGAGGAGGCGCTCGATCGGCTTCGCGCGCTCGGTCCGGGCGCGCGCGCCGCGTTCGACGCCGTCTCTCCCAAGATCGTGTGGCACGAGATCCGCCCGCCGATCTACTGGATCCACGATCCACTGGATACGTTCGAGCCATTGGCCGAGGCCGAGGCCGCGCGCGCGGCGCCGCGCGACGGTCACATGGTCCTCGTTGCTCCCCATCTCGTCACGCATGCCGCACCCGCAGGTGAAGCCGCGAAGTCGGGGGGTCCGCTGTTCCTCACCCTGGAACTCTGGCGTCTGCTCACTTTCACGGTCGAGGTGCTGCAGGAAGCCGGCTGATCACACCGCTCGGCGCTTTATGATTTGGTCTTCAGGGGGGTCCCCGAACGTGCCACCACTCGCCGCTATCGCACGCGCTCGTCTGCCGGACAGCGCCTTCGCGTACATCGATTCGCAGGGGCGCCGGCGCCTGCCGATCAACGACGCTTCACACGTGCGCAACGCGCTCGCGCGATTCGACCAGACCGCGTTCGAGGACGACGTCGCGCGAGAGCGCGCGCGCCAACGGTTGCTCCGTGCCGCGAAGAAGCACGGCATCGTGCCGATAGGATTCTTCGACGGACAGCTGCGCAAGGAGCGGCAGCAGACCGAGGTCAAGGCGCGTGCGCGTGACATCGCGAGCCTGCCACGCGGCACGGTGACGTTCTTGCTCACCGACATCGAAGGGTCCACCGGTCTGCTGCGTCAGCTCGGCGACGGGTACGCGTCCGTCCTCCGTGATGTGAGAGCGCTGATCCGGAAGAGCGTGCGCGACGCCGGTGGCCATGAGGTCGACGCGCGCGCCGACGAGTACTTCGCTGCCTTCCGCCAGCCGGCGCGCGCCCTCGTCGCGGCGGTCGGGATCCAGCGGTCGCTGAAGGATCGCGACTGGCCCGGTGAGGTGGACGTGTGCGTTCGCATCGGTATCCACAGCGGGCGCACGACGCTCACGGAGACCGGCTACGTCGGCATCGCGGTGAACGTCGCGGCGCGCGTCTGCTCCGCCGGGCACGGCGGACAGATCCTGGTGTCGTCGGCGGCTCGCGATCTGCTCGTCGCCGATCAGCCCGACGACATCAGCTTTCGGAGCCTCGGCCGCTACACCTTCGCCGGCCTCGCGGAGCCGGAGGCGCTGTTCCAGGTGCGCGCTGCCGACCTCCGGGTGAGGTTCCCGAAGCTCCGCGCCATCGTCGCGTCTCGCTAGCCCCGCGCCTACTCGCCCGGTTCGGCGATCTCCTGCGAGCGGTTACCACGGTCGGACGTCGTCTGCGATGGTGCAGCAACGGCCAACGGAGTCTCGCGGAGGAAGGCGACCATGATGGCGGCGACCACGGCGGCCGCGATGCCGAACACGAATGTGCTGGCGGTCGCGAGCGAGAACGCGCGATGGATGGCCGCGACGATCTCGGGGATGAACGGCGCGAGCTGGGCGCGCGCTTCGGGCGGCGCGCCGGCGAGGATCGCCTGACCGAGATCGCCGACGCCGGTGAGCCGACTCAGCGCACTTGTGCCGGATCCGGCGAAGAGGTCGATGACCTGGCGCGGCAGCGAGGCCGCCGCCAGCTCACGCGGAAGCTCTTCGATGAGACGCGTGCTGAACAGCGTGCCGGCGGCGGCCAGCCCGACGCTACCGCCCACCTGCTGGAACAACGTCAGGCTGCTTGTTGCGGTCCCGATCTGACGCGGAGCGACCGAGCTCTGCACGACGAGCGTGAAGATCGCGAAGGTGGGGCCCACGCCGACGCCGGTGACGAACATCCACGACCACAGGAGCGGCAGTGGCGTGTCCGCGCGCAGGTTCGACAGCAGGAAGAGACCGATCGCGAGGATCACCGGCGCGCCGAGCGCGAGTGGCTTGTACCGGCCGGTCCGCGCGACGAGCTGGCCGGAGAGGATCGCGCTCGCGATCAGTCCGCCGAGCAGCGCGAGGATCTGATAGCCGGACTGCGTGGCGCTCGCGCCGCCGACCACCTGGAACCACCGCGGCAGGAACACGACCGGGGCGAAGAACGCCATCGACGCCATGAACATCGCGATCACCGAGATCGTGAAGGACCGGTTGCGGAAGAGCGCGAGCGGCACGATGGGATCGACCGCGCGTGATTCGATCCAGACGAAGATGGCGGCGATCACGAGGCCGAGGGCGATGAGCCCACCGACCGCGGGATCGCCCCAGTTGCCGCTCTGCTTGTTGGTGAGCCCGACGAGGATCGGGACCAGCGCGGCTACGAGCACGCTCGCACCGAGATAGTCGATCCGCGGCGCCGCCGCGCTCGGCCGGACCCCGGGCAGCGTGCGCCAGATCACCGCGAACACGATCGCGCCGATCGGAAGGTTGACGAAGAACACCCACTGCCAGCCGACGGTGTCGGTGATGACGCCGCCGATGGCGGGACCGATGAGCGAACTGAGACCGAAGACCGCGCCCACGAGACCCTGGTACTTGCCGCGCTCCGCGGGCTCGAACAGGTCGCCGATGACGGCGAGCGCGATCGGGAAGAGCGCCCCCGCGCCGAGTCCCTGAACCGCGCGGAAGGCGACGAGCTGCCACATCTCGTGCGAGAAGCCGGCGAAGAGCGACCCACCGAGGAAGACCGCGACCGCGAACAGCAGCACCGGCCGCCGACCGAACAGGTCCGACAGCTTGCCGTAGATCGGCCCGCTGATCGTGGCCGTCAAGAGATACGCGGTGAAGGCCCAGGTGTAGATGTCGTTCCCGTGCAGGTCGGTGACGATGCGCGGCAGCGCTGTCCCGACGACCGTCTGGTCGAGCGCGGCGAGGAAGAGACCGAGCATGACCGCGATCACGATCTGCATTCGGGTGCGTGGGTCGATCACCACGGTCGGGCGCGCGGTCGCTGATGCCATCGTCGTTCCTCCTGCTGGGTCTGCCAATGGAACAACAAGCGCTGCCCGGGGATTCATGAAATGCGCTGCAAAAGGTGCACTCTGTTAGATGTCTTTCACTTCGCGGGCAGGCGTCTTTCGCATTGCGACGAATTGCCCGTCCCGACACCGCGCGGGACCGAGGTGGGGGACCGCCGAGGCGTTCTCCAGACCTGACCGGCGGTCGTTCCGCAGACTACCGAGACTTACTTTGATAAGCAAGATAGTTTGACTACTCAACGTATCTCAGCTAGGGTGTGCGGATCATCGGGGGAGGCATGCGATGAGCATCTATTCGCTCGTGCTCTTCTTGCACATCGTTGGCGCACTCGGCCTGTTCGTTGCCATCGGAATCGAGTTCTTGACGGTATCGCGGCTCCGTTCCGCGGGAACGGCGGAGCAGGCGCGCGAGTGGCTCAGCGTCCTCGGGTCGATCCGCGTGATCGGTCCGCTCGCGCTGGTGACCATCCTTGTGCCCGGCCTGTACATGGCGGCCACCAGCACGGGATGGCAGGCATGGAATGTGGCCGCCATCGCGGCGATGGTCGTGATGGCTGCGCTCGGCGCGGCGTCGAACGCCACGCGGTTGCCGGGCATCCGCCGCTCGATCGGTCCCCTGCGTGGCGCACTTCCACCGGAGGCCCGCGCTCGCCTGCGCGATCCCCTGGTGTGGTCGTCGGTCCAGATCCGGATCGGCATCGCTCTCGGCATCGTGCTGAACATGACCGTGAAGCCGGACACCCTTGGAGCGGTCCTCGCCCTGGTCGTGTTCGCGCTGCTCGGCTGGGCGGCGGCGCTGGTCACGGGTCGTGGGGCGCAGGCCATCGCGACCGAGGGAAGCGCCTCGTAAATCTATCCTTCGAAGGTGCCTGCACGCGGCCGCGGCAAAAGTTCCTTGGCAGCCGATGTCTGGCGCGAGCTTTTCGACTTCATCATCGCCACGGCCGATCACCGCTCCCGCGTGCTCGAGCAGCTTCGGCTGACGCCGAACGACAGTCGCGCACTCAGTAGTCTCGAGCCGGAGAGCGGACGCACGATGCGCTCCCTCGCGGAAGAGTGGGGCTGCGATGCTTCGACGGCGACCTGGATCGTTGATCGGCTCGAGAAGCGCGGCCTTGTCGAACGGCGCTCGGCGCCGAAGGATCGCCGCGTTACGCTCGTCGCGCTCACCGCCCGCGGCGTGAAGACGAAGGCGCGGATGGTCCGCGGCGTGTATGAACCGCCTCCCCAGCTCGAGCACCTCACGAACGACGACCTCATCGCGCTCCGCGACGCGGCCGCGAAGCTCCGCAAGGCCACCTGATCCTGTGCCGCGGATCACCGGCATAGCCCACGTCGAGCTCAGCGTCAGCGACCTCGACCGCAGTGTCGAGTGGTACTGCCGCCTGCTCGGTGCACGCGACGTCTACCGCAACCGGAACGACGAACGACGTTTCAGCGCGTGCGCCATCGTGGAGCCTGCATCGCGCACGGTGCTCGCGTTCACCCAGCACGAAGTCGTAGAAGGCGGCGCCTTCACGCCGCACCGCGTGGGTCTCGATCATCTTGCCTTCGCCGTTCCCGACCGCGCGGCGCTCGAGGCTTGGCGGGCGCGCCTCGACGAGCTCGGCATAGAACATGACGCGATCGACGATCAAGACTTCGCGGTCGCCCTCAATCTCCGGGATCCCGACGGCATCGCGATCGAGTTCTATTTCTTGCGGAGGCGCGGCGATGGCCGGGTGCCGGCAGGGTGATCCTCGGCAGGCGCGCCCTCAATCGGGCGCTGCTCGAACGGCAGCTTCTGCTGCGCCGCTCGCAGGCATCCGCGAAAGATGCGATCGAACACCTTGTCGGCATGCAGGCGCAGGTGCCGACCGACCCGTACATCGCGCTGTGGACCCGGCTCGACGGCTTCCGCACGGATGACCTCGCGAAGCTGATCACCGAACGTCGCGCGCTGCGCATGGGACTCATGCGCGCGACGGTCCATCTCGTCACGGCGCGCGACGCGCTCGCGATGTGGCCGGTCGTGAAGCCCGTGTTCGAGCGCACTTTCCTGAGCGCGCGCGGTGACGTTGGCGTGCCGACGTTCACCAGCCGGATCGCCGGCGTGGACATGAAGGCGCTACTCAGGGCGGGGCGGAAGCTCGTCGACGAGCGTCCGCGCACCGCGGCGGAGCTGCGCCCGCTGCTGCAGAAGCGCTGGCCCGACCACGATGCCGGCGCGCTCGCCGCGGCCGTGCACTTCCTGTTGCCGCTCGTGCAGGTGCCACCCCGCGGGCTGTGGGGCGTGAGCGGACAGGCGCGGCACACGTCGCTGGCAGCGTGGTTGGGAAAAGAGTCAGCGGACGACGCGACGCCGGACAAGCTCATCGTGCGCTACCTGCGCGCGTTCGGTCCGGCGGCCGTCGCCGACGCCCGGATCTGGTCGCGCCTCACCGGTCTCCGCGAGGTCTTCGAGCGGCTGCGGCCGGCTCTGCGCACGTTCCGCGACGAGAAGGGTCGCGAGCTCTTCGATGTTCCGGACGGTGCGTTGCCCGACCCCGAGACGCCGGCGCCGCCGCGCTTCCTCCCCGAGTACGACAACGTCCTTCTCTCGCACGACGATCGCTCACGCGTGGTGCGCGACGACTTCGCGCGGGCACCGAACTCGGCGATCGCCGGGACCTTCGGCACGGTGCTGGTCGATGGCTTCGTCGCGGCGATCTGGAAGATCAGCCGTCGTGACGGCGAAGCGTTGCTCCGGATCGAGTCGGTCGTGCCACTCGGACGACGCGAGATGGACGCGGTCGCGGAGGAAGGGGAGCGGCTCATCGCCTTCACCGATCCGGATGCGGAGCGTACCGTGAGTGTTGCGCACGCGACGAAATCGACCGCACTCGGCAGCCGTATTCGCAGGAGAGCCGGCGACACACTTGAGAGCGTCACCAAGAAGGAGAAGTGAGATGCCCACGACGAAGGAGTCCATCTTCGAGACCTTTCACATCGACGAAGAGGGCGTCGATCGCGTCATCGAGCGGATCAAGGCACTGGTCGCGGAGGGCAATGCCCGCCGCCTCCTGGTGAAGACGCGCGACGGCATCACGATCATCGAGGTGCCGCTGACGCTCGGCGTCGTCGGCGCGCTCCTGCTGCCGGTCTGGGCAGCGATCGCCGCGATCGCTGCGATCGTGACCGACGCGGTGGTCACCGTCGAGAAGCGGACGGACGAGAAGCCCTAGCGCCGTTGCGCCACCGCATCGCGATCGGCGGGCTGCACATCGAGTCGAGCACCTTCTCGCCGCATCGGAGCGGGCCGGCCGATTTCACCGTCACGCGCGCCGATGCGCTGCTCGCGCGTTACGACGACCTGCCGGGCGACGTCGACTGGCTCCCGCTCCTGCACGCCCGCGCGCTACCCGGTGGCGCCGTCGAGCGCGACTTCTACCAGTCGGTGAAGACGGAGCTGCTGCAGCGCTTGCGGGCCGCGCTACCGCTCGACGGAGTGCTCCTCGATATCCACGGCGCGATGAGCGTGGTGGGTATGACCGACGCGGAGGGAGAGCTCGCCGGGGCGGTACGCGACGTCGTCGGTTCCGACGCGCTGATCTCGGCCACGATGGACCCGCACGGGAACATGTCGCGGCGCCTGGTGAGGGCGCTCGACCTCGCGACGTCGCATCGCCTCTCGCCGCATGAGGATGCGCCCCTCACGCGGAGGCGCGCGGTCGCGAATCTCGTCGCCTGCCTCGACGGGAACGTGCGACCGGTGAAGGCCTGGGTGCGCCTCCCCGTGCTCCTCCCGGGCGAGAAGGCGTGCACGCGCGACGAGCCTGCGCGCTCGATCTACGGGGGGCTCGCGGAGATCGAGCGACACGCGGGGATCATCGACGCCGCGGTGTGGATCGGGTACGCGTGGGCGGACGAGCCGCGTTGCAGTGCCGCGGTCGTCGTGACGGGGACCGACGCGGACGCGACGGAGCGCGAGGCGCGCGGTCTCGCGGCGCGGTACTGGGACGCGCGCTCGCAGTTCGCGTTCAGCACCGCGGCCGGGGACGCCGACTGGTGCATCGCGACCGCGATCGCGAGCCGCGATCGTCCGTTCTTCGTCAGCGACTCCGGCGACAATCCGACCGCCGGCGGCGCGGGCGACGTCGCGTACATGCTCGAGCGGCTGCTCTCGCATCCGGCGCTCGCATCGGGTCGCGCGACCGCGATCTGGGCCAGCGTCGTCGATCCATCCGCGGTCGCTCGATGCAAGGCGATCGGCGAGGGTGCGACGGTCGACCTGCGCGTCGGTGGCGCGTTCGGATCATCACAGGGCGCGGGTGTTGCGCTGCGCGGCGCGGTGACGCACCTCTCCGTCGATCCTGTTGGCGGCGATATCGCGGTCGTCGCGTCCGGCGGCGTGCGCGCGATCCTCACCAGCCGGCGGAAGCCGTTCCACTTCATCCGTGACTTCACCCGTCTCGGCCTCGATCCAGCCGTGTGCGATCTGACCGTCGTGAAGGTCGGTTATCTGGTGCCCGATCTCTTCGACGCGGCGAAAGGCTGGATCCTCGCGCTGACGCCCGGCGGCGTCGATCAGGACATCCTCCGGCTCGGGCACGCGAGGCTCGATCGCCCGATCTATCCGTTGGATCCCGCGATGCCGACACCGGACCTGACCCCGGTCATCGTGCACTGAGCCCTGTTTCAGAAGGGAAGCAGTCCGACCACGGTCATAGGCCGTTCGACGGCCACCCGATGCCAAAACCCGCGGACGGCGTTAGTCGGGGCAGGTGAACAGTACCGAGGCGACCCCCACGCCCGCCACCGGCGGCCGTCAGGTCGGTCAGCTCCTCGCCGGCCGCTATCGCCTCGCGATGTTCAAGGGCGGTGACGAGATCGCCGACGTATGGCACGCGCTCGACGAATCCACCGAGAAGGTCGTCACGCTCGAGATCCTGCGCGACCGCGACGACACCGCCGGCCGTCAGCGCTTCCTCGCCGAGGCGCAGCGCATGGCGGCGATCGAGCGGCCGTCGGTGATGCGCGTCGCGGCGATCCACAACGACGCCACGGACACGTTCATCGTCTTCGAGCATCTGATCCCGCTCCCGGTCGTTCTCACGGGGCTCAGCGCGATCGCGAAGGACGCGAAGCCGGCGACGAAGGCCGCCGAGGAAAAGACGGTCCTGGTCACGCCCACCGCGCCGCAGGCGCCCGCGAGCGTCGTGCCGTCTCCGCTCGCGTCGGTCGCTGGACCGATGCGATCCGGCGCGATGCCGGTGGTCGAGGAATATGAGACGACCGCGCCCGCGATCGTCGACCTCGACGCGCCGGCGGTCACGCCGTCCGCGTCGCCGGTGCGATCGGAGCTGTCGGGACTCGCGCAGGGTGTCGTCGCCGATCTGAAGGGCATCGTCCGCGACGCTGGACTGGACGAGCTCGTCGCCGCCGCGCGCGCTCGCATTCCGCGTGGCCTCAACGCGTCGCTGCTCAAGTCGCTCGTCGCTCGCATGACCGCGCTCGCTGCGCGCGTCCCCGCACTCGCGTCTGCTGTCGCGGCACCGCTGCGTTCGCGCGGAAGGGTCGCGCCGCAGGCGCGTCCCGCGTCGCAGCGCGCCGCCGAGCCTGCGAAGAGCGAGAGCGCGAACGCGGGTGCGATGCTGCCGACCATCACCGCGAAGGTCGGCGCGCTGCTGCCCGTCGTGTTGTCGATCGCGATGCGCGTGGGGTCGGCGTCACGTCCGCTCGTCGGTCGCGTGCGCGGAAACCCTGTCCTGAGCGCCGTCGCGATCGGGATCCTCCTGTTGATCGTCTTCATCGCGTCGCCGCTGGATGACGCGATCGCCGATGCCTTCCGCTCCGCGCCCTCGCCGTCGTCGACGGCCAAGGGCGGCGTCGGCGGCCTCGCGCCCGCGCCGTTCGAGGTCCCGCCGCTGAGCGCGTACGGAGCGGCATTCGAATCGCAGGGCGCCTACCCGACGACGACGCCGAACGGCACGGTCGAATGGGTCGTCGCGCTGCGCAACACCGGCTCGGCCGGCTGGTACCGCGGCGTCGAGGGCGCCCAGGCGGCGCTCGCGCTGCCGGACGGGACCGGAGTCGCCGTGCAGTCGACGGCCTACGTCGCCCCGGGCCAGGTGGGCTGGTTCGTCGTGCACTTCCGCGCGCGCGCCGAGCCGGGCACCTACAACGTGCAGCTCGTGCCGCGCATCGACGGTCGCGGACCGCTCCCCAGTCTCGGCATCTACGCGGTCGTCACGGTCACCAAGAACCCGTAGCGTCGCGCCATGCGACGCGTCCGTACCGCCTTCACGCTCTTTCCATTCGTGCTCGTCGCGGTGCTCGCCATGGGGCTCGGGGTCGCCAGCCGTCTCTCGACGCACGACGCGGTGATCGGATCCCCGGCGCCGCAGCAAATAGCGACGGCGGTGCCGCCGACGGCGAGCGCGGTGCCGTCTCCGACGGCCAGCGCCGCGGTGACGGCGAGTCCGAGTCCGACCCAGACCCCGACGCCGAGCCCCGCGGCCACATCGCTGGCGAACGCTGCCGTGGAGATGCTGCGCGTGCACAACGATCTGCGCGTCATGGTCGGCGCGCCGGTGGTGCGCGCGGACGAACGCGTGACGATCGCGGCGCAGCGACACGCGGAGTACCTCGCGCGCAACGACGCCCTCGGTCACGACGAGACGCCGGGCGCGCCCGGCTTCAGTGGCGTGTTCGTGCGCGATCGGCTCGCGGCGCAGGGCTACACCGACACGACCGCGAGCGAGGTCGCGACGTCATTCAGCTCGGGCACCGAGGGCGTGCGTTCCCTGTGGGTCCTTCCGTACCACCGGCTCGGCCTCATGCATCCGCACGCGATCGTGGCCGGTTGGGGGCACGCGGAGATCTCCGGCCGGAAGATCACCGTCGGCGTCATCGTGTACGACTTCACGGCGCCCGCGCCCGATCGCGTGCGCGCGCCGGCGCCCGCGCAGCGTGTCGCGGGTACGTACTCTGGCGAAGAGGTCCCCGACGTCCTGCCCGCGGGCGCGTCGCGGCCGGTCGGTTACCCGATCATGGTCGTGTTCTCGAGCGCGCGTGAGGTCGACCTGCGGAGCGCGCGGCTGACCCAGGTCGGCGGGCCGGACTTCGCGTACCACGTCGTGCCGCAGCTCTACGAACGGGATTACGTCGCGATCATCCCGGCGAGTCCGCTCGTACCGGGGGCGCGTTACCACGTCCGGCTCGACCTGACGGTCGCGGGCACGGATACGGTGGAGGAGTGGGAGTTCGAGGCCGCGCCGTGAGGCGCGCTTACCGCGTGACCGTCACCACCGCGTGGATGCCGAGATCCGGGAGCGGGCCGCGCCCGTTGATCGCGGGCCGGAGCCGCACGACGTGCGGGCCGGGCTCGCTCGGTGCGCGGAAGTGTGCGGTGAACCAGCCGATCTGACCGGGCCCGACGTACTGCGTCGACTGCACGGCGACGACCGTGCCGTCGTCGAGGATGAGCGAGGCCTGCGCGCCGTCGACGCCGCGGTACCAACCGGCCGAGCCGGTGTTGCGGAGCGCGAGCGTCCATTCGACCGTGCTGTTCGCTGATGCGGTCGGGTACGCCGCCTGCGACTCGAACGCGGCGCCGTACGCGCCGAGCGGCGGAACGTCGAACCCCGGCTTCACCAGCGCGGGCAGCGTGCCCGCGTTCGCCGCGCCGGCGTCGGCACCCGGATGCAGCTGCTGAAGGACGAGCCCGGCCACGATGAGCGACGCCGCCGCGACCTTGAACGAGAGCTCCGGTCGCGCCTTCATGAAGGCGATCGCGCGACGTCCGCCGCCGCGCGAGAAGAGGCTCTGCGCGACCGCGCGTGCGCGACGCGTCGCCCGGTCGAGTGCGGCGAGCTCGTCGTCGATGAGGACCGCGAGCGCGACGCCGTACACGAACAGGCGTGGCCGGCCATAACGGCGCGCGGGATCGGGATCGAGACCGCGCCGCAGCACGCTCGCGACGCGCGGCGTCGGTTGCGCTCCCAGGAGCTGCTTCGCGATCGCGGCGAGTCCGTACACGTCGCTGGCGCGCGAAGCTGCGCGGCCCGCGGTCACCTCCGGCGGCGCGTAGCCGGGCGTGCCGCGCGGGAGGGCGGGCGGATGGCCGATCGGCTCGGCGATGCCGAAGTCGAGCAGGCGCGGTCGTCCATCCGTCCCCATGAGGACGTTCGCGGGCTTCAGGTCGAGGTGCACGAAGCCGTGTGAGTGAAACGCCTCGACCGCGTCGGCGATCTGGATCAACAGGAGCGCGATCTGCCGCGTGCGCAGAGCCGGGGCCGTCTCCGAATATCGATCGAGCGGCTCACCCTCGACGTTCTCGAACGCGATGAGCGTGTCGCCGAGTGCCTCGTGAATGCCGAGCACCGGGACGATCGAGGGATGGTCGAGGGTCTCGAGTCGTCGCGCCTCGGTCAGGAAATGGCGACGCGCCTCGGGATCCGTCCCGTCGCGGAGGATCTTCAGGGTGACGGGGCGATCGCGCGTTTCGTCGTACGCGCGCCAGACGTCGGCCGTGCCGCCGGAGCCGATGTGGGTGGCGAGTCGGTAGCGGCCGGCCACGACCGTGCCGATCTCGCGACCGTCGCGGGACAGGACCTGGGTGACATCCGAGCGTTTCATCGCAAAACGCTTAACGGACGACCGCGCCGCGCGCTGCGTCGCGGCCTAGTGGGCCAGTACGACCGTACCTCTTGCCCTCGCCGTGAGCGCGTCGGCGTTAGCGGGGCGTCGTCAGCTCGCGAGGCCGATGTCGAAGGTGGCGGCGTAGGCGTTCCCGTTCTTCGTCACCGTGAGGAGGAGCTGGCTCCTGTAGATCCCGTCGGCGGCGTTCTCCATGATCCCCTGCGTTCCCTTTTGCGAGTACGGCGACTGCGCGAACACCTGCGTGTTGAGCGCGTCATCGAAGAAGAGCTGCGACGTGAAGGCCGACGTCGCCGTGCGGATCTTGAAGTGGATGTGCACCGCCCGCCCGCGGTACCAGCCGGGATAGATCGTCGTGAACTGCGCCTTCCCCGAGGCATCGGTGGTCTGGTAGCCGCGGAGGAACTTCTGCCCCTTGGTGTTGAAGCTCGGATCGGTCGCGTCGGAGTACACGCCGAGCGCGTCGCAGTGCCACACGTCGACCGTCGCGCCGCTCAGCGCGGCGCAGGCGCTGCCGGTCACGCGCGACACGAGGAACGTGAGCGCGAACGGGGCGCCGTCCTTGACCGCGCCGGTCGTGGGATCGGAGCGGATGTCGCTGCGATCCAGCTTTTCGTCGACGAAGTAAGGACCCTCGGTCACCGCAGGTCGGACGATGCACGACGGCAGCGTCGTCGCGGACGATGCCGCGGCGGTCGCGGTCGCCTTCGTCGGCTGCGCGGCCGTCGGTGACGGTGAGGCGAGCACTCCCGGAGCGCAGGCCGCGAAAAGCACCGCGCCGGATCCGCCGAGGAGCGCGAGGACCTCTCTGCGACCGAGGACGTGGCCGATCGGCGCGTCGTCGTCCTCCAACGGCTGCCGTCTCATCGGGTCTACGCCTTCACCGTCGCGACGAGGTCGACGACCAGGCGGATCTCGTCGACGATGCTCACCACCCGGAACGGCACCGACGGCGCCGTCATGCCGAAGTCCGCGAACTTCCAGGTCGGGCTGGCCGTCGCCGTCGCGGTGAGCTCGTTCGCGCTGCGGTGGGCGCTCACGTCGAAGGTGACGTCCTTCGTCTTGCCGTGGATCGTGATCTGGCCGGTGAGCTTGAAGGTGAAGTCGCCGCTCGCGGGTATCGGCAGGGTCAGTCCGCTCGTCTTCGTCGGAACGAATTCAGCTCTGGGGAATTGCGCGGTCTGGAGCGTGTCCCGCTTCACGAAGTCGTCGCGATTGCGCTGGTCGCTCGCGAGCGTGGTGACATCGAAGGTGATCTTGGAGTCCGGCGCGAACGTGCCGTCGTCGTTGAGGATGAACGCGCCGGTCGCGCCGGTCGCGACCAGCACCGCGTCGGAAGGAAGGTTCACGCCCACCAGCTGCTCGCGCACGCGCACCGTGGCCTTCGAGCTGTTGCTCACCGTCCAGCTGCCGGTCGCGACCGTGGTCGTCGCGCTCGGCGCCGGCGTCGACGTGGTCGCGGCGGCGGTCGGCGCCGCCGGCGCATTCTGTGCTGTTGCTCCGCCGCACGAGGCCAGTAGCACGGTGGCGGTCGCGAGCGGGGCAGCCAGGCGTGTCAAGCGTCGAAAGATCATCGGCTCCTCCGTAGGGTGTTCGTCGACCTTACACACCAGCACGCCGCTCCGCGCTAAGGATTCGCTAAGAAGATCGCGTCACGCACGCATGAATTCGGCGAGCAGGCGATGGAAATGGTGCACACCGCCCTCGCGCGTGGGCGAGTAACGGCCGCGGTCGTACAGCCGCGAGCGCACGCCGCGCTGGACCGCTTCGACGATGGCCTCGTCCTCGCGCTCCACACGGTCCAGGCCACCGCCCGCTCCCTGCTCGCGCTTGCTCGCGTCCCAGACGAACGGCAGAAAGGACACGCGCGTCCGGTCGACCGCGAGAGGCATCACCACGTTCACCGAGATGCCCCAGGGATACACGTTGAACATCGTCGTCGGGAACAGCCAGTAGTAGTACGCGGCCACACGCTTACCGGCGTCGGCGTGCGAACGCGGTGCCTCGAACGCGGTCTCGCCCGATCTCGCGATCGCGACCTGCAGGACCGTGTAACGCTCCAGCTCGACCGCGTACGCGCCGTAGTCGATCACCGCGGCGAGGCTGTTGTGCACGTACGGGATGTGGAAGCCCTCGAGGTAGTTGTCGATGTACAGCGCCCAGTTCGCGTTCACGACGTAGTCGCGCGCGCCGGTCGCGTCCAAGGTGAGCTCGTCGAAGGGCAGGTGCTCGAGGCGCGCGCGCAGCGGCGCGACGACGTCGTCGAACGTCATCGCCGGCGCCAGCGCGACCATCAGGAAGCGCTCCCACGTTCCGAGGGCGACGCGCGGCAGATCGTCGGCGGGTGAGGGGAAGTCGGCGGTCGTCTCGAACTCGGGCATCGAGTGGAAGTGGCCGTCGAGCGTGAAGCGGCGACCGTGATAGCGGCAGCGCAGCTGCTGCTCGTGCCCGGGTCCGTCGACGACGAGCGTGCCGCGGTGCGTGCACACGTTCGAGAGAGCGTGCACGTGGTCGTGCGCATCGCGCGTGAGCAGGAGCGGTTCATCGAGGGCGCCCGGCAGCAGCGTGAAGGGATAGACCTGACAGGCGACCTTCACGACGTCGTCGTGCGCGGCGTACTGCCAGGTACGCGCGAATACGCGCAACTGTTGCGCGCGAAAGAGCGCGGGGTCGGCGTACACGCGCGCGGGGAGCGTCTTCGCGACGCGGATGTCCGCGTCGATGTCGAACGCGATATCGCTCATCGCGCTGGAGACTAGTCCAGCAGTGGCTCGAGGTGCCGCTTTCGGTTGCCGGCGGCGTGACCTACCAGATCGTTGGGCCACTGCGACGAGCGTGGCGGTTTGGCGAAGTACGACTCCGGTCGCGCACGTAACGCGGCCGTGACCTCGCGGTTTCACGGCGCGGTCTCCTGGCGCAGCGTGCGCAGCTGGTGATGCTTCCAGGCAACGATGTGCGCGAGCGCGTCCTTTCCGGTCCGGCGCTCGCGCTTGATCCGCGCGCGGGCTCCGAAACCAGGCCTCGACACGAGAGATCGTCCGCCGTCGGGTGTGGTGGATCTTTGGGGTCACTGGCGCCAACCGCCATGTGCGGCCCACTCCTCGGCCGAGACCATGATCACGTCGCGGCCCGGGTCCTTGACCTCCGCGTCCACGTCGCGATCGATCCCGAGCGCGGCGAGCCGGCGCTTGAGCTCGGCGTACGCCTCCGCCGCACCCGGGTGCGCTCTCAGGTAATCGCGGAACAACAACGCATAACGCTGGTTCGGCCTGCTGGCGGCACGCACATGCACGCTCAGGGGTCGCCCCTCACGCGGCTGGAAGGAAAGCTTGTGCCATTAGCGGCGCATCGAGACCCGCGACCGTCACCTGGATGTCTATCACGACTTTCGTCGCCAGCCCGAGCACCGAGGCGGATCCGATGTGGTCGATGCGCAACGCGAGCGGGCCCAGCGCAGTGTGCAGCGAGCGCGCGACGGCACGGAACTCGTCAGGCCAGCCCGACTGCGGTGGGACGATGGCGACGCGATGATCAGGGACGGCGCTCATCGCGGCGATCCCATCGATCTGACCTGTCTGAGACGCGCGAGTAGCCGGCGACCGCCACAATTGGGCGTATGACCGAAGCCTTCGCGCTCGTCCTCCACTCGCATCTGCCCTACGCCCGCGGCGCGGGCCGCTGGCCACACGGCGAGGAGTGGGTGCACGAGGCGATCCTCGGTACGTATCTTCCGCTGCTCGGTCTCCTCCACGACCTGCGCGACAGCGGCGTCGCCTACCAGATCACGATCGGGCTCACGCCGACGCTCATCGAGCAGCTCGCCGACCGCGACATCGACGCGCGCTTCATCGAGTACTGCGACGATCAGATCCACCGCGCCGATGCCGACGTTCGTCGCTTCGTCGACGAAGGCAACACCGAGCGCGGCTCCATCGCGCGCTTCTACGCGTCTCTGTATCGAGCCCATCGCGACGCGTACCTTCAGCGCTTCGGTCGCGATCTCGTCGGCGCGTTCGCGTCCCTCGCGCGCACCGGCCACGTCGAGATCCTCACGTCGGGCGCGACGCACGGCTATCTGCCGCTGCTCGATCGCGCCTCGGTGCACGCGCAGCTTGCCGTCGGCGCGCGCACGACGCGGCGTCTGCTCGGGGTCGAGCCGCGTGGGATCTGGCTGCCTGAATGCGCGTACGCGCCCGGCCTCGAGGACATCCTCGAGTCGCACGGCCTGACGCACTTCTTCACCGACGCCGCGCTCCTCGGAGGCAAGCGGCTCGTCGCGGAGGGACACGCCTTCGGGCGCGAGCGCAGCGGCGGCGGCCTCGACGCGCCGCTCATCGCGTCGGCTGACGACACGCTGCGGCCGTATCTCGTTCGCGAGTCGAACGTCGTCGCGATCGCGCGCCACGACAAGGTCTCGGGGCAGGTGTGGTCGGCGATGATGGGTTACCCAGGCGAGGCGGCGTATCGCGAGTTCCACCGGAAAGACGACCGCAGCGGTCTCCGGTACTGGCGCGTCACCGATACGAAGACGGGCCTCGGCGCGAAGGAGCCGTACTCGCCGGGGGCCGCGGCCGAGCGCGTGCGCACACACGCGGTGCACTTCGTCGGTCTCGTCCGCGAGACGCTCGCGCGTCACCGCGCGGAGCGCGGCAGCGACGCGCTGCTCACCGTGACGTTCGACAGCGAGCTCTTCGGGCACTGGTGGTTCGAGGGTGTTGACTGGCTCGGTCACGTGCTGCGCGAGCTCGCGGCGGACGGGCCGTCGGCGCTCAGCGTCGCGGAGTATCTCCGGCAGAGCGCGGCCACCGAGCGCATCGAACTCGTCGAAGGTTCGTGGGGCAAGAACAACGACCACTCGACCTGGTCGAACGAGCGGACGGCGTGGATGTGGACCGATCTCGCGCGCATGGCCCGCGAGATGGGCGACCTGCGCGCGGCACGTCCGACCGACCCGCTGCGCGTGCGCGCGGCGCGTCAGGCCGCGCGCGAGCTGCTGCTCGCGCAGTCGAGCGACTGGCCGTTCCTCGTCACGACCGGACAGGCCGCGGACTACGCGGTGGAGCGTTTCCGCAGTCACGCGCTCCGCTTCCGCCGTTCGCTGGAGCTTGCGCGCACCGGCACGAGCGCGGATGAGGTCGAGCTGCGCAGCCTCGAGCGCGCGGACAATCCGTTCCCCGATGCGAGGCCCGACGATTTCTCGCCGGTACGCGGCGCGGTGACCGCGCGGGCCTAGCCTTTCTTCGGGGCCTCGCCCTTCGGCGCGGGCGCGCCAGGCTTTCCGGCGGGTGCGCCTGGCTTTCCGGCAGGAGCACCGGGTTTCGCGGCAGGCGCAGCGGGCTTCGCACCCGCGACGGCGCCCGGCTTTCCGGCAGCCGCACCCGGCGCCGCGGCACCGGCCGCCGGGGGCGCGGCACCTTCGGCCGGCGCCTCCGCGCCTTCGGCCGGGACCTCGCCCTCGACAGGAACGGCGGCGGCGGCCACCGGCTCTTCTTCGATGTGCACCGGGACGGCCTTCACGAGGAGCTCGTCCGGGTCGTCGATGACGCGGACCATCGTCTTGTCGACCACGAGATCGCGGACGTAAAGGGCGTCGTCGATCTCGACCAGCGGCGAGAGGTCGACATCGATCGTGTGCGGGATGTCCTGCGGGAACGCCTCGACGTTCACGTGGTCGCGGGCGTGGACGAGCACCGCGCCCAGCGTCTTCACCGCGGGCGATTCGTGTACGAAGTGGAGCGGCACTTCCGCATGGGTCTTCTCGGTGAGGCTCACGCGCTGGAAGTCGACGTGCAGGAGACGGCCGGTGAGGGTGTCGCGCGCGACGCCGTGGATCAGCGCGGGGATGGCGTCGCCGTCGAGGCCCTCGAGCGAGAGCAGGGTGGTGTTGCCCCAGCGCCGGTAGGAGCGTTCAAAGGAGCGAAGATCGGTCTGGACCGGGGCCGAGTCCTTGTGTCCGCCGAAGACGACGCCGGGCAGCACGCCGTCGCGGCGTAACTGGGCGACCTTCTTGCCCACCACCTGGCGGGGTCGGACGTCGAGCTTCTGGGCTTCGGCCAAGGCGGAACTCCCTATGGCTGCGTGCGAGGTCCTAAGTATCTCAGGGCGGCGTCGCGAAATCCAAGACCAGGCGGATCGGCGCGGCGAGCCTCAGGACGGTGGGGCACTGCAGCCTCGCGAGACCGACACCCCAGGTCATCACCCGCTCGAAGTCCTCGACCAGGCGGACCTCCTTGATGAGCGGCGTCGTCGTCGGCTTGAGCGACGTCGCGCCGGTGTAGGTCTTGGCGCCCGTGGTCGGGTCCACGGTCGATGCGTTCTGGAACCGAACGCCGAACAGCGCGCTTCCGTCGATCGGCACCGGCTGGCCGCTCGGCCCCGAGAGCGAGGTGGCGACCGAGATGCGGTAGGGAGGCATTCCGTATACGCCCGGCGCGGTGCTGGGGCCGAACTCGAAGACGAGGCGGTCGAACCCGGGGTTGTGGGCGATCCGGATCGCCGTCAGCTGCGCCTGGTTCGCAGCCGCTCCACCGCTCTGGTCCGGGCAGGCGCTCGCGGGCGTGCCCGGGCTGGCAGGAGCGGTCGGGCTCGGCGCGGCGGTGGTCGGCGCCGCCGTCGTCGGAGCGGCCGTCGCGGTCCGGGTCGGTGTGGGAGCGGCGGTGGTCGCCGCGACGGTTGCGGGAGCGCTGGCGCTCGGGCTGGAGCGTGGCAGAACGACGCGTTCTGGACCACAAGCGCTCACCACGACGACGGCGATGGCGATCAGAAGAGCGCCATAGAGCAGGAGACGACCGATCAACGCCTCGATCGTGACGTATCCACGATGCTCTGTCGAGTTCACTGACAAACGCGCGAGCCCTTCGTACGCACAGCGTACGAAACAGGCGTCAACAAGGCTTCTACGCTAAAATGACCCTAATTGGCCGACCGGCTGCGCGTGGCGCTGGTCTTTCACCAGCACCAACCCGCGGGGAACTTCCCGTCTGTCTTCTCAGAGGTGACTGAGCGCGCGTATGCGCCGCTCGTGGCCGCCCTCTATCGCCATCCCGAGGTGAAGGCGAGCCTCCACTTCTCCGGACCGCTCCTGGACTGGCTGGAAGCGAACCGCCCCGACGTCATCGGCGACCTGTCCGACCTCGTCCGGCGCGGTCAGATCGAGCTTCTCTCGGGCGGCTACTACGAGCCGGTGCTCGTGGGCGTGCCGCGCCGCGACGGCGTCGGGCAGATCCGCGCGCTCACCGAGCGGGTCCACGCGATCTTCGGGCAGCGGCCGCTCGGAGCGTGGCTCACCGAGCGGGTGTGGGAGCCGCACCTTCCGTCGCTCCTGGCTGAGGCCGGGGTCGCGTACACCGTCCTCGACGACGAGCACTTCCTCCGCGCGGGTCTGAGGAAGGAGGAGACCGGCGAGTCGTACATCACCGAGGACCAGGGCCTGCCGGTCATCGTGTTCCCCGGCAGCATGAAGCTGCGCTACCTCATCCCGTTCCGCGACGTGAGCGCGACGATCAAGGAGCTGCGCGAGCGGCACGCGGCCGGCGCGCGCCTCGTCGTGTACGCGGACGACGGCGAGAAGTTCGGCGCGTGGCCGGGGACGTATCAGCGCGTTCATAAGGACGGCTGGCTCGAGCAGTTCTTCACCGCTCTCTCCCAGGCGGACTTCATCCAGACCGCGACGCTCGAGGACGCGTGGATCTTCCAGAAGCCGGCGCGTCGCATCTACATCCCTGGCGGCGCGTATCCCGAAATGAGCGCGTGGGCGCTCGACGCGGCCGCCGCCCGCCGTCTCCAGCAGGCGCGCCACAAGCTCGGCGAGGATCTCGAGTCGCTGGTGACGGCGCCGCTGTGGCGCAGCTTCTTCGCGAAGTATCCCGAGTCGAACGCGCTGCACAAGCGGATGCTCATCGTGTCGGAGGAGCTCGCGCGCCGCAGCATCCTCGATTCCTCGATCGAAGTGCGTCAGGCGCAGCAGAACCTGTGGCGCGCGCAGGGCAACGACGTGTACTGGCACGGCGTCTTCGGCGGCATCTACTTCCCGCATCTGCGTTCCGACGCGTACGCGTCGCTGCTCAAAGCGGAGCGCATCCTGTCCGAGCGGCGCGTCGCCGCGGGCGAGGCGCGCGACTACGACGTCGACGGCTACGACGAATACATCTTCCGCGGCAACGCCGGCGCGGTGTTCGTGCACGTCCAGGGCGGCAGCGTGATCGAGTGGGACATCTACGCATCGGCGACGAATCTCGTCGACACGCTCGCGCGGCGGCCGGAGGCCGAGCACGAGGAGCTGCGCCGCGCCGAGAAGGCCGGCAAGATCCTCGTCGGCAAGGCTGCCGAGAAAGAGACGAAGTCGATCCACGACGCGGTACGCGCGAAGGAGCGCGGTCTCTCGAAGCTGCTCGAATATGATCCGGCCCGCCGCGGTCTCTTCCAGGACAGCTTCACCGTGCGTAAGGGCGAGCCCACGAATCTCCACGCGTTGTACTACTCGCTCACGCCGCAGCGCGAAGCGCGCACCGTGAGCCTCACGCTCGAGCCGCCGGCGCGGTCGCTCGCGGCGACGCCCGGTCTCGGGATCCGCAAGGACATCCGCATCGCGGATGAAGGGCTCGCGGCCGGCGTGCGCTATCGCCTGCGGAACGACGGCGATGAGACGATCGAGCTCTCGTTCACCAGCGCCTCGAACATCGGGCTTCTCGGCGAGAATGAGGCCGCCGATGTCATCACCGTGGGCACGCGAAAGACGACCGCGGGAAAACCGATCGAGGTGCGCAACGTGACCGATGTGCAGGTGCACTCCGAGTCCAAGCACTTCGACCTCACGCTCGCGATCGATCCGCCCGCGCTCCTGATCACGAAGCCGATCTACGCCGTGACCAACTCGGAATCGGGCTTTGAGCGCATCTATCAGCAGCTCGAGATCTCCATGACCTGGAACGTCGAGATCGAGCCCGACAGTCACGTCGACCTCGAGATCCGCGGTACCGCGCTCGGTCAGATGGTCGAGCCGGAGGTCATGCGTCCGACCGCGCGCCGTCGCAAGGCGACAACGCCTGCGGGCGAAACTCCGGCACGCCCGCGGCGGTAGACCCTCCGCCGATGTACGAGCCGCTCCCGCCCACGGTTCCTCCCAGTCCGGCTCCGCGCTCGACCGGCCCGAGCGGCGCCGCGCTTCTCTTGGTCGGCGTGATCCTCGGCGGTGTCGCGGGCGGAGCGACTGCGACGTTCTTGGAGGGACGCGCGCCGGCCGACCTGATCCGGACGCCGGTCCCCACCGCGCTCGCGACGACCGTGCCGGTGGTCGTGCCCGCCGGCATCGATCCGATCGTCGACGTCGCGAAGGAGATGCTGCCCTCGGTCGTGACGGTCGTGAACCGCCTGCCGTCAGGTCAGCAGCAGTCGAGTGGGTCGGGGTTCGTCGTCGACGCGCGCGGGTACGTCGTCACGAACAATCACGTCGTCGAGAACGTGCGCGGCGGTGGCGTCGGCGCGTCGTTCGACGTCATCTTCAGCGACAACCGGACGCAGAGGGCGACGCTCGTCGGTCGCGATCCCGACACCGACGTCGCCGTGCTGCAGATCCCGGCGAGCGCGACCCTCAAGGTCGCACCGCTCGCGAATAGCGACAGCGTGCCGGTGGGCGCTACGGTCGTCGCGATCGGCAGCCCGCTGGGCGAATTCCAGAACACCGTCACCGTCGGCGTCGTTTCGGGCAAAGGCCGTCGGGTGCAGGAAACGCAGAACGTCTTCCTCGACGATCTCATCCAGACCGACGCGGCGATCAACCCAGGCAACTCCGGCGGTCCGCTCATCTGGGCGGCGACACGACAGGTCATCGGAATGAACACGCTCATCGCCGAACCGGGCCAAACGCAGGGCCTGGGCTTCGCGATCTCGTCGAACACCATTCGCACCGTCTCCGACGAGCTCATCAAGAATGGCAAGATCGAGCGCGGTTTCATCGGCATCCAGTACGCGCCGCTGTCGCCGCGCGCCGCGGTCGCGCTCGGCCTTCCCTCCGCTGCCGGCATCCAGATCTCCGCCGTGGTGGCCGGTTCGCCCGCGTCGCAGGTCGGCCTGCGCGCCGGTGACGTCGTCACGAAGCTTAACGACCAGCCGATCGACCAGGAGCACCCGCTGCAGTCGCTCATGGTCAAGTTCCGTCCGGGCGACAAGGTGCGGCTGGCGATCCTCCGTGACGGCGCGACGCTGGGCATCGAAGTGACGCTGGGCCGAGCGACCGCCGGGTGACGCTCGGAAGGCGCGACGCCTTCCTCTACCTCGCGGCCGCGACGCTCGGCAGCTTCGGTCTCGGCGTCGCGGCGTTCTACCTGAACTTCCTCTACCGCTCGCTCGGCTACGACGGCATCGCGCTGGGCGCACTCGTGGGCGCGGCGGCCCTCGGCGTCGTCATCGGAGCGGTGCCGGCCGCGACGATCGCGCGCGGACGCTCGCGGCGCACGGTCATCCTGAGCGGCGGCGTCCTCGCCGGATTCGGTCTCGCCGGTCTGGTGGTCTTCGCCGCGTTCGTGCCGCTGTTCCTCTTCGCGACGCTGTTCGGTCTCGGCGGCATCCTCGCGTCGTCGTCCGGCGCGGCGCTGCTCGCCGACGCGACGACCGCGGGCTCGCGCTCGTCGCGCTTCGGGCAGCAGATCGCGCTCGGCACGATGGCCGCGTTCTTCGCGAGCGCCCTCGCGGGCGTTCTCGCCGCGCCGGTCGCGTCGTTCCTGCACGCCGATCCAAACGACACCATCGTGCTCCGCGTGCTTGTCGCGGGTGGCGGCATCTGCGCGGCGCTGTCGGCGATCCCGGTGCTCTTCATCGGGAACGTGCCGGTCGCAGGGCCGGCGCTCGACGCGCCGCGCCGCTACGGCCTGCTCGCGCGGTTTCTCGCCGTGGAGGTCGTGTTCGGACTCGGCGCCGGAAGCTTCCTGCCCTTCACGAACCTGTTCTTCGCGGAGCGCTTCGGCGTGCCGTTCGCCGCGCTCGGCGTGCTGCTCGGCACCATCGCCGTCGCCGGCAGCCTGGGCGCGCTCGCGCATGGACGATTCCTCGCGCGCCGATTCGGCGCCGTCCCGGCGGTCGTCGGCGTCGTGCTCGGCTCGGTGCCCTTCGCGATCGTCGCCGCGTTCGCGAGCGATCTGTCCCTCGTCGTCGCGGCCCTCGCGCTGCGCGCGTGGCTCATGTACGGATCGAGCGCGACCTGGAACGCGATCACGTTCTCGTCGTTCACGCCGCGCGAGCGCGCCGGGGTCAACGCGATCGCCGCGCTCGCGTGGAGCGCCGGCTCCGGTGTTGGTGCGGTGATCTCGGGCGGTATCCGGGGCGCGGTCGGCTCGGCCGGATACACCGCGAATCTGCTGACGCTGGTCGTCTTCTACACCGCGGCCGCCGCGCTCATCCTGGCGTTGTTTCGCCAGCATGTTCCGAGCGGGGACGTTGGCGCGGTCGTGATGACTGCCCCAGACTCACGCGCGTGACCACTCCCGCCCGCGACCTCGTGGCCGCCGCATTTTCAGAAGCGCTCGGACGCGCCGCGCGCCAGTACGGCTGGCAGGGCTGGGAGAGCGAAGCGATCGAGGTCGAGGTGCCGGCGAACGTCGAGCACGGCGACTACGCGACCAGCGTCGCGATGCGACTGGCGAAGACCCTGCGGCGACCGCCGCGTGAGATCGCCACCGCGATCAAGGACCAGCTCGATCTCCGCCCGCCGCTCGCCGCGGCCGAGGTCGCCGGCGGCGGCTTCGTGAACGTGCGTCTGGACGTGGCCTGGCTCCGTGGGCAGGTCGACACGATCATCAAGGACGGCGCCGACTACGGCCGTTCGTCGCTGCTGCGCGGCATGCGGATCCAGGTCGAGTTCGTGTCCGCGAACCCGACCGGTCCGCTCACGCTCGCGAACGCGCGCGGCGGTCCGCTCGGCGACGTGCTCTCGTCGGTGCTCCAGTTCGCCGGCGCCGACGTGCAGCGCGAGTACTACGTCGAGGACGGCGGCACGCAGGTGAAGCGCTTCGGCGAGTCGGTCGCGATCCGCTACCGCCAGCTCTACGGCGAGGAGATCGACGTTCCGCAGGACGCGTATCCGGGCGACTACGTGAAGGACATCGCGGCGCAGATCAAGGAGCGGCACGGCGACGTCTACCGCACGCTCTCGCTCGAGGAGCAGGGGCGCGTGTTCGCACCGATGGCCATCGACTGGGTCGTCGCGGACGCGCAGCGCGTGACGCGGAAGTTCGGCATCACGTTCGACACCTGGTTCAAGCAGTCGTCGTTCCTTGAATCGGGCTACTTCACGAGGACGTTGGATGAGCTGCGGCGCCGCGGCTGCCTGGTCGATCGCGACGGCGCGGTCTGGTTCGAAACGCCCGAGGCCCGCGCGCTCGACCGCGAGGGTGAGGAAGGCTGGGTCGTCATCCGCTCGAACGGTGACCCGACCTATCTCGGTACGGACATCGCCTATCACCGACTCTGCCTCGAGGAGCGCGGCATCGATCTCAAGCTCAACGTCTGGGGCGCGAACACGCACTACCACCTGCTGCAGATGAAGATCGCGCTCGCCGCGCTCGGGATCACCGATGACCGCTGGAATGTCGTGCTGTACCAGTACGTCCATTTCCTCCACGAAGGCGTGCTGCAACGGATGGGCCGGCGCACCGGTCTGTTCCTGCTGCTCGAGGACGTGCTCGAGGCCGTGGGCAAGGACGCGACGCGCTTCCTGTTATTGCAGCGCGGCGCGGACAGCCAGCTCGACTTCGACTTCGAGCTCGCGGTGCAGCAGTCGAACGACAACCCCGTCTATTACGTGCAGTACGCGCATGCGCGGATCGCGAGCATCTTCCGCACCGCCGCCGAGCGCGGCATCACGCCAGACGGCGCCGACCTCTCGGTCCTCGTGACGCCCGGCGAGCACGCGCTCATCAGACTGTGCCTGCACCTCCCGGAGCTGCTCGCGGACATCGTCGGGCACCGCGGCGTGCATCTCTTGACCGGTTACGCGCTCGAGCTGGCCGGTGCGTTCCATGGCTTCTATCGCGACCACCGCGTCGTGAGCGACGACGCCCGGGTCTCGAAGGCACGCCTGCGTCTGGTGCAGGCGGTCCAGGTCGCGCTGCGTCAGACGCTCGGTCTGCTCGGCGTCAGCGCTCCCGACTCGATGTGATGACTAAGGTTTCGGGCTCGGACTAGGACTCGCTCCGCGCGCGCCGCCCGGACCACCGAAGAGACCCTGCAGCGCGTTCCCGCCGGCGACGATCGCGGTCGCCGCGAGGTTCCCACTGGCGTCGGTGGTGCCGACGATAGTGACCTGGTCGTTCGCCTTCAGGTCGCTGAGCTTGATGTCCGACTCGACCGTCTTCACGATCCGCGTCGAGCTTCCGATGAGGACGATCTGCGACGTCACCGTCGGTGATGCGCCCTGCGCGCCGGCCTGGCGCACCTCGATCGTGATCGAACCGTCGTTCACCGAGATGATCCGCCCGGTCATCGCTTGCCCGCCGAGCGCGCCGGACCCGCCCTGTCCGCCGACCCGTCCGGTCACTGGTCCGCGCCCAGCCGTGCCTGATGGCGACGCCGATGCGGCCGCCTCAGCGCCGCTTCCCTTGCCGACGGTCATGCCCGCCGCGAATCCGCCGCCGGCGAGCGCGATCGCGATGACGGCGCCGATGACGATCTGTGCTGGCTTCATCGCTGTGTTCCTTTCTTACCGATGGAGTGGCGAAGGCCGCTCCAGAAAGCCGGAGCCAAAGGCGGAGGTCACTCGTAGCGGAGTGCCTGGATGGGGTGCAGGCGCGCGGCGCGCATCGCGGGATAGAGCCCGAACACGACGCCGATCAGCACCGAGACGCCGACGGCGATTATCACTGTGCCCGCGGTGATCAGCAGGACGAGTCCGCTTGCCTGGGGTATGAGGGAGACCGCGACCGTTATCGCCCACCCCAGGAGGATGCCGAGGATGCCGCCGATCCCCGTGAGCGCGATGGACTCGATCAGGAACTGGACCATGATGTCGCGCCGCCGCGCGCCGACGGCCTTGCGGATGCCGATCTCGCGCGTCCGCTCGTTCACGGACACGAGCATGATGTTCATGATCCCGATCCCGCCCACGAGCAGTGAGATGCCGCCGATCGCGCCGAGCAGCAGTGTGAACGACGCCGTGACCGCGCCGAGTGCCGAGAGCGTGTCGTTCTGATTCGTGACGGTGAAGTCGGTCAACGCTGGATCGGTGATCTTGTGCCGCTGCAGCAGGACGCTCGTGACGTCGGCGGTCGTCTCGCCCATCGTGTCGCTCGACGTCGCCTTGACGACGATCGTGTTCACGACGTTCAGGCGGCCCGTGAGCACTCGCTGCCCGGTCGTGATCGGGACGAGGACCTGATCGTCGCGGCTGAAGCCGAAGGTGCTTCCCTTCGACTCGAGCACGCCGATGACCTTGAAGTTGAGGATCCGCGCTCGCTGCTGGTCCCTCCCCTGCGGGCCGCCGCCGAACACCTGCCGGAGCTGCAGCGTCTGTCCGACCGCGTCACCGTCGCCGAAGAGATTCGTCGCGGTCGTCGAGCCGATGACCGCGACCTGGGCGTTGATGGTGAGGTCCGAGCTGGTGAAGAAGTCGCCGCTCTGCATCCTCCAGTCGCGCACAGTCGGGTAGTCCTCGGTCACACCGTTGACGCTGGTGTTCCAGTTCTGTCCGGCCGCGGTGACCTGCCAGCGCCCCGCGCCCTGCTCGGCGTGGATGGCGGCGACGCTCGAGCCGAGCTGCGCTTGGAGCGACCGCATGTCGTCGAGCGTCAGGTTCTGCGCCTGCGCGCCCGCGCCCTTCAGTCCCTGGTCGCTCAGATTCGCCGGCGAGACCGTGATCAGGTTCGAGCCCAGCGACAGGATGATGTTCTGCACCTGCTGCGAAGCGCCGTTGCCGACGGCCACCATCGCGATGACCGAGGCGACGCCGATGATGACGCCGAGCATGGTCAACGCCGAGCGCAGTTTGTTGACGACGAGCGACTGCAACGCTGAGCGGAACGAGTCGTAGAGCTTCATTCGCCCGCACCGATGCCCGAGGCGATCTCGTCCTCTGCCCGGCGCGGCTCGAGGACCGGCTCGTCGCGCGCGACGACGCCGTCGCGCATGCGCACGATGCGGCGGCAGTGCGCGGCGACGTCGGACTCGTGCGTGACCATCACCACGGTCTTCCCCAGCGCGTTGAGCCGCTGGAAGATCGCGAGGATCTCCGCGCTCGAATGCGAGTCGAGGTTCCCCGTCGGCTCGTCGGCGAGGATCATCGACGGGTCGGTGAGAAGCGCCCGCGCGATGGCGACCCGCTGCTGCTGACCGCCCGAGAGCTCGCTCGGGCGGTGACGCACGCGATCGGCGAGGCCGACCTGCCCCAGCGCCGCAAGCGCGCGCGCGCGGCGGTCGTGCCGATCCCCGCCGTACACGAGCGGCAGCTCGACGTTCTCGACGGCGTTGAGGCGCGAAAGGAGATTGAACGTCTGGAACACGAAACCGAGATGCTTGTTGCGAAGCGCGGCGAGCTGGTCGTCCGACAGCTTCCCGACGTTCTCGCCGGCCAGCTCGTAGGTGCCGCCGTCCGCGACGTCGAGGCAGCCGAGGATGTTCATGAGCGTCGACTTCCCCGAGCCGGAGGGCCCCATGATCGCGACGAACTCACCGGCGTGGATGTCGAGATCGACCCCGGCGAGCGCGTGGACCTCGATCTCCTTGCCGATGCGGTATGTCTTCGTGACTCCGCGCAGGCGCACGACCGGGCGCGGCGCGGCTGACGAGCCGTGGCGATACGGCACCGACGCGCGATCGACGACGGTCACCGGATCACGATCCCGCCGCCCGGCCCTCCGCCCTGTTGCTGACCGCCGCGATTGGGCGTCGCCGACGCGCCCGCGCGAGCCTGCGGCAGGATGACGAGGTCGCCCTCCTTCAGACCGCCGCCGGTCACTTCGGTGAGCGTGTCGTTGGAGATGCCGAACGTCGCGTCGATGTCGACGGGCTGGCCGTCCCTCAGCACCTGCAGGTAACGCCGGTTTCCCTGCGTCTTGATCGCGAGGTTCGGGACCGTGAGAACGTCCTGGCGGCTGACGAGGATGACGCTCGCGGTCCCGCTCATGCCCGGCTTGATCAAGGCGTTCGGGACGTCGATCGTGACATCGACACCGTAGACCGGCACGCCCTGCTGGATCGTGGCGACCGGGTCGAGGCCGGTGATCTTGCCGGTCATGCGCGTCGTCGCGCCGAGCGCGTCGACCGTGATGTTCGCGACGAGCCCGAGCTTCAGCTTGGAGACGTCCGCCTCGCCGACGGTCCCGTGCAGCTGCACGGTGCTCGTGTTCGCGAGCAGCACGACCGGCGACGCCGTGCTCGACGACGCGGGCTCGCCCACGGTGCCGTTGATCGCCTGGACGACGCCCGCACTCGGCGCACGCAGCGTCGCGTTGTCGAGATTGGTCTGCGCGGTCTGCACGGCGATCTGCGCCGAGGCGACGGCATTCTGCGCGCTCTGGATGTCCGCCGGCTTCGAGGCGAGCGTGCTTTGAGCGTTCTGGACCGCCTGGGTGGTGCGGTCGATCGTCGCGGGAACGTTCTGCTGCGTGGTGACATAGCTGCCGTTGATCGCGTCGGTGATCGTGTTCGCCGACGTCGTTGCCTGCGTGAGCCTGAGCTTCACGGTAGACACGCGCTGTTGCTCGCCGCCGACGAGCGCATAGAGCACCGCGAGATCAGAACGCCACTGATCCACCGGACCGCCCTGTGACTTCGTGGTAGATGTGTTGAGTGCCGCTTGCGCGCTGCTGACGCCACTCTGGATCGTCGCGAGCGCAGCTGAGGTCGCGTCCAGCGCGCTCGTCAGGCGCGAGGCGGCGATCGCGGAGTTCGTCTGCGCCAGCTGATAGCTGCCCGAGATTCCGGTCGTGTCGCTGCCGGCGGCGGCCGCGCCATCGAAGTCGCCCATCAGCGACAGCGTCGTGCTCCTCGTGCTCATGTAGTCGGCGAGCGCCGGCGCGAGCAGGCTGACCGAGTTCGCCCTGGCGTTCTGCAGCGGCGTGTATGCGCCATAGAGGGCATTCAGAGCGGGACCGAAACCCCCGCCGGACGGGATCTCGCCCATCAGCTGGTCCATCTGCGATTGGATCGTGTTGAGGCTGTTCTGGAACGCCGAGATGTCCGTGACCGCGGCGGAGGTGAGGCTCAGGTAGTTCGAGCGCGCGGCCGCGTAGTTCGACTTCATCTTCGCGAGCGCGGCCTGCGCGTTCGCGACGTCGGTGTCCGCGGACTTCCGGGCGTTGTCGAGGCTGCGCTGTGCGTCCGCCGTCCACTGGTACTGGCGCTGCAGGCTCGCCTGGGCATTCGCGAGGCTCGCCTGCGCGTTGGCGAGAGCGTTCTCGAGATCCGTTGCCTCGATGCGCGCGAGCTCCTGACCGGATGTCACCTGCTGCCCGACCGTTACGAGGATGTCTGACAGGCGACCGCTGCCGCGGAAGTTGAGGCGCGCCTGCCCGGCGGGGTTGACGGAGCCGGAGATCGCGACGGTCTGCGCGAGACTCGCGCGCGTCGCCTCCGCTGTGCGGTACTCCACCTTGGCGTTGCCGGCGTTGCCGCGGAAGATCGTGACCCCGCCGCCGACGACCACCGCCGCGAGGACGATCGCGAGGATGCGACCCGGCCAGGTCGTGACCAGGCCTCTCACGGCAGTTACCGGCAAACTCGCGGCGGTCATGTGGTCACCCCGTCCTTGTTGAGGCGCGCGGTCACGACCGCGCCGAGCGCATACGCGACGACCGCAGCCAGCGCGATCGCGCCAAGCGCGGGGATCTGCCAGAGGACGAAGAGGATCGTCGCGCCTCCGAGCGCGACGACCGCCGCCGGGACTTGGGTCTGGAACCGCGACAGCGCGCGCGTGTGCATCAGCGCGTCACCGAGTCGCCACGACGTCGCGGCGAAACCAACGAGCAGCGCGAGCAGGCCGAAGACGCACAGCACCGCGAACGCGGTGAGGCCGACCTGCAGCGCTGCGGGCGCGCCGAACGGCGTGTCGGGCAACGCGCCGGTCACGAAGCTGAGGAAGACCACCCATCCGAGCGCCGCGATGGAGATCGCCAGACCGAGGACGACGAACCCCGCCGCGAGCACGCGCGCCTGCGATCGCCAGCCGCCCAGGGACGCGCGGTATACCGCGACGACCTGATCGTTCGCGAGCACCAGCGTCGACGCGGTGAGCAGGAGCACCAGGATGAGACCCGCGGCGTCGCGCGCCGTGTCGGACACGCCACGCTGCAGCGGGACGATCACCTGGAACGGACCCGCGACGCGCCGCTGCGCATCGACGATGGTGCGCCCCGGCGGCAGGCTGTTGCGCGGATCGAAGAACACCCGCGGGCGTGACACGGGCTCGAAACCCGACGACGGCGAGTTGGCGATGGCGCCGACGAACAGGATCGCGCTGAGGCCGACCGCGACCACGAGCGTGCCGAGGACGATGACGATGTCGCGTCGGGTCATCGGACCAGCCTGCGGCTGCCGGGCGTGCTCACCACGAGCGCGTGCGCCGCGAACACGCAGGCGACGCCGACGAGCGCGACGGCGAGCACGGTGAGGCCATCGATGAAGAAGGACGCGTTCGCCGCGCCACTCGACGCGGCGCCGACGACGTTCGTGAGCGCGGCCGCGATGTCCTCGCCGCTCTCGGCGAGCTGCCGCGCGAGGTAGGCGAGGCTCGGGAGCGCGAGCAGCGCGGCGACGAGCCATTCCCAGCCGACGCGCCGCTCGACGACACGGCGCATCACCGCGTCGCGGAAGCCGAACGGCAATGCTTGCGGCGGGACCGCAGCGAGGACGTGGTGGAGATCGCGCTCTTCCGGCGCGAGGTCGGACGGTCCGTGCAGCTCGTTCATGACCGCGTCTCCCTCCGTCGCGCCGCGAGGCGCGCCTTGAGCGCGGCGCGCGCTCGGTGCAGGTGCGTCTTCACGGTGCCGAGCGGGATGCCCAGCGCGTCGGCCACCTCTTGATAGGACAGCTGCTGCATGTGACGCAGCGTCAGCGCCGCGCGGTACGCCGGCGGCAGCTCCGACATCGCCGCGACGACCTCGGAGACGGCCTCGCGCCGGAGCGCCGACGCCTCCGGTCCCGATTCCTCGGGCTCGGCTGAGTCGGGCAGCTCGTCGACCACCGTCTGGTGCGCGTGCCACCGCTGCACGTGATTGAGGCTCGCGTTGGTGGCGATGCGAAAGACCCACGGGCCGAACGGCAGGCTCGGGTCGTATTGATGGAGCGCCTTGTACGCGCGGATGAACGTCTCCTGCGCGCAGTCCGACGCCGCGTCGGCGTCGCTCGTGATCCGTAGCGCGATGTTGTACACCCGGCCTCCGTAACGTTCGACGAGGGTCGAGAAGGCATCGGCATCGCCGGCGAGGCACCGCTGGACGACCTCTTGATCGGTGCGCGTCAGCCGGCGGCCTCCGATGACGCCCGAGGCCCCTCCTACGCCGGTTACCCAGAGGCCTTTCGGGGTGTTTCGCGTATTGTGGTGCCCCCGATGGACCTCACTTGGTTGGGACACGCTTGCTTCCGTATGCGCGGCCGTGAAGGCATCGTCCTTACCGACCCACCCGATCCGAAATCCGGCCACGCCATCCCGCGCACCGAGGCGAGTCTCGTGACGATCTCTCACGACCACCCCGGGCACTCCAGCTTGAAGTCGGTGGGCGGGGAGCCGGTCGTCCTCCGCGGCCCCGGCGAGTACGAGGTCCGCGAGGTGCTCGTGACCGGACTCGGCACCTTCCACGACGAAGACAAGGGCGCATCGCGCGGCCGCAACACCGTCTTCGCCATCCGGCTCGACGACCTCCTCATCTGTCATCTCGGCGACCTCGGGCACGCGCTGGCGACGGCGGATCTCGAGCGTCTCGGCGACGTCGACATCGTGCTCGTGCCGATCTCCGGCGCGGACACGAACCTCAGCGCCGCGAGGGCGGCCGAGATCGTCCATCAGCTCGAGCCGAAGGTCGTTGTTCCCATGTCCTACGACCCCGATGTTCAGAAGAAGGACAGTCCGTTCGAGCGCCTGTTGCACGAGCTCGGTGTGAAGGAGCTGACGCCCGTGCCGAAGCTCTCCGTTACGCGCAGCTCGCTGCCGGAGCAGGTGCAGGTCGTCGCGCTCGACTCCCGCGCGCGCTAGTTCTACCCTCCGCCCCAGTACGCGGAGGAGGAACGGGTCATGCGCGCACGCGCTGAGGTCGGACAGGCGTTCCAGTACGGCCTCATCATCTTCACGCTCACGGCGCTTCTCGGTCTCGCGAACGCGACCCAGGTGTTCGGTGCTCTCGATCGCAACACGCTGCTGACGCATCTCCACTCCGGGACGCTCGGCTGGATCACGATGGGCGTGATCGGCATCGCGATCTGGATCTTCGCTCGCGAGCGCGAAGACGTCGTCGCGCCGGTGATGCTCAGCGCGCTCACCACGGCGGCATACGTCATGGCCTTCTGGTCGGGCGTCTATCTGCTGCGTGGCGTGTTCGGCGTGGCCGAGCTCGCCGTCATCCTCTACTGGTGGTGGTTCGTCTTCTCGCGCGCTCGGGAGCAGGGGGGAATCGGTCGTCTCGAGATCCCGAAGCTCGCGGTCCTGCTGGGTCTGACGACGCTCGTCATCGGGTCCACGATCGGCGTTACGGTCCAGGTGCTCCTCGCCACGGGCAACGCGCTACCGACAAATGCGGATCTCGTCGGTGCACACGCGTCGGCGCAGACCGGGGGCTACCTCGTGCTCGTCGCCGCGGGCTTCGCCGAGTGGCAGCTCGCCGGCGGCGGAAAGCGCAGCACGCTCGGCCTCGTCCAGGTGTATCTCCTGTTCGTCGGTGGCCTGGTGCTCTCGGCCAGCATTCTGCTCGGGTCGTTCCTCGGCCAACAGCTGTCGCAGGCTCTGCCCGGGATCGCGACGCTCCTCACTCTGGCCGGCATCATCATCGTCGCGGTCCGTTTCGGACGGGCGGCGATCGCGGCGCCCTGGATGGGGGTCGCGGGTACCCGGCACATCGCGATCGCGGTGCCCTTCCTGGCGCTCGCGGTCGTCCTACAGGCCATCCTGGTGCAGCAGTTCATCGCCGCGCAAGGCGACTTCACGAAGATCTCGATCGGACTGCTGCACGCGCTTGACCACTCGTACTTCATCGGCGTCATGACGAACGTCCTGTTCGGCGCGATCCTCGTGACGACCGTGGATCGTCCGCGCGTCTGGCCCTGGGCGGACCACGTCATCTTCTGGGGTCTGAACGTCGGCGCCGCGGCGTTCATCATCGTGCTGCTCACCGCTGGCTCGGGCGAGGGCGCGAAGCCGTTCACGCACCCCGTGTCCTTCGTCGCGCCGATCATGGGCCTGTCCGCGCTGCTCGGGATCGCGACCTACCTCATGCGCCTGATGGGCGCAAAAGCTGCCGTTTCCGCGGGAGCGCGAGCCTAGTCGCTCGGGACCGGACGGTCGGGGCGACCCTGCCGTCCGGTATACTTCTCATACGTCGCGCACGCGCGCGGCGACTTTTTCTGTCCGGGCGGTCCGAGTTTCCGATGTACGCCATCGTCCGCAGCGGCGGCAAGCAATACCGCGTCGAAGAGGGAACCCTCGTCAGCGTCGACAGCCTCGCAGGCAAGGTCGGTGACACCGTCACGCTCGGCGACATCCTCGTCATCGCGGACGGCGACGACGTGAAGGCGGGCACGCCGGCGCTCGGCGGCGCGAAGGTGACGGCGGAGATCGTCGCCCACGGCAAAGGCCCGAAGATCCACGTACTCCGCTACAAGAACAAGACACGCCAGCGCCGCGGACGCGGCCACCGCCAGTCGGAGACGACGCTCCGGATCACGAAGATCGAGGCATAAGAAGTGGCACACAAAAAGGGCGCAGGCTCCACCCGCAACGGTCGCGACTCCGCCGGCCAGCGGCTCGGCGTGAAGGAATTCGCCGGCTCGCGTGTTGAAGCAGGTACGGTGCTGGTCCGCCAGCGGGGCACGCGCCTCCTGGCCGGCGAGAACGTCGGCGTTGGCAAGGACCACACGCTCTTCGCGCTGGTCGCGGGCGAAGTGAAGTACACCCCGGCGCGCGACGACCGGCGCAAAGTCAACGTCATCCCAGCGGCATAGAGAGAAGGACCCATGAAGGAAAAGATCCACCCCAAATACATGCAGGCCAAGGTGCAGTGCGCCTGTGGCAACACGTTCACGACCGGTTCGACGAAGCCAGAGCTTCACGTCGAGGTCTGCGCGAAGTGCCACCCGTTCTTCACCGGCAAGCAGCACATCCTGGACATCCAGGGTCGCGTCGATCGCTTCAACAAGCGGTACGGGACCAAGCAGGCGGAGCAGCCGGCCGCGAAGGCGGAGGCCGCTCCGGGCCGTTAGCTGGCGCCGGTGAATCCCTCGGGCCAAGGGGGCCTCGAGGTGATCGTCGGCTCGATGTTCAGCGGAAAGAGCGAGGAGCTCATCCGCCGTGTGAAGCGCGCGGTCATCGCGCGCCGG
>Ga0207684_10000099_pt1 | contig 163128 bp, 167 predicted proteins | sample KBSK5501metaG_FD_184342 | JGI IMG/M metagenome (GOLD analysis project Ga0207684, IMG submission 184342) | Corn, switchgrass and miscanthus rhizosphere microbial communities from Kellogg Biological Station, Michigan, USA - KBS K5-50-1 metaG... | ecosystem: Host-associated > Plants > Roots >... | reverse complement strand
TCTCGGTCCCCAACATTTCGACGAGCTCGACCGCCGGCGTGCAGTTCGACGCGCTGTCCACCGACTCCAGGCCTTTGGCTATGAGGTATCGATTCGTATGCCAAGCGCCTGAGATTTTCGGGTTAAGACGCGAGGAACAGCGCCGGGTCCACCGGCACGCCATCGACATCGACCTGCAGGTGGACGTGGGGACCGGTCGCCAGGCCTGTGGCGCCGACGTAGCCGATGACCTGGCCGGCGACAACTGCCTCGCCCGAGCGCACGGCAAACGCGGACAGGTGGCAGTAGACGACGCGCACGTGAGCGTCGAATATCACGTCGACGAAGTTGCCCGCCCCCGCGGCGTCGAAACCGGTCATCGCGGTCCCAGACGTCGCCGCGTGCACCTCCGTCCCTTGCGCCGCGGCAAGGTCGATGCCCGTGTGCGTGTGATGCGAGGGACACGAGGGGTCGAACGGCTCCAGCTCGAGCGGCGTACAACCGAAGGGCTGGCTGACGACCGCGCCCGCCACCACGGTCGAGAGCGGCAGCCGGACCTGGCTCGGCACCTGGGTCGCGCCGACCAGGAAGACCGCGACCGCGGCGCCGGCTATAGCCAGCGCGCGGATCATGCCTTTGCCATCGCGTGCGCGATCTCCTTGAATGCCGAGTGCACGGTCGACTGCACCTTGTGCGCGGCCTTCTCGCTGCCACCAAGCGCGCCGGGCACCTTGAAGACGATCAGCAGCGACGCCAGGGCAAACAGGTGGTGGACCGGCGTGATGCCGTCGCGCTCCAGAGTGAACCCGACGGTGAGCACGAAGAGCTGCATCGGCTGCATCAGCAGGTTGGTCGCGAAGTGCGACGTCCACATCTTCGAGAGGTGGTTCGTCTCCGGGAGCATGAACACCAGCGCCGCCAGCGGCGCGGTGATCGCGAGGACGATGAGCACCGCGTAGCGCACGAGGTACGCGATCGCCAGCACTCCGTAGCCGCCGGCGAGGACCGCGGTCGTGACGATCTCCCACGTCCCCGTGCTCGAGTCGCCGCGTTTCAGCCCGGCGACGAACGTGGTCAGATCGTCCGTGACCGCGAACGACTGCACCGAGTGACTGACCGCGTTCGCTCCGGTCACGCCCATCTGGAAGAGCGGCATGGCGAAGTTGATGAGCACCGCGGCCATGAACAGGCGGGGCAGCAGAATGCGCGCGGTGTACTGCGTAAACAGGCCGTGCCCCCACATGATCCGGTACGACGCCCAGAGGGCGATCAGCACCAGTCCCGCATTGGCGATGAGCTGGACCTTCGGTTCGAACGTCTGAATCGTGGAGCTGGCGACGAAGTCGCCGCCTGTCTCGAAGTCGGTCGTGCTGAGGATGAACTTGAACCAGACGTTCAGCAGCAGGCCGACGCTGTCGTTGAGAACCTTGGCGACGACCAGGTTCGGATGGACGATGGTGTTCAGGTACGCGTCGATGCGGCCGAGCTCTTCGTAGAGCCCCTCCCAGGGAAAACTCATGCGCGGCGCCTAGTGAGTCGGGACGGAGCTCGTGAGGATGCCCACCAGCGAGCTCGCCACCTCGACGCCGATGGTGCCGACGACGATGCGCTGGATCCACTGCTTGGCCGCGAGCGCCGACTTCGATTCGACCGCGGTGATCTTCCAGATGAACGCGAAGATGAACGCCAGCGCGCCTATCGAGCCCACGAGCGCCTGGCCGATGTGGATCCACGTCGTGATCAAATCCGTGATGGGTGTGATGTTGGGTTCCGCGGCGAGAAAGAGCATGCGAGCCTCCTGAGGTTTTGTCGCAGGTTAGGAGCGAATCGCTTGGACCGGAACCCAGGCTGTTAAGGCGGCGCTAACCTGACCGGCGTGACGATGACTGAGCGCTTGCTCAAAGCGATTGGGGCCGATTATTCCCAAGGCGCGACCGAGCAAGAGCTCGATGCGGCCGCCGCCGCGCTTGGAATCGAGCTGCCCGAGGACTACCGAGCGGTGATGCGTCGCATCAACGGCGGCGATTGTGACTTCGGCGATGCCTGGATAGTCCTCTATAGCCTGGAAGCCGCCATCGAGCGCAATGCCGTTTTCAAAGAGGCGGGCTTTCCGCCGTTCATATTCTTTGGCAGTGACGGCGGCGGAGAAGGCTACGCGTGGGATCTGCGGCCGGAAAGGCGTTCTCGGTACGTCGCAGTCCCGTTCATCGTCCCGGAGGATGCGGCCGTCATTCGTTGCGGAGACACGTTCGAGGAATTTCTGTCAGTCGTACACGGCGGACTTCCGTTCGAGCGTCAGGGTCTCTAGGACCTTGGACTTCATTCGGGCCTCACCGCAGTCGAGCAGGTCGAGCCCAAGCCTGTTAAGAGCCGCCGCGCACGCGAGCCTCGACGCCGTCGAGGAGGATGTCCATCGCCGTCGCCGCCTTGCCCTTGGCCTCCGGCACCTCGGCCTTCTCCTCGAGGGGCCGCGTCCTGGGCAGGTAGCTGTCGAGCTTGAAGTCGACGGCCCCGCTGCTCACATCGAGCTCGTAGCGATCGCGAGCGGCCGTCGCGCTGTCGTCGCTGTTCCAGTGCACGTCGAACACCGCCACCTTGGTCGAGAACTGTTCGAGCTTCAGCTTGACCGCGCCGGTGTGGACGTGAGCGACGACCGCGGCGTCCTTCGGCCGGTGCAGCGCGACGTTGACGACGCCGCTCGACACGTGGATCGGAACCACGCCACGCGGCTCGGGCAGAAAGCACTCGATATTTGCCGCGCCGCTGTCGATCCAGATCTCGCGCACGTCGATGCCGCCGACGTCGAGCACCGTGTTCCACGTGGGCGCCTGGATCTTGAACTTCCACGGCCGCCGCGGATTGAGCTCGATCTCACCACGGCCGACCCCGCGCAGGCGGCGCACCACGACCTGCTCACCGCGGACGACGGCCGGTGCGGCGCCTGACTGGTCGCGCGGGACGCGGATGAGCCCTTGCATGTCCGGCGTGCCGGCGCGGAGGATCACGCCCCGCGAGCCACTGTCGATCGCAATCGACGCCGGACTGGACAGGGATTTGAGCTCGCCCGGCTCGGCGGGCGCCGGGCCGGTGATCACGTGCGTCATCAGCATGAGCGCCACGTCCGAGGCTTCGGTCGGCCGCAGGCCGGCCGATTGGAACTGAGTCGCGACTTCATGGAAGACCTCGCTTCGCCGCAGCGCCTCGGGAACCTCGAGCAGGATGCGGTCCGCATCCTTCTGCTTTGCGATTCGCCGACCCAGGGCTGAACCGACCGCGACAACGTTCTCCCGCCAACCGCCTGTCCGACGCGATCTTCCCACCGGCTCGAGGATGGATTCTGCCAGCAAGTCGAGCAGCTCGCGGCGATCGCGGACGTGCCAGTAAAGGGACGCCGCCTTGACGTCGAGTCTTTCTGCCAGGGCTCGCATCGACAGGGCCTCAAGTCCCTCGTCATTGATGAGCGCGAGCGCGGCCTCGACCAGGCGCTCGCGGGTGATCCCTCTCTGCTCTTCCGGGCTCAACGTGTCCATCTCCATTCTCCCCTAAAACTTGTAGTGGCGCTTGCATTCCTAACGCTGTTAGGGGTAATGTTAGCACCGGCATGCCTAACATCGTTAGAGAAACAGGAGAAACGAGATGCAGATGACAGAGACAAGACGTTGGCGTTTCAAGGGTCCGGAGATGGAAGGTCCGGTCGCGCGGTGGTACGCACGCGTGCGCGGATCGGACAGCCAGCTCGACCTGTACCGCCGTCAGGCGCGGCAGCTCACCGAGGGCCTCACCGAGGGCGGGCGGGTGCTGGAGGTGGCGCCTGGGCCCGGCTACCTGGCGATCGAGATGGCGCGCCTCGGCAAGTTTGAGGTGACCGGGCTCGACATCAGCCGCACGATCGTCCAGATCGCGAGCGACAACGCACGCCGGGCCGGTGTGAAGGTCGACTTCCGCCAGGGCGACGTGGCCGCCATGCCGTTCGAAGCCGGGACCTTCGACCTGATCGTGTGCCAGGCCGCGTTCAAGAACTTCACTCTGCCGCACAGCGCGCTGGCCGAGATGCACCGTGTCCTGCGACCGGGCGGCACCGCCGTGATCCAGGACATGAGCCACGACGCCACCCACCAGGACATCGCTGCCGAGGTCCGGGGCATGGGCCTCGGCCCCTTCGCCTCGTTCACGACCAAAGCGACGCTCGAGTGGTTGAAGCGCCGCGCGTACTCGCCAGGCCTGTTCGCCAGCCTGGCCGCAACCAGCCCATTCCGCACCGCCGCGATCGCCACCGATGGGATCGGCCTCGAGGTGCGACTCGAAAAGGAGAAGAACCAGTGACCCGCGTCCGCAACCACCCGATGGCCGCGCTGAGCGTGCTCGTGCTCGGCCTGTTCATGACCCTGCTCGACCTGACCATCGTCAACATCGCCATCCCGTCGATCCTCGACGGCCTGCACGCGAGCCTCGACCAGGTGCTGTGGGTGTTGAACGCCTACAGCCTCTTCTACGCCGTCCTTCTCATTACGTCGGCGAGGCTCGGCGACATCTACGGGCCGCGCAACCTCTTCGCCGTCGGCGTCGTCATCTTCACGATCGCCTCGGGCTTCAGCGCGCTCGCACAGGACCCGACCCAGCTGATCATCTCCCGCGGCCTGCAGGGGCTCGGCGCCGCGGTGCTCGCCCCCCAGGGCCTGCCGCTGATGATGTCGCTGTTCCCAGTCGACAAGCGCGGCGGAGTGTTCGCGGTCTACGGCGTGATCGCCGGCCTGGCTGTCATTGCGGGCCCGACCGTAGGTGGCTTCCTCGTCACCCACTTCGGCTGGCGCTCGATCTTCACCGTCAACCTGCCGATCGGCGTCATCACGTTCGCGGCGGCGATGCTGCTCATCCCGGACCTTCGTCCCGGGCGCAAGCACCGCCTCGACCTGGCCGGCGTGGCTGTCGCCACGGCGGGCTTGCTGGGCGTGATCTTCGGCCTCATCGAGGGCCAGCGCTACGACTGGGGCGTGGTCACGGGATTCCTGACGATCCCCGAGATCATCGGCGCCGGTGTCGTCATGTTCGGTCTGTTCCTGGTCTACCAGGCGCGGCGGCAAGGCGCCGAGCCGCTTCTGCCCTTCGTGGTCTTCAAGGACCGCAACTTCACGCTCATGACTTGCGTGATGGCGGCGATGGGATTCGCCATCCTCGGCCTGTACCTCCCGCTGACCATCAACTTGCAGTCGGTGCTGGGATTGAGTGCCATCGACGCCGGCCTGACCATCGCGCTGCAGCCCCTGGCGATGATCGTCTCGTCTGGGGTGGCAAGCGGCCTCGTCCAGAAGATCAACGGCAAGTACCTCTTGATCCCGGGCCTGCTCGCCCTCGCCGCGGGCAGCGGCTACATCGACTGGGCCGCCCACGCCAACAGCGGCCGGTGGGACTTCGCGGCGGGTCTGATCCTCAGCGGCCTCGGCATGGGCTGCATCTGGACACCCGTGTTCAGCATCGGCACGCGCGACCTGCCCGCCCACCTGGCCGGCGTCGCATCGGGGGTGATCAATACGATCCAGGAGCTGGGCGGCGTGCTCGCCAGCGCGGTGGTGGGCGCGTTCCTGCAGAACCGTCTCGCCCTCTCCCTGCACGACCAGGCGGTGGCCGCCAGTGGGCAGCTGCCCGCGCAGTACCGCGCCCCGTTCGTCGACGGGTTCTCACACGCCGCGCACTCGGGTTTCGAGGTCGGCGTCGGGCAGACGGGCACCGGGGCCCAGCTTCCCGCGCAGGTCGCGGAGGTCGCGCGCTACGTCTTCACCCACGCCTTCGTCGACGCGATGCACCCGACGCTTGTGCTGCCGATCACCGTGCTGGTGCTCGCCGCCGCGGCCGCGGTCTTCATCCGCGGCCCCAGGACCGTCGCGCTGGCGGTCGACGAGGAGCAGGAGGCCGTGGCCTAACCTTTATCTCGTAATGGCAAAGAAGCTCGCCGAGTACGAGGCGAAGCGAGACTTCAAGAAGACCCCTGAACCAGGCGCCCGCGTGCCGAAAAAGGCAGCGCGGGCGCTTCGTTTTGTCGTCCAGGAGCACCATGCGCGCCGGCTGCACTGGGACTTCCGCCTGGAGAAGGATGGCGTAGGCGTCTCCTGGGCCGTGCCCAAGGGCATCCCGCCCGACCCCAAGAAGAACCACCTCGCCGTCCACGTCGAGGACCACCCGCTCGAATACTTCAAGTTCGCCGGCGAGATACCGAAGGGCGAGTACGGCGGAGGGCAGGTGATGATCTGGGACGAGGGCACCTACGACCCCGTCAAGTGGTCGGACCGCGAGGTGATGATCGAGCTGCACGGCAAACGGCTGCAGGGCCGCTACGTGCTGTTTCAGACCCGCGGCAACGACTGGATGATCCACCGCATGGATCCACCGCAGGATCCAGACCGCAAGCCGATGCCGTCGGGCATCACGCCGATGATGGCCAAGCTGACGACCAAACTGCCGACTCCGGACGAAGCGTGGGGCTTCGAGTTCAAGTGGGACGGCATCCGCGCCCTGGCCTACGTCGACGGCGGCCGTGTGCGCCTGCAGAGCCGATCCCTCGAGGACATCACGCCGCGCTATCCCGAGATCCACCCGATGGGCCGCGCCCTCGGCTCGGCGGAGATCATCCTCGACGGCGAGATCGTCGCGCTCGACGAGAAGGGGCGGCCGAGCTTCGAGGAGATCCAGCAGCGCATGGGATTGACCGCCGAGAACGAGATCCGGCGAAAGATGAAGGAGGTGCCCGTCACCTACATGGTGTTCGACCTCCTCTGGCAGGACGGCCACTCGCTGACGGACAAGCCCTACACCGACCGCCGCGCCGCGCTTGCGCGGCTCAAGCTCTCCGGCGCGTCGTGGCAGACGCCGCCTTTCGAGAAGGGCGGCGGGCAGTCGATGAAGGAGGCGAGCGCCCGGGCGGGACTGGAAGGCGTGATGGCCAAGCGCCTCGACTCGAAGTACGAGGCCGGTCGGCGCAGCGGCGTGTGGGAGAAGATCAAGAACCACAGCCGCCAGGAGCTGGTGGTCGGCGGCTGGCTCGAGGGCGAGGGCAAGCGGCGCGGCTACCCGGGCGCGTTGCTGGTCGGCTACTTCAAGGACGGCAAGCTCGTTTACGCGGGCAAGGTGGGGACGGGCTTCACGGACAAAACCCTCGAGGAGCTGAACCAGAAGCTCAAGCCGCTGGCCACCACCAAGAGCCCATTTGAGGCGGGCGCGGCTCCCCCGCGTGCGGCGCACTTCGTCAAGCCGAAGATCGTCGCCGAGTTCGAGTTCGTGGAGTGGACGCGCGGTGGCCAGCTCCGCGCGCCCGCGTTCAAGGGCTTCCGCAACGACAAGCCGGCGAAGGATGTTGTGCGCGAAGGTGGCTAAGGAAACGTCGGTCGAGGTCACGATCGAGGGCCGGCGGCTGAAGCTGACCAACCTCGAGAAGGTGCTCTATCCCGAGGTCGGCTTCACCAAGGCGCAGGTGATCGACTACTACACGCGCATCGCCCCGGTTCTGCTGCCGCACACGCACGACCACCCGCTCACGTTGAAACGCTTTCCGAACGGCGTCGACGGCGAGTTCTTCTACGAGAAAAACTGCCCCAAACACCGGCCCGAGTGGGTGGAGACCGCCAAGGTCTGGAGCGGTGGCAACAACCGCGACATGTACTACTGCCTGGCCCAGGACCTTCCGACCATGGTGTGGCTCGCCAACCTCGCCACCCTGGAGATGCACACGTCGCTCTCGCTGTGCAGCAATTTGCCCGAGCCGCGCACGCTCGTCTTCGACCTCGACCCGGGGCCACCCGCGACCATCGTCGAGTGCTGCCGCATCGGGCTCATGCTGCGCGACCTGTTCGCCGACCACGGCCTCGAGTGCTGCGCGAAGACCTCGGGCTCGAAGGGCCTGCAGCTCTACGTGCCTCTGAACACCAAGGTCGACTACAACCAGACCAAGGTCGTCTCCAAGGGACTCGCCCAGTACTTCGAGGAGAAGCACCCCGACCTCGCGGTGCACAAGCAGCTGAAGGAGCTGCGCACCGGACGCGTGCTGATCGACTGGAGCCAGAACGACCAGTACAAGACGACGGTCAACGTTTACTCGCTGCGGGCGCGTTCGCGACCGACCGTCTCGACGCCGGTGTCGTGGGACGAGGTCGAGAAGTGCTTCAAGAAGAAGGACCCCTCCCTCCTGGTCTTCGACTCTGAGCAGGTCCTCAAGCGCGTCGAGAAGCTCGGCGACCTCTTCGAGCCGGTGGTCAAGAAGAAGCAGAAACTGCCGAAGTCGCTGCTCGAGGCGACCGGCGGCGTGGCGGCGCTGGAGAAGATGGCCACGCGGCGCCACAGCGGCGGCCGAGGCCGTTACCCGCCGCAGAAGGGACAGCGCAGACCTCCCGAATGATCTCGCCGATCCCCACAAACTCAGAGCGCAAGCGCGTGAGTTCGCGGGGGCCCCTAAGCAAGAGTCCCCGCGTCGTCATCGCGGGCGCCGGCTTTGGCGGTCTGACATGCGCCAGGGCGCTGAAGCACGCGCCGGTGGACGTGCTGCTGATCGACCGCAACAACTACCACCTCTTCACGCCGCTGCTGTACCAGGTCGCGTCGGCGCTGCTCGATCCCGGCGAGATCGCACGCCCGGTGCGCCAGCTGATCCGGCCCTTGCGCAACGCCGACTTCCTACAGGCCTCGATCACCGGGGTCGATTTCGACGGCCGCCGGCTGCTGACCGACCACGGGCCCGTCGACTACGACTACCTTGTGCTCGCCACCGGCGCCCAGAGCGACTACTTCGGCAACGCCTCGATCGCACAGCACAGCATCGGCCTCAAGGACCTCGACGAAGGGCTCGCGGTCCGCAACCGGATCCTGTCGCAGTTCGAGGCCTCACGATGGACCGAAGACCCGGCCCGGCGCCGGATGCTGCTCACCTTCGCCATCGTCGGCGGCGGACCGACCGGGGTGGAGATGGCCGGCGCAATCTCGGAACTGATCCGGCTGGTGCTCCGCAAGGACTATCGAGATCTCGACACAAACGAGGTCCGAGTGGTGCTTATAGAGGCGGCGCCCCATGTGCTCGTCCAATTTGTGCCGTCCCTTCGCCAGGCCGCCCTGCGATCGCTCGAGCGCAAGGGCGTCGAGGTGATGCTGGAGGCGAAGGTCGAGTCCGTCACAGAATCCGCCGTCAAGCTTGCGGGCGGTCAGGAAATCCCCGCCGGGACCGTGATCTGGACCGCCGGCGTGAAAGCGTCTGACATCGGCAGGGCAACCGGTGCGCGGCTGGTGCGCCAGGAACGGGTCAGCGTCGCTGACACCCTGCAGATGCCGGGCCATCCAGTTGTGTTCGTGATCGGGGACCTGGCGGGGGCGCAGCACGATGGAGCGCCGCTGCCCATGCTCATCCCGGTCGCGATGCAGGAGGGAAGGCACGTCGCCGAGTCGATCGCCGACACGGTCCGGGGTGGGGGCGCCCGCGCCTTTCAGTACAAGGACCCGGGCATCATGGCCACGATCGGCCGCAACTCCGCCGTCGCGCAGCTTGGGTGGCTGCAGCTCTCCGGCTTTCCCGGATGGGTGCTCTGGCTGGGCGTGCACCTCATCAACGTGATCAGCTTTCGCAGCAGGCTCGTCGTCCTTGTCAACTGGGCCTGGGAGTACCTTTTCCTCGACCGGCCGATCCGCCTGATCGTGCGAGCGCGGGAATGACCCGGATCCTCGCACTGGCGATGCTTGCGCTGGTCGCCTGTGGCGGCAATCAGTCGCCCGCCGACTCGGGCAAGATCCTTCGCGACAGCGCCACCGCGATGGCCAGCGTGCGTACGGTCAGCGCGACTCTGAAGCTCACCAAGGGCGTCGTGACCATCAAGGGCTTCAGGCTGGTCAGCGCAAGAACAGCGGTGCGCATGCCCAGCGACAGCGACACCGTATACACCGTCAAGCAGCAGGACGTGTCGTTCGCGCTCGAGATCGTCATCGTGGGCGGCCACGTCTACGAGCACATCCCGTTCACGCCGCTCCGTGAGGTCACCGGCGCGGAGGCGCAGGCGTTTCCCGACATGGCGAAGCTCTTCGACGCGACGACCGGGCTGCCGGCGATCATCCCGGCGGGCACCGGGACGAGGTACGTCGCCAGCGAGCAGCTCGACGGCAAGCAGGTCGACCACGTTTCGACCCAGTACACGCCCGAGCAGGTGCGCAGCCTGCTCGCCTATCTCAATTCGAGCGGGCCCGTGAGCGCCAACCTCTGGGTCCGAGGCTCGGACCATCTGATCCCGAAGGCGGCGCTCGAAGGCGCCTTCGGCGACGGAGGCAAGGACGCCGCCGTAGAGGTGGACATCTCAAACTTCAACGGCACGGTGAGCATCACTTCGCCCAGTCCGTGAGCCGCCGCCCCCTGCTTCTGGGCCTGGCCGGCGCCGGCCTGTTCGTGGCCGCGCTGGACGCCTACGTGGTCGTCACCCTCCTGCCCGCCATGACGGGCGACGTCGGCATCACGATCGAGAACTTCGAGCAGGCGACCCCGATCGTCACCGGCTTCCTCGCCGGCTACGTGGTGGCGATGCCGCTGCTGGGCGCGTACTCGGACGCGCGCGGCCGGATCCCCGTGTACGTCGCGTGCCTGGCCGCGTTCGCGCTGGGCTCGGTCGTGACCGCGACCTCTGGCCTGTGGTCGTTCGCCCAGCTGCCCTGGATGGTGGCCGGACGTTTCCTGCAGGGCCTGGGGGGCGGCGGGCTCGTGCCGCTGTCCCTCGCCCTCGCCGCCGACCTGTACCGGGGCCCCTCGCGCGCCGTCGCACTCGGCTCGGTGGCCGGCCTGCAAGAGGCTGGAAGCGTGCTTGGGCCGATTTACGGAGCGACCGTGACGGCCGCCGCGGGCGGGCTGGGTGGATGGCGCTTTGTCTTCTGGCTCAACATCGCCCTGTCGCTGCTGTGCGGCGCGGGCCTGCTCGCGGCGGGCCGCCGGCAGGACGCAATGACTCCGGCCGGCTCTGTGATCGACTGGCCGAGCGCGCTGCTTCTGGGCCTCGGCCTGGGCGCGCTGGTCTTCGCCCTCTATCCCGACGACCCCGAGCACCGCGCGGTCAACGCGCTGTTCGTCCCGGGTGGCGCCGTCGCCGTCGTACTGCTCGGCGCCTACGCGTGGCGGCAGGTCCGCAAGCTCGAACCCCTTATCCCGCGTGACCTGCTGCGCAGCCCGGCGTTCTTCGGCACGACCGCGGCCAACGTCCTGATCGGCGCCGCCCTGATCGTCACGCTGGTCGACGTTCCCATCGTCGGCCGCCTGGTCTTCAACCTGGAGGCCCTCGACTCCGGGCTCCTGCTGACCCAGTTTCTGATCGGCGTTCCGGTAGGCGCGGTCGCGGGCGGGCTCATCGCGTCACGAATCGGCAACCGGATCACCGCGATCGCGGGCATGGCCGTCTCCGCCGCGGCGTTTCTCCAGATGTCGAGCTGGACCGCCAACGAGCTCGACCTTCACGCCGGACCGCTGAGGCAGGCTGACCTCGCGCTCGCCGTCTGCGGCCTCGGGTTCGGCCTGGTGATCGCGCCGCTGACGGCGGGCGTGCTCGCCTTGACCCGCGGGCAGAGCCATGGACTGGCGACGAGCCTCGTGGTGCTCGCGCGCACGATGGGCATGCTCGTCGGGCTGTCGACTCTCACCGCGTTCGGGCTCTACCGCTTCCACCAGATCCTCGGTACGCCGGTGCTGAACGACACCGACCTGCGCGAGCGCGTCAAGCATCTGGAACGGCTGGTCGGCGCCGCGTTCCTTCAGGAGTACCGCGAGATCTTCGTCATCGCTGCCGCACTCTGCGCGGCGGCGCTACTGGTCATCGCTTTGTCGCTACGGCCAGCACATAAGAGTGGTGGTATCTGAAGGCGTCGTCAGGGTCGCCCAGACTGGCCATCGCCGCGTCGACCTCCGCCTCCAGCTCGTCCCGGTAGCGAGGACCGAGCGCTCGGATCAGAGTGTATGGCCGCGGGCCGGCGCCTGCCATCAGGTCGGTCCACTCGCGGGCGTCTTTGGCCCGGCCGCCGGTGACCATGTCGGTCAGCCTCTCGACCTCGAATCCGGCGCCGGCGAGGATCTTCGGCAGGACGTCCGGCTCGCCGAACCTGGACCGCTCGGAGCTGTACCGCGGCAGGCTCAGGTAATGACGGCGCGCCAGTGGCGTCAGACCCTGGAAGAACAGCTCCTGGGCGCGCGTGTTGAGGCTGCGGCGCTGGCAGGACACCGCGAGCCGGCCGCCCGCCTTGAGGACGCGGTGGGCCTCGGCGAGTGCCGCCGAGGGGTCAGCGAAGTATGTCAGCGCCTCGCCCATGGTCACGAGGTCAAACGTCGCGGGCCGGAAGACGAGGTGCTCGGCGGCCATTCCCACGAACTGGACGTTCTTGTGCTGTTTGGTCCTGGCGATGGCAAGCATCCGGTCGGACAGGTCGATGCCGAGCACGGTGCCGGGGCTCACCTTCGGTGCGACCAGATGTGCGACCAGGCCAGTGCCGGTGCCGACGTCCAGGACATGCTCGTTCTTGGCCGGGGCCGCGAGGTCGACCAGCCGCTCCGCGACCCGGCCGTGCTGGCCCCCGGCCCACGCGTCGTAGAGAGGCGCGATGCGGTCGAAGAAGTCGACCACGTGGTCGACCATCTGATTTGACGAATCAGGGTCCATCAGAGCCACGATCTGGTGGTCAACCTTCGACGACGAGTCCGGGCACGGCTGTTACGATGCTAGCTCCCCGAAAACCCGATCGACCTCATTTCGTTGTGGAGGTTTCCATGGCTCAAGCAGAAAAGACCGCCGACAAGGGCACGGGCGCTCAGAACGGCGGCACCAACGTCGTCAGCCTTGGCCCGCGGGACACCCTGCAGGGGCGCCTCGAGATCCAGGGCGACCTGAAGGTCGCCGGCACCGTCGAAGGCGACTTGAAGGCGAGCGGCGACGTCACCATCGACTCGACGGCCACCATTCAGGCCGCGATCGAGGGCGCGAACATCAGCGTCCGCGGCAACGTGACCGGCAACGTCACCGCCAAGCGCCGCCTCACCCTCGCGGGGACCGGCCGCCTGAACGGCGACGTCAAGGTCGGCCGACTCACCGTGGAGGACGGCGCGAGCCTCAACGGCACCGTGACCATGACCGGGGGCGGCTAGCTCAAGCCACCGCCCGCTCCGCCCGCCGTACAGCCGGCAGGACCACGTCCTTGACGTAACTTTCGGCCGCGGCCATGGCCGCGTGGACCAGCCGCCATTCGAGCTGGGCAAGAAGCACCTGGTCGCGGTTGAGCTCGACGAGCCTGGAGCGCCAGAACGCGGAGTTGAGGTTCAGGCCGGGAAGCGGGCCGCGGCCGCCCTGGCCGGTCAACCCGGGGATGTCGGGCAGAGGCGACGTGTCGTCGGTAGCAACCGGCGGGGCGGCTTGCACGGGCGCGCCGGCGACCGCGTGCCGCGACGAGCCGACGACGTTCCAGGCCACGACCAGCAGCCCGCCGACGACCACCATCTCGGCGGCGACCAACCACGTGAGGGGAGAACGGATGAACTTGCGCATGCAGCGGAGGCTAAGAAGACGCGGTCGAAAAGAGAACCCAGCCTGTTAAGACCGCGAAAAGCCGCGCAGCGCCTCCAGCCCGCGCTCTATGGTCTCTATCTTCTTCGGGAAGCTGAAACGGACGTGCCCGCGGCCCAGCGCCGGGTCGTGGAAGAAGCTCGACGCGGGAACGGTCGCGACCGCCACCTCTTCGATCAGCCGTCTCGTGAACGCGACGTCATCCGTGGCGCCGAACGCTCCGATCCCCGCCATCACGTAGTAGGCGCCGTCGGGCGCGGCCACCTCGAAGCCGCACTCCTGCAGCCCGCCGACCATCGCGTCGCGCCGCTCGTGGTAGTCGCCCAGCAGCTCCACATAAAAGGACGCGGGGAACTCGAGCGCGTGTGCGACCGCTACCTGCAGCGGGTGCGCGGCGCCGACCGTCAAGAAGTCGTGCACCTTGCGAATGCCAGACGACAGCGATGGCGGTGCGATCAGCCAGCCGACCCGCCATCCGGTGACGGAATACGTCTTGCTGGCGCCCGAGATCGTGATCGTTCGCTCCGCCATGCCAGGCAGGGTGGCGAGGCTCACGTGCTTCCCTCGGTAGACGAGGTGCTCGTAGATCTCGTCTGTGATCGCGATGGCGTCGTGGTCGACGCACAGCCGTGCGATCAGCTCCAGCTCCTCGCGTGAGTAGACCTTGCCGGTCGGGTTGTGAGGCGTGTTGACGACGATGGCCCGGGTCTTCGGATTGAAGGCGCCGCGGAGCTCGGCCTCGTCGAACGACCAATCGGGCGGCCGGAGGGTGACGTACCGGGGAACGGCGCCGCTGATCACGCAGTCGGGACCGTAGTTCTCGTAGAAGGGCTCGAAGACGATCACCTCGTCGCCGGGGTCGACGGCGGCGAGCATGGCCGCGATCATCGCCTCGGTCGCGCCACACGAGACGGTGACCTCCGTGTCGGCGTCCAGGGCGCGGCTCCACGCGGCCGAGTATTTGCGTGCGATTCCCTGGCGCAGGGCCGGCGCTCCCCAGGTCGTCGCGTACTGGTTGTAGCCGTCACGCAGCGCTTGCGCGGCCGCATCGAGGATCCGCGGGTCGGGGTCGAAGTCGGGGAATCCCTGGGCGAAGTTGATCGCGCGCTCCGGACCGTGCAGCGCCAGGTTGAGACGCGTCATCTCGCGGATGACCGACTCCGTGAACGACTCGGCCTTGACGGACAGGCCTCGTTTCAGGGGCCCCCGCGAAGTCACGGCGCAGCCTCTGACTTCGTGGGGATATTAGTGCCCGGGATCAGCCTTCTCCAGGCGCAGGTCCGGGCTCGAGCACGAGTAGCAGCGCGCCGGCCGCTCGAGGCTTCGCTCCCACCAGCCGCACACGTCGCAGGTCCAGCGCGTCTTGGCGAAAAAGTCGAGCACGTCGGAGCGGCTCAGCAGGCCGACCATCTTGCCGCCGCGGATCACCGGCACGCGACGGATGCGCTCGCCGATCAAAAGCCGCGCAGCCTCGTCGATCCCCGTCTCCTCGGTGACCGAGATGACGCGCGGGCTCATGATGTCGCGCGCCGTCTTGCCGCGCTTGGAGAAGACGTCGGTCTCGGAGACGATGCCGACGACATGGCCCTCGTTCGCGACCACTGGCGCTCCGGTGATGTGCTTCGACGAGAGGGTCTTCGCGATGTCCTCGATCGGAGTGTCCTCGCGAAACGAGATCACGTTGCGCGTCATCACATCTTTGACGGGAATCACGGCTTGCCCAGAATCGTAGCCACCGTCTCGAGGTTGGCGTTGCCGCCGCTGAGGATGAGACCGGTGCGGCCGGGCGGCAGCTTGCCCGCCAGGTAGGCCGCCAGCGTGAGCGCGCCGGTCGGCTCGAGGGCAAGGTGCAGTCGCGACCACGCGACCTGAACGCCGCGCGCGATCTCGCCCTCGGTCACCGTGACGATCTCGTCGACCAGCCCGTTGGCGAACATGACCTCGAAATTGCGCTTCCCGATCGCGGTCGTCCGCACGCCGTCGGCCAGCGTGGCCGGCGCTGCCGCCAGAGTCTGGATGGCGCCCGCCTTCCAGGTCCGATAGGCGTCGTCGGCCGCCGCCGGCTCGACGCCAACCACCTTGATCGACGCCCCGTGATGCTTGGCCGAGATCGCCGTGCCCGACAGAAGCCCACCGCCGCCGACCGGAGAGGCGATCACCTCCAGCTCGGGAGCGTCCGCCAGCAGCTCGCGCGCGGCGGTGCCCTGGCCGTGGATCACGTTCCAGTCGTCGAACGGGTGCACGAGCGTGTAGCCGCGCTCAGCCATGACCTCGCGCAGCCGCTGCTCGCGGTTGGCGAAGGTGATCCCGTCCTGGATGACCTCGGCGCCAAGCGCCCGCGTTGCCACGACCTTGGCCGGGTTGGCGTCCTCGGGGATCAGGATCAACGCCGGGACGCCGACCGACGACGCGGCCAGGGCCACGGCCTGGGCGTGGTTACCCGAGCTCACGGCGATCATCCCTTTCGGCCGCTCGCCGCGCGCGACCAGCGAGAGCACCGCGTTGAACGCGCCGCGGGGCTTGAACGAGCCGGTGACCTGGAAGCATTCGGGTTTGAGACGGAGGGCGGGGTCGAGGTCGGTCGCCAGCGCCGGCGTCCTGCGCACGTGTCCGCGGATGCGCGCGGCGGCCTCCTCGACCTGCGCCGCGTGCTCTTCGAGGAAGGCCGTCAAGCCGCCGCGGAGTCGCGTTCGGCCGCGGGCTGGGCGCGTTGCGTCCGCCGCAGGTTCGTAAGCAAGATGCCGACGATGATCACGATCATGCCAGCGATGATCGTCGCGTTGACGGTCTCTCCCAGGATCAAGGCGCCCCAGAAGACGGCCGTCACGGGCACGACGTACGTGACGCCCGAGGCGCGGACCGCGCCCAGCGTGTTCATCACGTAGTAATAGAGAAGGTAGGCGACCCCCGTGCCGAGCGCGCCCAGCGCGGTCACGGCCGCCAGCGACACCAGCCGGAAGTGGATCTGGCCGAGCGACGGGGCGGCGATCGGGATGGCGAACAACACGCTGGCCGCGAGCTGACCGAGGCTGACCTCGAAGATGCTGACGCTGCGCATCTTGCGGCGTTGGTACAGGGCGTTGACAGCGTAGGAGAGCGAGGCCAGAACGACGGCCAGCGCGCCGAGGAGGTCGCCAGAGACGCCGTGCGTCGCGAGCGCGGGGTACACGAGCACGACCACGCCCGCAAAGCCGATCAGCACGCCGAAGTAGTTGACGAGGCTCGGCCGCTCGCTTGGCACGACCCAGAAGATCAGCACCGCGGTCCAGAGCGTGGTCGTGGAGTTGAGGATGCTAGCCAGGCCACTCGAGATCCGCTCCTCGCCCCAGGCGATCGAGACCCACGGGATGACCGCGTTCGTCACGGCCATGAACGCAAAGCCGAACACCCTGCCGCGCCATCCCGGGCCGAACAGCGGCTTGCGCAAGACCAGCACGATCAGCGCGAGCGCGACGAATCCGGCGATCGACCGGAAGAGAAGGAGCACCGTTGGGCTCATGTCCTGGACGGTGATCTTGATCGCGAGAAACGATCCGCCCCAGATCAGGGACAGCGTCACGAACGCCGCGTAGGGCATCAGACGCGAGCGACTGCTAGACACGCGTCGGCCATTCGTCGGTCGAGAGCACAAGCGTCACCGGCCCGTCATTCTCGATGTGCACGCGCATGACTGCACCGAAGCTGCCGGTCTGGGTCTCTATTCCGCGCTCGCGGAACCGCCGCACGAACGTCTCGTAGAGCTGCTCGGCGCGTGCCGGATCGCCGGCCCTGAGCAGGCTCGGCCGCCGGCCGCGGCTCATGTCGGCGAACAGCGTGAACTGGGAGACGATGAGGGCCGAACCTTTGACATCGACCAGGCTCAAGTTCATCTTCCCGGCCTCGTCAGCGAACACGCGGAGGTCGATGATCTTGTCGGCGAGCCGCTGCACAGTGCTTTCGTCGTCGTCGCCACCTGCACCCACCAACAACACAAAACCCTGGCCGATGGTCGCAGCGCCGCCGCCCTCCCAACTCACGCTGCCGGAGGCAACCCGCTGGGCTACGACCCGCATTACGCCCTCTCCCCCGCGGGAGCAATCAATTGGCGAAGCGCGCTGTTGCGCGCCGTCCTAACCGCGCTCCGCGCGCAGGGTCAGGGTGAGGGGCGCCGGCCCCCATCAATCGATCTTGGGTCCGAAGTGGGGCTCGGCAGTGACGAGGGAGTCGATGTAGCGGAACCGGTCGTAGCGGTGCTGCATCAGGTCCTGCGCATCCATCTCGAGCAGCGGCTGCATGTGGCGGCGAAGCGCTTCATCCAGCGCCTCGGCGGCGGCGTCGTAGTCGGCGCTGGCGCTGCCCGCCGGCTCGGGCACGACCTCCTCGACGACGCCCATGGCCACAATCTCCCGTGATGTGAGCTGCAGCTGCTCAGCCGCCTCGACCTTGCGCGAGTTGTCGCGCCAGACGATTGAGGCCGCCGCTTCCGGAGACGCGACCGAATAGATCGAGTTCTCGAGCATGATCACGCGGTCGGCGACGCCCATTCCCAGCGCGCCGCCGCTGCCGCCCTCGCCGATCACGGCAGCCACGATCGGAACCGGGATGCGGAACCACTCCATGATCGCGGTGGCGATCGCCGCCGCGATGCCGCGTTCCTCGGCGCCCGCACCGGGATACGCGCCGGGCGTGTCGATGAGGGACACGATCGGGAAGCCGAACTTTGCCGCGTGGTGCGCGAGCCGCAGCGCCTTGCGGTAGCCCTCTGGGTGCATCATCCCCCAGTTCCTCGCCACCCGGTCCTTCATGCTCCGACCCTTCTGATGGCCCAGGAACACCGTCGTCCGGCCGTGCCAGCTGCCTACGCCGCCGACCAGCGCGGGGTCGTCGGCGGAGAGGCGGTCGCCGTGCAGCTCGATGAAGTCCGGTGCCAGGCGCCGGATGTAGTCGAGCGAGTACGGCCGCTGGGGATGGCGCGCGAGCTCGACGATCTCCCACACGCTCACGGATACATCTCCAGAAGGTGCGCGAGCAGCGGTCGCAGCTCGGTGCGCGGCAGAACCATGTCGACCTGGCCGTGCGCGAGCTGGAACTCGGCGCTCTGGAACCCGGGCGGCAGGTCCGCGTACGTCGCCTGCTTGATCACACGGGGACCGGTGAATCCGATCGAGGCGCCCGGCTCGGCGATGTTGATGTCGCCCAGAAGCGCGAGCGACGCCGCGGTGCCGCCGAACGTGGGATCGCTCAGCACCGAGAAGAACGGGACACCCGCGTCGTGCAACCTGCCAACCGCGGCGTTGACCTTCGCCAGCTGCATCAGCGCGAGCACGCCTTCCTGCATGCGCGCGCCGCCCGACGCAGAGATGAGCACGTACGGCGTGTGTGACGAAGTGGCCTGCTCCATCCCGCGGGCAAGTCGCTCGCCGGCGACGATCGAGAGCGTCCCGCCGACGAACCCGAAGTCGAACGTGGCAAGCCAGATCGGCTTGCCGTCCAGCGTGCAGGTCCCCGTGCGCACCGCCTCGTTGAGGCCTTCCTCGAGGAGCGTCTCCACTGTTTCCTGGTAGCGCTTGGGAACGGTCCAGTTCAGGAGGTCGTGCGAGCGGACGTCGGTCCAGCGCTCCGTCCACGAGCTCTCATCGGCGATGAGCGGGATCCAAACGTCGGCGCCGAGTCGGAAGTGATGTCCGCAGTTCGTGCAGACGTAGTTGTGCGCGCGGAGCTCTTCCTTCTCGAGCGCGATGCCGCAGCCCGGGCAGTTGGTGGGCAGGAGGATCTCGGGCAGCTCGCCGCCCTGGATCGCGACCTGCTCGAAGTGGCGCTCGAGGATGGCCATCAGAGGGACAGGCCTCCGTCCACGGCGATGACCTGGCCGGTGATGAAGCCCGCCTTCTCCGAGCAGAGGAACGCGACCGTCGCCGCGACCTCCTCGGCGGTCGCCTCGCGCTTGATGGGCGTCATCTTCACGAGCTCGCCCACCATCTCGTCGGTCAGCGAACCTGTCGTCAGCTCGGTGCGCACATAGCCCGGGGCGACCGCGTTGCAGGTGATGTTGCGCGACCCATACTCGCGCGCGACCGACTTCGTGAACCCGATCAGCCCCGCCTTCGCCGCCGCGTAGTTGGTCTGACCCGCGTTGCCGGTGATGCCGACGATCGATGAGATGTTCACGATGCGGCCCCAGCGCGCGCGCATCATGCCGCTCATGATGGCAGCCTTGGTCGTCGCGAAGGCCGAGAGCAGATCGGTTCGGATGAGGTCCTCCCAGTCCGGCGGCGACATCTGGATCAGCAGCTTGTCGCGCACCGCGCCGGCGTTGTTGACCAGCACGTCGACCTTGCCGATCGCCTTGACCATCGCCTCGACCTGGTGCGGATCGCCGACGTCGGCCTGGTGCGCGACGGCGCTCGGAAGCGAGGACGCGGTCTCCTCGGCGGCCGTCTTGTCGGAGCGGTAGTTCACGACCACGCGGGCGCCCATCGTCGCGAGGGCCTGGCTGATGGCGCGGCCGATGCCTTTGCCGCCGCCCGTCACCAGCGCGGTCTTGCCGTCGAGGTCCCCCAAAGCTAGGTGGTAGCCGGTCCCGCGAAGTCGATGAACAGCTCTTCGGCGTTCCAGGTGTCGACGCCGGGGATGTGCTTGGCCGCCAGGCTCGCGAGGACGCGGCCGGGGCCGAGCTCGACCACGGTGCGCACCTTCATCGCCCGCATCGCGACCATCGTCCGTGCCCAGTCCACCTGCCGCAGCATCTGCAGGCGCAGCTCCTCGCGCAGCGCGGCGACGGTGCGGAGCGCTTCACCCGACGCGTTGGCGAGCACCGGGATCGAGGGTGCGCTCAATTGCAGCCGGTCTACGGCGTTGCGAAAGGCGGTCGCGGCCGCCTCCATCAGCGGCGTGTGCGCCGCCAGCGGAATCGTGAGGATCAGGGCGCGGCGCGCGCCCGCCGCGAGCGCCAGGCGCTCGGCTTCCTGCACCGCGGGCATCTCGCCCGAGAGCACGAACTGGACGTCGGCGTTGCGGTTGGCGATCCACAGCCGGCCGCGCTGCGACGCCTCGCCGCGGATCTGCTCGATCTTCGCCTCGTCGAGACCGACGATGGCGATCATGCCGACGTGCTGGCCGGCCGCCCCCGCCATGACGCGCCCGCGCTCCTTGACCAGGAGCAGGGCCGTCTCCCAGGGGATCGAGCCCGCCGCGGCCAGCGAGGCGATCTCGCCCAGGCTGTGGCCGGCGGTGACGCTGACGTTCTCGAGGCCGTAGCTCTCGCGCCACACCTCGTAGGCCGCCCAGCACACGGTCATGACGCACGGCTGGATGACGTCGGTGCGGTTCAGTTCCTCGACCGGACCCTCGAAGCAGAGCCTGCGCACAGGCATCCGGAGCACCTCTTCCGCGCGCTCGAAAGCGCGGCGCGCGGCCGGGTACCGGTCGTAGAGGTTCTTGCCCATGCCCGGCTTCTGCACTCCCTGGCCGGGGAACAGCAGGGCGATGGGCCCGGAAAGATCGATCATTCGATTACCAGACCATGTGCGCTACGCCCACTTCAGGAGCGTCGCGCCCCAGGTAAGTCCAGATCCGAAGCCGGCGAGGAGCACGTGGTCGCCGCTCTTGACGCGGCCGTTGCGGACCGCTTCCTCGAGCGCGAGCGGGATCGATGCGCTCGACGTGTTGCCGTACTCGTCGATGTTGACGGCGACGCGATCGATCGGCAGGCCGATGCGGCGCGCGGCGGCGTCGATGATGCGGAAGTTCGCCTGGTGCGGCACCCACAGGTCGATCTCGTCCAGCGCGATGCCTGCTTTGGCGCAGACCTCGTTTGCCTGGCGGATGAAGATGTCGACCGCGAACTTGAAGACGTCGGGTCCGACCATTTCGATGTACGGGTTCGGGTCCTTTGCAGCGTAGGCGCCCTTCTCGATGTTGCCGCACGTCACCTGCGCGTAGCCGCGGCCGTCCGAGCCGAGGCACCAGCTGAGGAAGCCCGCGCCCTCACGCGCCGGCCGGACAACCGCGGCCCCGGCCCCGTCGCCGAAGATGACGGCCGTCCCGCGGTCCGTGTAGTCGATCAGACGGGAGAGCACCTCCGCGCCGATGACGAGCACGGTGTCCGCCCGCTCGGTGGCGATGAACGAGTCCGCGATCGAGAGCGCGTAGACGAAGCTCGTGCACGCGGCCAGCGTGTCCCACGCCACAGACCCGGGCGCGTCGAGCTCGTTCTGGACGCGGCACGCGACGGACGGAAACGGCCCGTCCGGCGACGAGGTGCCGACCAGGATCATGTCCAGGTCTTTGGCGCTGACCTCGGCGGCCTCGAGCGCCGCGCGCGCTGCCTTCGTCGCCATCTCGAACGTCGTGGTTCCGGGCTCGGCGATGTGGCGGCGGTGGATGCCCGTGCGCTCGGTGATCCACTTGTCCGACGTCTCCATCATCTTCTCGAGGTCGAAGTTCGACAGCACCTTGTCGGGCGCGTGGACGCCGACCCCGGCGATCGCGCTCGGCCGGCCCTTGGTCTTGAACGACTTGAGGGGCACCGCGTCGGACCGTGTGCGGTAGTTCGTGGAAATGGCCATTTGCTCTACGCCTCCAGCCGTTCGGCGGTCTTCTGCTCCAGGTACTTCCACAGGTCGGCGATCACCTTCATCTTCTCGAGCTCATCGTCGGGAAGCTCGACGTCGTATTTGTCCTCGATGGCCGCGATCAGCTCGACCAGGTCGAGGGAGTCGGCGGCCAGGTCGCGCTGAAAGCTCTTGTCCATCTGGACCTGGTCGGGGTCGATGCCGAGGATCTCCGCCGAGAGATTCTGCAGTTCCTTGAAATCGAGCTGGCTTGCCAAAACGTCCTCCTAGCTGGCTTTCTTGATCACGAGAGTCGCGTTGTGGCCGCCGAACCCGAAAGAGTTCGAGATGGCCACGTTGACATCCGCCTTGCGCGCCCTGTTCGGCACGTAGTCGAGGTCGCATTCGGGGTCGGGGTCGTCGAGGTTGATGGTCGGCGGCAAAAGACCGCGTTCGAGGGCGAGCACGCAGGCCGCGGCCTCGATCGCGCCGGCCGCGCCGAGAAGGTGCCCGTGCACCGACTTGGTGGAGCTGACCGCGAGCTCGTAGGCGTGGTCGCCGAACACCGACTTGATGGCCTTGGTCTCGGCGACGTCGCCCAGTTTGGTCGACGTGCCGTGGGCGTTGACGTAGCCGACCTCCTTGGGGTCGACTCCGCTTGCTTCCAGCGCCTGCTTCATCGCGCGGGTTGCGCCCTTGCCCTCGGGCTGCGGAGCGGTGAAGTGGTACATGTCGGCGCTCGCGCCGTAGCCCGCGATCTCGGCGAGAATCCTCGCCCCGCGGGCCCTGGCGTGGTCCATGTCCTCGAGCACGAACATCACCGAGCCCTCGCCCATCACGAAACCGTCGCGGCCGAGGTCGAAGGGCCGGCAAGCCTTTTCCGGCTCGTCGTTGCGCTCGCTGGTCGCCTTGATCTGGCAGAAGGCGCCCATGGTCAGCGGAGTGATGGTGGCCTCGGAGCCGCCGGCAAGCATCGCGATGGCGTCGCCGCGCTTGATGATCTCGCTGGCCTCGCCTATGCCGTGGGCGCTCGACGCGCAGGCGCTGACGATGGCGTAGTTGGGGCCGCCTGCGTGCGTGTGGATGGCGACGATGCCCGCCGCCATGTCGGCGATCATCATCGGCACCGTGAACGGGCTGATCCTTTTCGGCCCCCGCTCCATCAGCGCGGTGTGGCTTTTCTCGATCTCTTCCATGCCGCCGATGCCGGAGCTGACTATCACCCCGACGTCGTCCGGGTTCATCTGCGCCGGGTCAAGGTTGGCGTGCGCGAGGGCTTGCTTGGAGGCCGCGAGCGCGAACTGGCAGTAGCGCCCGATGTGGCGGGCGGTCTTGCGGTCCATGTATTCCTCGGCGTTGAAGCCCTTGACCTCGGCCGCGATCTTGGTGTCGAAGTTGGTGGTGTCGAAGCGGGTGATGCGGCCCACGCCCGAGACGCCTTCGACCATGTTCGACCACACGGTTTCCAGGTCGTTGCCGATCGGGGTGATGAAGCCCATCCCGGTGACGGCCACGCGACGATGCCCGTTTGAGTTCACAGCCATGCCTCCAGCATAGGGACGCCCTGGCCAACCGGCACCCTCATGAAGTGGCAAAAAGCGCCCCATTCTTTGGACCCGAGGTCCAAGTCAATTACAGGATTTTTTGCAAATCCAGAGCCAGCTGGAGGCGCAGCCGGGTCGCCGGCTGGTCCAGGTCGCCGCCCAGCAGCTCGCGCAGCTTCTCGAGCCGGTAGAGCACGGTGTGCCGGTGCAGTCCCAGGGCGGCGGCGGCGTCTTTGACCGAGCCCTTGGCGAGGTAGGTCTCGAGCGTACCCAGCAGCTGCTCGCGGTTGCGGAGCTTGGGATCCATCAACCGGCCAAGGCTGTGGGCGACAAAGCGCTCGGCCAGCAGCGGGTTCTGGGCGAGCACCAGGTGCGGGATGACCTCGTCGTGGCGGTGGACGATGGAGTCCGGCCGCAGCTTCCTGCCGGCCTCGATCGCCTGCTGGGCCTCGAGGAACGAGCGCGCGATGCCGTGAAGGCCCGGGTGGTAGCCGCCAATGCCGGCGCGGACCCGGGCGCGCAGGTTGCCTGAACGCTGGGCCGCCTCCTCCTGGAGCTGGACGACGAACTGGCGCGCGCCGTCGGCGCTGCTGGGCGAGTCGGCCGGCCACAGGATCACCAGCGTGCTCGGGTCGGTCGCGTGGACGAGGGCGTTGCGTGGGAGCTCGAGCGACGCGGCCACCTCGGCGAGGGCCTGGCCGCCGCGCTCGCCGTCGCGGTTGCCGAGGATCAGCTTGCAGACCACGGCGACGTAGCCGGCCGGAGCGAGCAGGGTGTTGAGCGCGAGGGCCTGGCGCTGGAGCTCGAGCTCGGAGTCGAAGTTGTCGCTGATGAGAGCGTGGAACAGCCGGGCGTGGGCGCGCGTGCCGCGCTGCAGGTGCTGCTCGCGTGCGTGCAGGTAGGTCTTGGTGACCTCGGCCGCGACCTGGTCCAGGGCCGCGAAGACGTAATTGGCGACGACCATGATCGCCTCGGGCGTGGCCTCGGGGTGACCGCGCCAGGCGCGAAGGATCTCGTTCCAGGCGACGCGGGCGGCCATCCGGTACGCGGCGAGGATGGGCTCAACCGACTGGCTGCTCCGAGCCTGGAGGATGCCGAGCTGCGCGACCCTGCGCAGCTCTTCCTGCGTCGCCGGCCGCGACTCGCGAGCGGTGGCGAGGAAGAGGTCGAGGCCGGCCTCACAGGCGCGGACGATGGCGTCTCCCTGCGGGGGCACGCCCGTGGACGCGTCCCAGCGCACCAGCGTCACCACCGCCCGCGCCATGTGCCGAGCCATTCCGGCGTGGCGGCGCTCGAGCTCGTCGATCAAGCCCTGGGGGAGGCGCGGAGCCGCGCGTTGGGACTTGGACTTGGGGGCCAACCTGGCCATGGGCGGACTATACCGACCCCGCCCAGACCTTCGGACATGACGTCGATGGGCCGACGACACCACTTTTGCGCAAAACCCCTGCATCGCCGGCGGCCGATGGGCCTGTTTTGCGCAAAATGCGCCTCCGCGGCTAGGACCTGCTGTGCTTCCTCACGAACTCGAGCATCAAGGTCCACGCCCTGGCGCTGGCGTCCTTCCACTCCTCGTAAGTGCGGTCGAAAAAGCTGTGCGGCGCGTCCTTGAAGATGTGCTGCTCGAACGGCACGCCGGCCTGTTCCAGCTCGCGCTTGAACTCCGCCGCCTGCTCCGGCGTGGTCGCACCGTCGGCACCCGCGACCATCACCTGCAGAGGCGCTTTCATCTTCTTGATGAGGGGCGCGCTGCGCATCGGCCGTCCGTAGAAGCCGATGCAGCCGCTGAGGTCGGGGTGAAACGCAGACTGGTTCCACGAGTTCGAGCCGCCGAAGCAAAAGCCCACGGTGAACACGGATTTCGCGGCGCCGCCCTCGTCCGAACGCAGGTAATCGATTCCCGCGCCGACGTCGGCGGCGATGCCCTCCATGGTCGTCTTCTGCACATGGGGCATGTAGTCGAACGAGTCACTGCGCTCGTCTGTCTCCGCCGTCCGGGCGAAGTAGTCGATTGCCACCGCGTCGATTCCGGCTTCGGCAAATCGCTGGGCCAGCTCCTTGAAAAACTGATGCAGCCCGCGCACGTCCGGGAGCACGACCATGCCGGCGCCCGTCGGTCTGGACGCGCGCGCGTAATACGCCATGAACTTCGTCCCGTCCGTCGAGCTCAGCGTGAGGTCGCCCTGGTCAGCCGCGGCGCCGCCCACCGGCGGCAAAGGAGGTCGCGCATCGTCTCCGTAGCACATGACTCGATTCTCCCTTACCCTGAGGTGCCGATGAAGATCGAGAGCCACGCCTTCACGTTCGACGACGTCAAGGCGTTCATGGACACATACCTCGACAGGGAACGCAACATCCTCGCCGACCGGCTCGAGCGCGCCTCCGACCGCGTCGCCGCGTTGGCTCCGCGAGTCGAGTCAGAACCGAGCGACAGCGCCGACTGGAACGCGCACGAGCTGCTCGCGCACCTTGCCGTGCTGTCTAAGTTCTACGGCGTGCTGGTCCATCGGATCTCGACCGGCCAGCCGCTGAACATGGACCTGCTGCAGGCCGTCCAGCTCCGTGACAACGCCGGAAAGCAGATGTCGGAGCTCGCGCCGGCGGAGCTTGCGCGAATGATCGGGGCCGACCACGCGCGCACCATCAACGCGCTGCGCACCACCGACCCCATGAACCTCCGGCGCACGGCCGAGCTCGGCGACGGCATCACGATGAGCGCCGAAGACGTTGCGCGCCTGCCGCTCATCAGCCACATGGAGATGCACATCGAGCAGCTCGAGAAGCTGCTTGACCGCTAGCCGCTACCGGCCTGCGCGTAACCCAGCTTGCGCAGCTCGCGCCGGATCGTCTCGGCGGCGTCGTCCATCGTCTGCGGATCCGGGTCGGGATCCTGGTTGCCGAAGTCGAGGTCGTGCAGGCCACGGATGGGCACGACGTGGAGGTGGCAGTGCGGGACCTCGAGTCCCGCGAGTATCACGCCGATCCTCTCCGGCTTGAAGCCCGCCATCTGCGCGCGACCGATCGCCTGCGCCGTCTCCATCAGATGATCGAGCAGCGACACCTCGAGGTCAATCCAGTGGTCGGTCTCCTCGCGCGGCACGACGAGCGCATGGCCCGGACGCAGTGGGCGGTTGGACAGAAAGACGACGCAGCGATCGTCCTTCCACACGAAACGCGCGGGCAGCCGGCCTTCGATGATCTCGGTGAAGATCGTCGGCATCAGGTCCGCGGCTCCCACCGGAAAGTCCTGACTCCGAACAGCAGCCCGCCGATGCCCCACGCCAGCATCACGTACAGGTCGTTGGCATGCAGCCCCGAGCCGCTCAGCTGGAAGAACGAGCCGATCATCGCGTCCGCAAAATGGCGCACCGGAAAGATCTTGCCCACGATGTCGATCCAGCCGGACGGGTTCTCCAGAGGGATGAAGACGTTCGAGATGAACAGGAGCGGCAGGATGGTCCCGTTCACGACCGCGGGCGCGGCGTCGGCGTTCGGGATCACAGCCGTCACCGCGACGCCTAGCGCGCTAAAGACCGCGGCTCCGACCACGAGGGTGAGCACGAACGCCGGGAGGGTGCTGGTCGGAAGCGTCGCTCCGTAGAAAAGGGCGCCGAACGCCGCGCATATCACCACGAGGACGATCGCCATCGCGACCGCGTGGACGATGCGCGCGAACATGTAGGCCCACACCGGGAGCGGTGAGCCGTGGATTCGCTTCAAAGCGCCGAGATCGCGCGAGGCGCTGAGCGAGATCGCGATGTTCGTGTAGCAGGCGTTGATCACCGAGAAAGCGGCGATCGCAGGCACATAAAAGGTGGCGACCCGCACGGTTTTTCCTGGCGCGACCTGGATGTGACCGTTGCCGAAGATCACGGTGAAGATCACGAGGAACATCAGCGGGAAGATCAGGGTGAAAAACAGCGCGGCCGGATTGCGGACGAAAGCCTTGTTGATGTACCAGACCTGGCGGAACGCGAGGCCAAGATCTCTCATGCGGTCGCTCCGGCCGCCTCGGCCTCCTTCGTGATCTCGAGGTAGACGTCCTCCAGCGACGGCCGCGTCACCTGCAGTCCCTCGAGCATCACGCCGTTCTGGACCGCCCACGACGTCAACTCGTAGAGCGTTCGCGTCGGGTCCCTCGTGACCAGCTCGACTGCGTCGCCATCGACATGTGCTCCCGGACCCACCGCTTCAGGCAGCGTTCCCGCGTAGCGGAATCGGATCATCGTGTCCGCCTGCTGCCTGCCCATCAACGACTCGGGCGTGCCCTCGGCCACGACCTTCCCGGCCGCGATGATGACGACCCTGTCGGCCAGGAACTGCACCTCGTCCATCGAGTGCGAGGTCAGGAAGATGGTCTTGCCGAGCCCGGCGAGACCCTTGATCACGTCCCAGGCATTGCGCTTGGCGCCAGGATCGAAGCCGGTGGTCGGCTCGTCCAGGAACAGCACCCGCGGGTCGCCGGCGAGCGCGATCGCGACGTCGAGCCGCCGCCGCTGGCCGCCCGACAGTCTTGTCACTCGCGTGTTGGTCTTGTCCTCGAGTCCGACCTGCTTGACCACGTCGTCGAGCGGACGCGGCCGCGGGTAGTAGCCGCGGAACATGTCGATGGTCTCGGCGACCGTCAGGTACGGGTCGACCCCGGTGGTCTGAAGCACGATCCCCATCTGGTCCTTGAGCCGCCGGTCGCCGGCGGCGGGATCGAACCCGAGCACCGAGACGCTCCCGGCGTCGCGGCGGCGAAAGCCCTCCAGGATCTCGACAGTCGTCGTCTTGCCCGCGCCGTTGGGACCGAGCAGCGCGAAGACCTCACCCTCGGCGACGGTGAAGCTGATCCCACGCACCGCCTCGACCGGACCGTACGACTTGCGCAGGTCCTCGACTTCTACCGCGGCGCCTGCCATCTAGCCCTCGGCCCGCCACATCTTGTCAGACACCTCGGACCCGTACGCGTCGACGTGGCGCGCGCAGAACTCCTCGCGCGTGTATCCGTGCTCGATCGTGCCGATGTGCTCGACGGCGTAGGTCGCCGCAAGCGACGCGACCCGACCGGCCTCGGCCAGCTCGAGCCCGCGCAGCAACCCCGCGACCAACCCCGCCCGGTACGCATCGCCCGCCCCCGTCGGATCGGCCTCGCGCGTCGCGGGCGCGGCGGGCACCTCGACCGAGCCGTCGCGAGTGGTGATTCGTGATCCGTGGCGTCCCAGTGTCGTGACGACCATCTGCGACAGCTCCAACAGCCCCTTCATGTCGCGCTTCGTACGTTCCTGGATCAGCTCGAGCTCATAGTCGTTGCCGATCACGATCCACGCCCCATCGGTGCCGTCGGTGACGTCGGGGCCATCCATCATCGGCAGCTGGTGCGCGGGGTCGAAGACAAACGGAACTCCGCGCTCGCGGCATTCCCTGACCAGGCGCTTCATGGCGCCAGGGTCGTTGGGGCCGATGATGACCGCGTCGATGTCTGGGGGTCCGTCGTCCAGGCCGAGCATCGCCGCCTTCCACATCGCGCCGCCGTAATAGCCGGTGAGCTGGTTGTCGTCCATGTCGGTCGTGGTGAACCCGGTGGCGCTGATCTCGCCGTCGAGCAGGCGCAGCCCGCCACAGTCGATGCCTTGCGCGACGAGCCAGTCCCGATACTCTGCGGCGTCGTTGCCGGCGGTGGCAAGCACCGCCGCCGGGTGACCCAGCAGCGCGAGGTTGTACGCGTAGTTTCCGGCGACGCCGCCTCGCCGCTTCTGCAGGTCGTCGACGAGAAAGCTCAGGTTCAGGATGTGGGTCTTGTCGAGGAGGATGTGGTCCTTGAAGCGACCCTTGAAGGTGAGGATGTAGTCGTACGCGATCGAGCCTGTGCAGAGGACCACGTCGCGAAATCTACCCGAATAAAGAGAGGCGCCCCATTCGGGGCGCCTCGTTGCTTATCGGTCGGTCAGGCCGCTCGGCGGCGAGAGGTGCGCCGGCCCGCGGTCTTGTGCACCGCCGGGCGCGGCTGGCTCAGCTCGCTCGCCTGCTCCAGCCTGGTCGCGGCCCGGGCGATGGTCTTGAACGAACCGTTGACGGCATTCAGCGTGCGCTTGGCCACGCCGCCCACCAAGTCCTGGCGCCGGGCCTGGACCTTGACGAGCTGCAGGCCTTTGATCGCGAGCTTCTCGGGCAGCCGCTCGTTGACCTCGAGGCCGAAGACGACGACCCTGTCCGGGATCAGCGCGTTCAGGCGGCGGTTGATCCGCCGCACGGCGGGCGTGCCCTTGCGCTCCAGGTTGCGGACCTGCCTGCGGGCGGCACGCATCGGGTCGGAAGCAACCTCGGCCGCGGCCTGGGCCGCGCCCACGGCGACCTCCTCGACGGCGGTTGCGGTGTCAGAAAAATCGGTGCTCATGGCTCTCCTTGCTCTTTTGATCAGTAGCTTCATGACGCAGTATAACGCATCGCGTCATTGAGGGTCAGGGCGCAGGTTTGAGCCTCTTCATGAGCTCCTCGGCGGCCGGGCCGAACACGTCGTAATGGGCCACCTTGCGCCGCTTCTCGGGCTGGATCCACTCGGGTCGAAGGCCATGCAGCCTGCCCCACGTCTCGAGCTCAGGCCGCAGGCCGATCACGTGAAGGAACGGTCGTTCTCGCCGGAACCCCCGGATCGTCGAGCCGTGATAGGAGTCGAAGTTGCGATGCACGGCGATGCCGCCTGCCTCGGCGAAGGCGATCGCCTCCTTTATCTGCCTCCGCTCAAAGTACTTTTCGCGCATCGCGTGCCTCGCGGCAGATCGGACGATAAGCACACAGCTGGCACGGGCGCTGGGCGTGCTCCGGCCGCAGCTCGAAATCGCCGGCGGCGATCCGTGACGCGGCCCGCAGAACGTGCTCCTCGACCGCGGAGTCGTCGGGCGCGACTTCGTGCACCTCGCCGCGCCGCATGTCGAACAGGATCAGCCGCGGATCATGCCCGCCCGGCAGCAGGCCGCGATGCGCGGCGAGGCCATAGATGCGCAGCTGGAGCGAATAGACATCGATGAGCTCAGGGCCGAGGGTGGCGTTGGTCTTGAAGTCGACCAGCACCGTCCGGCCGTCGACCTCGCAAACACGGTCGACGAGACCGCGCATGCGAGTGCCGCCGATCGCCATGTTGAACCCGACCTCGACCGCCAGCGTCCGCGCCGCCGCCAGTGGGTGGACCGCGTAACGCGCAAGCATCTCTCTGCCGGCTTCTGGCCCTCGATAGAGCTCCAGCAGGTCCCCGCCGTTGACATGCCACGCCGCCAGCGCCTCGTGCACGGCCGCGCCGAGCTCCGTCGATCCGAGCGCGCGCACGTGTGCGGGCTGCAGCTCGTCCGGCGGCGCCGGCACCCGCCAAACGTGCGCGAACCGGTAGCGCACCGGGCAAACCTCGAAATCGTGCAGCTGGGAGAAGCTGAGCTCGATCTGCGGCGCGGCGTCCTCGACGCGCGAACCGCCCTCCGGCTGGATCTTCTCCAGGCGGTCCAGCACAGCCGCGACCACTGAGGGATCGTCGTGGACGAGGCCGTTCTGAGCGCGCGGCACTGGGAGCTCGAGCTGCTCCGCCTCCACCACCGTGGCCGACTCGGGATTTGCCAGCGCCCAGCTCAGGATCTCGGCGAAATGGTCGTGGTCCTCGAGGCCGTTGGCGCCGACCTCGTGCACCGACGGCTCCTCGCGGGTCGCGGTCACGTACAGCGCGTCTTTCGCGCGCGTCAGTCCCACGTAGACGATCCGCCGGCGCTCGCCGATCGCGAGCTTCACAGCCGGCGCGCCCGGTGAGGTCTCGGCGTAGCGCGGGTGCTTCTCCCCGCGCCAGTTCTTCATCACGAAACCGAGTCCGTCGGGGTCGAAGAACAGCCTCTCTGTGTCGCGCGGCCGCGGAGGCCGCAGGTTCACGAGGAAGACGACCGGGAACTCAAGGCCTTTGGCGGCGTGAATGGTCAGCAGGGAAACCGCCTCCGCGCCCTGGGCCTCCTCGACCGCCTCGCCGACCGGCAGCTCGGCGTCGATGACCTGGTCGAGGTGGCGAACGAAGTCGCCGATGCCGGCCATCGCCAGGTCGCGCTCGAAACGGCCGGCGAGCTGGAACACCTTGCGTAGGTTCAGCAGCGCGCGCGGGCTGCCATCGCGCTGAGCGCGCAGCTCCGCCCAGCGCAGGTAGCCGCTCTCCTCGAGCAGCCGGTTGAGGATGTCGGCGACGGTCAGCGCGTCGCGCAGCTCCCCGATGCGGTCGGTCAGCTCGACCAGGCGCACCGCGTGGGCCGCGACCTTTGGGTCCATCTCGGGAAATCCCTCACGCGCCGATTCGTCGAAGCAGTCGCGCAGCCGCATCCCCGATCGCTCGGTGCGACGCATCGCCAGCCGGTACATGCCGGCGTCGGGCAGCCGCACTATCGGGCCCTGGAGGATCCGGACCAGCGCGCCATCGTCCATCGGGTTCTCGGCCAGGCGGAGCAGAGCAAGAACGTCCTTGATCTCCTGGCGGTCGAAGAATCCTGAGCCCCCGCTCGTCAGGTACGGGATGCCCTGGCGCCGGAGCTCGTCCTCGAACTCACGCGGGAGCATGCGGACCGAGTGCGAGAGAACCGCGATGTGCCGGAACGGAACCCCGGAAACGTGGAGGCGCCGGATCGTTTCCCCGACCGAGCGTGCCTCGGTGCGCGAGTCCGGCGCCATCAGCACGCTGACCGGCCAGCCGTTGCCAGGGCCGCGCGTCGCGGTGAGCTCCGGCTCGTCCGCAAAGTCGGGGTCGCGGCGGATGAAGTCGGAGGCGCAGTCGAGGATGCCCTGGAACGAGCGGCGGTTGTGTGTCAGCGGGAGGCGGCGACCCGGAAAGCGACTGCGGATGTTGTCGATCTCGGCGTCGCGCCACCCGTAGATCGACTGCTTGGCGTCTCCGACCACAGTGACGTTGCCGAAATCCGCGGCCGCGACCAGGCGAATGAAGTCGAGCTGGATGCGGTTGGTGTCCTGGAACTCGTCGACGATGAGGTAGCGGAACCGCTCGCGGCACCGGCGGCGGAACTCGGGCACGCGCTCCAGGGCGTCGATCACCTCGAGCAGCAGGTCGTCGAAATCGCGCAGCGACTGGGCGCGCAGGGCGTCCTCGTACGCGCGGTAGATCGTGAACAGGACCTCGATCGCTTCGAGCTCCGCCTTCGCCGGGTCCGGACCGCCCGACCCGTTCTGCGACGGCCTCGCCGTCCAGTGGTGCGCGTGCATCTCGAGCGCGCGGCCATGGAAGCTCTCGGGGTTGATGCCGCGTCCTTTGAGCTTGAGGAGGAAGCGCAGGCCGGAGCGCAGAAGGTCGTCGAGGTCGTCGACCGAAAGCGCCGTGAACGAGTCGGGGTCAAACGGGGCCGTGGCGCCGCTGCGCAGCCTGGCGACCAGATCCTGCTCGAAAAGCTTCTGCCCGGTCTCGTCCAGGACTCGCTGCTCGCGCGGCGCCCCGACGAGGTAAGCGAACTCGTCGAGGAGGCGCGCGCACGCGCTGTGGAACGTCCCCACCCAAGCACCATCGAGTGCGCGCGGTCCGACCCCCGGACGCCGCGCCGACAGCTCGCTCGTGATTCGCTGCCGGAGCTCTTCCGCAGCGCGGTCGCTGAAGGTGACGGTGAGGATCTGGTCGGGCGCGACGCCCTGCTCGACCAGCCAGCAGAACCGCTCGGTCGCGGTGAACGTCTTGCCTGTTCCCGGCCCCGCGGCGATCAGAAACGCGCCCTGTGGCCCGGCGTGCGCGGCCGCCGCCTGCTCCTCGCTGAGCGTCCCGGCCCGCGCGCGAGTCGTGCTCATTCCGGCGGCGCCCCGCCGTACGAGCAGATCGCAGCGTGCGGGCACGTCCCGAACCGCGTCACGCACGTGCCCGCGATCTCTCGCGGCGCGGGCTCGAAGTGCCCGCCCTTGATGCGTTCGATCGCGGTCATCACGACCGCGCGGCTGCGGTCGAGGTCCTCGGCGCTCAGCGGTCTCTCGCGGTACTCCTTCAGCCCGGCCGGCCTGCCAACGCTGAAGACGTCCTGCCGCATTCCGCCCCAGACCCAGTCCTTCGGGTACCACAGGGAAAGGAAGCGGGGCTGGAAGCCCAGAGGCTTGCCCTCGTCGTCGAAGCCGTACTTGCAAGCAAGGTAGTAGAGCGCGAGCTGCACGTCGTGCAGCTCAGGACCGAAGTACATCTCGTAGGCGATGCGCATCGCCTTGCCCGAGCCGGTCTTGTAGTCGACCACCTCGACCTCGCCGTCGCCGACGTCGTTGACGCGGTCGATCTTGCCCACGACCTCCACACCGTCGAGCTCGAGGTGGAAGCGCTTCTCCACCGCCAGCGTGCCCAGCCGGCGGATGAACTGCATTCCGGTGAGCGCGCGGATGTAGTTGGCTAGCAGCGAGCGGACCTGCTTTTCCTCGCGCTTGCGGTCGAGCACCCCCTCCATTCGCGACAGGTAGCCATCGATATGGCGAGACAGCAGGTCTTCGAACCACTGCCGCTGCTGATCGGTCTCGAGCGGGCGCCACTCGGACTCGTGCTCGTGGAAGTCCTGCAGCACCTCGTGCAGGAAGCCGCCGCGCTCCATCGCCACCGAGCGCGGCTCCTCGACGAGACCGGGGTGGTGGTTGTACCAGTAGAGCCTCGGGCACTTGATGTAGTCGTTGAGGGTGGTCGGGCTGAAATGGTCGATGTCGACTGACACCGGGTTGCGGCCCTCGCCGTAGGGCTCGAAAGGTTCGCCGGAGACCGGGTCGGTGAGAAACGCCACGTCAAGCCCGAGGGCGTGTGCGCGCGAGAGGGTCGGCGCCGTCAGAGCGGACGGATGCGAGGCCAGCATCACCTCGGCCTCCCGCGCCAGGAGCACGTCGCCCGGCTCGAGCCGCGACGACGCGCGTGTCAGCTCGCGCGATTCGGCCTCGGCGCCGGCCATGTCGAGGAAGACCGAGGGGCCGGCCTGGCGCAGATAGGCGTCGGCGAAGGTGAGGTAGACGCGGCGGCGTGCGCGCGTCATGGCGACGTAGGCGAGGCGCGCCTCCTCCGCCAGGTGGCCGTCCGGGTCTGACGGCCACGAAGGCATGAAACCGACCTTGAAGTGCTCGAGCCAGGCCCGGTCCTCGGCGTCGAGCAGCGGATGCGGCCGCGATTCGAGCGGGAAAAGGCCGTGGGCGAAACCCGAGCAGAACACGACCTCGAACTCGAGGCCCTTGGCCTGGTGGACCGTCATCACCTGCACCGCGTCGCGGTGCCCGTCCGAAGCCTCAGCGTCGTCGGCCGCCGCTGCAAGGAGGCTTGAGACGGAACCGGTCAGGTCGGACAGCAGCGGTTTCGCGCCGTGCAGGCGCTCGTGCACGGCCTCGATCGCCTCGAGCCCTTCGATCGCGGAGCGCAGGTCGGCGATCGCCTCCGCGCGCTGGTCGGCGGGCAGGTCGAGCTCCAGCAGCCTGCTCATTGCCCGGTCGTCGATCAGCACCGAGTAGGCGAGGCTCGCGAGCGGCAACGTGGCGGCGCGGCGAAGCAGCTTCTGGCGCGTGACCATCGCTGCGTGCAAGCTCTGCAGCTCCTCTTCGGTGAGGAAGGTCATGTACTCCGGCGCCTTCTCCTCGGCGGAAGGAGGGTCCGCACCCCATGGGAGCGGGTACAGCAAAGGATTCCGCGAGGCGAGCACGTACATGAGCCGGCGCATGACCTTGATCAGCGGCCGGCCGCGCTGCGTCGCGTACGCACGAAGCCGGCTCACCGTTCGCGGCCCGACACCGCTCAGGCTCGACGCGAGCGCGCTCTCGAAGGCGTCGTTGTCGTCGGGTTTGCGAAGCGACTCGAGGTAGCCGATCAAGAAGCGGACGACCTCGTTGCGGGCGGTCGCGCCCCAACCCCGCACCTCATAAGGCACGCCCAACGCGCGGAGCGCCTCTTCGAACGGCGCGCCGAGTGCGGTGGTGCTGCGCAGCACGATCGCGAAATCGCTGAACCGCATGCCCGGACGCTCCGAATGCAGACGCTTGATCTCGCGGGCGCAGAAGAATGCCTCGTCGACAGGGTCGCTCTCGCGCGCGACGACGATGGACGGCGACTCGTGATTCAGGTCGGAGCGCAGGACGCGCGACTGGCGCCCGGGCTGGGTCGCAATGAGCAGCCGCTCGCCTGCGTCGAGGGCCTCCTGGGAGCACCGCCGGCAAGACTCGAGCCGGCGCGTCGAGGCGCCGTACGCGGCGACGAACTCGCTGCTCAACAGGCGCGGCACAGTGCCCCGAAACCCGTAGATCGACTGGTCGGGGTCGCCGACGACTACCAGTCGCGGTCGCAGCTCCGGCGGGGCGACCAGCCGAAGGAGCTCGAATTGCGCCGGATCGACGTCCTGGAACTCGTCGACCAGCACCAGCGCGAACTTCTCTCGCAGTCGCTCCCGGACAGCCGAGTTGGATTGCAGGAGCTCGATCGCCCCCGAGATCAGGTCGCGGAAGTCGACCAGCTTCGTTCTCTGCATCTGCTCCTGGTACGAGCGGTAGACCGCCGCCAGCACGCGCAGGCGCTCGCTCGCGCCCGCCTCGGCGGCGAGAAGCAGCGACGACGGATGGACGAGGTTCTGCTTCATGAGCGCAACGAAGCCGAGGAGGTCGTGGGCGAACGCGTCGGAGCGGCGCACGTCGTCGAGCGGCCCGAGCATCTCCGGGTCGACCTCGCTCAGCACATTGCGCATGACGATCCACTCCTGGAAGCCGTTGAGGAGGAGGCGGTCGCGGTCAGGTGCGTGGTCGCGGAGCAGCCGTTCGCAGAAGCTGTGGAAGGTCGAGATCCACGCCTCGCCGTAGTCGTCGTTGAGCCGCTCGTCGATGCGGCGCGCGATCTCCCCCGCGGCGCTGCGCGAGAACGTGAGGACGAGGATCCGGTCGCGGCCGGCGACGCCCTGGCGAACGGCCTGCTCGTACAGGTCGACGAGCGCGTGCGTTTTCCCCGTGCCCGGTCCGGCCAGCACGCGAATGGGTCCGTCGATCTCCCCGATGTCTAGCGCGATGTCGAGTGGCAAAAGGTCTCCCGCCTGGCGGGCTGGGCGACCTGATTATGCGGGCGCTCGTCTCCTGGAGTCAGCCCAGGCTGTTAAGGGCCCGAGGGCGGCGAGCATGAGCCCGCCAAAGATCACGAACTCGAGCCAGGGCCACTGGGTGAGGTGCGGGCTGTAGCCGCGCAGATACAGGAATGGGCTGGCCAGCAGCCACGCTCCCGCCAGCAGCCCTCGCCAGGCGATCGCCGGCCGCTCTTCCCAGATCATCCAGCCGGCGGCGGCAAGGAGACAGAGGTCAGAACCGTGCAGATACGGCGACACCAGCAGTGAGCCGACTGTTGCGAGCGGCATCACCAGGCCCGGCGTCCCGCGAAGCAGGTACGAGCCACCCATCACCGCGGCCACGATCAATATGCGCAGCGCGGCCGCGAACAGCCCCGAGGCGTAGAGCGCGCCGTGGAGGGTGACGTTGTCGGCGCCGCTGGGCCACGGCCCGCGCATCTGGTCGACGTACGACGTCACGCCGTGCGGGCCGAGGACGGCGATCGCGACCAGACCGACGAGGCCAGTCGTGGCGGCCCAGGCCGCCAGGGCGCGGTAGCGAGTCGCAAACAGCAACGCAAGCGGCACGAGCATGGCGGTGTTCGGTTTCAAAAGCACGCATGAAAGGACGATGCCGGCCAGCACATCGCGCCGGTCGCGCAGCAGCCGCCATGCGATGACCAGGCCCGCCGCCACCAGCGGCACGACCTGCCCGACGTTGACGGCGTGCATCACCCACCAGGGCGTGAGCGCGCCGACGACGGCGACCCAGCGGCCCAGTCCCCGGCTGATCCCCGAGAACGCCATCGCAAGGGCAAAGGCGGCGAAAGTGATGACCGCCCAGATCACGTAGGCGGTGCTCGGCGGGAGCATCGCCAGTGGGGCCACGATCCATGCCACCGTCGGCGGGCTGATGAATGGCTGCTCGCGGCTGCCGGGGACAAGACGCTGCTGGTCGAGGGCGACCAGCCCCTGGTCGTAGATGTGCGACCAGCCGTCCTGCAGCCCGACCCGGGCGGCGGCGACGTAGGTGTCGAAGTCGACGCTGATAGGGTCGTTGCGGATGGCCACATCCAGGTACAGCGCGAGCACGACCACCGCAAACGCGGCGACGGTCAGGACCTGCCGCATGACCACGCGGTCAGCGGCCACGTTTACGTGACTCGACAATTGCTCCCCCCGGTGACGGGCGTCGCTCACTCTTCGATGAGCTCCTCCTATCTTCCCAAACGCCTGGGGGTCGGCGTTTGGCCGGCGGCGGTGGCGGCGCTGGTCGCCATCGCCCACCTGCCCGAGTTCGCGCACCGCCTGCTCGACGGAGACGAGGCGATCTACGGAACGATCGCCGTGCTGATGAACATGGGCGGCGATCTGTACGGCCCCGGCGGAGTGGACAACAAGCCGCCCGGCGTGTTCTGGGTCTACTCGCTGACGTTCCGCTTCTTCGGCGATTATCAGATGACTGCCGTCCACGCAGTCGGCTTTCTCGCGATGGGGGCGACGTGCGTGGTTCTTTTCCTGATCGCCCGCGACCTAGCGGGGCCCCGCGCCGGCCTGCTCGCGGCGTTGTTCTACGGCCTTGCGACCGCGGCCGGCAACCCGCGCCTCCTGGCCACGAACACCGAGGTCTTGATGATGCTGCCGCTCAGCGCGTCCGTCCTTTTCCTGCTGCGCCGGAACTGGATGCTGTCCGGGCTGATGCTCGTGGCGGCGGGCGCTTTTCGCCAATCGGCGGCGATCAACCTTCTGCTCGTTCCCTTCGCCATCGCCTGGCTCGCGTCCTCGCGGCCGATGCCGGCGATCGCGCGCTTCAGCCTGGGCCTGGTTTCAGGTCTTATCGCCGGCGGCCTGCTCGTGATGACGACCAGCTCCCTCGAGGGCTTCTGGCGATGGACCATCCAGACGCTCACCGGCTACGCGTCGGTCAACTGGACGCCCGCGTTCGTCTGGCTGCGCGCGAAAGACAGCATCGTGCCGTTCGTAGTCGACATGGCGGTGCTGTGGAGCGCCGCTGTCGCCCTGGCGACGCGGTGGCGCGACCTGGACGCGGGCGTCCGGCTCACGGTGCTCTGGCTCGTCGTCGCCATGGCAGGCTCGCTCGCCGGCGGCCACCTCTCCTGGCACTACTTCATCCAGGCGATGGGCCCGCTCGCTGTGTTGGCCGCGCTCGCCTTCGACCGTATCCGTGTGCGGCGCCTGGTCGCGGGGGCGGCGGTGTTGGGACTCGCGGCCCCCGCGGCTGGATGGTGGGTCTTCGACCTGACCGCCGACCCGCTCACTTACGACTTCAGCCCTCCCGTCCCGCAGCATCGCCAGGTCGCCGACTACATCTCGGCTCATACCTCGCCTTCCGACCGTGTGTTCATCTGGGGCGACTGGCCGGCGGTCTACGTCGAGTCAGACCGGGTGATGGCCTCCCGCTTCCCCGGCTTTCTGCGCGGTTTCGCGCGGGGGTCGGACGTGGCTCCCGACAACTGGGACACGGCGCCGGACGTCTGGCCGCTGCTCCAGTCAGACCTGGACGCTCACCCGCCCGTGCTCATCGTCGATACCGCCGCGGCGGGCTGGAGCGACTTCTCGAAATACCCGATGAGCAACTACCCGGTCCTGGCAAACCTCGTCGCTACGCGCTACCACAAGGTGGCGGTGGTCGACGGCGTGGTGATCTACGCCCGCAACGGCTAGAGCAGTTTCTTGAGCTTGGCCGGTATAGAGACCGGCAGCTTGAGCTTCGGAACCTGGATGGTGGGCAGGGTCACCGGAGCGGAGATCGGCGCTAGAAGCTCAGCTGGAGCCGTGGTCGAAGGCACCGCCGGGACCACCGGACCCGAGTTCGCTGCGCCCTGGGTGGCGGGCCCCGCGGACTGCTGAACTGCGCCCGGCAAAGGCTGCGCGGCGACGATCACGACCGCGGCGCTGGCGACCGCGGTCGCCGTCCACGCGTGGCTCGCCGTCTCGCTTAACCAACGGCCCGACAGGAACATCGCCAGCCCGTACACAGCGCGCCTTCCGAGCGCCTGGCCGTGCTGGATGTAGTCGCTGATCGCCGCAAGCGCATGGCGCAGGCGGCGCTGCACCGTCCCCTCTGTGAGGCCGACCTCCCGAGCGATCTCGCGGTTGGAGTAGCCGCCGAAGTAGGCGAGCTTGACCACCTGCTTTTCCTCCGGCGGGAGGTTGCGCATCGCGTCGTCGACCGCATGACGCACCATCGCCCCGGAGAACTCCTGCCAGCGGTGCGTGCTCTCCCGGTCGCCCACGAGCCCATCGAGGAGGATCTTTTTGAGCCCCCTGTTGGCGCCGCGGAGGCGGCGCCGGTCGACGGGTGTGCGGCGGGCGCCGGTCATCAGCCAGGTGCGCCAGCTGTCATGGGTCTCCGGAGGGACGGTGTGGTTATCGACGTCCGACATTGCCTGTTGATCCGCTCGCGGGAAAAACTCCCTATGCCGCGAAAGCACCCGAAATTAACGCTTGTAGGGTCGCTTGATCTCGAGGATCCGAGGCTCACGCGCGGCCACCGTGACGAGGTTGTCGAACACCTCGACGACGCCGTTGTCCGCCGCAGACGCCGCCAGCCGAACATACGCCGCCGGCCCGTTTGCGAATACGAACGTCGGCGTGCCGAAGACGCCAAACACGGTCACCGCCTCGGTGTGATCTCGGGCCAGGGCCTCGAGGATGGAGGGGTCGGCCAGGTCGCGGCGAAACCGTTCGACGTCCAGTCCCTCGTCGATCGCCAGCCTCTCGACCACGCCCCGGTCATCGATGTCGGCCTGGTCTTTGTGCCGGGCCAGCAGCAGCGCCTCGTGGAACCGATCGAAACTGTCCTGGCGGCGGGCCGCCTCAGCGGCGGCGAATGCGAGACGCCCGCGGACGCGCTCCGAAGCGGGTGCGTCCCACACCGTCCACCCCTCATCCTTGGAGTTCACCTGCGTGAGCGAGAAGTACCGCCATCGAACTTCCAGGTTGCGCTCTTGGGACCTGCGCACCGCGTCGACCAGGCGCGACGCGCGGAACACGAACGGGCACGCGTAGTCGAAGAAGATGTCGAACCTGATCGGCTCGTCCACAACCCCCATCTCACAACCACCAACGCGCGTGGTCCTGACGCGTATTCCAGACAGCTGGCGTTGGGTTCGGACCGATATCGTCATCCGGCTCCTGCCTTTCGCCCTCGTTTACGCGGCAGCACAGCGTTTCAGCGGCGGCGCGCGCTGGCTCGGCTGGAGCCCTGGCGACGTACGCGCCCAGCTCGTTTTTGCCGCGGTCGGCGTGCCGGTGATGTTCGTCGCCAGCGCCGCGGTCCAGCTCTGGCTGACCCGGCGGCGCGGCGCGCTCAGCGTCCCGGCCGGGTTCGACGACGCCGTGTTCCAGGCCGGCTTCTACGCCGGCAACGGCCCGATCGAGGAGGCGTTCTTTCGCGGCTTCGCCCAGGGTGGACTGGGCGCCGCATTGGGAGCGCCGGTCGGGTTTCTCGTCGCCACCGCCGCCTACGTCCTGTATCACCGCCTTGGACGGTGGGACTGGGCGGACACCTTCGCCACGGCGTTGGTCGGCGTTCCCCTCGGCCTTGCGTTCTGGCTGCTCCCGGGACCACCGTCGCTGCTGGGCGTCTCGCTCGTGCATGTCGCCGCGACGTGCGGTTTCCTCGGACCCGGCCCCTACCTGCTCCGCAAGTTCGGGCTGCTCTAGACCTGGCGGCGGCGCACTGCCAGGTACATGAGACCGAACAGCACCACGACCATGAAAAGCCACCAGAGGATGTCGGCGCCGCTTGACGCTCCAGGGATCCCGGACACGATCTCGCCTACTGGCGGCGCATTGGGCTCCCCAGCGGTGATGATCACGAACTCCTCGCGGGCGATCTCGCGAGGCGCGGAGCTGACCAGGGCATGAGGCACGAGCCAGTAGAGAACCGACAAGCCGACGTGCAGCACCTGGTTGTCGGACGGGATGCCCCCATTGAGCATCGCCTGGTGCAGCGCCACGACCACTCCGGCCGCGGCGTTGTAGATGAACGCGATGATCGCGGCGACGATGTTGTTGACCCACGCGCTGAGCGCCAGGACGATGAGCATCAGCGTCACCCCGTTGGCAACCGAGGCGAGCGTCTGAAACCACAGCGCATCCTCGAGGCCTCCGCCGAACAGGTACATGACAAGCCTGGCCTCGACGCTGAGCAGCCCGACGATCAGCACCATCCCGACGACGGCCGCGATGACCTTCCCGAGCGTGAACTCGAGGCGGGAGACAGGCTTCGACAGAATCGCCACCACCGAGCCCGACTCGAGGTCGTGGTAGATCGCGGTCATGCCGATGGCAAAGGCAATCAGCAGCGCGAACACGCCGAGGACGCTGATCAGATCGTTGACGAAGCTGAGCTCGGTCAGCTTTGTCATCTGCTCCGGACTCGGTCCGTGAAAGCCCTCGGGGCCAGAGACCGATGTAGAGCCGACGAACGCGCTGGTGAACACCTTGAGCAGGATGCCCAGCCCGGCAATGCCGGCAGCGCCGATGGCGAAGAAGACGAGCAGCAGCCGGCGGCGCGTCAGCTCGAGCATGGTGTAGAGCGCAACCGCGAGGGCCTTCACTGGGTCGGCCCTTTTTCGCTGATGAAGGACGGCATGTGGTCGCGCGGAGGCTCGTTGGCTTCGACGAGCTGGACGAAAACGTCCTCGAGGTTGCTGCCTTGCGGCACGACCTCGGACATCGTCCCTTCCTTCAGCACCCGTCCCTTCGCCATGATCGCCACCGTGTCGCACACAAGCTCGACCTCGCTGAGCAGGTGGCTGTTGAGGAGCACGGCGACTCCGCTTTCTTTCAGGCGCTCGATGAGCGCCCGCACGTCGCGCCGGCCGAGGGGGTCGAGGTCCGCGGTCGGCTCGTCGAGAATCAACAGCTTCGGCCGGCCGAGGATCGCCTGGGCGATGCCCAACCGCTGCTTCATCCCTTTCGAGTAGCGGCGGATCTGGCGCCGCTCGCCGTCGAGTCCCGCGAAGGCGAGTGTCTCGGTGATGCGGCGCTTGCGGTCGGCCTCCTCCACACCGAGCAGCCTCGCGAAGTAGTCGAGGACCTCGCGTGCACGAAGGAACTTCGGAAAATCCGGGTCCTCAGGTGCGAAGCCGAGCTCCGCGCGAGCTCGCGGGTCGCCCGGCGGAGCGCCGAAGATGGAGATCTCACCCCCGTCCAGGCGCAGGAGGCCGGCGATCATCTTGACGACGCTCGTCTTGCCCGCCCCGTTGGGGCCCAGCAGGCCGAACGCCTGGCCAGGCTCGAGCTCGAACGTCACGCCGTCGACCGCCCATGGGTCGCGGCGGCGGTAGCGCTTGCGGAGATCCTTCACGCTCACCACAGCCGCCATGGGTAGCCGCGACTATAACGCCCTGTGATCGACCTCGATCGAAGGCAGAGGGTGACGCTCATCTGGGCGGGCGTCGCCGTCGTGCTCGCCGGTTATCAGGGGTCGATCCTCGTCCTTGCGCTGCCTGCGATCGCCGCGGACTACCACGCGACCATCCCGGCGCTGTCGGGCCTCGGCTCGATCCTCGCCATCGGCACACTTGGCGCCTTGCCTCTTGCCGCGCTTGCCGACCGTTTTGGCCGGCGCCGAATGATCGCCGTGGGGGTCGGCGGGTTCTCGCTCGTCAACTTCCTCAGCGGCTTTGTGCCCTCGCTCGCCGACCTGGCTTTCCTCAAGCTCCTCGCCGTCTGCTTCGAGGTGCTCACCGTTGGCGTGGCGACCGCGCTGATCGTGGAGGAAGCCCCCGCAGCTCGTCGCGGCCAGGCGGTCAGCGTGCTCGCGCTGCTGTCCGGCTTTGGCACCGGCATCACGGTGATCGCTTACCCGCTCGTCGCGCCGCACTGGCGATGGCTCTTCTACGCATGCGGGGTGGGGATCCCGGTCACGCCGCTGATCTGGTGGCTCCTGCCGGAGGGACACACATGGCAGGGCGTGCGAGTCACGGGCTCCGCGATTCGACTGCTGTGGGAGCCGCGGTGGCGGCGGCGGATCGTGATCCTGTCGGCGGTGTTCGCACTGCTGGCCGTATTGCTCGAACCGGCGGGCCTGCTCTACACCGTCTATGCCAGCGCCGTGCTCAGCTGGACCCCGACCGAGATCAGCCTCCTCGTCGTCGTGTCCGGCGTATTCGGCGCCGTGTCGTACCTTGCCGGCGGGTACCTCACCGACCGTTACGGCCGCCGCGGGCCGGCCATCGCCCTGACGATCGCGACGGCGGCGGCGACGAGCCTGAGCTTTGCCACGGCGGCGGTCGGGTTCTTCATCGGCAACGTGCTGTGGAGCGCCTTCGCGAGCGCCGCCACGCCGGTGTTCGGCGCCTGGTCGGGCGAGCTATTCCCGACGCGGGCGCGCGCGACGGCGGAGGCTGCGATCGCGCTTGCCGGAGCGGTCGGTAGCATCGCCGGGCTGGCGCTGGTCGCGGTCCTCGCGGCGCCGGCCGGCCTGGGCGGCGCGATCGAGCTCGGCGGCGTGGCGGCGGTGGCGGGCGCTCTGCTGCTGTTCCTTCTGCCCGAGACGAAGCAGCAACCGCTGCCGGAGTAACTTTCAGCCACCCATGGAGAGGGCGCGCGCAGTCGTCGTCGGCGGCGGGATCACCGGGGCGAGCGTCGCCTACCACCTCGCCAAGGCGGGCTGGCGTGACGTCGTCCTCCTCGAGAAGGATGAGCTGACGAGCGGCTCGACGTGCCACGCCGCGGGGCTCGTGACGCAGTTCAACCCTTCGCCCACGATGATGCGTTTCCGCGCCTACAGCATCGAGCTGTACCAGGAGATCGGCGTCTTCGAGCCGGTCGGCAGCCTGCGCTTCGCTTCGAGCAAGAACCAGCTGATGGAGCTGCAGCGCGGTGTGAGCCGCGCGCGGGGAATCGGGCTCGACGTCGAGCTGGTTTCGGCCGGCGAAGCCGCGCGATTGATGCCCGTGATCACGCGCGACTCGCTGTACGGTGCCGTGTGGATGCCGGGCGACGGCCACCTCGACCCGCACACCGCGACCCACGCGCTCGCCGGGGCCGCGCGCGAGCTCGGCGCCCGCGTCTTGACGCACCGCCGGGTCACCGGGATCACGGTCACGAGCGACGGAACGGTCAGGTCGGTGGAGACCGACGGCGGACCGATCGAGACCGAGGTGGTCGTGGTCGCGGGCGGGATCTGGGCGCCGCAGATCGCGGCGATGGCGGGCGCGTTGGCCGTCTCGACACCGGTCGACCACCAGCACGCAGCGCTCCTCGCTGTGACAGGCCACGAGATGCCGCACGACATGCCCTGCTTCCGCGACCCGGACAACCTGATCTACGGCAAGGCCGAGGCCGGCGGGATGGTCCTGGGCGGCTACGAGCTGAACCCCGTCGCGCGCTGGGTCGACGGCGTGCCGTGGGACCACGCCGGGGTGTCCTTGCCTCCCGACCAGGCGCGCTTCGAGCCACTGCTGGCGGGCGCGGCGAGGCGGTTCCCGTTCGTCCACGAGGCGGGCATCGTCAAGCTGGTCTGCCACCCCGACGCGATGACGCCGGACGCGGCGCCGCTGGTGGGCCCGGTGCCTGGCGTGCGCGGGATGTACATGGCCGCGGGTCTCTCCCTGAACGGCTTCGGGGGCGCGGGAGGCATCGGGCGGGCGATCGCTGAGATGGTGACCGGCGGCGAGACCGAGCTCGACCTCTACGCGTACAGGCCGTGGCGTTTCGGGCCGGTGCACCGCGACCCCGTCTACGTGGCCGAGCTCGCGCGCGAGACGTACAGGTACTACTACTACCAGCGCTACCCGTTCGACTCCGACGAGTGGGGCCGGCCGCGGCGCACGAGCGCGCTGCACACGCGCATGCAGGACCTGGGCGCGATCTTCGGTGTGAAGCACGGGTGGGAGCGGCCGGACTACTTCGAATCCAGCAGGCCGTGGCGGCGCGCGGGTGCGGACCAGCGCGCGTTCGGGTTCACCCGCCCTCCATATTTCGACCGGCTCGCCGAGGAGCACCGGGCCTTCCGCGAGCGTGTCGGCATCATCGACATGAGTTCTTTCGGCAAGGTCGAGATCACCGGCCCCGGCGCGCTGCAGCTGCTCGAGCGCGTGGCCGGCAACCTGGTCGACCGGCCCGCAGGCTCGGTCGTGTACACCCAGCTGTTGGAGAAAGACGGCGGCATCGCCGCCGACGTCACGATCACGCGCCTCGCGCGCGACCACTTCCGGCTCGTGACCGGCGCGGGCTACGTCAACAGCGACCTGGGGTGGCTGCAGATGCAGGTGCACGACGAGGACGTCCACCTGCGCGAGTCGTCGGACGAGCTGGCGGTCATCGGCCTGTGGGGGCCGCTGGCGCCGAACGTCTTGCCGGAAGCCGACATCACGTTCATGCACGCGCGAGACATCCGCATCGACGGCATTCGCGTCCTCGCGCAGCAGGTGACCTACGTCGGCGAGCTGGGCTGGGAGCTGTACGTCGAGCGCGAGTGGGCGGGCCAGGTGTGGGACCGGCTCATGGCCGCGGGCCGCGACTTCGGCATCACGCCGGGTGGATACCGCGTCCTCGACTCGCTGCGCATGGAGAAGGGCTACCGCTATTACGGCACGGACATGGGGCTGCTCGATACGCCTTTCGAAGCCGGGCTTGGATTTGCGGTGCATCGCGACAAGTGGCCGCACGTTTCGCGCGAGGTCAAGCGCCGGCTTCGCACGCTCGCGGTGGGCGGCGAAGAGTACGTCCCGATCTACGGCGGCGAGGCCGTGCTGAGCGAAGGGCAGGTGGTCGGCCGCCTTCGCAGCTGCGCGTACGGATTCACCGTTCGCAAGAACCTCGCGTATTCGTACTTGCCCGTCGAGCTCAAGCCCGGCGCGAAGGTCGAGGTGGAGGTGTTCGGACAGCGCCTGCCGGCAACCGTGATGCGAGACCGCGTCCTTGAGCCGCAACACGCGAGCTGAAACGACCGCGGGCCGCGTCGCGCTCTGGAAGGGGCGTGATGTCCGTATCTCGCCGTTGTCCGGCGGCCTGACCAACGAGAACTACCTCGTCGAGGACGGAGACGCGAAGTACGTGATGCGCCTTCCGGGCCAATCGACCGAGCTCCTGTCGATCGACCGAGAGAACGAGGTCTACAACACGAAGGCCGCGGCAACCACCGGCATCGGCCCGAAGGTGCTCGAGCACGTGCCGCGCGTCGACGTGATGGTGCTCGAGTTCATCGCGGGCCAGACGATGTCGGCGAAGGCGCTGCAGTCGCCCGAGATGCCGGCGCGGATGGCGGAGTCGTTCCACCGCCTGCACTCGGCGCCGCAGTTCCTGCACGACTTCAACATGTTCCGGCTCATCGAGCACTACCTGCGGATCGTCGAGGAGCATGAGGTCACCATCCCGGACGGCTACCGCGACTGGCTGCCCAGAGTGGCGGAGGTCGAGCGGGCGGTCGGCGCCGCCGCGCTGCCGACTGTGCCCTGCCACAACGACCTGCTGTGCGAGAACTTCATCGACGACGGGACCTCGCTGCGGATCGTCGACTACGAGCTGAGCGGCAACAACGACCCGTGCTTCGACCTCGGCAACACCGCCCAGGAGGCGGGGTTCGACCAGGAGCTGCGCACGGCGCTTTGCGTGGCCTACTTCGGCCGCCGCGATCCGAGGCAGCTGGCACGGATGAACCTGTTCGCCCTCATGTCCGACGTGGGCTGGACGCTCTGGGGCGCCATCCAGGCCAGGATCTCGGCGGTCGACTTCGACTTCGCCGGCTACTACACCGGGCGGTGGGAGCGGGCGCTGGAGGTCCTCCGCTCCGACCGGCCCGCGCGCTGGATGGCCGAAGCCGGGACGCCGGACGCCCGCAGGGCGTAACTCCAACCGCCGGACGCGCGCAGGGCGTAACTCCGACATTGACGCGGCGCCATGCCGGTGCTACGTTCCGCGCCGGTATATCGGTCGCATATCGCCTCTAGTGAGAGGGGGATAGGGGTTGGCGGTTGCCGAGGCGGTCGCGCAGCGCTCGCAGAGCGAGCTTGCCTACCAGCGCATCCTCGAGCGGATCGTGAGCCTGGACATGGCCCCTGGCTCGGTCGTCAACGAGGCGCGGCTCCGCGACGAGCTGGGCATCGGCCGGACGCCGATTCGCGAGGCGCTGCAGCGCCTCGCCCGCGAGAACCTCGTCCGTTCCATCCCCCATCGCGGCACGTTCGTCACCGACGTCAACATCACCGACCTGGCGCGGATCACCGAGGTCCGCGTCGTGCTCGAAGCACACGCCGCCAGGCTCGCCGCCGAGAAGCTCGCGCCAGCTGACCGCGCCATTGTCGAGGAGCTGCTCGAGCTGCTGGGCCGTGGCTACGTCACCGACCAGCGTGACCTGATGCAGCTCGACCGGCAGATTCACCGCGCGATCTACCACGCTGCCCGCAACCCGTTCCTCGAGGCGACGCTCGAGCGCTACTTCAACCTGAGCCTGCGGCTCTGGTACCTGGTGCTCGACCGCGATGTGCGTCTTCGCGAGGCGGTCGACGAGCATGTCGAATTGCTGCGGGCGATCCTCGCCGGCGACGGCGAGCTCGCCGAGACGATCATGCGCAAGCACGTCACCGGCTTCGAGCGTGAGATCCGCAAGCACCTGGTGGAGAGGTAAGCGCGATGCCGAAAGTCTTTTTCGCCACCGACCTCCACGGCTCCGAGGTGTGCTGGAAGAAGTTCCTCAACTCCGCCAGGTTCTACGGCGCCGACGTCCTGATCTGCGGCGGCGACATGACCGGCAAGGCGATCGTGCCGATCGTCTCTGAGAACGGCCACTATTCCGTGACGCTGGGCGGCGAGAGCCAGCAGGTGCCCGCGGAGCAGGTGGCGGAGGTCGAAGCCACCATCCGGCGCAAGGGTTACTACCCGCTGCAGATGAGCGTCGAGCGGCTGCACGAGCTGGATCAGAACCCGGACAAACGCGCTGAGTGCTTCCAGGAGGTGATGCTCGAAGGCGTCGACCGCTGGATGAAGATGGCGGCGGAAAAGCTCCGCGGCTCCGGCATCCGGTGCTTCGTCTGCCCAGGGAACGACGACGAGATGGAGGTCGACGACGTGGTCCGGCGGGCCGAGCTGGTCGAGCTGGGCGAAGGTCGCCTCGTCGAGATCGACGGCTTCCAGATGATCTCGACGGGCTGGTCGAACCCGACCCCCTGGAAGACGCACCGCGAAGACTCGGAGGAGCAGCTCGCCGCGCGAATCGAGTCGATGGCCTCCAGGGTCTCCGACCCGGCGCGCGCGATCTTCAACCTTCACTGCCCGCCATACAAGTCGGGTCTCGACGAGGCGCCGGCGATCGACGCGGACCTGAGACTCCTCCACGGCGGCCGCGCGCTGCGGCCGGTGGGCTCGACCGCGGTGCGCGCCGCCATCGAAAAGCACCAGCCGCTGCTTTCGCTGCACGGCCACATCCACGAGAGCAAGGGCGCGATCAAGATCGGCAAGACGCTGTCCATCAACCCGGGCAGCGCTTACGAGGAAGGAATGCTGATGGGGGCGATCATCCAGCTCGACCCCAAGAAGGGAATCAAGAGCTACCAGCTGGTCAACGGATGAACCGAGGAGGTAAGGAGGAAGCACATGGCTGACACGACGATGGGGACGGCGGGGGCCAGGCCCGCGCTGTTCTTACGCAACGCGACCGGGCTGGTCAAATCCTGGTCGACATTCGACGCGTTTCTCTATTCGTTCTGGTCCGTCAACCTGATCACGCTCGGTCTCTATGGGATGTCATTCGTTTACACGGTGCCGGACGGTCAGCTGCTCGCCGGCATTCTCATCTTTGGTGTGCTCGTGACATTCCTCGTTGTCACCTATGCCGGGCTGGTCAGCGTGATGCCGCGCACAGGTGGTGATTACGCGTGGCAGAGCCGGATCCTGGGCGGCGGGGTGGGATTCGTCCTTGCCATCACCGGGTGGTGGTTCACGCTGTTCCTCTGGGCGCCGATCTACGCCAACATCCTGATCGTCCAGTTCTTCTCACCGCTCGCGTACACCCTGGGCTGGACGAGCGTGGCCACGTTCTTCGGACAGCCGTGGGGAGTGTTCGTCAGCTGCCTCGTCGTACTTGCTTTCGTAAGCGTGGTCGTGACGCTCGGTATGGAGTTCTACGCCAAGGCCCAGAAGGTCTGCTTCTGGATCGGAATCGTCGGGCTGGTCGTGGTGTGCGGGCTGCTTCTCTTCAACAGCCAGAGCGACTTCCAGGCCGCGTTCAACCGCGAGGCGAGCTCGCTGTACGGCGTGACGGGGAACGCCTATCAGGCGACGGTCGACGCCGGGACCAAGGCGGGTTACACGCCTCACGACTTCGGATACTTTGCGATCGGCCCGGTGTTCCTCCTCATGCCGTGGCTCGCCTTCTACATGCTCTGGCCCAACTGGGGCGCAACGCTGTACGGCGAAGTTCGCGGCGCAAAGGACATTCGGAAGCCCTTCTGGAGCATGTTCTGGGGACTGTGGGTCACTGTCGGGCTCGTCGCACTGGTTGTCGTGCTCACTGTCAAGACCATCGGCTGGCAGTTCTACAACGAGGCCAACGCCGCGTACTGGTCTGGCACCGCGCCTGTACCAGGCTGGCCATACCCGGTCATGTACGCCGGCTGGTTGGTGAGCAACCACTTCTTCCAGGCGCTTCTCATCCTGGTCATGGGACTCTGGTTCTTTGGCTGGGCCGGAACTCTTTTCCTCTCGTCGACCCGTGTCATCTTCGCCGCGGCCTTCGACCGCGTGCTGCCGTCGTGGGCGGCCAACATCTCAGCCAAGCGGCGCGTGCCTTATGGATCGCTGGCGTTGATGATCGTCCCGTCTCTCGTCGTCAGCGCAGCCTGGTCATTCGGCGGCACGAAATTGCAGGCGGTGTTCCTGGACGCCACCGCGGTCATCGCGGTGACCTTCCTTGGCACAGTGATCGCCGCGATCATCCTCCCGTGGCGGCGCAAGGACATCTATGACGCGTCGCCGATCGCGCGCTTCAAAGTGGCCGGCGTCCCGCTGATCACCATCACGGGCGTAGTAACGGCCGCCTTCCTGGTCTTCCTGATCTGGGAGTGGTCGTTCAACAGCGCCAATCTCTACTACACCGCGCTCAACGCCAGCGTCCCGTCGGTCATCTATTTCGCGGCCACGTACGTGGTCGCTCTCGTCATCTACGTGGTCGCGCGAATCGTGCGGAGCCGGCAGGGCATCGACCTGAGCCGGATCCACCACGAGATACCGGTTGAGTAGAGTTGTCTGGGCCGCCGGGGTAATACCCGGCGGCCTCCTTTTCTGACGCGCCGGGCGCAATAAATAGAAATGCTCGAGTACACCCTCCGCACCTACCAGTCGCCAACGCGTCTCGTCCAGCGCCTGGGCGCGATCCAGGAGCTAGGCCGCGAGGCGAGCCAGCTCGGCATCCGCCGGCCGCTGCTGGTGACAGACGCCGGCGTCAAAGCGGCGGGCTTGCTGGAGGTCGCGCTCGACGCGCTTCGCAGCTCCGACGTCGAGCCGGTCGTTTTCGACAAGGTCCGCGCCAACCCTGGGGTGGAGCTGGTCGACGCCGGCGCCCGCGAGTACAAGACTCAGGGCTGCGACGGGCTCGTCGCCATCGGCGGCGGGAGCTCGATGGACACCGCCAAGGGCATCGGCGTTGTCGCCGTGCATCAGGATTCAAAAGGCGGCAGCATCCTCGACTACGAGTGGGGCCACAACCCAATCGCGAAGCGCATCCCGCCGATGATCGCGGTCCCGACCACCGCCGGAACCGGCAGCGAGGTCACCCTGTGGGCGGTCATCACCGACCCCAAACGCAAGATCAAGTTCAACGTCGGCGGCACGCCCAACATCGCGTCCTGGGTCGCGGTCATCGACCCCGAGCTGACCGTCAAGCTGCCGCCCGCGGTGACCGCTGGCACCGGCATGGACGCGCTGGCCCACGCGGTCGAGTGCTTCACGATGTCCTACCACCAGCCGTTCACCGACGCGGTCGCGCTGCTGGCGATGGAGTACGTCGCGAGGTATCTCCGCGTGGCTTTCTCGCAGGCCGGAAACCTCGAGGCGCGCTACCACATGAGCGCCGCCGCGATGCTGGCCGGGCTTGCGTACGGCACCGACTCCGCCGGCGCGGCGCACGCGATGAGCCAGACCGCCGGCGGGGTCCACGACGCGCCGCACGGCGAGCTCACCGCGCGACTGCTCGGCCCGGTCATGGAATACAACTACTCCGGCGAACCGGAGCGTTTCGCGCGCATGGCGCAGGCCTTCGGCCTGGACACTCGGGGAGCCTCGACGTGGGAGGCCGCCGAGATGGCGGTCGAATACGTCCACGAGCTGACCGAAGACGTCGGCATCCGCGGCCTGCAGGATCTCGGCTTCAGCGAGGACGAGATCCCGATGCTCGCCGACAAGGCCTTCGCCGACCCGCAGACGATCGGCAACCCTCGCGACGTCGACGCGGCCGCATACCAGAGCATCTACCGGCGAGCCTTTGAGCTGGGAGCGTCATGACCATTTCAGTCGCGCAAAAGATCGACAAGTCGACCAGGAAGATGTTCATCGACGGAAAGTGGGTCGAGTCGGAGTCCGGCGAGCACTTCGACGCCGACAGCCCAGCCACGGGCGAGGTCATTGCCGAGGTCCCGAAGGGTACGCGCGCCGACGCGCAGAGGGCGGTCGAGGCGGCGCACCGCGCCCGCGCCGACATGGCGAGGCTCAAGGGCTTCGAGCGCTCGAGGCATCTGTATCGGGTCGCGGAGACGATCGAGAAGAGGCGCGACGACCTCGCGTACCTGCTGGCGCTCGACCAGGGCAAGCCGCTAAAGGCCGAGGCGTACGGCGAGGTCGACGAGTGCGTCGAGTACTTCAAGATCGCGGCCGAAGACCTCAAGCGCCTCGAAGGCCGGGTGCTTCCATCGGCCAGCCCGACCAAGCTCGTGCTGGCGCGCCACTACCCGCGCGGCGTGTACGGGATCATCACCCCCTGGAACTGGCCGCTGACGATGGCCGCGGAGCTCATCGCCCCCGCCCTCGCCGCGGGCAACACATTCGTCTGGACGCCCGCCTCGTCCACGAGCGTGATCTCGGTCGCGCTCATGGAGTGCATCGCCGAGGCCGATTGGCCGGCCGGCGTGGCCAACCTGGTCACCGGCCCAGGCGCGGAGGTCGGGGACGAGGTGGCGGGCCACCCACTGGTGGACGGGGTCGGCTTTGTCGGTTCGACCGAGACCGGCGCGTCAGTGGCGAAACGCGCCGCCGGCAAGCACGTGATGCTCGAGCTCGGCGGCAACGGGCCGCAAGTCGTCTTCGCCGACGCCGACATCGGCAAGGCGGTCGACGGCGCGATCGTCGGCTGCTACCTGTGCGCCGGCCAGAGCTGCACCGCCGGCGAGCGGATCCTTGTCGAGGAGCCGGTGCGGGACGAGTTCGTCGCCCGCCTCGCCGACTCGGCCCGGGCGTTGCGGCTGGGCGACCCGTTCGACGAGGCCACGACGCTCGGCCCCCTGAACAACGAGGGCGTCGCGACCAAGATGGACCAGCACGTCGCCGACGCTCTCAAGCACGGGGCCAAGCTCGTGCTCGGCGGTGAGCGCGCGAAAGGCTTTCCGACGCGCCTTTACTACCACGCGACGATCCTGGACGGCGTCGAGCCCGACATGCGCGTGAGCCGCGAGGAGACCTTCGGCCCGATCGCGCCAATCATCAAGTTCAAAGATGAGAAGCAGGCGCTGGCGCTCGCGAACGACTCACCGTACGGGCTGCTCGGCGCCGTGTACACGAAGGACCTGTCGCGCGCGCTGCGATTCGCCGACGGCCTCGAGACCGGCTGGGTGAACATCAACGAGTCGACCAACTACTGGGAGGCGCACCTTCCATTCGGCGGCCGGGCCGGCAAGAAGAGCGGCATCGGCCGCGTCGGCGGCCGCTTCGCCCTTGAGCAGATGTCCGACCTCAAGACGATCGTGATCGAGATCGCACCCGATTGAGTCGATGAGCAAGCCTCTCGACGACCCGATCGAAGAGGCGGAGCGCATCGCCGGGGCCGCGAAGCGGAAGAAGATCGGCCTGAAGCTGCTCGGTGGCGCGGGCGTGCACGCGCACTCCCCCAGCGCGCGCAAGGCGCCCCTCAAGCGGAAATACGGCGACCTCGACTACGCCATCCCCAAGAAGCACCGCAAGGCGGTGATGGAGCTGTTCAAGGAGCTCGGCTACGAGCCGAACGAACGTTTCAACCTGATGAACGGCGACCGGAGGCTCTACTTCTACGACGTCGAGCACGGGCGCCAGGTCGACGTGTTCGTCGACGTGTTCAAGATGTCGCACGAGATCGACCTTCGGGCGCGTCTCGATCACGAGCACCCCGCGGTCAGCCCTTCGGACCTGCTGCTGAGCAAGCTCCAGATCTACGAGGTCAACCGCAAGGACCTCGTCGACACGATCGCATTGATTCTCGACCACTCCATCGAGACCGCGAGCCACGAGGATGCAATCGAGGCCGCTTACATCGCGCGATTGGCGGCGAGCGACTGGGGTTTTTACCGCACCCTGCAGGTGAACATCGAGCGGCTGCGCGCCGTCCTCGAGGAGCTCGAGCTGATCGACCGCGAGCTCGTGCACGCGCGCCTCGACGAGCTCTGGAAGCACATCGAAAACGAGCCCAAGCCCTTGAGGTGGCGCATCCGCGCCCAGGTCGGCGACCGCGTCCGCTGGTACGAGCTCCCAGAGGAGACGCGCTCGCCCTACCAGCCGGAATGAGCGCGGCAAACGGACTCCCACGCCAGGCTCGCGCCGTCGTCATCGGCTGCGGGATCGTCGGCAACAGCCTCGCCTACCACCTGACGCGCCTTGGCTGGCGCGACGTCGTCCTCCTCGACAAAGGCCCGCTGCCCAACCCGGGCGGCTCGACCGGGCACGCGTCGAACTTCATCTACCTCGTCGACCACTCGAAGGAGATGACGGCGCTGACGATGGACAGCGTCCGCCAGTACAAGGAGATGGAGGTCTTCATCCGGTCGGGCGGGATCGAGGTCGCGCGCACGAGGGAGCGGATGCAAGAGCTGACCCGGCGCGTCGCCTCCGGCACGTCGTGGGGGATCGAAGGCATGTCGCTGCTGTCGCCCGCGGACGTGAAGGAGTTCGTGCCCTACATCGACGAGAAAGTGATCCTCGGAGGCTTCTACACGGAGGGCGTCGGGGTGGTGGACTCGCTGCGCGCGGGGACGCTGATGCGCGAGAAAGGGATTGCGGCCGGCGCGCTGCACGTCGCGCCGAAGACGGAGGTGACCGGGATCGATGTCGAGGGAGGCCACGTGCGCCGCGTGCGCACGACGCAGGGCGACGTCGAGGCCGACGTGGTCGTCATCACCTGCGGCGTGTGGAGCCCGCGCCTCGCGCGCATGGCCGGCACGCGCATCCCGCTCACGCCCGCCGTGCACCAGATGATCGACATCGGTCCGGTGCCGCGCTTCCGCGGCGCGCGCTCTGACATCGAGCACCCGATCGTCCGCGACATGGACACCAACATGTACGAACGCCAGGCGGGCGGCGACCTGGAGATCGGCTCCTACGCGCACCGGCCGATCCTCTATGACCCCGAGGACCTGCCGCCGGTCGAGCAAGCCGCGCTGTCACCGACCGAGTTCCCGTTCACCCAGGCCGACTTCGACCAGCAGATGCAGCACGCGCTCGAGTTGATGCCCGAGATCGTCGGCGACGAATCGGTCGGCGTGAAGTACGCCGTCAACGGCATCCTGTCGCTGACACCGGACGGCATGCCCGTGCTCGGCGAGTCGCCGGAGGTGAGGGGCTTGTGGTCGGCGGCGGCGGTGTGGGTCAAGGAAGGGCCGGGCACCGGCAAGGCGATGGCGGAGTGGATGGTCCACGGCGAATCGGAGATCGACCTCCACTCGTCCGACATCGCCCGCTTCCACGAGCATCAAAGGACACGGGCGCACGTGCGCGCGAGGGCGGCGGAGGGTTTCAACAAGACCTACGGCATCGTCCATCCGGCTGAGCAGTGGGCCTCCAACCGTAACGTTCGCCTGGCGCCGTTCCACGCGCGCGAGAAGGAGCTCGGCGCGTTCTTCTTCGAGGCGGCGGGCTGGGAGCGGCCGTTCTGGTACGAATCCAACGCCGCGCTCCTCGAGGAGTTCGGCGATCGTGTCACGCGCCGCGCGGCGGAATGGGACGCGCGATGGTGGTCGCCGATCATCAACGCCGAGCACCTGGCGATGCGCGACCGTGCGGGCCTGTTCGACCTGTCGGCGTTCACGGTCTTCGACATCGCCGGCCCGGGCGCGCTCGCGTCGGTGCAGTGCGCGGCGCTGCGGCAGATGGACGTGCCGGTGGGGCGAGTCGTCTACACGCCGGTACTGAGCCCCGAGGGCGGGTTCAAGTCCGACCTCACGATCATGCGCCTCGGCGACCAGCACTTCCGCGTCGTCACCGGCGGCGCCGCGGGCATGTCGGACAAGAAGTGGTTCCGCGACCAGCTCGTGCCAGGCGCCGAGCTCACCGACCTCACGTCGGCGATGACCACCGTCGGCTTGTGGGGCCCACGGGCGCGGGACATCCTCGCCTCGACGACCTCGGACGACGTCTCCAACGAGGGCTTCAAGTTCGGCACCTGCCGAGTGATCGAGATAGGCACGGAGCGAGTGCTCGCCTCGCGCATCTCGTACGTCGGCGACCTGGGCTGGGAGCTGTACGCGCCGATGGAGCAAGGGCTCGTGCTGTGGGACACGCTGTGGGAGGCCGGCCGGCCGCACGGGCTGGCGGCGTGCGGGATCGGCGTTTACGGCACGACCGGGCGATTGGAGAAGTGCTACCGCGCGCATGGCAACGAGCTGGAGACCGAGTACAACGTGGTCGAGGCGGGCATGGCGGCGCCGCGGGTGAAGGAGGAGGACTTCACGGGCAAGGCGGCGCACCTTCGACACCGCGAGCAGGACCCCGCGGCGATCCTCTGCACCTTGACCGTCGACGACCACACGTCGAAGTCCGGGCAGAAGCGCTACATGCTGGGCCGCGAGCCGATCCTCACGCGCGACGGCAAGCGCATCGTCGACCGGCGCGGCCGCGGCTCGTACGTGACCAGCGCGGGCGCGGGACCTTCGGTGGGCAGGCACATCCTGATGGCGTACCTCACCCCCGAAGAGGCGGTCGTGGGCAACCAGCTGCTGGTCGAGTACATGGGCGAGAGGTACCCGGTCATGGTCGCCGTCGCCGGAGCGACGCCCCTGTTCGACCCCGAGAACACGCGCATTCGGGCCTAATCGCGTGCGGGTAGCCGTGTGCGTCAAGCGAGTTCCGATCACGGGGGGGCGCATCGTCCTGACCGACGACGCGCGCGCCATCAACACCCAGCACCTCGGGTTCACGATGAGTCCGCACGAGGAGTGCGGCGTCGAGGAGGCCGTGCGCCTGATCGAGGCGAACAAGGGAGACTCGGTTGTGCTCACCCTCGGACCGGCGGAGGCGGTGGAACAGCTGCGCGACGCGATGGCGCTGAGCGTCGACCGCGGCATCCATCTCCAGACCGACGGTTCGGAATGGGACGCGGAGGCGACCGCGGCCGCGCTTCTCGATGCCATCCGCGCGGACGAGACCGCCAACGGGCCATTCGACATCGTGTTCTTCGGCAACGAGTCGGCGGACTCGGGCGGCTTCCAGGTCGGGATCCGGGTCGCCTACGCGCTGGGCCGGCCATGCGTGACGGGGTTGAAGAAGGTCACGCTCGAGGGCGCCTCGGTGCGCTGCGAGCAGGACGTCGAGGGCGCGCGCGATGTGTACGTCGTGCCGCTGCCCGCGGTGCTGACCGTGAAGGAAGGCTTGAACCTGCCGCGTTATCCATCCGTGCCTGGACGCATGCGGGCGCGGAGCAAGCCGGTAACGGTCCTCACGCCGACCCGGCCCGAGCCGCGGCTGGAGCTCGTGCGCCTCGCGGTACCCGCGGGCCAGGGCCGCCGGGCCGAATCGTTGGGCGTCGGGCCGGCTGCCGCGCCGGCCGTGGTCGATGTGCTCCAGAAGGCGGGGATCGTGTGAGCGTCATCCTGATCGACGATCGCACCGAGCTTTCACGCCAGGCGCTCACGCTCGCGCGGAAGTTCGGTGAACCGAGGTCGATCGCGATGGATTCCTTCGAGCCATTCGCCCCCGACGCGCTGGCGACCGCGATCGCGCACCTCGACCCGACGGCGGTCTTCGGGCCCGGCACCGAGCGCGGCAACGAGGTCATGGCCCGGGTCGCGGCGAGGCTGGCGCTCCCGTTCGCGGCCAACTGCATCGCGGTGTCTCCCGGCGACCCGGTGACGGTGACCCGGCTGCGCTGGGGCGGGTCGCTGCTGGAGGAAGCCCTCCTGCACAGCCCGCGACCGCTCATCACGGTGGCGCCACACGCCGTTAGTCCGGACGATGGACCGGCGCCGGCCCCAATATCGGTCGATAGTCCGGACTATCGCGCGTTTGTCGTGCAGGTTTCCGAGCGCGTCAAGCCAAGCAACGGCGGGGTGTCGCTGGCCGAGGCGAAGGTGATCGTGAGCGGCGGGCGCGGCGTCGGTTCGAAGGAAGGGTTCGCGATCATCGAAGAGCTGGCAGGTCTGCTCGGAGCGGCGGTGGGCTGCTCGCGCGCCGTGACCAGCGCCGGGTGGCGCCCGCATTCGGACCAGGTCGGCCAGACCGGGACCAAGGTGTCGCCCGACGTGTACATCGCGTGCGGCATCTCGGGGGCGACCCAGCACATGGCCGGCGTGAAGGGCGCCAAACGGATCCTGGCCATCAACTCCGACCCGCAGGCGCCGCTCATGATGAACGCCGACTACACGGTCACGGGCGATCTCAAGGAGATCGTGCCGGCGATCTCGGCGGAGATACGCAAACGGCGCTAGCAGCGCTGGCCACCGTCCTCGCGGTTTCCGCCGCGCTGTTTGCGCGGCGGGCGCTTTTCCTTTATCGCGTCGTCCGCTCGGGCAAGCCCGCGGCGCGGTTCGACAACGTGCCGGCGCGCGTGCGCAATGAGGCGACCATCGTCGTCGGCCAGAGCAAGCTCCTCCAGCGACTGCTGCCCGGGTTGATGCACGCCGCGATCTTCTGGGGCTTCCTGGTCCTCTTCCCGACGATCCTCATCGCCATGTTCGGCGCCGTCGACCGGCGTTCGACCCTGCCGTGGCTGGGCGCGCAGGGGTGGTACGCGTTCCTGGTCGACCTCTTCGCACTGTTGGTGCTGGTCGGTGTGATCACCGCGTTCGCCATCCGCAAGGTGCAGCGGCCTGCGCGGTTCGCTGGCAGCCACCTCGCGGAGGCGGACCTGATCCTCGGGCTGATCGCCGGCATCGTCATCACGCTGTTCCTCTGGCACTCGTCGCAGATCGCGCTCGGCCTCAACGACTACCCCGCGACGTGGGCTCCGATCTCGAACGCGCTGTCAGTCGTGGTGGCGCCCGCGGCGCCATGGCTGGAGCGCGTCGCGGTCTGGGCGCATGTCCTGATCATCCTTTCCTTCCTCGTCTACCTCCCCTACTCCAAGCACCTGCACATCGCCGTGGCGGCCATCAACGTCTACTTCGGACGCACGCGCGCGCGAGGCCGCCTGGAGAAGGTCGACTTCGAGAAGCCTGAGGCTGAGGTGCGTTTCGGCACCGAGCGCGCGGCTGACATGACCTGGAAACAGATGCTGGACACCATCTCGTGCACCGAGTGCGGGCGATGCCAGGAGGTGTGCCCCGCCTACAACACAGGCAAGCCACTGTCTCCCAAGCTCCTGATGATGAACATGCGCGACCACCTGCTCGCGCAGTCGGACAAGCCGATCGTGCCCAACGCGGTCATCGACGACGTGGTGTGGGACTGCGTGACCTGCGGCGCATGCGTGCGCGAGTGCCCGGTGAGCATCGAGCACATCGACCACGTCATCGACCTGCGCCGCAACCTCGTCATGGTTCAGTCGCGGTTTCCCGAGGAGGCGGGGACGATGCTGCGCGACGTCGACCGGACCTCGAACCCGTGGGGCAAGACGCAGGCCGATCGCACGCAGTGGGCGGACGGGCTGGGGGTGCGAGTCCTGCAGCCGGGCGAGGCTGCGCCGGATGTGCTGTTCTGGGTGGGCTGCGCCCCGGCGTTCGACGAGCGCGCGCGACGCTCGGCCGTCTCGACGGCGAAGCTGATGCAGGAGGCGGGCGTGGACTTTGCCATCCTCGGGCCGCGCGAGTCTTGCACCGGCGACCCCGTGCGGCGCATGGGCGACGAGTACACGTTCCAGCGCCTGGCCGGCGAGAACGTGGCGACCCTGAACGACGCGGGGGTGAAGAAGGTCGTCACCACCTGCCCGCACTGCTTCAACACGCTGGGCAACGAGTACCCCGACTTCGGCGGGAGCTACGAGGTCGTTCACCACACCGAGTTCCTCGCCGGGCTGGTGCGCGAGGGCAAGCTATCACCGGTCGCAAGCGACCGCAAGATCACTTACCACGACTCGTGCTACCTCGCGCGCCACAACGACGTGCGCGCGCAGCCTCGCGAGCTGGTCGACGCGGTCGGCACCGCGGTCGAGATGCCGCGCAACCGCGAGCGGACCTTCTGCTGCGGGGCGGGCGGCGCCCGCATGTGGATGGAGGAGAAACGCGGCCGGCCGATCAACCAGGAGCGCGTGCGGGAAGCGGCGGCAACCGGCGCCGACACGCTGGCGGTCGCATGCCCGTTCTGCACGGTGATGCTCGACGACGGCGTGCGCGAGACCGGCGCGAAGCTGCAGGTGTTCGACCTGGCGACGCTGCTCCACGAAGCGGTGGAACGAAAGAGGTCGTGAGGGTCAGATCAATCAGCTGGATCGGCGTTCCGGCACATGACTACGATGCGACGGTGCACCTCTTTCGCGACGTGCTGGGGCTGAAGGTCGAGTTCGAGGAGCCGGAGACGGTCGAGCTGTCAGTGGAGGACGGCGGACGACTGCAGGTCTTTGCGGCGGGGCACCGCTATTACGACTTTTATCGCCGCGAAGGCGCGCGTCTCGTGCCACTGTTCGAGGTCGACGACCTCGGCGCCGCCAGGCGTGAGTTCGAGGCTGCCGGCGTCGAGGTGCTCGACGAAGATTCGGACTCGGCGTGGAGGTGGCTTCACGTCAGGGCGCCGGACGGCGACGTCTACGCCTTGGGCGAGCGCAAGACCTGAAACAGGACGCGGTTGGCCGAAGGGTCGACTGCGGCAAACCCATCGCCCTCTTCGACGACTCGAACGTCGCCGTGCTCCAGGCGGTTCACGACGTCGTCCAGATCGCGCTGCGACGGCAGCTCAACGGTGAACCGGCGCAGGCCGGCCGATCCAGCCGGTGCCGGCTTCGCGCCACGCCCGGCCCAAGTGTTCAGGCCGAGGTGGTGGTGATAGCCGCCGGCGGAGACGAAACCCACGCCCGGCACATGGCCCATCACATCGAAGCCCACGAGGTCGTGGTAGAAGCGCAGGGCGTCTTCGACGTCGGCGACGTGAAGATGGACGTGGCCCATCCTCGTGCCGTCGGGCATCGGCTCGTCGATTCTGTCGTCCTCGCGCAGGTGGCTGAACAGCTCCTCGAGGTCGATCGGGTCGCGGCCGGAGCGCGGATTGCCGTCCTTGTCGTAGGCGACGAAGGTGCCGTTGCCGAAGCCCATCGTCCCGTCCTCGGGCGACTCCGTGTAGATCTCGATCCCGTTGCCGTCGGGATCCGAGAGGTAGTTGGCCTTGGTCATCACGTGGTCGGTCGGGTACTGCTCCCAGCGCAGGCGGGCCAGCCGGGCAATGACGCGCGCCAGCTCGCGCCGGTCGGGGACGACGATCGCGAGGTGGTAGAGGCCGGAGGTCCGCGGCACGACCGCGCGCTCGGCGCCGGGATGGAGGACCACCAGCTCGCGCCCGCCAACGCCCATCCGAAGATCGGCGCCGTCTGAAGGGAGCGGCGTCAGCCCGACGTAGTCGCGCCAGAACCGGAGTGCGCGGTCGCCGTCGGTGACCGAGAGGTCGACGGCGCCCATGCCGGTCCTGGCGGCGATCGAGGTGGTCTGCATCGCACCCATTCCTACCCGCATCGGCCGGCGGCTATTCAGACCAGGTTGGTGGGCAGCACTCCCGCGACCGAGGCGAAGATGCCGTTGGGAACGTTGAGAGAGCTCACCTCGCTGAGCACATTCGAGGGGTTCGCCGTGTCGATGACGTAAACCTGGCGGCCGTTGCCGAGCACCAGGTGCGTGTCGTCGATCCATCCGAGCGGCGACCCGGCGTGCGTCAGCAGGTTCGCGGAGCCGCCCGAGATCAGGTACGTGTCGCCTGTCGTCTGGCTCGAGTCCGTGGGGTATCCCGGGGCCGCGATCCGCTGGCCGTCCGGCGAGAGCCCGGCGCCCTTCTGGAAGGCAGTGAAAATTCTCGGTGGGGGGCCTGCCGGGAGCTCGAACGTCGTCTTGGCGCCGTCGTAACCCTGCTTGCCGACGGTTCCCGGCCCGCATGTTGTTCCGCCCGTGCAGAACCCGGTTATGCAGGCGACACCGGCCGGACTCAGGAGGCCTTGCACGCAGTCGAGTGACGCGGCGCGCAGACCCGTACCCGGATCGACCACGTGATAGCCGATCGCACCGTATTGCGTGTCATACGATCCGAGGTCCACAGGTCCAACCCCGACCACGAGCTTGCCTGACCGCCACGCGACGGGCCACTCGGCCCGAGTCGTCGACGAGTAGATGTCGACGCGGTGCGCCGCGGTGCCGGTGTCCTCGACATACATCACGTCGTGAAATGACGCGGCCGAGTTCGTGGTCGCCAGCGTGATCGCGGCGATGGCGATCCTCGAGTCGTCAGGCGAGACGGAGAAAATGACCTGGGTGTTCGCCGGCGCGTCGACGTTCATCACGTCTTGCTGCGCTCCGTCGGACGACAGCGCGCGGATCTGGGTCTCGCCATCCAGGTAGTAGACCCTGGTGCTGGAGATGCTCACCTCTGGCAGGTTGTAGGCGGCGGTCTCGGCCCCCGCGCACATCCCGCCCGCGGGGCAAGACGCCGGCGGGAAGTAGTACATCTTCAGGCTGCGCGACTTCGGGGTCACGAACGGACCTCCACTGCCGTCGGTGGCCAGGAGGTGGATGTAGTACGTCTCCCCGACGCCGCCGATGTTCAGCACCACCGCCAACGGTCCTTTGTTGCTGTAGCCAGCCGGCGCCGGCAGCGCGTTGACATTGGCCGCCACCGGGGATTGCGACCGGGATGGCAGCGGCGAGACGGCCGCGTTCGGTTGCTGCGAGCAGGCCGCGAGGCAGAGCAATAGAACCGCGACGAAGCCCTGGCGCATGCCAGTCAAACGGCGGGTGTGAGCTGCGGTTACGAGAGCCTGACGATCTCCCCGTGATCGTCGATGTCGATCAGGTGCCCGGGCCGTTCGTGGGCGCCGCGCCTCAGGAACGCAGGTACACCAGGACCGCCAGCACGCGGCGATGATCATCCGGCGCGGGCTCGAGGTCGAGTTTGGAGAAGATGCTCCGGACGTGCCCCTCCACCGTCTTCTCGCTCATGTGAAGCGCTGTCCCGATGGCGGCGTTGGATCGACCCTCCGCCATCAGGTTGAGCACCTCACGCTCCCGGTCGCTCAGCCCGCCGACGAGATCATGCCGGCGGCGGCGAACCAGCAGCTCTGACACGACCTCGGGATCGATCGCCGATCCCCCGGTCGCCACGCGACGCACGGCGTCGACGAACTCCTTGACGTCGGACACCCTGTCCTTGAGCAGGTATCCGATGCGACTGGCGCCGCGCTCCAACAGCCGAATCGCGTGCGCAGTCTCGACGTATTGCGAGAGCAGCAGCACGGCGACCGCGGGGTATCGGACGCGGATCTCCGCCGCCGCCGCCAGTCCTTCAGTCGTGTGCGTGGGCGGCATCCGGATGTCGGTGATGACGATGTCCGGCCGCTGTTCCTCAACGACTTCCAGCAGCTGCGCCGCATCGCCCGCCTGGCCCACGATGTCCATTCCGGATGCTTCGAGGAGGCGCGCCAGGCCCTCGCGGAACAGCACAGCGTCGTCGGCGATCGCTACCCGCATGGGATCTCGGCGCTCAACGTCGTGCCGCCGCCGGGTGCACTTCTGATCTCGATTCGGCCACCGGCAGCGGCCACGCGGTCCTGAAGGCCGACCAGCCCTGACCCACGACTCGGGTCCGCCCCGCCCACGCCGTCATCGGTCACCTCGAGATGCAGATTCCCGCCGGACTCGGCGATCCGGATCTCGATCGTCCCGGCTGAGGAATGCTTCACCGAGTTGGCCACGGCCTCAGCAACGAAGAAGTAGGCCGTGGACTCGACCGGTTCCGGATATCGCCGGTCGATGTCGGCCGATACTGTCGTGGCGATCGGCGTGCGATCGGCAAGCCCCTGCACGGCCGAGACGAGGCCCGACTCCGCAAGCAGAGGCGGCTGCAGCCCCCTGGCCAGCGTACGCAGCTCGCCGAGGCCGGCCCGCACCTCACGTGACGCCTCCTCGATCAGGTCGCGTCGGGTCCGTGACCCGTCAGCTTCGGCCATGCCCAGCGCCAGAAGCGCGTTCGCGAATCGCTGCTGGGCGCCGTCGTGCAGGTTGCGCTCGATTCGCCGTCGCTCGAGGTCCTGCGCTGAGACGAGTCGGGCGCGCGACTCGCGCAGCTCCTGGACCAATCGATATCGGCCGAGCACGATGCCTGCCTGCGACGCCAGGTCGTGAAAGAGCCGCTTCTCCATCGCTGTCAGCTCGTCGCCGCGAGATTTGACGACGAGCATGGCACCGAGTAGGTCACCGTCGAGAAGAACCGTTTCCACGTGCGCCCGGTCGCCGAACCTCCCGGCGACCTCATCAATACGCGCGACCGCCCGCTGCGCATCCTCATTCGGGGGTGCGGAGGCGGCAAGGTGCAGCCGCTCGCCAACCCTGACCCAGACCTCGGTCGACGAGGCGCCCGTTCCCTCACGCAGCAGCTCCGCCATCCGCGGAAGCAGGACATCGGCCGGCTCGGCACGTCCAATGCCGCCGGCGAAGTCCGACAGCACTTCGTATGGTCGGGCCCGCCTGCCGTACACGGCCGTGTTGGCGACCGCCTGGAGACGCGCACGAACCGGAAGGAGCAGCGCAGCGAGGACCGCGATCGTAACGAGGCTCAGGACTGGGTTCAGGCCGGCATGCTGCCCAAGCAGGCTGCCCACACCTGCGACCACGATCGCGTAACCGCCCGTGACGAAAATCGCCAGGCCCGCGTACAGGATCGTGCGGTTGATGACTACGTCGATGTCGTAGAGGCGGTAGCGCAGCATCGCCACAGCGATGGCCAGCGGCACCAGCACCATTCCCGCCAGCGCCGAGGTGATCCCCGCCCAGCCCTCGATTCCACTGGCAACATCGGAGGCTGCGAAATCCCGAATGGACTGGGGGAGCCAGTCGATGCTCAGTATCCGCGTCGTCCTGCCGAGCACCCCGGCAGCGAAATAGATGCTGGCCGCGTACGCAAACCACTTGAGCTGCTGACGGGATTCACCGTGCGCCGACCTCATGCGCACCACGACACCAGATCCGGCGATCAACGCCATGACGATCAGCGCTGGAAAGAGAGCACCCGATGCCCAGCTGAGCAACGATCCCAGCGCCCACAGCGATGGCGGGAGCGTGACCGGTACGAACTGGTTTCCGAACAGACCGACCCGCAGGGGATAGGGGTCGTCGAAGCCGGCGACAGTGTTCAGGAGCAACGCGCCGACGGTCACCCACGCCACCAACCGCCATCGCGAGGACTTGAACCGCCCGTCCGGGAACACCAACAGGGCCATCAGCCCGCCGAACGCGATCAGGTCCGAAATCACTCTCTGGGACCAGGCCGCGACGTCTGCGAGCGGCATCGAGCCGGGATCTATCACCAGGCCGTGGAACGCGTATTCGGAGGCGAACACACCGAACGCGACCATAAGCGCGGCGGCGGCCAGGAGCCAGGTGAAGGCGTTTCCGGGCTGCCGCCACGCCAGTATCCCTGCGATCACAGACAGCGTGGTCACGCCGACGGTCTGCACCGTGAGCCGCGCGGCGAGAGTCCACGTGGAGTCGAGGCCCGGGAGCAAATAGAGCGGTGGGCTTGCAAGGTCGGACAGCGTCAGATACAAAGCAGCCACCCCAAGCCCGGCCCCGGCGACACCGATCACTGCGCCCGCGGCCGCGGTTCGCGTCAGGCTGGTCGCCATCGGGGTTGGTCCTTGTCACCGGCATCAGTCGTCACCTGAATGAGCCTGGCGCCGTCGGGGTCGGTGACGAACAGCTGGAGGCCGTGCTTGCTTCGCGTGAAGGCTATCCAGCGGGAGTCAGGCGACCAGTCCGGCCATCCCTCCCAGCTCGCGGAGGGGTCATTCGTGACCTGGTGGGGCTCGCCACCGCCGGCCGGGATCCAGTAAACCTCGGAGCCGGAGGCGCCCGCGGGCGGTGCGTTGATCAGAATCCGCGAACCGTCAGGGGACCAGCGAGGGTAGGTGGCAAAGCCGCCGGTCTTTTCATGGTGCGTGAGCTGGCGCAGCTCGGTGCCGTCGGGCCTTGCCGTGTAGATGTCGATAGCGCCGGTGCTGTTCATGGCAAACGCCAGGCGGTCGCCGGTGGGCGACCACGCAGCGCCGGACTGGACGGCGTGCGTGGACAGGAGCCGGTGAAGGTCGCTGCCGTCTGCGCGCACGAGGTAGATCTCGCGGTAGAAACCCGGTGGATCAGGCGTGCCTTCGATGCCGTCACGGCTGCTTTCGTACGCAATCCAAGCGCCGTCTGGTGACCACGAGGGGTAACCGTTGAAGCCCTCGCCGTCACTCAGCCTGCTGACACGTCCGCTCGAGACCTCCATGACATAGACGTCCGACCGCCCGTCGCGAGTGCTCTGATACACGATGCGCCGCCCGTCGGGCGACCAGCTGGCATCGACGTTGAGGGCGTTGTCACGGGTCAGTCTTGTCACGTGACCGCTGGCCAGGTCGAGCACGAAGAGGCCGCCGTGCACGCTGCCCGCGGCGTAACACTGGAACAGAACCTGACCACCGATCTCGGGTCGCGGCTGAACACCGCCCATACCGCAGGTACCAGAGGTCGAAGCGCCACAAGACGACACGCCGGCCAGGAGCACGAGCCCGAGCAGTCCGAAGGCCAAACGGTTCATGGCGGCGATCTTCCCACCGGACCGGGAGATTGGACAGAGGGCCAGCACCTGCCCGCCGGAGGAAGTTCCAGGGTCAGCCCGGGGTCAGGTCCCGGGCGCTCCCTCACGACAAGTCCTCCACCCGAACCTACCTTGGCCAACAGATGAAAGTAGGGAGGTCGGCTAGATGAAAAAGGTCCTGCGGTTGATCGCGACCGTGATTCTGGTGAGCACCGTCACCTTTGGCGCCATGGTCCTGGCAGGCAGCGCGGTGGCCCACGCGGGAACCTCAGCGGCCTATTCCACGCCGCATCCCACGCCGGATCCTCATCCATAGCCTCGGGTAAAGCGAATTATCAGATCGGAACGGCCTAGGACAGGCCGCCCGCCCCTCACCCCAACCCTCTCCCCTGCGGGGAGAGGGAGACATTAGCTCAGACCGACGATGTCCCCTGCGGGGAGAGGGAGGCATCAGCTCAGGCCCACTATCTCCCCGTTTTCGTCGATGTCGATTAGCGTCGCGTTCGGGGTCGTTGGCAGGCCCGGCATCGTTCGCATCTCGCCGCAGATCGGGTAGATGAAACCCGCGCCGACCGACGCGCGCACCTCGCGCACCGGCAGCACCCACCCCGTCGGCGCGCCCTTCATCTTCGGGTCGGAGGAGATCGACAGGTGCGTCTTGGCGATGCACACGGGCAGTCGGCCAAAGCCGTTTGCCTCGAAGGCGTCGAGCTGGCGCGCCGCGAGCGCGTCGTACTCCACACGGCGCGCGCCGTAGATGCGCAGGGCGATGGCCTCGATCTTCTCGCGCAGCGTGGCCGCGTCCGGGTACAGGAACTGGAACGTGCTCGGCTCCTCCGCGGCCGCCACCACCACCTCCGCCAGCTCGACCGCGCCCTGGCCGCCGTCGGCGAAGTTGCGGCACACCGCTGCTCGGACGCCGATGTGCTCGGCCAGCTCGCGGATGGCGCGGTGCTCGGAGTCGTGGTCGCCTGGAAACGCGTTGATCGCCACCACCGGGGTCACGCCGTGGATCTGGATGTTCTCGACCTGCTTGCGCAGATTCGCGGCCCCGGCCAGCACGTCGTCGGGGTTCTCCCTCAGCAGGTCCTCGGGCAGAGGCTTCCCCGCGACCACGCGGTACTTGCCGGAGTGGACCTTCAGGGCGCGCACGGTGGTCACGACGACCGCGGCGTCAGGCGCGAGCCCAGAGGTCCGGCACTTGATGTTGAAGAACCGCTCGGCTCCCATGTCGGCGCCGAAGCCGGCCTCGGTGACCAGGAAGTCCCCGCCGTGGATGCCGATCATGTCGGCGAGCACCGACGAGGCGCCGTTCGCGATGTTGCCGAACGGGCCGGCATGCACGAGGACCGGCGTGTTCTCCAGCGTCTGGAGCAGGTTGGGCTTGATGGCCTCGCGCATGATCACCGTCATCGCGCCACCCGCGTGCAGGAAGTCGGCCGTGATCGGCTGGCCGTCGCGAGCAAGGCCGATGACCATCCGGCCGAGTCGCTTGCGCATGTCCTGCAGCGACGTCGACAGCGCCAGCACCGCCATCACCTCGGACGCCGCGGTGATGTCGAATCCCGTCTGGCGCGTGACGCCGTCTTCCGGCGCGCCCAGGCCGACGACCACGCTCCGCAGCACGCGGTCGCTGACGTCCAGCACGCGGCGCCAGGTGATCGAGTGGAGGTCGATCGGAAAGTCGCGCAGGCTGTGGTGGATGTAGTTGTCGATCATCGCGGCCAGCAGGTTGTGTGCCGCGGTGACCGCGTGGAAGTCGCCGGTGAGGTGAAGGTTCAGCCGCTCCATCGGCACGACCTGGCTGTAGCCGCCGCCGGCGGCGCCGCCCTTGATGCCGAACGTCGGGCCCATCGACGGCTGGCGTATGGCGACCGTTGCTCGCTTGCCGATCTTGCCCAGCGCGTCGCCGAGGCCGACGGTCGTAGTGGTCTTGCCCTCCCCCAGCGGAGTCGGAGTGATCGCCGAGACCACGACGTACTTCGCCTTCGGCCGGTCGCGCAGCTCGTCGATCGCCTCGAGCTTGATCTTCGCGACGTCGTGGCCGTAGGGCTCGAGCAGGTGCGGGCCGATGCCCATCTTCGCCGCGACGTCCGGCATCGGGACGAGGTGCGCTTTGCGCGCGATCTCGAGGTCGGTCGGAAACTCCACCTTCATGGCACCACCTCCTATGACAACCGCGCCAGCATCTCGCGGCGCCATCTCTCCGTCGGCTCGATCTCGTTGAACGTAAAAACATGAAGGCCTGCGACCCGGCGCTCGGGCTGCGATAGGTCGGGTAGCAAGGCGTTCAGGAACCGGCCTGGTTCGTAGCCTCCAGGGCGAAACATGCGCGCGACCCAGCTCGGGTGCCCGCGCAAGAACCGCGCGGCATCCGCGACACCGATCTTCGTCGAGACTCGCAGCAGCCTCACCGGGTCGGCGACGCCTGCCATGCCGATGTAGATCGGCAGCTCCACGCCCCGCCGCCGCACCCGCTCGACCCAGCCGGCCACGGCGCCGGCGTCGAAGCTCATGTTGCTGACGATGTAGGTCGCGACGCGCCGCTTGTCCCACATCGCCTGGATGGTCACGTCGTCGTGGATGAAGGGGTGGCTCTCCGGATACCCGGTGACACCGATCTCGGTCAGGTGATGGTCGGGCGGCAAAGCCATCAGCAGCGAGAGCGAGTCGGGGAACTGGCCTGCCGGCTGGCGCGTGTCGCCCGCGACGACGAAGACGTTCGAGATGCCCGCCTCCTTCAGCGCGCCGAGGATCTGGCCGAGCTCGTGCGTGTCCCGGATCATCCGCGCCGACAGGTGCGGCACGGCGCGGTAGCCCATCCTCGCCAGCTGGACTGCGAGCAGCACCGTGGCGGGCATGCCGCGCCGCGGCGACGCGGTCACGGTGATGGTGACCTGCGGGGGCACGTAGGCCGCGACGCGCTCAGCGGCGTCGTCAGTCGGCAGGACCTCGTAGCGGGGCGAGCGCAGGAATGAAGCCAGGACCTCGTCTTTTCCCCGGCGAACGGGCTCGCCTTGAATTGAACGTGCGCGCGGCGGGCCCACCTGCGATGTCGCACTATACGCCACTGTCGCGTACTACGCAACAGCGGGAGGCACCACCAGGACCGCGTTCCGGTCGGACAGCTTCCCCGGCCGCCAGGAGTCGAAGCCGTTGCCGGGCAGGTTGGCCGCCAGCTCGCGGTGCAGCCCGGCGAGCTCATGTCCATCGTGGTCCAGCATCGTGGTCGCCACCGCCAGGCGACCCCCGCTCGTCCGGAAGATCTCCACCACCCTCGCCTGGCAGGGCCAGTCGACGAGTGAGCTCGTCGTCACCTCCCAGAAACCCCGGTGAGCCTTGATCCGGTTGGCGTGGATGTGGCCGTTGAGCCACAGGACCACGCTCGGCGACTGCTCGAGCAGGCCGATCAGCTTCTCCGGCTGCCGCTCGCCTCGGGGGTTTGAAAGCGTGTCCGAGGTGTGGTGCGACAGGACGACGACGGGACGATCGCGAGCTTGATCGAGCTCCGACGCCAGCCATTCGAGCTGCGACGTGCCGATGCTTCCGTCGGCGCCGCCCGCGTCGCAGACCGTGTCGAGGGCGATGAAGCGGACTTCTCCGACGTCACGCACATAAAAGGACGGGTCGACGAACTCCGCGCGGGCGATCGGCCGGCGATCGGCATCGGGAGCGACCTCGCGCGCCGCGCCTGCCAGGAATCGCTCCGGCGCACGCGCGAAGGTCTCGACCGCCGTGTCCGCGTCGATGCCGGGCGGCATCTCGATCACCTTGCGCGAGCCGGCCATCGCGGCCGCGAGCGCGGGGGTGACGACGCCGACCCCCTGGCAGACCTGCTCGTGGTTGCCGTAGCAGCGGAGCCACGGAATTTTCAGGCCCAGCGACTGGAACGGCCGCACCGCTTCGTCCAGCAAGCCGGGGTGGCGCGGAAATCCGAGCTCGCGCTGGAAGTCGTCGCCTTCCGCGGGGCCGTCGGGCTTCCAGTACAGCGAGCCGGGCCAGCTCGCCAGCTGCACACCCTCGTATCCGGGCCTGCCCGAGTCGGGACACACCGTGCCTCCGTCCAGCAGGGCGAAGAAGTTCGCCATCTCGTTGTGCTGCGTGTTGTCGATCCCGTCCCCGGTCATCAAGACGATGCTGGGCGCCGCGCCGGTCAGCGGGCCGGCCGGGAGGTCGTTGATCGAGCGCACCATCGCCGCGATGGCGTGGGTGTTCAGCATCTCCTGCGGCCGCTGCATCGTCAGCAGCTCGCGGTAGCGCTTGTCGCCGGCCATCGCGTTGAGGTACTCGAAGCGCGCGGGCGACTGCGCATCGGTGACGTGGAGGTCGGTCAGGTGGACGAAGCAGGCGATCGGCTCGGCGACATCAATCGGATTCAGGTGACGCTCTCCTGGCCATTCGACCACCGGGCGATACGCCTTGCGCACGGGCCGGCCCGCGACGAGCGCCCTCTCCGAGGTGAGGGTCAAGCGCCGACCGAAGCTGTCTCTTCCCTCTGGACGAGTACCGGGTCGGGCCGGAGCGCGAGCCGCACGCGCGTGCCGGCGGGATGGTCGGAAGCTGCGGCCGTGGGCAGCTGAGCGAGGACGGTCATGTCGCCGAGGTCGACGGTCACACGGCTGATCGCGCCGAGGAACGCCACCGCGATCACCGTGCCGACGAGCGGTCCGGATTGGCCGTCGCCGTTGCCGGCGATCGTCACCGCCTCCGGCCGCACGAGCGCGATCGCCGGACCCACGGGCACGCCCTGCTGAACGAGCGGCAACTGGGTGCCTCGGACCTCGACGCCGCCGTTCTTCACCTCGCCTGGGATGCGATTCGTGAGGCCGACGAAGTCAGCGACGAAGGGCGTGGCCGGCCGCGAATAGACGAGCGTCGGCGGACCGAGCTGTTCGAGCTTCCCCGCCTGCATGACGCCCACCCTGTCGGCGATGGCGAGCGCTTCTTCCTGGTCGTGGGTGACGAATAGCGTCGTGATGCCGACCTCGAGCTGGACGCGGCGGATCTCGTCGCGCAGTCGAGAGCGCACCTTCGCGTCAAGCGCGGACAGCGGCTCGTCGAGGAGCAGCACCTGCGGCTGGATCGCCAGCGCCCGGGCAAGGGCCACGCGCTGCTGCTGACCGCCGGACATCTGGTTGGCGTAGCGATTCGCAAAGCGGCCAAGGCCGACCAGTTCCAGCATGTCAAGCGCCCGCTTCTTGCGCTTGGCGGTATCAACGTGCCGCATTTGAAGGCCGAACGCCACGTTTTCCCACGCGACCATGTGCGGGAAGAGCGAGTACGCCTGGAAGACCATGCCGATGTTGCGGCGGTTGGTCGGCAGGTCCGTCACGTCGCTCCCGCCGACGATGACTCGGCCTTCGTCCGCCTGCTCCAGGCCCGCGAGCAGGCGGAGCGCCGTGGTCTTACCGCAGCCTGAGGGGCCGAGGAGGGCGACGAGCTCGCCGGGCGCCATGGTCAGCGAAAGACCGTCTAGCGCCGTGACGGGGCCGTAACGGCGGACCAGGTTCTCCAGCCTCACCTCGACGCCAGATCGGTCGCTCATCCCGCTGATCCTTGCACAGGCCCCTTGCCGAAGGTCGTCACCGCCTCCGGGAGGGCGCGGCGCGGGCGGTTGCCCACGAACGAGATGGCGATGAGGAGGATGAAGGCGAAGAACAGCGACGCGACGGCGACGGCGATCGAGACGCCGGCGTTCGCGCGCGCCAGATGCACGAGCTCGACCTGCATGTTGTTGTAGAGCAGGTTGTTCGCGATCGTGTACTCGCCGAGGACAAGGGCGACCGAAAGCAGCAGCGCGTTCAAGATCGCGTTCGAGATGTTGGGCACGATCACCCGCCACATCACGCTGGCCCAGCTCGCGCCGAGGCTGCGCGCGGCCTCTGTGAGCGTCTTGACGTCGATAGCTCCAAGGCCCGCATCGAGCGCGCGATAGCAGTACGGAAGGACCAGCACGACGTAGGCAAGCGACAGCGTGAGGATGGAGTCGCTGAAGTTGGTGCCCATCCAGATATAGATGGGGAACAGGCCCACCACCAGGACGATCGCCGGGATCGTCAGTGGAAGCAGGCAGACGAACTCGATGAAGCGGCTCAAGCGCGGGAGCTTGAGCCGGACCCACACCATCGTGGGCACCAGCAGCACGAGCATCACGACCGAGGTGATCAAGGCAAGCTCCAGCGATGCGTTGATCGCCGCATCGGGAGCGGGTCCGAAGTTCCAGTTGATCAGGTCGGGATACGTGAAGATCGACTGCCAGAACTCGAGCGTCCGCCCGCCGGAGTTGCTGCGCGTCGAGAACTCCAGCATCGCGTAGATCGGCACGAGGAAGAAGAGCGCGGCGAGCCCCAGGACTGCATAACGGAAGACTTGAAGCTTGAGCCAGCGCGCGCGGTGAACGCCTCGCCTGGCTACAGCCACCGCGAGGTCCTCCGCTGCAGCTGCGTGTACAGGATCGTCACGAGCGTGACGATGACGATCATCTCCACCGCGATCGCCTTGGCAAAGCCCGGCTCGTACGCCCCGACCTCGCTGCTCAGCGCCCCCGCGATCTGCTGCGCGAGCATCGGCTGCCCCTGGTTGATGAGGGCGTTCGCCGTCGCGTAGGCAGAGAACGCGTTGGCGAACAGGAGCAGCAATCCGCCCAGGAAGGCGGGGAACAACAGCGGGCCGGCGACGTGGCGCCAGTAGTGCCAGGTGTTGCCGCCGAGGCTCTCGGTCGCTTCGCGCCACTGCGGTTTGATGCCGTCGAGGGCCGGGAGGAAGACGAGGACCATCAATGGAATCTGGAAGTACAGGTAGACCAGGCTCAGGCCCTGGATCGGCTCGAAGAGCCAGATGCCGTGGGCGTAGTAGTCGAAGCCGTGCGACTGCGCGAACAGGTACACCAGACCCGCCGGGCCGATGCTGGCGATGAAGGCGAAAGCGAGCGTGACGCCGCCGAACTGCGCCAGCACACCTGATGCGGAGATGACGATTCGCCGCAGCAGCCCCGTCGGGCTCCCGGTGACGATCGCGTACGAGAGGATCGCACCGAGGGCCGCGCCGAGGAGCGCCGTGATCCCAGAGACGATCGTCGTGTCGATCGTCGACTTGACGATGTACGACCGCGACAGGTGCGCGAGGTTGTCGAAGGTGAGCGAGTTGTTGGCGTCGAAGAACGCGCCGAGCGCGACGATGGCGGAAGGCAGGACCAGGAAGAGCGCGGCGTAGCCGAGGAACGGCACGACGCCAATCCAGTCCAGGGAAAAGCGCCGGCCGCCCAGAATCGGGCGGCCGACCTTGGTCACTACAGCCGGACTACCGGCGGTGGTCAAGAAATCGCGGCGTCCCAGTGGGCGACGACGTAGTTCTTCGCCGCGGTGGCCTGGTCGGGACTCAAGAACTGGGGCGTGCCGTTGACCGGCGGGAGCGCCGCCGCCGCGGTCGCGTCGATCGTGCCTTTGCTCTGCATCGCCGCCTGGCGCACTGGCCGGGCGAGGCCCTGCAGCCAGATGTTCTGACCCTCGTCGCTGTAGAGGAACTCCTCCCACAGCCGGGCCGCGGCGGGGTGAGGAGCCGTCTTGCTGATCGCCTGCGCGTAGTAGCCGCCGAGGACGGCGTTGCCCGGCACGAAGACCTTCCAGCCCGGCACGTCCTTGCCGTGCGCCGCGGAGAGGTAGTCCCAGTCGAACACGACCGGTGTGGTGCCGTTCTTGACCGTCGCCGTCGTCGCCTGGACAGGCACGAAAGTCCCGGCTTGCTTCAAGCGGTGGAAGAAGTCCACGCCCTTGCTGATGTCGTCGAGCGAACCGCCCTCGGCGAGGCTCGCCATCATCACGCCGTTGAGCGCCGCGTTCGCCTGTTTCGGGTTCCCGTTGAGGGCGACCTTGCCCTTGTAGTCAGGCTTCAAAAGGTCGTCGAGCGAGGTGATCGCGGGCACCTTCGCCGAGTCGTAGCCGACGGACATGAAGCCGCCGTAGTCCTGGAACCAGAGCCCTGTCGACTCCTTCTGGCCGGCCAGGATGTCGTCCCAGGTCGCGACCTTGTACGAGGTGAAGAGGTTGGTGTTGGCCAGCGCCACCGCCATGCCGACGTCGACGACGTCCGGAGCGCGGCTGGTCCCGCCGAGCTGCTTGATCGCGTCGACCTCTTGCTGGCTGCTGCCGTCGGGGTTGTCGGAGGTGATCTGGATGCTGTACTTGGCGGCGAATGTGTCCAGCTCCTTGCCGTAGTTCGCCCAGTCGCGCGGCAGGGCGATGACGTTGAGCTTGCCCTCGGCCTTGGCGGCCGCGACGAGCGCGCTCATGCCGCCGCAGGCCGACGCGGACGTGGCCGTCTTCGCCTGCGACTCGCTGCAGGAGGCCGAGCCCCCGGAATTGCTGCTGCCACACGCAGCGACCACGAACATGGCCACCACGGCCAGGCCTAGGTGGCGCGTCGGACTACCCCATCTCATGCTTCGTCTTCCCCTCCAAATGCCGGCCGGCCGGGCTCCGGCGCCCAATGAACACGGCCAATGATGGCCTCAGGCCGCCAATGTTGCAAGGACGAAGTTGAAGAGTGGGGTTGATTTCAGTTAGACGCCGGTTAATGCGATCTGTGGCTCACGTTACAGACCGCTTTCCGCGATAGCCCAGGCGCCGGGAAAGGTCGGCCGCGCCGTCCCGGGTAAGGCGGTCGAGGTGGGCGCCGGTGCGCACCCGGTGAGACGGCCCGGAGACGTCCAGGGCGGCGACGACGTCGCCCGCCGGCCCGAAGACCGGAGCGGCGACGGCGTCCAGGCCCACCTCCAGCTCTTCGTGTGTCCGGGCAAGGCCGGAGCTGCGGACCTCCTCGAGCTGGGCCGCGAGCTTGTCCCGGTCGGTGATCGTTTGCGGCGTCACGCGGTCGAGCGGCATCGCCAGCAGCCGGTCGCGCAGAGCGTCCGAGGCAAACGCCGCGATCACCTTGCCGCTGGCGGTGCAGTGGACCGGGTAGCGCCCGCCGAGCCAGTTGACGCTCACGACGGAGGTCGAGGCGGTGGCCTGCTCTATGGGGACGATGACGTCCCCGAGCAGGACGTCGAGCGTCGCCGTCTCCCCCGCGGCGGTCGCCAGGTGCTCGCACACCGGCCGGGCGACGTACCGGAGGTCGAACTCGCCGGTAACGACGCTCGCCAGCTGGGGAAGGCGGCGGCCGAGGCTGTAGCGGGCGGTGCGCTGATCGCGCTCGACCAGACCGTGGCGCTCGAGGGTGCCGAGCAGCCTGAGCGCGGTGGAGCGGTGGACGTGCAGCTCGCGGGCGACCTCGGCGCCGGTCCTGCCCCCGCCCGCGGCCAGCAGGTCGAGGATGGAGACCGCCCGATCGACCGAGCGAACGCCCGGGTCGTTGCTCATCGCGCAACATTATCCATTCCACGCAACGGCGCGGTACGATGCTCGGGTCAGCATGAGCCGGGAAGAGGAGATCCGCGCCGGCCTCTTCGAGCACACGCTCAACGGCCACGCGCCCGAGGTGAAAGCTCTGACCGAGGAGGCGCTCGCCCTCGGCATGGACCCGATGGACATCCTCTTCAAGGCGCTGATCCCATCCCTGGAGGAGGTCGGCAGGCGATTCGAGAAGGGCGACTTCTTCGTCCCCGAGATGCTGATCGCGGCCCGCGCGATGCAGGGTGCGCTGGTCATCCTCCGGCCCCTCATCGCCGAGACCGGCGCCAAGCCCGTCGGCCGCTACGTCATAGGCACCGTGAAGGGCGACATCCACGACATCGGCAAGAACCTGTGCGTGATCATGCTCGAGGGTGCCGGCTTCGAGGTCTACGACCTCGGGGTCAACACGCCGCCGGAGAAGTTCGTCGAGGCGGTGCAGAAGCACGAGCCAGACGTGGTCGGATTCTCGGCGTTTCTCACCACCACGATGCCTATGTTCAAGGCCAATATCGACGCCCTCACCAAGGCCGGGCTGCGCGACAAGGTGCACATCGCGGTGGGCGGCGCGCCGGTGACGCAGGAATACGCCAAGCACGTCGGCGCCGACAGCTACGCGCCGGACGCCTCGATGGCGACGCGGATGGCCAAAGAGCTCGTGGGCGACCGAAGCGGTCAATCGCAGGGAGCGCAGGCGCTCGAGCAGGCCGTGATGAAGATCGACGAGACCCTGCGTAAGGGATAGGTCTTTGGAAACCATCGTCTCCTCGCGCTCTCGCGAGGTCGTGATCTCGATCGAGCGTCCCTTCGTGATCATCGGCGAGCGCATCAACCCGACCGGACGGAAGGTCCTGGCGGCGGAGATGAAGGACGGAGTAATGGACCGCGTGCGCGCGGACGCTGTCGCCCAGGCGCGGGCGGGCGCGCATATGGTCGACGTCAACGCCGGGATCCCGGCGGTGGACGAGCCCGCTCTCCTGGTCGCCGCGATCAAGGCGGTGATGGAGGTGAGCGACGCTCCCATCTGCATCGACTCCTCGATCATCGAGGCGCTCGAGGCCGGCCTGTCCGTCTATGAAGGCAAGGCCCTCGTCAACTCGGTGACGGCGGAGGAGGACCGAATGGAGCGGATCCTGCCGCTGGTCAAGAAGCACGGCGCGGCGGTGATCGGGATGGCCAACGACGAGACCGGGATCTCGATGGTGCCGACCGAGCGGCTCGAGCTGGCGAGGCGGATCGTGGAGCGCGCCATGGACCACGGCATTCCCAAAGAAGACGTGATCATCGACCCGATCGCCATGACTGTCGCGGCCGACCCGACGTGCGGCCTGATCACGCTCGAGACAATGCGGCTGATCCGCGACGAGCTGGGCAACAACATGACGTGCGGCGCGTCCAACGTCTCGTTCGGGCTGCCGGACAGACCTGCGGTCAACGCCGCGTTCCTGCCGCTCGCCATGCACGCGGGCCTGACTTGCGCGATCACCAACCCGCTCGAGGCGCAGGTGCGCCGGGCGATCCTCGCCGGCGATCTGCTGCTCGGCCACGACGAGTACGCGATGCGCTGGATCGCGAGCTACCGCGCCGACCTGGTCAAGGGCCCGGCGTCTTGATCGCGCGCAAGCTCGAGGTGACCTACCTGCCGTTCGACCGAACCACGCGCGTGCCCGCGGGCACGACCGTGTTCAGCGCCGCCCACTGGATCGGCCTCCCGATCGACTCCACCTGCGGCGGTCGCGGCACGTGCGGGAAGTGCAAGGTGCGCGTGGTTCGGGGCCTCGCCGACGCCGAGACCGCGGACCATCGCCAGCTGCGGCCACAGGAGATCGCGGACGGCTGGCGTCTCTCTTGCCAGGCGCGCATCTACGAGGACATGACCTGCGAGGTGCCGCAGCTGCTGCGCGTGCCCAAGGCCGCGACGATGGGCCTCGGGCGCCTGGTCATCCTCGACCCCAACGTGCGCAAGGTGTACCTCGAGCTCGAGGAACCCTCGCTCCACGACCAGCGCAGCGACCTTGCGCGCATGAGGGACGCGCTCACCAAGGAGGGTCTCGACGTGGTCGCCGGCGTCGCCGTGCTGCGCACGGTGCCCCAGGTGTTTCGTGATGCGGGCTTTCATGTCACGGCCGTCCTTGCGGGTGACCGCCTGGTCGCGGTCGAAGGCGGCGACACGACGGGCGAGTGCTACGGCGTCGCCTTCGACGTCGGCACGACGACCCTCGTCGGCACGCTCATGAACCTGCGCACCGGGATGGCGGCCTCTGTCCTGTCGACGTTGAACGGCCAGGCGCCCTTCGGCGCCGACGTCATCTCCCGAATCAGCCACGGCATGAACGGGCCTGAGGCGATCGTCGAGCTGCAGCAGGCGGTGGTGACGACGATGAACGCGATCCTCGACGACCTCTACCGCGAGACCGGCGTGAAGCCGGCGCAGACTTACGAGGCGGTCGTGGTCGGCAACGTGACGATGCTGCATCTCCTGCTCGGGGTCGACCCGACCCCGCTGGCGATGTCGCCCTTCACGCCCGCCTTCATGGACGAGCTGACGGTTGAGGCCCGAGAGGTCGGCCTCGGCATCCACCCACACGGCTACGTGCAGACCCTCCCGGCGCTCGGAGCCTACGTGGGAGCGGACATCGTCGCCGGCGTGCTCGCCACCGGGGTCGTGCGCGAGGACAGGGTGCGCGTGTTCGTCGACGTCGGCACGAACGGCGAGATCGTGCTCGGCAGCGCGCAGCGCGCCCTGGCCACGGCGGCGCCCGCAGGCCCGGCGTTCGAGGGCAGCCAGATCAAGTGCGGCATGCGCGCGACCGTGGGCGCGATCGAGGGCGTGACCTTGAGCGAGCGCGTCGAGCTTCAGGTCATCGGCGGCGACGTGGCCCCGGAGGGCATATGCGGCTCGGGGCTAGTGGACGCGGTGGCGCAGCTCCTGGTCGTCGGGCTGCTCGACCACTCCGGCCGTCTGCGTACCCCTGCCGACGTTCCCGACCACCCCCTGCACGACCGCCTGATCGAGATCGACGGCGTCCGCGCGTTCCTGCTCGCCGACGGGGTGTACCTGACGCAGCGCGACATCCGCGAGCTCCAGTTCGCCAAAGGTTCGATCGCGACCGGGATCAAGGTCCTGATGGACATACTCGGGGTGGGCACGATCGACCTCGACGAGGTCCTGCTTGGCGGGTCGTTCGGCTCCTACCTGAACCCCCAGAGCGCGAAGATCATCGGTCTGGTGCCGCCCGTGGACGTGGACAAGATCATCGCTGTCGGCAACTCGGCCGGCGAGGGCGCGAAGATCGCGCTTCTGTCCTACCGCGAGCGCCAGGTTGCGTTCGAGCTGCCTTCGCGGATCGAGTACATCGAGCTGTCCGGCCGCTCGGATTTCAACGACGCCTTCATCTCCGTGCTCGGTTTCCCGCAGCTCGAGCTGGCGCGATGAGGTCTACGGCGCTCGTCATCTGCGGCGCGCTGGGCCGCGAGGTCAAGGACATCGTCGACCGGCGCGGCTGGGACGTCGACATCTACGGCGTCTCGGCGCTGCTGCATCTCTACCCTTCGCGCATCGTCGATGAGCTGCGCGAGCGTCTGCACGAGCTGCGCCCGCGCTACGAGAACCTCGTCGTCGTCTACGGGGACTGCGGGACGACGGGCAAGCTCGAGCCCCTGCTCGAGGAAGTCGGCGCGCATCGCCTTCGCGGACCGCACTGCTACGAGATGTTCGCCGGCGAGGAGCGATTCCAGAAGATCGCGGAGGAGCGGCCGGGCACGTTCTTCCTGACCGACTGGCTGGTGCGCAACTTCGATCGCGCGGTGATCAGGGGCCTGGGTCTCGACCGCCACCCGGAGTTGAAACCGATGCTGTTCGGCAACTATGAGGCGGTTCTGTATCTTCGCCAGGTGCCGAACGCGCACCTGGCCGAAAAGTCCCATGCCATCGCCGAGTACCTCGGGCTACCGCTGACTATCGAAGACGTCGGGTTGGGGGAGCTCGAAGACAGGCTTGCGGCGTTGATTGTGAATCCTGAACTCGTCAGCCCCTCCCCGGGCTCCGCCCGGACCTCCCCATAAATGGGGAGGACCAGGTACGTTGCGGCGTTGATTGTGAATCCGGAAATCGTCAGCCCCTCCCCGGGCTTCGCCCGGACCTCCCCATAAATGGGGAGGACCACTCTCAGCCCCGCCCCATAAATGGGGAGGACCAAGTACCAGGTCATGTACTGGAAGCACATCCCGTCTCAGGTCAAGGCGTGGGACGGCGATACCGAGACCAAGCGCATGCTCCCCGACTACTTTCAGGCGGCGATCGACGCCTACGCCATGAAGGACGGTTCGACCGGGATGGACGCGTACCTCGACGCGTGGCAGTGGGGACCGGTCGAAGAGCGCGACGGCGCCCCGCGCGAGGTGGTCGACGCGCTGGTGGAGGAGCTCACGGCGGCGAACCCGCGCGCCAGGCTGCTCAACCCGACATGAACGACGCGATCCTCGACGACCTGATGAACAGTCAGCAGATCGTGATCGCCATGCTGCGCATCTCCGCGGAGGATCCGTCGGCGCGCGTTGGGGCATGGGACCTGCGCGACATCGCGGCCCACCTCGCGGCGAGCGAGCGCGATTGCTTCGTGCCGCGAATCCGCGCCATCGCGGCGGGCGAGAACCCGACGTTCGGGCTCTTCACCAACGACGACACGGACTTCAGCGGGATCCACCTCGACGACGCGCTGGACGAGTGGATCGCGACCCGGACGATGCTGACGGGCTATGTGAGGACGCTGGACGAGGACCAGCGGACGCAGCTTTCGGGGCACCACGAGCAGTACGGGCCGGTGACTGTGGACCGGTATCTCGAGATCGCGCTGAAGCACGACCGGGATCACCTGTCAGGTCTGGAGCGCCTAGCCGGCGAACTGACGCGGTAGCGTCGCGCATCACCTGCAGAGCCTGGGGCAGGCGAGCGTCACCGAGGCTGACACCGAGGTTGACCTGGACCATCATGGCCGCGGCGGAGATCGCGGCGTGGGCCAGGATCGCCGCGGCCGTGCAGTCGGGGCGCAGTTTTGGATTCCCCTGCCGCCCGAGGTCATGGGCCAGCGTGACCACGTCGAGGGCGACCCGTTCGATCTCCAGCGGCACGTCGACCGTACGCGACCATTCCGCGGAGAAGTCCTCTTTCGCGCGCCGCGCTTCGACATAGTCGAGATAGGCCTGCGCGTCGCGCTCGATCAGCTCTTCGGCGCGCAGGCGCAGCTCGTGAGCTTTCGCATGCGCGCCGGCAGCTCCATCCCAGCGCCCCGTGGAAAGCAGCGCGGCCTTCTCCAGCAGTGCGGCGCTGATCGCCACGGTCGCCGCCGCCGCCGATCCGCCCGCGGGCGCGGGCTCGCGGGACGCTAGCGCTTCCAGGAGCCCGGCAAGCGTGTCCTCACGCCTCAACGAGCTCTACCTTGCGCTTCGCCACGAACTCCCGCAGATGCTCGTCCACCCCCGGGTCGATGCCGGGGTCCGGGTACTCGGCCAGGAGCGTCTTCCAGCGCTCGGTCGCGACCACGTCGGCCGTCCGTGAGCCAAACCGCTGCCAGCGATCGAAGTTCTCGGTCGACGAGACCCAGGGGCGGTAAAAGCCGGTGCGGTAGTGCCGCATCGTGTGCTCGGCGCCGAGGAAGTGACCGCCGGGGCCAACCTCGCGCAGCGCGTCCATCGCCAGGCCCTCTTCGTCGACGGGCATGCCGTGAGAGAGCATCCACTCGAACATCCGCAGCTGCTCGACGTCGATGACGAACTTCTCGTACGAGGCGAGGAGCGCGCTCTCGAGCCAGCCCGCGGCGTGGAGGACGAAGTTGACGCGGCCGAGGATCGTCGGCCACATGCACATCATCGACTCGTACGCGGCCTGGGCGTCCGGCGCCTTCGAGGAGGTGAGCGCGCCGCCGCCGCGGAAAGGCAGGTTGTAGCGGCGAGCCATCTGCGCGCTGGCGAGGATGCCCATCGCCGACTCGGGCGTCCCGAAGGCCGGCGAGCCTGACTGCATGTCGGTGTTGGTGAGGAACGAGCCGTACACGCTGGGCGTTCCGGGCCGGATCAGCTGCACCAGCGCGATGCCGGCCAGCGCCTCGGCGGTCTGCTGGGCGACAGTCCCGGCAAGGCCCATAGGCGACATCGCGCCCGCCATCAGGAAAGGCGTGACGATGACCGGCTGGCCCGCCTCCGAGTACTCGAGCAGCGCCCCCAGCATGCGGTCGTCGTAGCGCAGCGGGCTGTTGACGTTGATCAGGCTGATGACCGCCGGCGTCTTCTCGATGCTCTCGCGCCCGCCGCAGGCGATCGCGGCCATCTCGATCGTGTCGCGAGCGTTCTCGGCGGAGATGACGCTGCCCATGAACGGCTTGTCCGTCCAGCGAATGTGCGAGTAGACCATGTCGAGGTGCCTGGTCTCCAGCGGCAGGTCCTCGGGCTCGACGGTCGTCCCGCCGGCGCAGTGGATCTGCTCCACCGCCTGCGACATCTTGTCGAAGTTCGTGAAGTCCTCGATCACTGCCCCGCGGCGACCGCGCTCGCGGTCGGTGATGAAGGGGGGTCCGTACACCGGCGCCGTGACCACGTTGTCGCCGCCCAGGACGACGGAGCGCTTGGCGTTGCGGGCCTGGAGTTCGAACGTCGCCGGCGTCCTGGCGACCTGCTCGAGGACGAACTCGCGCTCGAAGCGGACGCGGTTCTCGTCGACCTTCATGCCGGCCTTCTGAAAGATCTCTCGAGCCCGCTCGTGGAGGAAGTCGACCCCGATCTCCTCCAGGATGGTCATCGCCTGCTCGTGGATGGTGTCGATAGCCTCCTGGGACAGCAGGTCATAGGGCCGGAGGGGGTTCTTCCACACGGCCGAAGTCTTGCAGGAATCTCATGAGCGCACCAGGGCTCCCCATGCACTTGCGTATTCGCCGCGAAAGTGGTACAACGGCGGCACATGCGTACCACCGTTGTGACACAAGCGGACCAAGCGCTACTCGAGGACCTACTTGCCCGAGCAAAACTTGACGTCGACCGGTGTTTGGGCGATCTCGAAGACGCCAAGAGACAACATGCGAAGTCGGTCGAGCGATTTGTCCACTTGCAGGCTCTGCTGGATCTGGAGCGTTCGAACGCGGCTTCAGGCCGGCTCGATCCCAAGCCCGCTTCTGACGGGCAGCCGACTGGTGGCGATCGCCAGGCCGTCGACGTCGCAGCTGCGGTCTTAGCCGAGCGGAATGAAGCGATGCACTATCGCGAGATTTACGGAGAACTAGAAAGGCGAGGCATGCTCATTAAAGGGCCGAGCCCAGCAAACACACTGCTGACGAGGATGCTCCGAGACGGCCGATTCAAGCCGGCGGGTCAACGAGGTTCTTACGTTCTCGACGCAACGTCAGCGCACGAACATTTCCGGCCGGATAGCCGAAAGAAAAGATGACAACAGAAGAGCTCTCGCAGCCACAGCTAGCTGCCGCGGTCGTAGATCGCTGTGGCGGGCGGGTGAAGGCGATTCCATGGGAGCGCGTAGCCATGGCGATATGGCGCGCGTTTCCTGAGCGCGCGTCGTTGAGATCGGGCCTTCTTCCGGATACATACAGCATCCAAACGTGGGTCTGGGACGCGAAGACGAAGCTCGGTTTTCTTAGCGGCGGCACACGCGAAGGGGGATGGCGTGTCACCGCCGAAGGGGCTTCTTGGCTTGACGGCAAGCCAAAGGTCAGGGATCTAATGCGTGCGTTGCTGCTCGACCCGGACGACTATCAGCACCTAGCCAGCACCTCATTGATTTTGGCGTGCCTCGAGATCACCCCGAGCTCAAGAGCCGCCGTAATCATCGAAGCGTTCCGGCGATTTCCCGAGGTCTACGGACTAGAACCAACGCTTGTCTGGCCAGATGCTGCCTTAGTTGATGACGCTCTCATGAAAGCTGAGCACCAGGGTTTGGTAGTCAACTCGCCGCGCGGGTTTGGACTGACACCGAGCGGCAAGAAAATGAAATCCGATATTGAGTCTGGAATCGGAACTCGGCGGGAAATTGGAAATGCAAATCGACGATCGATCGCTACCCAGTACGTGAGTCGTGTCGAGGCAACAAGCGCGTACCGCGCCTATCTGGAGACCGGCGATGGCGCAACTGGGACCGCCGACGAGCTCTACGTCCTGATGCGTTGCCCCCCAAACGCGGGCATTGGTCTGGCTGAGGCTAGCTTGGCCGAACTTGTCGACAACCTAGCCCGTGCCGACCGACAGGACCTTGTCGAATTTGTGGCGCGATGGACCAGTCGAGTTGCTCCAGACATCAAGGCCTACCAGGGGGGGAGGCGTCAGTGAAGTCGAACGTTGAGCGAGTAACCATTGACCCGCAGATGTGGGATATGTCTGGAGCGCGCGACATACTCCCAAACGCGCGCTATGTCCGCGACGCGGCTGCGGGTGCCGCGCGCGAGTTTCAACGCGCAGTACCTGAACTGCTCACAAACGCAGATGCAGCGATTCACAGGGTTCGGGATGTTGGCCGGATATGGATCTACATCCACACCATTGCACCTCAGATTCTGCAAGTTGTCGATGACGGGATCGGAATGAACGCCGAGACCATGGAGCGCCGACTCTTTACGTTGGGAGTCGATCCTGAAGACCCAATGGAAAGGAGCCTTTTTGGCAGAGGCTTGCGGGACGTTCTTATGGCAGGCCGAGCTGGGGAAGTGGTCAGCGTCGCATCCGACGGTCGCCTGTACCACGCGCTGTTTCGCACGCCTCCGGGAAGTTTTCTGAAGAGTGTGTGGGCTGAGGATCACGGGCGACCAGCGGAGGCGACACTGCGCCAGACCTATCAACTTCCCGGGGAGGGAACGGGCACGTCAGTTCGGGTGTGGCTTGAGCCTGAGCACTCCCGGCTACCGGCTGCAGATCGCCTCTACTACGTGGTGCGGAACCTCGTCCAGTGTCGTCCAATCTATGAAGACCCGAGTCGCACCGTGTATCTGTCAGTTGACGGGGCACCTCTGCAGCAGGTCACATTCGATGCGCCACCAAACACCGCCACTCTGCTCGACGAGGTGGTTCCGATTGACGGTTTCGGCGGGGCAATTGCGCGGGTCACAGTGCATAGGAGCGGCGAAGAGTTCCCGCTGACGAGAATCGAGCGCCACATCAGGCGTGGCGGTTTAGTTGTCCGGTCAGGACGGGCCGCACACGCGGCGATGTACTTTGGCTTTGAAGGCTGGGAGGGCACCCGACGGCTGTTCGGCAGCGTGATCTGCGACGCCATTGATGCCATTCAGCGAGAAGCACTTGCTCGTGGTGAGTCCGAAGCGATCGTCTTCTCCGACCGGAGTGGCCTTAATCCGGATCATCCCTTCACCCAGGCGCTGACCAAGGCCGTAAACGAGAAGTTGCAGCCGCTTGTTGAATCTGAAGAGGGAGGCAAGGCACCAACCAGGGCGATGGCGGAGTCCGTGAAGAGTCGACGTGAGCGTGGCCTTCGTGAACTCAACCGCATGGCAGCCCGGATCTTGAGCTCAATGGGCAAGGGTCCCGCAGGTCGCGGGAAGGGACCAAAACCGACGCCCAGTGCAATCCCCGCCGAGCATAACGGCGGCCCACGAACTCCGAAGCCGTCCGGCGCCCTGCCGGCGCCAGTCTTCTTTCCGCAGCCGGTCTATTTCCTCAAGCCGAGGGTCAAGAGAACAATCACCGCTCTGGTTGATATGGAGCGATGCCCAGCAGGTTCTGATGTCGAGGTAATCCTCGAGGACGACACGGCGGGCAAAGTCAATTGTGTAGCGCAGTTGCCGTCTTCAAAGAACCCTGTTCAGGCTCTCAAAATCGATATCGTCGGTGGTGACCCTCGCGCCCGTAGCACGCTGTTGCTTCGTGTCGGCACGAACACCGCCGAGACCGAGGTAATTGTCCAGAGCCATCGCGCGCGCGGCATCTTCTCCGAACTTAAGCCGGTCGAGCAGGACAACCCCTACATGCAGGCGCGATTCAACGCAACTACCGGGGTCGTTGAGATCTTTACAGGAAGGCCGGAATTCGCCTCTTTGATCCGGGCCGGCGAAAGAGCTATGGACAGGCTGCACGCCCTCGACTATCCGCCTTACGAGGTCAAGGAAGTCGATGCCGCGCTGTCAGTCGTCTACCAGTTTCTGGCCGAGCGCGACCAATCAAGATTGCCCGAGAACCAAAATATCTCTGCTCAAGCGCTCCAGGCGCGAATCCAGACCCGTGTCGAGGAACTGCGATATGAGTGGGACGGCAAGTTGATGAAGGCCTTCCTCTCAGACGCGACATATGAAGGGCGAGTACAGGTGACCGCCAATGCCGCGGGCACTAGACGCGGACGGGCGAGAGCACGTGGAAAGGGACCGAGGGTCTCACGGGGAAAGCCGAGCGTTTAGGAGGTCACACCAGGCCAGGACAGTTCCTTAATGACTGCCACGGTCAAGTGCCGACAACGGATGCGCCGCTGAAGGTACGTCGTTACGCTGGTCGAGTTTAGCCACTCTACGAGGCGTACCGCATCGGCTAGGTGGCCACTTCGAGGTCGGGCGACGATTATGTGATTCTCGACAGCGACGAGCCTCTTTCCTCCGATGACCGAGGCTTGCACTCTCCTCGCATCGTGCGGGGATGATGTGCGGCTGATCGCCACAAACGGTGGCCGTACTGCGCGATCTCCGGCTGGCCAGTTGTTGGCGATGCGGGTCTGAATTTGCCCCGCATTGACGTCACGTACCGTGATGAAAGCCCGTCTCGTTCCGCAACGCGGATCTCTGTACTCGACGATCTGACCAACGCGAACATCAAACGCGCCAGCCAGGGGGGTGCCTTGCGCCAGGTCAGTCGTCTGGTACCAATCGACACTCTCCGATTCTTTCGTTCCGCGACGCTTCCGCTGCCCAATCAGCGTGAAGACGTCGACGTCGGTGTTTGGATCGAACTTCCCTTCAACCGAAACGCGGACATTTAATAGCCGCCGAGGGACCGATTCTCGCCACGAGCGATAGTTTGTGCCTGATCGGAGCACGTCGGGCAAGATCGCCGCTAGCGTTGCGCCCGGTTTCAAAGCATCGATGGCTCGATCAACGAACACGCCAGCCCTGGCCACCCGGCCCGTTCCGTTGAAGTGTCGCGCGAACTCTGTAGTACTGCCGAATGGAGGATTCATGAACAACAGACCAGTCACAGAGTTGGGTCGGAGCGTTGAGAGGGCGTCCCCCACCTTAATGTTCGGGAGCAGCTTCTGGCCGGCGTTGGGATCGATCGAGTCACCGGTTCTAGCCATCGCCAAGAGAATCAGCCGCAATCTGGCCGCCTCGACGAACTCCGGAACGACATCCTGGCCGCTGAGACACTTACCCCACAAGGTCAGAGTGGCTGCCGCCGATTTTCGAACCGGAAGTCGACGTGCGACCGCCAGTAGCAGGTCGCCCGCCCCACACGTCGGGTCGATGACTGGTACCGGGATCTCATCTAGTTCGTCAAGACATCGGTCTGCGAGTGCGGTTGGAGTGAAGAACGCGCCGACTTGCTGTCGCAACGTCAAGCCTATTGCTCTTCGGAGGGCTTCTCCCGCAGCCCCGTCAAGGAGCGCTGAAACTTCTGAGCGCGCGTCATTAGTCGCGGCGTGTCTGAGTCGCGCGACGAACGGCCGAAATGGGGCCAGGGCTTGAATCTTCATCGGTGACCTAAATTGAATCGGACTTGATCGCCGATCGGGGTTGATGCCTTGGCGGGTGGCACAGCCGAGCGATGCGCCAAATGGTTGAACGGCATTGTCGAACACGCGTTCGATCATGTCAAGCCCCGACTGGCGACGAATTCATATTGAGGACGTGTGGTAACGTTGGCACTGCCCATTGGGGTGCTAGGTCCTCGCCGGAGGACCCCACTGAATCTGACTTGATCCTAATCGCACGTCTCGCCCGTACAACTGCCAAGGCTCGCCCGGCATGAGCACGCCCATGCTCGGCGACGTCCTGCCGCTCTGGAACCCTGAGATCCCGGGGGAGGAGATCCAGGCCGGCCGCCTGGGCATCCGCGTTCGCCCCGGCACGCCCGCGGCGGCCAAGGTCACCGCCCTGGAGGCGCACGGCGGCGCCGAGCTGCTCCGCCAGGTGCTCCAGGAGCAGAAGCTGATCGACGGCACCTACACCGTCGTCAAGCCGGAGAAGCCGCTCGAGTTCATCGGCCAGGTCAGCACGACCCTGCTGACCGGCAAGCTCGGCCGGACGCCCATGGGCCTGGCCCTGGAGATCACCGACTGGCAGGAGCTCGAGGGCCCGTACGAGATGGAGAAGAACCGCATGCGGCTCCGCTTCCAGGAGCTGCACGTGGTCAAGGAGTGGGACGGCGACCTCGAAGGCTTCACGGCCGTCGTCCTGCGCGAGCAGGCGAAGTCCCACCCACTCCTCGACTCGACCATGCGCTTCATCGAGCACCTCCGCGACTACCGCGAGAAGCTCGCCGAGGCGGCCGTCCGGCGCTACGAGGCGACCGAGCAATGGATCGAGTGCCCGAAATGCGAGACCGAGGTCCCGACCTCGAACGGGATCCACTGCCCCAACTGCGGCGAGGACATGCGCGGCGGCGAGTACGTTCGCGCCATCCTCCACCTGGTCGACGACGCCGACGGGCGCATCTACCGCGGCATCGACTCCCTGACCGTCCGGTCCGCCGGCTTCCCCGAGTACCGCGGCATGGCCCTTGACCGCATCCAGGGCTCCAACCTCTGGGTCAGCTTCCGGCGATACGATCCCCTGCCCGACGAGGGCATCGTCCTGCCGACGGCCAGCGTCGAGATGTTCGAAGCCCAGCGGTCGTGCATCCGCCAGCTCCAGATCGGCAGCCCGCGCACCGGCGCGCTCGCCGCCGAGCTGGCCGACACCGGATGGCTCGGCAGCCCGCCACGCGTGCCGCTGGACGGCAAGCGGGCCCACCACCTCCCCGACCCCAACGAGGAGCAGGCGGAGGCCGTGGCCCGGGTCATGGGCATGCGGCCGGGCCAGCTCTACCTGATCCAGGGACCTCCGGGAACCGGCAAGACGACCGCCATCGTGGAGTCGATCCGCCGCATCCTGGGTCGCAACCCCAACGCGTCGATCCTCCTTTCGTCGCACTCCAACGACGCAGTGGACACCGGCCAGGAGCGGCTGCTCGGCTTCTCGCACGTCCGCCAGGCGCGCATCGCCGAGCCGGGCAAGGTGCCGCGCCGGCTGCGACCCACCCTGGTCGAAGGTGACGACCTCGAAGCATTCAACCTCGTCGCCGGCACGGTGAACCGCCTGACGATCGACTCGCGGCTCCGTTTCAAAGTCTTCGACTGGCTGATCCTCGACGAGGCGAACAAGGTCCGCGCGAACGAGGCGCTCGCGGTGATGCCGCTTGCCAAACGGTGGGTGATGATCGGCGACCTCAATCAGCTGCCGCCCGTGATGGAGGAGGCCGCGTCCACCTTCCAGATCGCCAAGCCCCTCGACGAGGTCGTCCGCGACGACAGCTTCTACGGCTGGATCTGGGACAAGGTGCCGGCCGGGTCGAAGATCATGCTGCCGCGCCAGTACCGGATGCGCGAGCCCATCGGCCGCGTCGTCTCCGACCTCTTCTACGAAGGCAAGCTGATCCACGAGGCGCCGCACCCGCGCATGCCGCTGCCGTGGCCCTTCGACCGCGAGCTTGTCTGGGTCGACACCGGCGCGCAGGACGAGTACCGCGACGCGCAGCGCTCTGTCGCCAACGAGTTCGAGGTCGCGCTGTGCAAGGACATCACCTCGATCATCCGGCGCCGCGTGCGCAAGGCCAAGCTCGCCGTGATCGCGATGTACAACTCGCAGGTCAACCGCCTGCAGGGTGCGTTGAAAGGCATAGTGCCGCCGGACGACATCGAGTCAGTGGACGCCTTCGAAGGCCGCGAGTCGGACGGCGTGATCCTTTCCCTGGTCCGCTCCAACGATCGCGCCGCGATCGGGTTCTTGAACGACCCCAACCGCGTCAACGTTGCCATCTCCCGCGCCAAGAAGCTGCTCGTCATCGTCGGCGACTCCAAGACAGTCATCGGCGGGGCGCCCGAGCTCTTCGGGCCGCTGTTCGAGCACTGCAAGGAGGAAGGGCTGGTGGCGGGCGTCGGCGCCGTGGTCACGGCTTGCCAGCGGGTTGGCATCCGTTCTCAGGTCCAGCGCCTCTCGAGGCCGCACCGTGGCGACAGGCGGGCCAGGCGCCGCCGCCGCGGCCAGCGCCTCCCGTCCGAGACCACGGCCAACGGCGAGCTGGAGGCGGCAGCCAACGGTTCGGAGCCGATTCCGGCCCCGGCCGAGGCGGAGGCAGGCTCGAACGGAGCGTCCGAGCCCACCCCGCTCGAATCCCCTACGGAGGCTGAATAACCGGGAAGACACGCGGGCCGGCCCGCCCGTAGCGGATCTTTGGCGCCCAATGCGGCCCATCTCCGGGCTCAGCTCCTGTGCTGCTCGCTTACGCATAGCACGATGCGCTCGCTCCGCTGCTCGTCGCTTCGCCCGGATCTGGGCCACCTGGATCGCCAAATCTCTCGCTACGGGGAGCCATCCGCGTGTCCTCTCGTTAAGCTCTTCGCTTCGTGAGCGACCAGTGCGTGTTCTGCGAGATCGTCCACGGCACCGCTCCAGCGAGCTTCGTCTATCAGGACGACACGGTGGTCGTGTTCATGGACATCCAGCCGATCACGAAGGGCCACATGCTCGTGGTGCCGCGCGAGCACGCGGTGCTGATGACCGACATCAACGAGACCGCGGCCATGCGGACGTTCCGCGTCGCGCGCCGCCTGGCCGTCGTGGCACGGCACACGCTGGGCGCGAGCGGGATCAACATCATCGTGATGGACGGCGAGGACGCCTACCAGGACGTGCCGCATTTCCATGTCCACGTCATTCCGCGTTATCCGCGCGACGGATTCGGCCTGACGTTCCCTGACACCTACGAGAAAGCGCCGGCTCGCGCCCAGCTCGACGCGATCGCGGCGGCCCTTCGCGCCGCGGCGACGCCCGCTACGGCGTGACGGTCACCTTCAGGGAGTAGAAGGCCACAAACATCGGGCACGCGGAGCCCGGCGGGCATTTCGGTGACGCGGTGGCGGTGACCTCGGCGTTGCCTACCTTCAAGGCCTGAAACGCCGACACAGTCACGCCATTCGGCGCCGTGGCCTTCGCGTCCACAACCGGCGTCAGGACCGACTCGTCGCTCGATTTCGGGTGGGTCCAGCTGTTCATGCCGTTGGGTGCATGAAGGATGACGTCGAGCCTCTGGCCGACGTGGATCGTGGCGGTGTGGTCCTGGTCGGTGACCTCGACCTGCGAAGGAGTCGGCGTCGGACTCGATCCGATGCCCACGTACTGGCCGCAGCCGGCGAGGAGGACGTTGAGGCCGATCGCCGCCATGAGCACAAATTTGTTGATAGCAGTGACGGAAACGCCTCTCGGCACGTTCGGGTAACTGGTCTTCGAGACCAGGAGGAGACGCGTTTTGTGCATGGAGGTAGGATTGGCGGCTCGTGTCTAGGCCCACCGCCGTTGCCCTGGTCGCGGCGCTGGTATTCGCGGCCGCCTGCAGCAAAACGCCGACGGCCACCGTCGAACGCTCGCCTTCCCCCGTGACCGGCGGCCTCACGAACGGCCTCATCGCCTACATCGCCGACGGAAGCGGAGGTGTGGGGGTGCTCGATCCATCGACCGGCAAGTCCAAGCTCGTGGCGCCGTTCACGCGCGGGCTGTTCCGCATCCTGGGCCCCGTCTGGGGACCGGCGCTGGGCGTCGACCATCCCGTCATCTACTTCACCCTTCACGACGACCGGACTCCCGAGCGGCGGAACACCGCGGGCGTGGTGCCGTGGGACTGGATATTCCGCGTCGACCCGTTCACCGGAACGATCGAACCTGTGGCGGCTTCGCAGGACTCGCAGAGCGAAGGGCCGATCGGGGTCGTCGCCAACTTCCACTACCTCGCCATGAGCTACGGCTGCTGCACCTCGTACGAGGTGGACGCGCTCGACCTCACCAAGGCGGGCGCGCCGGTGAGGGCCCTCACGCGTCCGCCCGCCGAGCCCGCGCTGTTCACCGAGGGAATCGCGCCGGGCGACTCCGGCCTCATCGCGGTGCGCGGAGCCGGCACCGGCGCCTGGTACTGGTTGAACGCGGACGCGGGCGTGCTGCATCCGTTCCCGATCAAGCCCGGACCGGACGACGGCCCGATCGCGATCAGCCCCGATGGGACCATGGCCGCGGTCGCGCTGCAGAGCCAGGGCGCGCTGCTCGAGCCGATCAACAGCGGACTCCCCATCGCCTCGCCGACGCCTAGCGGGACTCCGAGCCCCCTGCCATCGACCTCGCCGAAGCTGTTGCCCGCCAGCCCGATCGCGCCCAAGCACGTGAACTCGCGACTCATGCATCCCGACGCGCTGTCCTTCAGCCCGGACGGCAGCGAGCTCGCGATCGCGGTGAACCAGGAGATCGAGCTGTACAAAACAGGTGCTCCCGACGGACCGCCGGCGAACCACTACCTCGCCAACATCATCGGCCTCTCGTGGTCGGCGGCCATCCCGACCAAGACCTTCGCGGACGTGCAGACGAGCGCCGGACCGCAGGCCACCGTGGACGCGCTTCTGGCGGCGACGAAGCTGCCGGCGGCGGCGGACACTCCGGCCAACCGCCCGATCACGCAGGTGTACGTGTGGGAGTTCGACTCCTCCAAGGCGTCGCCGATCTCGTCGATCACCGACGCGACGCAGGACGTGCTGAGCAAGTACCCGCCGATGGCGGCCGGCGTCGTGTATCACCACTGGGCGCCGAGCGACACGTGGGCGCTCCTTGGTGGGTGCTATCGCTACCGGTTCGTGATCACGGGGAGCATCGCTCAGGTCGCGGGCACGGTCGGCCTGACGGGCAGCGATCTGTGCTCGGCCAGGCCCTCACCTTCTGCCAAGGCTTCGCCCACTTAGCATCAAGGCGTGGATTTCCTCGCCCTCCACGCCGGGCTGAACCCAGAGAAGCCGGCGATCGTCCTCGGTGATACGGCGATCGACTTTGCGACGCTCAACCGCCACGCCAACCAGGCGGCCAACGCGTTCGAGCAGCTCGGCGTGAGGGGCGAAGACCGCGCCACGCTCATGTCGTTCAACTCGCTCGAGTACTTCGAGATCACCAACGGGCTGCGCAAGCTCGGCGCCATCTTCGTCCCGCTCAACTACCGGCTGCGCGGAAGCGAGGCCGCGTACGTCGTCAACGACTCCGGTGCCGTCATGGTCGCTGCCGACCGCGCTCACGTCGAGGTCATCGAGGACGCACGCCCGGCGATCGCGTCCAACGTGCACATGCTCGCGGTCGACGGCAATTCTCCCGCGGGGTGGCTCAGCTATCCCGAGCTCAGGGACGCCGCCTCCGGCGAGCGCGCGCCTCGAGACGACGATGAGATGGGCGCCACGATGGTCTACACGTCCGGTACCACAGGGGTCCCGAAGGGCGCATGGCGGCCGCATGGCATCGCGGTCGAGAACATCCTCCAGGTCATCTCGCTCTTCGAGCTGACCCAGTCCGACGTGCATCTACTATGCGGGCCCGTCTACCACAGCGGCCCCGGGATCTTCGCCGTGCTGCACCAGGTGCTTGGCGCGACGATCGTGGTCCAGGCCCGCTTCGAGCCGGACGAGGCGCTCGACCTCATCGAGCGCCATCGCGTGACGACCACGTTCATGGCCCCGACGCTTCTGCAGAAGCTGGTCGAGGCCCAGGAGAAGAATCCTCGCGACATCTCCTCGCTGCGGGCGGTGATCCTGAGCGCCGCACCTTGTCCTTACTCCTTGAAGGAGCGCGCGCACGCGGCGCTCGGGCAGGTGCTGTGGGAGACGTACGCCGCGACCGAGACCGGTTTCAACACCGTCCTTCGACCCGAGGACCAGCTGCGCAAGCCGGGCTCGTGCGGGACCGCCGTACCCGGCCAGGACATCCGCCTGCTGCGCGACGACGGCACGGAGGCGGACGTCGGCGAGCCCGGTGAGTTCACCGTGCGCAGCGCGTGGGTGGCCGAGTACTTCAACCAGCCCGACGCCACCAGCAAGAACCTCCACGACGGCTACTTCTCGGTCGGCGACGTCGCGTACCGCGACACCGAGGGCTACTACTACGTCTGCGACCGGCGGATCGACATGATCATCTCCGGCGGCGTGAACATCTACCCGGCCGAGATCGAGGCGGTGCTGCTCGCCCACCCCGCGGTCATGGACGCGGCGGTGATCGGTGTCCCGGACGTCGAGTGGGGCGAGTCGGTGAAGGCTGTCGTGCAGCCTCGCCCGGGCTTTGACGTTAGCGCCGGCGAGCTGATCGCCTTCTGCGCCGAGCGACTGGCGGGCTACAAGAAGCCGCGGTCGGTGGACTTCATCGACGAGCTGCCGCGCGACGCCGCGGGCAAGCTGCTGAAGCGCAAGCTGCGAGAACCCTACTGGGCCGGCGCCGGCCGCGCGATCTAGGTGCCGTTGAGCGTCTCGTTCGACCAGGCGGCCGGTTATTACGACCAGACCCGCTCGCTGCCGGACGAGCTCATGGACGTGCTCCTCTCGCGGCTGCTCGCCGAGATACCACGCGAGGGCCGGTGCCTCGAGATCGGCATCGGCACCGGCCGGATCGCGCTGCCGCTGCGTGAGCGCGGCGTGCACGTGGTCGGCATCGACATCTCGATCGAGATGCTGCGCAGGTTGAGAGAGAAGGCCGGACACTCGACTCCTGGAGTTGCGATCGCGGACGCGACGCGCCTGCCATTTCGCGAGGGGACGTTCAGCTCTGCCGTGGCCGCGCACGTCTTGCACTTGATCCCGGCCTGGAAGACGGCGATCGACGAGCTCGCCCGCGTCGTCGTGCCGGGAGGCGTCTTTCTCGCCTCGAAGGGTTCAGAGCCGGCGGTGGAATGGCAGGTCAAGATCCGCCGCCGGTTCTTCGCCGAGGCGGGAGATCCGCCGTGGCCTCCGGGCATCGACTCGATGCACGAGCTGGACCAGGAGATGCGCGAGCGTGGCGCGACGGTGCGCGAGCTGGAGGATGTGCGCGGCGAGAGAGCGGCCAGCATCTCCGAGGTCCTCCTGGCGCTCGAGAAAGGGATCTACGCCGCGTGCTGGTCGCTCGACGAGGAGACGCGACGGCACGCCGCGGACGCCACTCGTGCGTGGGCGAGGCATGAGCTCGGTGACCTCGACATGCCGCGGCTGACGTGGTCCGGCTCGGACTGGCGGGCTTACACGCTCCCCTAAGTCGGCTCGCTGGCCCCTCACCCCCCACCCTCTCCCCCGAGGGGAGAGGGAGTAAGGCGGTCCTCACCCCCTGGGAGAGGGAGTAAGGCGGCCCTCACCCCCACCCTCTCCCCGGAGGGGAGAGGGAGTAAGGCGCCCTCACCCCACCCTCTCCCTCCGTGGGGAGAGGGAGTAAGGCGGCCCTCACCCCCACCCTCTCCCCGGAGGGGAGAGGGAGTGAGGGCGCCCCTCACCCCCACCCTCTCCCCGGAGGGGAGAGGGAGTAAAGCGCCCCTCACCCCAACCCTCTCCCCGGAGGGGAGAGGGAGTGAGGGCGCCCCTCACCCCCACCCTCTCCCCGGAGGGGAGAGGGAGTAAAGCGCCCCTCACCCCAACCCTCTCCCCCGAGGGGGAGAGGGAGACGGGCCGTTACGTGAGCAGAGGCAGGACGAACTCCAGCGAGCGGCTGATGCGGCCCAGGGGCCGGTCGGCGTTGCTGCCAAGCCGCGTCTCCTGCTCCAGCACGTACCAGCCCCGATAACCGGTCGCCCGGAGCGCCTCCGTCGCCCTGGCCACCTCGGCGCCGCCTTCACCGATGGGCCGGTAGAGGTCACGCGCCACCGCCTCGTTGTAGCCGAGGGAGCGGTCGCGCACCTGGCGGGCGAGATCAAGGTCGACGTCGTTGAGGTGAACGTGCTGGATCCGGCCGGCAGTGAGCTCGATCACCTCGACAGGGTCCGCGCCCGCCAGCACGAGGTGCGCAAGGTCGAGGCATACACCCGCCTCGGAGCCGACGAGCAGCCTCTCGATCTCCTTGGGGCCCTGGATGATGCTGCCGAAGCGCGGCTGGACCGCGAGCTTCAGGCGGTGGCGTGCGCACACGTGCTCCACCGAGCCGACGAGGTGCAGCAGATGCGCCCACTCGGCGTTCGTGAGCATCGCCGCCTCCTGAGCTGAGGCGGGGTTGCGCTCGGGGATCGCGGCGAGCACAAGCGTCTCGGCGCCGACGGCCGCGAGCCAGTGCGCGTGGCCGTCGATGTGCGCCAGCTCCGGACCGCGGGTGTCGTGGTGGTGGAGGATGGCGTGGACCTGGCCCGCGACAACCTGGAGGCGGTTCCGGCGCAGCAATGCGCGGGCGTTGTCGCTGCGGTCGGGCAGGAATCCCGGCGGGCCCGCGGTGATCGCGCCTTCGCCCACCGCGGCCGCCTCGGAGAGAACGCGCTCCGGATCGAGCTGGTGGCCCCAGTCGCGGTGCTCGCTGACGCCCCAGCAGGTGGGCGACAGAGCGAGCCGGTGCACGGATCGGACGCGCCGCCTGCCGATCCCTCCAAGCGCTCCCCTGGCGATCAACGCGGGAAGATTAACCTTCTAGTCAACGGATGCCCGACATGACTTTCCGCCTCCAGCTGCGCCCCTCGACGCTCGACGACGCGGAGATGGTGGCCGAGCTTCAGGCGCGGCGCGACCCCGACGACCTCAGCGACGCGGTCCTGCTGCGCTACTGGTGGCAGATGGCGGACGAGCTGCACAAGACCGCCCGCCAGATCGCGACCCAGGATGGCGAGGCCGTCGCGTTCGTCGCCGCGCAGCACGAGGTTTGGGACCCGGACGGCAAACGCTTCGGCGTCGTCCGCGCGCTGCTGCGCAACGATCTGTGGGAGGACGGGCGGTACGGCGAGCTCGTCGGCGTCGGCGAGCGGTGGCTGCGCGGCGAGGGCGCGAGGACGTCGGTCGTTCGCATCCGCGCCGACTTCGAGCGCGACGTGAAGGCGCTCGAGGGTATCGGCTATCGCGAAGACCGGCGCATGCGCACCTCGGAGCTCGATCTCGTCGCCAAGCGCGAGGAGATCCTGCGCACACACGACGAGTGCCGCGGGGAGATGCGCCGACAGGGCATTGAGATGCATCCGCTGAGCGAGGACACCGACCCCGGCCGGTTGCAGAAGCTCTACGAGCTGATCATCGAGTCAGAGCAGGACATCCCCCGCAGCGTCCCGTGGCGAGTCCTTTCCTTCCCCGAGTGGAAGCGCTTCTGGCTCGACAATCCGGGCATCCAGGAGAGCCACTTCTGGATCGCGCGCGACGGCGACGAGATCGTCGGCACGTCCGTGCTCGACTGCCCGGTCACCAAGGGCATCCCCTGGACCGCCTACACCGGCACGCGGCGCAGCGTCCGCGGGCGAGGCATCGGCAGGGCGCTCAAGTACGAGTCGATGGCGCAGGCAATCGAGGACGGATACACGCGCGTGCGCACGAACAACGACGCCGACAACCCGTCGATCCTCAAGATCAACAACCAGATGGGCTACAGGCTCGTGACGCCGATCATCGAGCTCCACCGCGCGCTCTCTTGAAAACCCAGACCCCCTACGGCGTGACTGCGCTGCCCGAGCTCTACAAGGAGTGGGCCGCGACCGGCATGGTCGCGAACATCGGCACGCGGATCGTGGAGGTGGACGCGGGCAAGCTCGTCCTCGAAGGCAACCTGACCGCTGAGGCGCACGGCTTTCCGACCTCGCGCGGCACGATCGTCCACGGTGGCGCGATCGCGACGCTCGCCGACGAGTGCCTGGCGTCCGTTGCGTTCACCGTGGCGGAAGAAGGCGAGACGACTGTGACCGCCGACCTGAAGGTCGACTTCCTCCGCCCCGCCACGCCCGGCCTATTGCTGGCGCGCGGCTCGGTGAGACATCGCACGAGGCGCCTCGCGTTCTGCGAGGTGACCGTCGAGCAGGACGGCGGCAAGGTGGTCGCAGAGGCCCGCGCGGTGATCGCCTACGTGAGGGCCTAGAGCAGGCTGACGCGGGGCGCGAGCCATGGGGCCATAGTCCGGAGTATCGGCGCCTCGCGCGGGTCATTTGGTCTGATAGTCCGGACTAACGGCCTGTGTGTCGCCCTCGAGCAAGTGCGTGCCGGACCTGCGCGACGATCGAAGCCGGCGTGCGAAGGTCCGCAGCCGTGAATCGCAGGATTTGGTATCCGGCATTCACGAGCGCATTTTGCCGACGCAGGTCCGATACCAGCCGATCCTTGTGATTTTCGCCGTCGTACTCGATCACCAACCGACTATCTGGGTAATAGAGGTCCGCACGTCCGAGTAACCGGCCGGAGACGTCGCGTAGCTCGGTCTGTACATCTGGCCGTGGAAGGTGCGCCTTGATCAACTCGACTCTCAGGCGAGTCTCCATTGGGGACTCCGATCTCGGATCGGCAAGGGCGATAGCGTGGCGCAAACGCTTGATTCCCTTCTCGCCCGGGTGGGTGGCGACGTGCTCAGTCAGGTCCCGCAGCTTCACTATGCGGGCGCGAACTGCCATATCGACGGCGACCACCGACTCGACAATGTCACGACCGCTCCCTAAATCCCGGACCGTTCGAAGTGCACAGGTCGTGCGGAATCCATTCCTGAGTGTCACCTCCGATTCGGCCAAGGTGGCACGCCTCAATCGGATCCCTGCGCGGGCTCGAACTGGCACTCCGCGGTCGAGAGTGACCTCGACCGGTTCGCACGGAGACATATCGAGGCCCAGCAGCCAGGCTGCGGTCTTGCCAGAGAACGCGAACGTGGAGGGCATCCGGCGCGCCACGGCATACAACCTGACTGTGATGTCGCGGGTGAGGTGGGTCGAGACGTACTGGCCGCGGCTCAGCCGGCTCCAACGCTTGTTCTGGAGGGCTTTCCAGGTCAGTCCCATTTCGCGGGCTTCGACGACGAAGAAGGGGCCGCGCTCGAGACCTACCTGCAGAGCTGGGAGCGCACGCACTTCAAGAGCATCGAGCGGCGACAAGTCGATGACAACCCAGCCTGTAAAGGCCGTCCCGCCACAAGGAGGTGCCGATAGTCCGGACTAACCGACCTCCGCCGACACAAACAGGGGAGATAGTCCGGACTATCGCCGTTATTGGAGGTCCGTCGGCAGGTCCTCGAGCGGGGGCAGTGGCATCAGGGTCCAGTGGCGTCCGCCGTCATCGGTCATCTCGAGCCCAGGCCGTAAAGCCGACTGGCCGGCGAACCACGCGTGCTCGCGGTCCATTACCTCGAGTGATCCGGGCAGCGGGTCGACGACGCCGATGTCTCGCGGTTCGGTCCAGGTCGCGCCCGCATCCGCGCTCCCCGCGACCATTCCAGCGCCGATCCACCACCAGTGGCTCGCATCGAAGTAGCCGATCGCTCCGGTCTCCCCGGGCGGCGCGACCGCCGACCAGGTCTTGCCGGCGTCGACGGTGCCCAGCTCCGCCTGGTTGGGCGGCGGTTCTTCCGCAAACGGACCGGCGACGACCTCGTCGAGGACGGTCGTGTAGATGTACGTGTGCGGACGGCCGCCGTCGAACGCGCGCACCGTCAGCGGCGGGTAAGCGCGGACGATGCCGCCGATCCCGGTCCTCCCCTTGACCGGCGGAAAGTAGACCACCGTCGCCAGCGCGCCAAGGCCCGTGGTCGGACGGACGGCGACGAAGTACTGACCGCCCGCGGGTTTGCCGAGCTCGGTCATCGGCAGCGGAACGCGGGTCCAGGAAGCGCCGAAGTCATTGGTGCGGTAGGCGTAGGGCCCGGCGCTCACGGTACTGAGCCAGCCGGTCGTGAAGTGCGAGAACTGGACCTGGAAGGCCCGGTCTGGCGCGGCCACCGGCACACCGAGATCGTGCCAGGTCACGCCACCGTCCTCCGTCCGGAAGAGCCTGGGCGTCGCCGCCGCGGTCTCCCGGGCAAGCATCCAGCCGTACAGGGAGTCGACGAACGACCACGAGAGGGCGGACGAGCTGGACGTCAACGCCGGAATCGACGCCCACGAATGACCTCCGTCAACCGTCCTCCTCAGCACGGGCCGGGCCCCGACGAGCGCCACGACGCCGGAGAGATCGTCGAAGAACCTGGCGTACACCGCGTGGCTCTGGCTCGGCGCCGTCAGCTGTCGCGTCCACGTGGTGCCGCCGTCGGTGGTGTGGATGACTGCAAAGTCGCCGGACGGAAATTCGACGACGAGCCAGCCCGACGTCGGGCTGATGAAGTCCACCGACGCGACACGGTAGTCGGCGCGCAGCTGCGGCCCCGCGGGCTGGCCAGGCGCAGGGGAGGCACCGAAAGTCGGGTGCAGGTAGATCGCGCCGGTGACGAGTATGGCGACGACCGAGGCCGCGATCAGCGTCAACGCGCGCCCCGCCCGCGCGGGCGGCGTCCCTGGATCGAAGTCGGTGTCGAGCTCGGCCGCCTGCATGCCCGATTCGCCGTCAGCTTACGCGCGGCACGGCGGCGTAGGTCCAGTGGATTCCGCCATCCGAAGTCAGGGCAAGCGCGCTTCCCGACGTCGGCGGTCCCGGGCTCTCCAGCGTGGCCCACGCGTGCCGTGCGTCGAGGATCCGGGGTAGGTACAGCCAGCCATCCAGCTGGATGGCGATGTGCTGCCAGGACTGCCCCGCGTCGCTGGTCTTGAACAGGTCGCCGAGGCGCATCGCCCACCAGTGCGTCGCGTCCTGGATCGAGATGTCCTGGTAGCTGTTCCCGGGCGGCGGCGGAGCGAGCTTGCTCCAGGTCGCGCCCCCGTCGAACGAGGTGAAGGCGGTGTCGTCCGGCAGCTCCACGAGCACGCCGCCTCCGGGAAGCGCGGACAATCCGTCCGCGCGCCGGAAAGGCTTGCCGCCGGCTTCCCCGGGCAGCGCGTGCGGAGTCCAGCTTGCGCCGCCGTCATTCGTCGAGTACACGACGGCGGGCGAATTGTCGCTGATCGACGCCAGCCAGCCGTCGCGCGCGTCCGCAAACTCGAGCAGCGGACCGACCAGAGGCGGTGCCGGCAGCCCGTGCCAGGTGGCCCCGCCGTCGGAGGTGGACTCGAAATCGCTGTCGCTCCGATACCAGCCGTGCGACGGATCGACAAACCAGACGACACCGATCGTCGTGGACGGCAGTGTGACCTGGTTCCAGCGGCGTCCGCCGTCAGAGGTGCGAAACGTGCCGCCGCCGGCGAGCGAGTAGAAGCCGTCGTGCGCGTCGAAGAAGCGGATGCGAAAGCTTGCATTGATCGAGCTCAGGTCCGACTTCTGAAGGTCCCAGTGGCGCGCCCCGTCGGTCGTGTTGTCGACCCAGTACCGTCCCGAGATGAGGTCGCGGACCAGCGCCCAACCAAGAGATGGCGTGACGAAGTCGTAGTCCGCCTGGTAGCGCTGCTCGAGGATCCGCGGCTCAGGAATGGGATGCGTGGGCGAGACCGGGGCCGGTGGAAGGCTGGGTCTCAGGTAGAGCAGGCCGGCGACCACGATCGCCGTGAGCGCGGCCGCGATGAGCGGCAGCGCCCGCCGGGAGCGATTGCTGGGCGGAGGCGCGTCCAACTGCTTGTCGCTAGATTGTGAATTCATGGTCGGCCCCAAACCCCTGATGATTGTTCGACCCGCGGAGAGTGTCGACGCCGCCGCGATCGCGCGCGTGCACGTGGCGACATGGCGATCCACCTATCGCGGTTTGCTGCCCGACGACTTCCTCGACTCTCTCGACGAGGCCGGATACGAAGAACGATGGGGACGCATCGTCGGCGACGGCTCGAGCCGTGTGTTTGTGGCGGCGGACGGGCCTGACGTCGTTGGCTTCGCGTCCGGCGGGCGCGAGCGTGCCGGCGAGAGTGGATACGAGGGCGAGCTGTACGCGATCTACGTGCTTCGCGAATCGCAAGGCCGCGGTCATGGACGCCGGCTCGTGGAGGCGGTGGTCGGCGGCCTGCGTGAGCTTCACCTGGGCGACATGATCGTCTGGGTCTTGCGCGACAACTCGGGTGCGCGCGGGTTCTATGAGCGCCTGGGCGGCGTGTACGTGCGCACGCAGCCGATCACGATCGGGTCGGCGCAGCTGCAGGAGGTCTCGTACGGCTGGCGCTCTCTCGACGACGTCCGCTACTGAGGAGGCGGGAGAGGCTTCTGCGTGAAGTCGAAGCAGTCGGACATCGCGTCCGCGAGCTTGGTGCGGGAGTTGAGTGAGGGCAGGCCGAATGTGTCCTCGCAGAAACGCAGGACGCCGACGTGCGAGTGCAGCGCCCTGGAAACGTAGGCGGCTCGCGCGTAAGGGCTCAGGACCAGGCATGGGACCCGTCCGCCGTAGCGGAACTGTGTCCCATCCGTCCACTTCTCGACCTCGGGCGGCGTCACGTGGTCCCACCAGCCGCCCCAGTCGTCCCACGTGATGAAGATCGCCACCTCCGGCCACAATCCGGCGGCGACGACCGCCTGGACCTGGCTCTGCGTCCACAGGCTTCCCTTGCTCACGTCGCCCGCGTGTGCGGCGCGCTGGGTCGCGGTGTCGGCGGGGTGCTCGCTCAACGCGTCGTCGGCGTACAGCCACGAGACCGCCGGAAGCTTTCCCGCCGACGCGTCGGCGGAGAAGTCCTCCCACTTCTTCTTTTTGCCCGCTGTGTACTTGATGAAGTCGAAGGCATAACCGCCGTAGTTTCCCCACGACAGGCCTGCGGCGTCGAGCTGAGAAGGCAGCGAGGGCTGGTCATAGAGAGGCGGCCCGGGTTGCTTGCGGTAGTTGGTGTGCGGGTTGTCGATGAGCGCCGAGTCGGCCGTGATCAGCATCAGGTGGTTCGGGGTCGACGGCCCGGCCACGTCTGTGAAGTAGTTGTCGCAGAGCGTGAACCGCTGCGCGTAATCCCAGTAGACCGGGATGTCCTTCTGCGGAAACGCGACCCTCGGCGCGGTCGTGTCCCGTGTGAGCCAGGCCGCGTGCCGGTGGTCGGGGTCCCGCGGCGGAGGGTTGGGGCTGTCCGGCATCGCCACGCCGTTGCCTTGGGGAAACGTGCCGAAGTAATTGTCGTAACCGTGGTTCTCCTTGACGATGATCACGACGTGCTTGATGGGGCTCACAGGCATTTTCTCTGCTTGTTCGACCACTCGAGCTGGACCGTGTAGCCGCCTAGCTTTTTGGACTGCCAGGCGCATATGTCCCCGATCTCCCCGTTGGAGTCGTCATACCAACTGGACCCGGGAACGGGGTCCGTCAAGGCCTCGCACAGCTCGTGCGAGCTGGTCGTGGTCAGCGCGTCGATCGCCGTCAGGCCGCCAGCGCATCCGTCGCAGTCGGGATACGGCATGACCGCGTAGTACACCTGGTCGTCGCTGTCGTGGTAGCCGCAGAAGTTGACGCACGAAGCGGAGCCGTTCAGCCCCGAGGTCACGCCGGGCGGCAGGAAGACGAAATAAAGGGAGCTCGGCGTGGGCTGCGGGACCGCGGGGTTGGAGGCGAGCTGGTCGCGGAGAAACTGGCGGACGTCCGCGTCGGCCACCGTCGACGGCGGAGTCGTGGTCACGGCAATCGCGCCGGTGCGCGCGCCGTGGCCGATGGTGAAGCCCTGCACGTCGTACTCGGCCAGCTGATCCATCAGCGGGCTCGTGAGCACGAACACGAAGAAGTCGTTCAGCTGCTGCATCTGAGATGCGAGCGGGTCGGTCTGCCACGCGTCGCCCCAGAAGATCAGAAACACCTGCGGCGACGCCAGCAGCGGCCCTCCGCGGTAGGTCAGACGCGGCCTCGTGACCGGCGCCAGCGCCTCGGTACGCATTGGAACGATCTGAATCGGGCCAGGTGGTTTCATGCCTTCAGGAATACTGGCAGAGCTTTGCTTGACGACAGGTGGGACGTGATCGCGCCCGGCTCACATTCCGCACACATGCACATGGCGCTGGACGAGGTCTTGCTCAACCAGGTCATCGCGGGTGTGCGGCCACCGACGATGAGGATGTGGCGATGGATCGAGCGCGGGCTGGTCATCGGCTCGCATCAGTCGGTGCGCAACGAGATCGACCTGGACGTCGCACGCGAGCACGGGTTCGTCGTCACACGGCGCATGAGCGGCGGCGGGACGATGCTGTGCGAGCCCGACCGCACCATCACCTACTCGCTCTATCTGCCGGAGTCGATCGTCGCGGGCGTGAGCTTCAGGAAGTCCTACGCGCTGCTCGACGCCTGGGCGGTGGCCGCGTTCAACGAGCTGGGCGTGCCCGCCTCATACCGCGAGATCAACGACATCATCTCGCCGCGGGGCAAGATAGCCGGCGCGGCGCAAGCCCGGCGGCGCGGACACGTGCTGCATCACACGACGATCGCGCACTCGATGGACGTCGAGCTCCTACCCCGGATCATCCGGATCGGCCGCGCCAGCATCGCGGAGCGGGGCGTGCGCAGCGCCGAGAAGGCAGTCTCGCCGCTGTCCTGGTTCACGCCGCTCTCGTGTGACCAGGTCGCGCAGCGCATGCAATCGCACTTCATGCGCGAGTTCCGCTCCACCCCCCGCGAGCTGACCGACGAAGAGACCGGGGCCGCGCGGAGGCTCGTCGCCTCCAAATACGCGACCCCGGAATGGATCTACCGGCTGCCCTAGCCGGATCTCCTAGGAGAAAAAGTTGTGCTGCTGCAGGAAAGCCCTGGCGACGGCGTCAGGGTCCTGGTGGTTCAGCTCGACCTGGCCGTTGAGCGTGACGAGCGTCTTGGTGTCCAGGTTGGTGCTGATCTTGTTCAGCACGCTCTTCACCTCGTCGGTGGCCACCTTGGTGCGAATGATCGGTACCACGTTGTCCGCGTTCTCCAGGTGCTTGTCGTCCTGGAGGACGACGAGGCCGAGCTTGTTCAGGTCGGAGTCGCTGCTGAAGACCAGGCCGACCTGAATCGTGCCGTTGGCGAAGGCCGCGCGAGTAGCCGGCCCGTCGGTGTCCAGCGCCTTGAAGTCCTTGAAGTGGATGCCGTACGTGTTCTCCAGTCCGGGCAGGCAGAACGGCCGCTTCGGACACTCCGGTCCAGCGCCCAGGACGAGCTGGTTGCCGATCGGCGTCAGGTCGGAGAGCTTGGTCAGGTTGTACTTGGCGGCCGTCGCCTTGGTGACCGCGAATGCGTTCTGGTCGACGGCGGCCGAGGGCGTGAGCGCTTCGAGGCCGAGCGGCTGCAGGCGGGCGTTCAGCTTCTGCACAGTCGCGTTGACGTCCCCACTCGCCTCGCCCGCGGCGCTGTTGTAGTACTCAAGGTCGGTAGCGGCGTAGCCCGGATAGAGGTCGATCTGGCCGCTCTTGATGGCGGGTGCCACGACCTCACGGGTGCCGAGCCGCAGCTTGCGGGTGACGGTGTACCCGTCGTGCTCGAGGGCCTGCGCGTAGAGCTCGGCCATGATGCTGCTCTCGGCGAAGTTGAAGCCGGCGACGGTGACGCTGCCCTTGCTCGCCGAGCTGCTGGGCGTGCTGCCGCACGCCGTGGCCGCGATCGCCAGCGCGGCGAGGCCGGCAAGCAGCCACCGTGGGCCCAGTTTGCGGTTCATTCGAAGCTCCTCCTTGGCCCGATTTTGGGCCTCCGATCCAACCGCCGGCTCACTGAGATTCTTCCATCTATGCGGTTTTGAAAGCGGTCGCCCGCCGCGAGGCCGAGGCGGCGAGCAGCCGGATGCCCCTGGGCACGAGCAGGCGCTGAAGCCAGGAAAGGAGCAGCTCCGTCGCCAGCGCCAGGGCCGCGACGAGCAGAGCACCGGCGAAAAGCTTCGTGTAGTCGAACTGGGCAAACCCGTCGACGATGTACCGGCCGAGGCCTCCACCTGCGACGAGGGCGGCCACGGTGGCGGTCGCCACGACCTGGATCGCCGATGTGCGGATGCCGGCCATGATCAGGGGTACCGCGAGCGGTAACTCGATGCGCAGCAGCTGGGCGAGCTCGCGGTAGCCCATGCCCCGCGCAGCGTCCTTGATGTCGGGGTCGACCTCGCTGAGGGCGACGTAGCTGTTGGTCACCATGGGCGGGATGGCCAGCGCCGTCAGGGCCAGGACAATCGGGCCGTCCCCGAAACCGAAGGCCGTGAAGGCGATGACGAGCAGGCCGTACGAGGGAATCGCGCGGCCGATGTTGGAGACGCTTATGGCGAGGTTGCCAAAGCGGCCGAAGTGCCCGAGGGTGATCCCGATCGGAAGTGCGATCACCGCGCCAATAACGACCGCCTCGAGGGAAAGCTGGACGTGCTCGCCGAGCCGCGTCGGAACGCCGTCCGACCCCTGCCAGTGCGACCCGTCGGCAAACCAGAGCCAGACGCCGCGCAGGAAATCCACGCCTACCCGCTCCTGGCCCACGGAACCACGAGCCGCTTGACCCCCGCCAGAGAAACGTCGGCGACGAGCGCCAGCGCGACGCAAAGCGCCATGCCGACCACGAGCGGGGTGCGGAAGCTCTCGATGAAGCCCTCGTAGATCAGCTCGCCGAGGCCGCCGAGGGCGATCACCGCGGCGATCGTGATGATGCCGATGGTCGACACCGTTGCGACGCGCAGGCCCGCCAGCATCGCGGGCAGGGCCAGCGGAAGCTCGATACGCACCAGCCTCGCAAACGGCCGGTAGCCCATGCCGTCCGCGGCGTCCAGGACATCTGCCGGCACCTCGTCCAGGCCCACGATCACGTTGCGAAGAAGGATCAGGACGTTGTACAGAGTCAACGGGATCAGCGCCGTCAGGTCGCTGATGCCGGTGTACGGAATCATCAGGGCGAAGAACGCCAGCGACGGGATCGTGTAGAAGGTCCCGAAGGCGCCGAGGAGCGGGAGGCGTAAGCCGGGTCGGCGGTGCGCGGCGACGCCGAGCGGCACCGAGACGATGATGCCGCCGGCGAGCGAGATGGCCGTGAACTCTACGTGCTGGCCGAGATAGCCGAGGATCGTCGGTATGTGCGTCGACACCCAGGACCAGTCGACCCACGGCTCGCCGTCGAGGAATAGCCCGCTCGGCATTCGATTACGGTAATAGACCCGTGATCCGCCTGGAGAACGTGAGCAAGCAGTTCGCGGGCGGTTCCAACGCGGTGCTCAACCTGTCCCTCGACATCGGCGACGCCGAGACATGCGTGCTCATCGGTCCGTCGGGCTGCGGCAAGACGACGACGCTGCGGATGATCAACCGCCTCATCGACCCCGATAGCGGGCGCATCCTCGTCGACGGTGTCGACACGCGCGGCGTCGACCCGGCCGCGCTGCGGCTAAAGATGGGCTACGTCATCCAGCAGACCGGGCTGTTCCCACACATGACCGTGGGCGCCAACGTCGGCACCGTGCCGCGCCTCTGGAAGTGGGACCACAAGCGGATCGAGCACCGGGTCGACGAGCTGCTCACGCTGGTCGGTCTCGAACCCCAGGAGTATCGCGACCGCTACCCGCACCAGCTCTCGGGAGGACAGCGTCAGCGCGTCGGGTTTGCGCGCGCCCTCGCCGCCGACCCGCCAGTCCTGCTGATGGACGAGCCGTTTGGCGCCGTCGACCGAATCACGCGCGAGCGGCTGCAGCAGGAGTTCGTCAGCATCCAGCGCTCGATGCGCAAGACGGTCGTCTTCGTCACGCACGACATCGAGGAGGCGGTGCTGGTAGGCGACCGGCTCTGCATCATGAAGATGCAGGCGCAGGTCGCGCAGTACGACACGCCGGAGCGCATCCTCAAGCAGCCCGCGAGCGAGTACGTCGTCCAGTTTCTCGGCCGCGGCCGGCTCGCGTGGCTCGAGTCGCTGCGGCGCTCCGGTGCAGAGGGAGGTGACAGCGTTGCCGCAGGAGTTTGACGTCGTCTGCCTGGGCGGCGGGGTCGCGGGCGAGGCGATCGCACATCAGCTGAAGGGCAGCGGGATCTCGCTCGCGGTCATCGAGCGCGAGCTGGTCGGCGGCGAGTGTCCTTACTGGGGCTGCGTGCCATCCAAGACCTTCCTGCGCTCGGCGGAGACGATCGAGGAGGCCGGACGCGCGCGCACCCTGGCCGCTTCTCGGGTGGAGTGGGACGTCGACTTCCCGAAGGTCTCCAAGCGCGTGCTCTGGATGGCGCGCGACCTCGACGACTCTCGGCCCGCGGCGGCGCTCGAGGCGACGGGCGCGAAGCTCGTCCGCGGCGCCGGCACGATGGTCGACCTGCGCACGGTCGAGGTGGGCGGCGAGCAGTACGTGGCGAAGAAGGCGGTGGTGATCGCCAACGGCGGCACCGCGACGATTCCTCCGATCCAGGGCCTGGACAAGGTCAAGTTCTGGACCAACCGCCAGGCCGCAGTGCCGCGCGAGCTGCCGGCGCGGTTGGCGGTGCTCGGCGGCGGCGCCGTGGGCGTGGAGCTGGCGCAGGGCTTCGCCCGACTGGGCTCGAAGGTCACGATCGTCGAGGCCGGGCCGCGGTTTCTGGGCCTGGAGGAGCCCGAGGTCGGCGAGGCAATGGCCGGCCACCTCGAGGCCGACGGCATCGAGATCATCGTCGGCGACCCGTGCATCGCGGTCGAGGGGCAGGCCGCGGCCGTCGTCCTGCACATGAAGTCGGGCGCGATCGCCTCGGGCGACCGGCTGCTCGTCGCGACCGGCCGCCGGCCCAACTTCGAGGCGTGGAAGCCCGCCGGCCTGACGCAGACGGAGAGGGGCTGGCTGAAGGTCGACCCCGAGACTCTTCTGGCGCGCGACGGCGTCTACGGCGCGGGCGACATCACGGGCATCGGCGGCTTCACGCACCTCGCCTACTACCACGGCCAGATCGTGGCCCGGCGGCTGCGTGGGCAGGACGCGCGCGCGGACCACCTGGCCGTTCCGCGTGTCACCTACACCGACCCCGAGGTCGCGTCGGTTGGGCTCTCCGAGCAGGCCGCCCGCGACCGCGGCATCGACGTGGCCATCGTCAAGACCGACCCGGGCGAGGCGGCGCGCGGCTACATCCACGACTTTCACGGCGGAGTGCTGAAGCTGGTCGCCGACCGCTCACTCGGCGTGCTCATCGGCGCCACGCTGGTGACGCCGCGGGCGGGCGAGATCCTCGGTGAGCTGGTGCTGGCCTTGAAGGTGGGGACGCCGGTCAAGACGCTCGCCGACGTGATCCACCCCTATCCCGCCTTCAACCGCGTCCTTGGCGCCGCGTTCGACGAACTCGGAGAAAAGGTGACCTAGCCCCCGTCAGCGTTGTACTGAGTGCTCCGTATCTACGTTTGTAAAGGGGGCCTCGAACTGTAATGGTCATCTCTGTTAACGGCACGCCGGTCTCCCTCGACCTGGACCAGATCCTGGTCTGGGCTCTGGTCGGCCTGGTGGCGGGATTTCTCGCGAGCCACCTTGCGCTCGGCCATGGCCTAGGGCTCTTCTGGGACATCATCGTGGGTGTCGTCGGAGGACTGTTCGGCGGCATCGTGCTCGCCGGCTTTCTCCACTTCAGCATCGTGATCGCGGGTCACCCGATCATCACCGCGATGATCATGGCCTTCATCGGCGCCGCGATCCTGCTGATCATCGTTCGGCTTTTCTCCGGCCGGGGCGTGAGGCGCCGGGCCTTTTAACCAGACGCCTGGGGGCGGTCCGCTCCCAGGCGTTTTTTGTCGCCCGCTCGCTTAGGTCTCGTCGCAGGTGGTGGATAGTCCGGACTATCGGCCAATGTCGGCCCGAAGGCGGTGGATAGTCCGGACTATCGGCCGATGTCGGCCCCGGCGCTAGCATCGGCCTGTGGAAATGCCCGACGCAATTCCCGCAGTAGACGCTCGAGCCATCGAGCAGGCGCGCGCGCTCACCGGCCTGGTGATCGCAGGCGCGCTGTACCGGCTGGCGACGCTGGTCGTCGTCGCCTGGGTTCCTTACGTGCGCGAGAGCGGGCTCGGCAACATCGTGTTCGCGACTCGACACCGCGGAGTCGACCTGCTGGTGGGCGCACTGATCACGGCGCTTGTCTGCGCGCTGGACTGGAGGCGCGCCCTGCTGACTGCCGTGCTGGTGGCGATCAGCACGCTGGCGGTCGTCGCACTGGCGCGCCGGCGACTGGGCGGCGCGACCGGCGACGTCTGCGGCGCGACCGCCGAGCTGGGTCAGCTCGCGGCGCTGCTCGCCTTCGCCGCGACCACGCTGAGGTAGCCCGCCGGCTCGCGCGTGACCGGCATGGCGAAGTCGAACCGGTCCGCCGTGAGCGCCAGGTCGAGGTCCGTCGACGGAAAGCCCGGCCACGTGCCGCTCCTCGCCCGGCGGTAGCGCTCGCTGGCGCGCAGCGGCTCGAGCAGCTCTTCGACGTCGGCTCGCTCACCCCTGACCAGCGCCTCGAGGTAGCGCGCGCATGCATGGTCCTCGGGGTGATCGGCCGAGGCGATGAGCGTGAGCAACTCGGGGTTTCTTAACAGGCAGGCTTGTGCTGTCGCACTGGCGACGACCAGACTCGCCGCGAAGATGTCATCGCCCGTAACCGCCGCCGCGACCTGCGTGCCCGCGGTCGAACGCTGGATCAGGACCTTGCCCTTCAGGTCGATCGCCGTGATCGCAGTCGGCGAGTTGCTGATCGGAATCCCGTCGACCGGCAGCGCGTCCTCCTCCGCGCAAAGCATCGAGCCGGGCGTGGCGGACGCCAGCTCGCGCGCCTCGGCCACGGTCTTGACGAGGCGGCACTCGCGCGCGCCGCCGGCCAGGGCGTAAGCGCTGACGGTGAAAGAGCGGAGCACGTCGATGACGACGACCGTTCCCTGCGCGTGCCTCGCGCCATCGACGCCGGTGGCGTGGATGATGTTCACGTGTCAGGCCCGAATGTCGGCGAGCAGGGCGGGCAACCGCGCGCCTTCGGCTTCGAGCAGATCGCGGACTGCGGTTCGATGCGCGTGGTCGGCCTGCGCCTGGAGCCGGGCCAGCACGTGCCCGAGCACCGCGTCGCGATTCCCGTCGCCCTGATCGTGACCGGTGGCCGTCTGCACTTCGACGACGGTGCGAACTCGGGGGACGTGAGCGCCGGCGAGATGCTGCTGATCAATCCTGGCGAGAAGCACATCTACCGCGCCGAGGTGGCGACGTCGGCGTTCCTGGTGTTCGCCGGCCTGCCCGGCGTGCGCAGCCGCACGTGGACGTTGCGCCGCAGGTAGCTGGGCTCTTCACGTCGCGTTCCAGAGCGCGATGACGCGTCCTCGCTCGCTGTCGTCGCGGAGGATGTTGATCGAGGCCACATCGAGCACCAGTCGGGCGGCAAGGCCGATGTCCGCGGCAATCCAGGCGACCGCGATCGCCCGCAGGATGTGACCGTGCCCGAAGGCCAGCACCCGCCCGGGTTGGGGCTGCGTGGCCAGGTCGATGAACGCGCATGCCCGGGCGTAGACCTGTGCCGGCGTCTCGCCGCCCGGGCACCCGTCCCTGTACAGCTCCCAGTTGGGGTCCGACACGTGGATCTGCTTCGACGTCAAGCCTTCGTAGGCGCCGTAGTCGACCTCCTTCAGCAGATCTGTGACCTCCGGATGGTCAAAGCCCGCGAGCGCGGCAGTGCGCAGGGCGCGCTGCATCGGGCTGGAGTAGATGGCGTCAAAGGTCGTGCCCTCGAGCCGCTCGCCGAGCATCGTTGCCTTCTCCTCGCCGCGTGACGTGAGCGGAAGGTCGGTCGTGCCGGTGTGCTGCCCGGAGAGGCTCCACTCGGTCTCGCCGTGGCGGGCGAGGTAGAGCTCGAACGTCAGGCGGGCTTGCCCATCATCTCGGGCCGGCCCGAGCGGAGAGACCGGCTCGCGCTTTCAATCACCGCGCCTGCACGCACGCGCTGGCCTGGGCGCACGCATACCAGTCCGACCGCGGCCTGTCCGCCCTGCGGCTTCAGCGCGTCGTTGACCGCGGCGAGGACTCGGTTCGCGGCGTGCGCTGTGCCGGCCACGTCGGTGTCGGGGAGGATCGCGAGCAGCTGCGGCGGCGTGCGGCCGAGAACGCCGGGAGTGTCGACGTCGCGCACCGTGCCCGCGAGCGCGGCGGCCATCGTCTTCAGGGCTTCGTCGGTGTGCAGAGCGCCGTTGGCTTCGATCAACAGCACGCCGAGGTTGCGCTGATAGCGGTGCGCGCGCGCGAGCTCGTCCTCGAGCACCGGGCGCACGAAGCGGTCATTGAACAGCCCGGTCGTGCGATCGACGATGTGCAACGGCTCCGCCTGCGGGTCGTCGGTCCTGACTCCGCAAGAGGGACAGAAGACCGCGCCGTGCGGAAGGGGCGAGCCGCATGCCTGACAGGTTTGTGCCTCGGGCCGGCGGCGCAGGAAGTCGCCAATCGGCATTCGGTAAAGCCTATCAGTCGTCTTCGCCAATCCCTTTTGATCCTCTTGAGTGCGTTCTTAACAGGCTCGGTTGTGCTCGGCTCTCTCGAATCCTAAGCTCGATCGAGGTGTGCCGGGGGGGAGGGACGGCAAGGTGGAGGAAGGGAGGGCCCGACCTGGCGTATGCGAAGTCCGGCGAGCGGCCTCAGCCCACCGCGGCGGCCGGCGTCGCCAGCCAGCTCTCCGCCCACTGCGAAACGGCGGCCAGCACCGGTTCCAACGCACGCCCGCGGGCAGTCAGTCGATAGCTCACACGCACCGGCGGCCCTGGGTCGACGAGGCGCTCGACGATGCCTTCGGTCTCGAGCTCGCGCAGTCGCTCGGTCAGAACGCGGTCGCTGATCCCCGGTATGCCCGCGAGCAGTTGGTTGAAGCGAGCGGGACCGGGGACGAGAGCTTTGACCACTGCCCCGGTCCAGCGCTTCCCAATCAGCTCGATTGCGCGCTGAAAGGCCGCGCTGTAGTCAAGGCCCCCTCCGACCATGGGGAGTGATTCTATGCGCTATCGGGACTCCGGGAAAGGACCCCAACCGGCTTTTCCACAAGAATTTTTTTCGCTGCACAATCAGAGTCCACCGACCACGCGGACCTGAGGCTGGAGGGCTTGGAAATGTTCAGGCGCACGAGTTCATGAGATTGCGATGCTGCTGACCGGTCGGGTCATCGTCGTGACCGGTGCGGCGCGCGGAATCGGTCGCGCCCTCGCGACTCGCTTCACCTCCGAGCGCGCTGAGGCGGTGGTCGTCGCCGACATCGACGGCGATGGCGCGACATCCGTCGCCAGAGAGATGAACGCGACCGCGATCCAGTGCGACGTCTCTCACGAAGCCGATGTCGAGCGACTCGTCGCGCAGGTCGAGGCTGAGCACGGACGCATCGACGTCTTCTGCTCGAACGCTGGCATCGCGGTCGCGGGTGGACCCGAGGCCGCGGACAGCGACTGGCAGCGCATCTGGGAAGTCAACGTCATGGCGCACGTTTACGTCGCCAGGCATGTGCTCCCAAGCATGCTCGCGCGCAAAGAGGGCTACATGCTCGGCACGGTCTCTGCCGCGGGGCTGTTGAACCAGGTCTTCGCCGCGCCGTATGGAGTAACCAAGGCCGCGGCCCTGTCCTTCTTCGAGTGGCTGGCGATCGCGCATGGCGACGAGGGGATCCGCGTCTCGTGCCTCTGTCCGCAAGGCGTGAAGACGGCGATGCTCGCCGCCGAGAGCGAGCGTCTGGGCACGAGCTTCCTGACGGAGGGAGCGCTCGAGCCCGAAGCCGTCGCCGACGCGGTCGTCAAGGGCATCGCGGACGAGCGATTCCTGATCCTTCCTCATCCGGAGGTCGCGGAGTACTTTCGCCGCAAGGCGGACGACTATGACCGCTGGCTCCGCGGCATGCGCCGGCTGCGCGCCAACCTCGTCTCGACGCAGGGCTGACTTGCGCCGGCTGTCTCTTGCCGCTGGATTCGCCCTCATCGTCCTGGCATTCGCTGCGGCCAGCCGGGTCACGGACACGAGGGCGGGCCTTGTCGCGGAGATCGTCACGCTCCTTGGCGGCCTGGCGGGAATCGGGCTGCTGACCTACGCGTTCGCCGCCAGGCTCCGCAACGCAAATCGCCCCTCACCCCAACCCTCTCCCCTGGAGGGGAGAGGGAGAAAGGAGTACTTTCGCCGCAAGGCGGACGACTATGACCGCTGGCTCCGCGGCATGCGCCGGCTGCGCGCCAACCTCGTCTCGACGCAGGGCTGACTTGCGCCGGCTGTCTCTTGCCGCTGGATTCGCCCTCATCGTCCTGGCATTCGCTGCGGCCAGCCGGGTCACGGACACGAGGGCGGGCCTTGTCGCGGAGATCGTCACGCTCCTTGGCGGCCTTGCCGGCATCGGCCTCCTGACCTACGCCTTCGCGGCCAGGCCCCGCCATGCAAATCGCCCCTCACCCCAACCCTCTCCCCTGAAGGGGAGAGGGGGAATGCCGCCCTCACCCCAACCCTGCGCGCGGAGCGCGGCCAGGACGGCGCGCAACAGCGCGCTTCGACTATTGATTGCTCCCCTGAAGGGGAGAGGGGGAAAGACCCGCTCGAAACGCGACCTCGTCCTCGGCGCCGCCGGGGTCCTGCTGGCGGTCATCCTTCTCACCGGACTTGCGATCAGCGGCGGGATCCTGTGGGCGGGTTTCGGGCTCGCGCTTCTGCTGCCGATGATCGCGGGCAGCCTCTACCTGTGCGTCCGCTTCCTCAGGGCGAACCCGTGAGCGAGAGGATCTCGCCCACCAGGTAGAGCGACCCGCAGACCAGGACGTTGCCGGACGGTCCGGCGAGCTCGCGCGCCCTGGCAAGCGCCGCGGCGGCCGGCCGGGCGACATAGGCGCCATCGCCGTACAGCTCGTTCAGGGCCTCCGGCGCGACCGCATGTCCCTGCGCGCTCGCCGGCTCAGTGAAAACCACCGCGTCCGGGCGCAGCGTCCGCAGCGCGGTGATCAGCTCAACTGGGTCGCGCTCGCTCAGCATCGCGAAGACCGCGACGAGCCTCTCCGACCCGATCAGGCGGCGCAGGGCGGCGCCGGCCTTGACCATGGCCGCCGGGTTGTGGCCGCCATCGAGGATCACGCGCGGCTCGCGGGCGATCAACTGCAGCCGGCCGGGCCACACCGCCTCCGCCAGGCCCGAACGCACGGCGGGATCGTCGCCCGCATCGAGCGCGTGTGCCGCGGCCACCGCCAGCGCCGCGTTGAGAGGCTGGTAGTCGCCGACCAGGGAGAGGCGCATGTCCTTGTGCTCGAACCCCGGGCCACTCACGCTGAGCGTCGAGCCATCCCAGCCCAGGGACCGCGACGAGACCTGCAGCTCATAGCCGAGCCGCCACACGCTCCCCATGACGCGAGCGGTGTAGTCCTCGACGACCGCGAGCGCCTCGCCCTCGCAGCCGGTGATGACGAGGTCCCCCGGCTTGATGATCGCCGCCTTCTCGCGCGCGATCTCGACGATGGTGTTGCCCAGGTACTTCTGGTGGTCGAGGTCGACGTTGGTGACCATCGCCACCCCGAGGTCGAGCGCGTTGGTGGCGTCGAGGCGGCCGCCGAGACCGACCTCACAGACGAGCACGTCGATGCGGGGCGCGAGGTACGCGATCGCCATCGCCGTCAGCATCTCGAACTCCGTGGCGGCACCCATGTCCGACGCGACGTCGTCGAGGACTGGCCGCAGCTCCTCCAGCGTCTTCACGAAGTCGTCCTCGCTGATGGGCCGGCCATCGATCTCGATTCGCTCCGTGTAAGAGACCAGGTGGGGCTTGGGCATGAAGCCAACCCGCCGTCCGCTCGCGCGCAGGATCGAAGCGAGGCATGCCCCGGTCGAGCCTTTGCCGTTGGTGCCCGCGATCAGCGCGCCGCGCAGCTTGCGGTCAGGCGCGCCGATGCGGTCGAGGATCGCGCGCGTCCTTTCCGTGCCCAGCTTCATCGCAAACCGACCCTGCCTCGAAACGAAGTCCAGGGCCTCCTGGTACGTCAAACGGGCAGCGCTTCGACGATGTGGAAGTCCGACGGCATCTCGATGTCGCGGGCCAGCCGAAGACCAACGGGCCTGAACAGTTCGCTGAACTCTGAGTTCGTTCGCTCGCGGCCGCCGAGCAGAACCATCATGTGCAGGTCGCTCATCACAGCCGCGATGTCGCGCGGGTCGGTGGTGACGTGCTCGGGCACAAGCCTTTCCACGACCAGGAGTCGCGACGACGGCACCATCGCGTTCCGGCACGCGGCCAGAATCTTCGCCGCGTGCTCGTCGTCCCAGTCGTGGACGATCGACTTCAGCACGTACAGGTCGTGGCCTGCCGGCACGGTTTCGAAGAAGCTGCCCTCCACGATCTCGACCCGCTCGACGACACCGACCCTCTCCATCGCCTCCGCCGCCCCTGCGAGACCTGCTGGTTGGTCGAACAGCGTCCCTCGCAACGCCGGGTTCGCCCGCAGCACGCCCGCGAGCAGCGCTCCGCTTCCTCCGCCGACGTCGACCACCGACCGCGCCCAGCCGAAGTCATAAGCCGCGACCACGTCCCGGGCGACACGTGTCGACGTCTCCACCATCGCGGCGTTGAACTGCGCCGCAGCCTCCGGATCCTCCGCGAGCTTCTCCCAGCGGCTCTTCCCATGCAGGTGCTCGAAGGCCGGCTTGCCCGTTTCCAGGCTGTACATGAGCGCCCCCCAGGTCGGATACGCCTCCTCGCTCAGCATCAGGGCCATGTTGCGCAGGCCCGGCCGGTCGGAGCGGAATGAGTCGGAGACCGGGGTCGAGACGTACCGGCCGTCGCCGTCCTCGGAGAAAAAGCCCCACGCGACGAGGCCGCGCAGCATCCGGCGTATCGCGTCGGGACTCGTGCCGGTCTGCGCGGCGATCTCGCCCGCCCCGAGCGGGCCGGACGCGACGCGGTCCGGCAGGCCAAGCCGGCACGCGGCCACCACCAGCTGGTAGCCGCGGAATCCGTTGAGGAGACGCAAGGCGTCGGGGTGAATGGCGCTCATGGCCGGCGGCGGACTTCCGCTTCGTACGTGTTTTTGATCAGCATCGCCCGTGTCATCGGCCCGACCCCACCCGGGTTGGGCGTGAGCCACCCCGCGACCTCCTCGACGCCCGGCCCCAGGTCACCGACCTGGCGACCGCCCTCCCAGTTCGTGCTCACGTCCACCACCGCAGCCCCGGGCTTGACCATCTCCCGACCGATCAGGTTGGCACGCCCGGCCGCGGCGACCAGGATGTCCGCTCCGCGGGTGTGCTCGCCCAGGTCGCGGGTGCGCGTGTGGCACAGCGTCACCGTCGCGTTGCGCCGCAACAGAAGGAGGGCGGTAGGCTTGCCGACCAGGTTGCTGCGGCCCACGACGACGGCGTTGGCGCCCTCGATGGGGACGCCCGAGCGCTCGAGCAGCTCGATGATCCCCGCAGGCGTGTTCGGCTCGACGCCTCCGGGCAGGCCTAGCGCGACGAGGCCCGCGTTGATGGGATGGAAGCCGTCGACGTCTTTGACCGGGTCGAGGGCGAAAATGACCCGGCGCATGTCGATGTGCTTCGGCGCCGGCTGCTGGATCAGGATCCCACTCACCGAGTCGTCGGCGTTGAGCCGATGCGTGAGGTCGAGCAACTCCTCGGTCGTGGTCCGCGCCGGCAGGCGATGGTCGTCCGACTCGATGCCCACGTTGCGCGCGTTGCGCTGCTTCAGCACGACGTAGGTTATCGACGCCTGGTCCTCACCGACGAGCACTGTCGCGAGCTTGGGCCTGGTGCCCCCGCGCGCCAGCCGCTCACTTACGGCCTTCCCCACCTCGTCGTAGATCTGCCGCGCGACCGCCTTGCCATCGAGGACGCGAGCCGTCACGGGAGCTCCAGCTCGGAACGCGCGGCCAGCGTGACGACGCGCATCACCTCGCGCAGGTCGAGCCCGCGTTCCCGCGCGATGCGCCGGCAATCGTCGTACTCGGGCGCCACGTCCACAGGACGCCCGCCAAGCTCTTTGACCTTGACCCGCACCGGGCCGTACGGCGTCTGAACCTCGACCACGCGTCTTGCCGCAATCACGCGGTCGGTCCGTGTAAGCCGCACGCCCAGCGTGGTGCTGTGCCTGAGCAGGTGGTCGCTCAGCGCCGCCACCATCTCGGGCGGCGACATCACAGTTACGATGTGGCCCGGCCGCCCCTTCTTCATCAGCGCGGGGACGACGGTCACATCGAGCGCTCCCGCGACCATCAGGTCCTCGACCAGAGCGGCGATGAGGTTCGGCGCCATGTCGTCGAGGTTGGTCTCGATGAGGCTGACCCCCGTGACCCCTTCTTGTGCGGCCACCTCCTCGCCGATCCACACCGCGAGGGCGTTGCCCGGCGATTCGTCCGTCCCGATCCCGTACCCCGCGCGCCGCAGCGACATGGCCGGACGCGCAAAGGTGGCGACGGTCGCCAGGATGGCGGCGCCGGTCGGCGTCACCAGCTCGCGGCCTCTGTCTTCGGCGAGCAGCGTGGCGCCCGTTCCCTCGAGGACCCGGAGCGTCGCCGGCCCCGGCCGCGACATCGGCAGGGCCGACGCGTAGACGCGCTCGACCTCGAGCGAGTGGAGGAGCCAGAAAGCCCCGACCACGTCGACGAGCATGTCCGCGCCGCCCAGCTCGTGGAGGTGGAGGTCGGACTCGGGCACACCGTGGATCTGTGCCTCGACCCTCGCGAGCCGGTCGATCGCGTCGAGCGCCCGGACCTTGACCGCCTCCGGCGCGTCCGACTCCGCGACGACGGCACGCAAGGCGGGGACCTTGCGCTCGACCCGATCGTCGACGGCCACCAGAACCCGGGTGCCCGCCGCGTGCCCGCGCGCCTCGCGCCTGACCTCGAGCGTGACCTCACCGCCCAGGCGCATCGCCTCCACCGCGGCGTCGAGCACGGCGCGGTCGGCGCCGGCGTCGACCAGCGCACCCAGGGTCATGTCCCCCGAGATGCCGGAGAAGCAGTCGAAGTAGGCGATCGTGGGCCCCTTTTTCATGCGCGCGTCCTCTTAATGTGCACGGCCGCGGCATCGATCGGCTGCATGCCGGCCGGCCGCTTGGCGACGCGCACCGAAACCGCCTCGACGCGGGGCAGCCGGAGGATGCGCTCGGCGATCGCGCCCGCCAGCGTCTCGAGCAGCTGCTGCGGCGGGCCTTCGATCACCTCGCGCGCGGCGGCGCGGACCTTCGTGTAGTCGACCGTGTCGGCGAGGCGGTCGGTACGGCTCGCCTCCATAAGGTCGGCCTCGACCTCGACGTCGACCTTGAACTCCTGGACGCTCGCGCGCTCGGCGTCGCGCACGCCGTGCCGTCCCGTGAACGACATCCCCTTGAGCTCAATCCGGTCCATCAGTCGCAATTGTCGGAAATACACTGAGTCGCGTGAATGTCCGCCCGGCGACCGAGGACGACCTGGAGGCGATCAACGACATCTACAACCACTACGTCCTCGAATCGCACTCCACGTTCGACGACGAGCCGCTCACGATGGAAAGGCGGCGCGAGTGGTTCAGCCACTACGCACCGACCGGCATCCACCGCGTCTTCGTCGCCACCGACGGCGACGACGTGATCGGCTACGCCACGAGCAGCCGCTACCGGCCCAAGCCCGGCTACCTCACCTCGGTCGAGACCAGCGTCTACGTCGGCCCCGACGCGATCGGCAAAGGCGCCGGCACGCGCCTGTACGAGACCCTCTTCAAGTCAATCGAGGGCGAGGACCTGCACCGCGCCCTGGCCGGGATCGCGCTTCCGAACCCCGAGTCGATCGGGCTCCACGAGAAGTTCGGCTTCAAGCGCGTGGCGCTCTACACCGAGCAGGGGCGCAAGTTCGGTCGCTACTGGGACGTGGCCTGGTTCGAGAAGCCGCTGGGAGCCTGACCGCCGCCGATCTGGATCGTGGTCGCCTTGATGCTGCCGTCGGCCTGGCGCGTGCCGATGATCGTCACGGTGATGTTGTCCTTCAGGTCGGAGGTGTTGCCGGCGACGTTCCTGGAGACCTGGACGGTGTTCCCGAACACGACCTTCACATCGCACTGCGTGTTGGTCAGCGTCATCGACCCCGTCGCGAGGTTGGTGATGGTGCCGCGCGCGACCGCCTGAGAGCCGGGCGAGGGTGAAGGCGCGCCCGGGCTCGGGCACGCCGCCGCGAACGCCCGGCCGCCACCGCCGCCGGCGACACCGGTGCCCGGCGTGCGCGTCGGAGCAGCGCTGTTCGAGCCGGCGCTGACGTTGCTCTGGCCGACTTTGTAGCCGCCGTAGAACCCGCCGAGGATTCCGACGACGAGCAACAGCACGAGGACGTACGGCTTCAAATCTCTCACTCCTTCACTCGTACCTGAGGGCTTCGATGGGATGCAGGCGGGCGGCGCGGTTGGCCGGATAGATGCCGAAGAAGAGGCCGATCGCGACGGAGACGAAGAACGCAAGCAGCACGCTGGACGGCGATACGACGGGGGTCGGAAAGCTCGAGCTGGCGATCGCCGGGATGTTCGGCGCCTCCCTCGCCAGCAGCGCGCCCACCGCGATCCCGAGCGCGCCGCCGAGACCGCTCAGCACCATCGCCTCGATCAGGAACTGGACGAGGATGTCGCGCCGGCGCGCGCCGATCGCCTTGCGGATGCCGATCTCACGTGTCCGCTCGGTGACGGTGACCAGCATGATGTTCATGATTCCGATCCCCCCGACGACCAGGGATATGCCGGCGATGGCGCCGAGCACGAGCGTCAGCGCGGTCGCGATCGACGTCGCCTGGTTGAGGATGTCCTGCTGGCTCTGGAGCTGAAAGTCGGCCTGCGTCGGGTCGGAGATGCCGTGCCGGTCGAGCAGGATGGTCGTGATCTCGGTCTCGGCCTGCGTCACCGTCGCGGCGGAGGTCGCCGAGGCGACGATCTGGCTGATCACCCGGCCGCGCGCGCCGGTGAGGTACGCCCACACCGTCGTGATCGGCGCCACGACCACGTTGTCCTGCGATCCGAAGCCGGTCCCGCCTTTGGCCGCGAACACGCCGACGACACGGAAGCTCTGGCGGCTGATCTTGATCGTCTGCCCGATCGGATCGGTCGAGCCGAAGAGGTTCTGGACCACCGTCTGGCCGAGGACGACCACGCGATGACGGGAGTTGACGTCGTCATCTGTGAAAAACGAGCCCTCCGCGAGCTGGTAGTCGCGTACCTGGGGAAACGCTGTCGTGGTGCCGGTCGTCTGCGCGAAATAGTTCTGGTTGCCGTATGTGATCTGGCCGCCGGTCTGGGCGACCGGGATGGCGGCGATGACGTCGGGGGCCTGCTGCTGAGTATTGATCGCGTCCACGTCCGCCTGGGTCAGCGATTGACCGGTGCCAAAGCCCTGGGAGACGCCGCCGACGCCCTTGGCGTTGGAGGGATAGACGTAGATCACGTTCGCGCCGAGGGACTGGATCTGGGCGTTGATCTGGACGCTCGCGCCGTTGCCGACGGCGACGAGGAGGATCACCGCGGTGACGCCGATCAGGATCCCAAGCATCGTGAGCGAGCTGCGGAGCCGGTTGGCGAGCAGCCCGTTGGCGGCCATCCGCAGCGCCTCGAAGAGGTTCATGCCGCCCTGTCGTCGCGCACGATCCGGCCGTCGCGCAGCTCGACTGTCCGACGGGCGAACCGCGCGATGTCCTGCTCGTGCGTGATCAGCACGATCGTGCGGCCATGCTCAGAGTTGAGCGTGGCGAGCAGCCGCATGATCTCGACGCTGGAGGCGCTGTCCAGGTTGCCGGTGGGCTCGTCGGCGAGCAGGATCGCGGGGTCGGTGACCAGCGCCCGCGCGATCGCCGCGCGCTGCTGCTGGCCGCCCGACAGCTCGGTCGGCTGGTGGTGCATACGGTCCGCGAGCCCGACGGCGCCCAGCGCGACGGTCGCACGCTCCGCGCGCGAGCTCGCGCCCGCGTAGATCAAGGGCATCTCCACGTTGTGCAGCGCCGAGGTGCGCGGGATCAGGTTGAAGCTCTGGAACACGAAGCCGATCTTGCGATTGCGGATCCGCGCGAGCTGATCGTCGTTGAGCTTCGCCACGTCTGTGCCGTCGAGCAGGTAGCGGCCGCTGGTCGGCACGTCGAGGCAGCCGATGATGTTCATCAACGTCGACTTGCCCGACCCGCTCGCGCCCATGATGGCGATGAACTCACCCTCGTCGACGTGCAGGTCGATGCCCTGCAGCGCCGGCACCTCGAGCTTGCCCATGCGGTAGGTCTTGGTGATGCGCTCGAGCGTGATCATCCGCCGCTTCCGACGCGAATGCCACCACCACCGCCGCCGAAGCCGCCCCTGGTGGAGCCCGAGCCGGACGAGACCCTGACCGAAGGGATCACGACCTGCTCGCCGTCGTTCAGGCCCCCCGTGACCTCGGTGTACTGGTCGCCCACGACCCCCGTCTCGATCGCCGTCCGGGTCTGCCGGCCCGCCGCGTAGACCATGACGTAGGCCTGTCCGGCCGCGCGGGTGATCGCGAGGTTAGGCACGGTGATGGCGTTCGTCGCCTTGCTTACGACGACGGTCGCGTTGGCGGTCATGCCCTGCTTCAGGGACTTCTCGGTCTGGTTGAGCGTGATCGTGGCGTAGTAGCTGACGACGCCGCTCGACACCGTCGCGGCGCTGGCGACGGCGATCACATGCCCGCTGATGGTCAGGTTGGGCACGGCGTCGAACGTGACCTGAGCCTCCTGGTTGAAGGCGATGCGCGCCGCGTCGGCCTCCGCGAACGGGATCACGACCTCCATGGCGCTGACGTTTCCGATCTGCATGAACGCCGTGGACGCAGCGCTCGTGGGCAGCGGAGCCTGGCCGCCCGGGGCTTCCGCCGTGGTCCCGCCGCCGGCGCCGACGGCCTCGCCGACGACTCCGTTGATGCTGTTCACGTCTCCGTCCATCGGCGCGTAGAGCGTCGTGTTGTCGAGGTTCTGCTGCGCGGTCTGCACGGCCGCCTCCGCGCTTGCGAGCTGCGCCTGCGCCGCCGCGATCTGGTTTGGCCTGGCCTCGGTCTGTGTGCTCAGCTGGTCCCTGGCGCTGGTCAGCGAAGCCGCGGCCTGGTTGACGCTGCGCTGGCCGCCGACCTTGTCGGTCTGCTGCTTGGCCGTGTCCTGGTTGAGCCTGGACTGGTCGGCCGTGACCTGGGCCCCATCAAGGGTCAATTTGCTCTCGTCCGCGGTGATGGCCGACTGGTCGTTGAGCACGTTGGTGAAGTCGCCCATGCAGGGGTTGGTCGAGAACGGAGCGTTCGCGAGCACGCAGCCGTCGGCGGTGAACTTCGCTTTGTCGGTCGCCAGCTGTGCCTGGTCTGTGGCGAGCCTGGCTTTGTCCTGCTGGTAGGCGAAGCTAGCGGCGAGCGCGGCATCGTCGGCCGAGAGTTGAGCCTGGTCGTTCGACACCTGCGCCGCGTCCTGCGTGTTCGTCAGGTTCGCCTGGGCGACAGCGTCGTTGTAGGTCTGCAGGGCGGTCGCCACGTTGTCACGCAGCTGCTGGACCTGGTTGGCGGTGAGCGGCGTCTCGACCGACTGCAAGTTGGCCTGGGCGGTGGCAACGTTGGCCTGGGCCTGGGCGAGCGCCGCCTGCTGCGCCGATGAGTCGACGGCGGCTAGCTTCTGGCCCGCGCTGACGTGATCGCCGACCCTGACGTCGATCACTGTCAGCACGCCGGCGACCTTGAAGTTCACGTTGGCCTGCGTGGCCGGGACGAGGTTGCCGCTGCCCGTGATGCTCGCGGTCACGGTGCGGCGCGCGACCGTGTAGATGTTCAGGGAGCTCGCCGTGTTCTTGCTCGGGACAAACATGTCGCGGTAGATGAGCGTGCCAAGGACTAGGGCCACGATCGCGAGTGCGGCCACCACCAGTCGAGTCCTGTTCAGCAATCCCATCACCGCAGTCCTTCCCTCCGCTCAGATTCAGAAGTTGAGGTCGACGAACGTCCAGCCGCCGCTCGAGCCGAACCGCGTGACGACGGCGAGACCGAGCCCGGCCATCGCCACGGCGGCCAGCGCGAACACGCCCGCGTAGGGGATCACCGCAAGGTCGAAGACCACCAGCGAACCCGCGAGGGCGGCGACGAGCGGGTGCACCGCCGGCAGCTTGAACCGGCGGTGGAGCAGCCGGCCGATCGCGAGCGAGATACAGGCGATGCCGAAAAGCGCCGCGACCAGCGCCACAAGCAGCACGAGGGGCACGGCGGCAAGGAAGAGCAACGTGAATCGGAGGAGCGTGGTCGCGGCCAGCGTCAGGAGGACCATGACCAGGCCCGCCCCCAGTGCAATCTCCGCGCCGTGCCCGGCCTCCAGCCGCTCGACCGCGTTGCGCGCGCGAGAGGGAAACGCTAGGAGGGCGCTGATGGCCAGCAGCACCAGCCCGGCGCCGTTGGTCAGAAAGGCACGCAGCGCCAGGTAAGGGCTCAGCGGTCCGAAGCCGGCGACCGGCGACGCGAAGATGAATTTCTCCGAAACGCCTGTGCGGTCGAAGCGGAGCGGGACGGCCTGCACCGTGCCGTACTTCGGTCCGACGAGCGCGTCGGAGAATGGCGTCGGCCACCTCGTCGCGATCGAGATGTCCGCGACCGCAAGCACGACGCCCAGAACGGCGAGCCCGGCGATCAGCAGGGGCCAAACCCAGCGTTCATTCATGCGCGACGCGGGGGGTGAGCCTCACCAGGATCGAAAGGTGGAAGGCCGCCACGACCATCAGGGCGATGAGCGCGACCAGCAGCACGACGTCGACCGGCGGAACATGCGGCAGCGACCCCGAGCCAAGGCTGAGCAGGTCGCCGAAGACACCGGACGCGATCGAGCTCAGGCCGTCGAGGCCCGATAGGTACCAGAGGATGAACGCGGCCAGGACGGTCTCCGGGACGAGCAGCGTCCACGAGCTGCTGTAGCCGGCGCGCTCGGCGCCGACGGCCTGCATCACCTCGCCGACGAGCGATGGCCGCGGCGCGGGCGAGGACAGCGCCCTCAGCCGGAAAGGCAGGGAAATCGCTTGGTCGTGTTGGCGGCGGCAGTCGGCGCAAGTCGAGAGGTGCGCCCGCACCCTGGCCGCGTCGGCCGCCGCCATGTCGCCGTCGACGTAGGCCTCGAGCAGGACGCGAACCCGCGCGCAGGTGATCACGGCCGGCCGAGCTCCTCGGCGTCGGCCAGCGAGTTGCGGAGCACCCCGCGCGCCCGATGCAGGCGGGATTTGACCGCTGGGACGGAGAGGCTGAGCGCCGCGGCCACCTGCTCGAGCGAAAGGTCGGCGTAGTAGTGGAGCAGGACCGGCACGCGGTAGCTCGGGTCGAGCTGGGCCAGAGCCTCGACCAGCGCCGGGTCGTGCGCCTGGGGCGTGGTGCCCGGGTCGGCCGCCTCCTCGCCGGGCTCGCTGGGGAGCGGAACGCGCTTGCGCCGGTAGTTGATGGTCGTGTTGGTGGCGAGCGTCCAGAACCAGGGCTCGAACGGGCGCCCAGCGTCGTAGCGGCCGAGGTTGCGGTAGAGCTTGACGAAGATCTCCTGGGTGAGGTCGTGCGCCTCGTGCGGATCGCGCAGATGCTGGAAAGCGAAGCCGTAGACGCGACGCTGGAGCCTGCGGACAAGCTCCTCGAACGCATCGAGGTCTCCGCCTCTCGCTTCGCGGACGAGCTCCCCGCTCGCCAATGCGTGCGCGCGCGACGAGTCGGTCACGGGAAGCGGTTGAGTGGCCGCTCCAGCATCCATCAAACCCTTGCTACCCCACCTTGGGATTTGAGGTTGCTTGGCTGGGAATCTGCTGAGAGGTCACATCCCCCATGGAATACTTCTGACAGGATAGTAGGTACTGTATATTCGAGATGGAATATGCCGGAGCCTGAGGTTGCGGTCGAGATGTCCCCGCTGGCGCTGTCGGTGCTCGAGCTGCTGAACGAGCGGCCCATGCACCCATATGAGCTGGCCGCCACCATGCGCGGAAAGCACTACGACGAGTTCGTCCGTCTGAACTTCGGCTCGCTGTACCACACGGTCGAGGCGCTCGAGCGCGACGGCTGGATCGTCTCCAGCGAGCGGGAGAAGGAGGGGCGCAGGCCCGAGCGGACGATCTACCGCCTCACGGAGTCCGGGCGCACGGTGCTGCTCAAGGCGGTGGCGGACATCGTCTCCCGGCCGAAGCGCGAGTACCAGCATTTCTCGGCCGGACTGATGTTCATGCATCACCTCGAGGCGGGCAACGCGGCCGAGCTGCTGGAAGAGCGCGCACAGGCTCTCCACGGCGTCGTCACGAAACTCACACAGCTGCTCGCTGAACTGCACACGACCCACCCGCGGCTGGCGCTGATCGAGCTCGAGCACAAGATCGCGCTCATCGCCGCCGAGCGCGACTGGGTGCGGAAGATCGCCAAGGAGATCACCGATGGAAAGCTGGAGTGGAAGGCCGGAATCGATGCCGGCGATGAAAGGTTGAGGAGGACACATGGCTCAAGCACGCACTAACCCGTGGCTCGTGCTGCTGGTTCTGACCACGGGGTTTTTCATGATCATGCTCGACACGACCATCGTCAATGTGGCGATCCCGGCGATGAGCGCGGGTCTGAACACGACCCTGGACCAGATCCTGTGGGTGCTCAATGCCTACGTGCTCGTGTACGCGGTGCTGCTCATCACAGCAGGGCGTCTCGGCGACCTCTACGGCCAGCGCAGGCTGTTCGCGATCGGCCTTTTCATCTTCACTGTCGCCTCGGCGCTGTGCGGTCTCGCGCAGAACCCGACCGAGCTGATCGGCGCGCGCATTCTGCAGGGCGTCGGCGGCGCGCTGCTCACGCCGCAGACTCTCGCGATCCTGACGTCGATCTTTCCTCCTGAGCGGCGCGGCGCCGCGTTCGGTGTGTGGGGCGGCGTGGCCGGCCTCGCCACGCTCGCGGGACCGACCGTGGGCGGCGCGATCATCACCTACATCGACTGGCGCTGGATCTTCTACATCAACGTGCCCATCGGCATCCTCGCGCTGGTCGCGACGTTCCTCGTCATCCCGGACCTTCGGCCCGGCCGTCAGCATGGCTGGGACGTGGTCGGCATCGTGGTCGCGACCGCCGGCTTGTTCGCGATCGTCTTCGGGCTGATCGAGGGCCAGCGCTACAGCTGGGGCCAGATCGAGTCGTACCCGATCACGATCCCCGAGCTCATCGGAGCCGGTGTCGTGCTCATGATCCTGTTCATCATCTGGGAGCGGTTCCAGGCCGAGCCGCTCGTCCCGCTCTCGCTGTTCGGCGACCGCAACTTCGCCGTCGCCAACTGGATTGCGGCCGCGATCAGCTTCGGCATGCTCAGCATCTTTCTGCCGTTCACCATCTACCTGCAGTCGGCGCGAGGCTTCTCTGCGCTCGTCGCCGGGCTGACCCTGGCGCCGATGTCGCTGACGTCGATGTTCACCGCGCCGTTCGCCGGCCGGATGGCCGACCGCATCGGCGGGAAGTACATCCTGATGACCGGCATCTTCCTGTTCACGATCGGCTTCGGCAGCATCGCGCTGGTCGCTGGTCCGGACTCGACCTGGATCAACTTCCTCGTGCCGGCGATCGTCTCCGGGCTTGGCATCGGCATGACGTTCGCGCCCATGACGACCGTGGCGATGCGCAACGTCGAGCCACGCATGGCGGGCTCGGCGTCCGCTGTGCTGAACACGACCCGGCAGCTGGGCGCGGCCATCGGCAGCGCCGTGGTCGGGGCGATCCTGCAGAACCGGCTCGCGACCACGCTGCACGACCAGGCGGTCAGCCAGTCCACCTCGCTGCCGGAAGCATTCCGGGCACAGTTCGTGGCCGCGTTCACCAACGTTTCTTCGAAGGGTTTTGAGATCGGCACGGGACAGAGCGGGACGACGCTTCCGGCGGGCATTCCGCCCGCGGTTGCGCACCAGCTGGCCGCGATCGCGCACGACGTTTTCGTCAGCGGCTACATCGACGCGATGAAGCAGACCTTTGTCCTGCCGGTGGCGTTCCTCCTGTTCACCGCCGTGACCACCGTCCTGATCAAGCGCCGCGCTCGGGTGGCCGTCGCGGAGCAGCCGAAAGAGGAGTACCAGACGGCCGCCGGCTAGCTTTCTAGAGGCGGCCGCCCGAGATGAGCTTCAGGACGGCCAGCAGAACGACGGCGCCGATGAAGGCGACGATGATGCTGCCCCAGAAGTGGACGGTTCCGGTGGCTCCGAACAGCGAGCCGAGCAGGAAGCCACCGATGAGCGCGCCCGCGATCCCGACCACGATGTCGGCGATGCAGCCGAACCCGCGGCCGGCCACCACGCGTGCGGCGACGGCGCCGGCGATCAGGCCGATCACGATCCAGGCCAGCCACGATCCCGGGTCGACGTTGAACTGAGAGGCAAGCACGGGGAGGCCGATCATCTGCCCAGCCACTCCGCGATTGTGGCAAAAACCTCATCGCTGCCGAGGTCGTTGAAGGGCTCGTGATAGCGGCCCTCCAGCAAGCGCAGCGTGCTCATCGCAGGAGCACGGCGGTGCAGCTCCTCGCTGCCCGCCGGGTCGATCAGCCTGTCGGCTGTGCCCGCGAGGATGAGGAAGGGCAGCTTGATCTCTCCGGCGTGTTCGAGGTTGTCTTTGGCCGCGCCCTGCCACCCGGAATAGAGGCGGCTCGACATCTTGCTGTGCACGAGCGGATCGTTGCGGTAGGCCTCAACGACCTCGGGGATGCGTGAGACTGTCCGCGGGTCGAGGTTCGTGCTCATGCTGAGGCGCGGAGTGATGGAAGACGTCACCGATCCCAGTGACGTCTTCCACGCCGGGACTTTGACCTTCAGCTGCAGCGCCGGGCTGGAAACTATGAATCGGCGCGCGTGAGACAGCCTGCCCGCGAGGATGGTGCTCAGCAGGACGACGCCGCCGAGTGAGTGACCGAGAGGCACGACCTCGCCCGTGCTTTCGCGTTCGACGTGACTTACGAACTCCGCGGCATCGTCGATCCACTGCGACCACGAATCCACATGACCGCGCTGCCCCCCGCTTTCGCCGTGGCCGCGCAGGTCGACGGCGGATGTTGCCATGTTGTACGCCGCCATACCGCTGGCGAAGCGCTCGTATCGGCCGCCGTGCTCGCCATGGCCGTGAAGGACCGCAAATGTGATCTTTGCGTCCGGGGCCGGCCAGGCCCGATAAGCGAGCCTCGTGCCGTCAGGCGAACTGATGAATCCCCTGGTCGCGACCGCGCCCTCAGGCGCCAAGGTGGCCGAAACCTCTCAGGATCTTGAGCGCCTCCTGCTCCGCCTCGAGCAGCGTGGGCGCGTAGGCGCGGATTCCGCACAGCGCGTACGCCCACTCAGGGCTGGGCGGGCTCATCGAGTGCAGGCGGAAGGCGGGCGGGTAGAAGAAGATGCGCTCGCCCTCGACCTTCTTGATCACCGGGCGCTTGGCGAGCACGTCCTCCAGGGACTGGCCGCTTGGCAGCCTGCCAAACCGAAAGTCGAGGCGGCGCAGCTTGGCGAGCGGATGGTCCTCGTCGAGGATCGAGGTGCTGATTCCGTACTCGGCGCTGAGGTCGCGCATGAAGATGGTCACGATCAGCGCGTCGGTCTCGTCGCCGGCCATCTTCACGAAGCCGGCGGCGCCCAGCCGTGGACCGACATCGTTCCTGAGGTGACGGAAGTACTCCATCTCGAACAGGCCTCGCGAATGCGAGCTGGCGACCCAGGGCCGCCCGCAGCGCCACGCCCGGACGCCCGCAAGCGCGTCGAACTGCTCGTGCAAGCGCTCCAGGTGGTGCTCGGGTAGGCCGTAAAGACGGTAGTGGAGCACCCGGGCCATTTGCGAGTAAGCCTACGCGTCACGGAGGCAGGTGCGGCGTGGTACGCGCCTCGCGCATCAGCTCTTCCTGCCACGTCGGCGCCTTCACCTCGAGCGCGAGCCGCGCGGCGCCCGCGGCGAGGAGGAAGTCGCCGCGATGCGCGGTCTCGAGGAAGCTCCGCTGTCGCGGGCTGAGGCGAAAGGCATGCTCGAGCCTCGCAGCCTCGCCCGGCCGCTGGGCGCCAAAGAACACGAGCGCGGGGTTGGTGGCCACGACGGCCCCTTGCTCGGAGCTCAAGAGGTCGCCGGGATTCTGCGTCGCGAACACGAGCGAGCCGCTGTACTTGCGGATGCGTCGGGCCAGGCTCACGACGAATCGGCGAATGGTCGCGTCCTCGAAGAGCAGCCCCAGCTCATCGATGACGAGCATCCGGCGGCGGTCCTTGCGTTTGATCCGGGTCCACAGCGCCTCGGCGAGCAGGAAGTGGACCGGCGCCACCATCTCGTCGCGCAGCTCGCGCATGCCGAAGACGACGATCGGGGCCTCGAGGTCGACGTTGGTCGGCGCGCTGAACATCCTGCCCAGGCTGCCGCTGACCCAGCGGTGAAGGATGACGGCAACGCGCGAGGTGCGAGGCATGCGCTCGGCGACGTCGCGGAGCACTGGCTCGGCAACCTCGTCGTAGGCCTGGCGGGCGGCGCCCTCGACCAGGGCGCGCTCGGCTTCGTCGAGCCCGCCGCAGACGCACGCACAGAGATCGACCGCGTCGGCGGCGGCGGGTCCGAGCCAGGCTTCGTCGTGGCGGTGCTCGGGGCTCAGGTCGAGCACGTTCAGGGCGGGGCCGGAGCCGAGCGCGAGCTCGACGTCGACGCCTCCAAGCCGTCGAGCCAGGCCGCCGTACTCGTGCTCGGGATCGACGATGAAGACCTGGGTGCCGGAGCCGAGCGCACCCATGGCCAGGGTCGAAAGCAGGTACGTCTTGCCGGCGCCGGAATGGCCGAAAACCGCGATATTGGCGTTGGCGTGGCGGCGCTGGTCGAACGGATCGACCAGAACCGGAGCGCCGGTCGCGCGGTTACGGCCGAGGAAGAGACCACCGGTTTGCTGCAGGTCGGGTTCGTTCCACGGAAAGAAGGTGACCAGCGCGGTCGAGTCCACGACGCGCTTGCGCTGGAGGCGGTCGGGCCCGCTGGGTTGGGTGGCGAGGAAGCCGTCCAGCATGCGAAAGGTGCATCGCTGGACCTCACAAAGCACCGCGCGGGCGGCTGACTCGACCTGGCGCGAGCCGGCTTCGAGGTCCTCTCGGGTTGGACTCGTCAACGTGATGTAGACCGACACGTGGAATGCCTTGTCCTGACTCGAGGCAAGGCGGCGCTGGAGGTCTTCTGCGTTCGGCAGCGCGCCGGCAAGAGCGGGGTCCGACGCAGCGGACGCAGCATCGATGAGGCGGCTCGCGCGCATGTTGATGAGTTGGCGCTGCAGGTAGCCGACGATCCAGTCCGCGGGAAGAGGCGTGGCGTGCCACGAAAGGTGGAGCGACAGACCCGGCGGCAGGAGACGGAAGAGCCAGCCCGGGTCGAGCTCAGTCCCCGGTAGGCGATCGACGTACCACGTGCGGCTGAGACCGCGGACGTGGAGAAACTCGCCGGCGAGCTCGCGCCCGAAGACGTTCGACTGTTCGGAGTGGGCCATGCGCGCATGAATTCCCATGTCGGTGAGCGCCGCGCGCAGACGCTCCGCCTGGCCGGCCGCGATTACCAGCGAGGTCTTGACGTCGTGCGCCGTCCGCGATCGCCGGATCGAGCTCGCGAAGGCGAGGTCGGCGCCGCGCATCTCGTCGAAGCCGGCCGGCTCGGCGGGCTTGTGGTTGATCTCGCGGTCTGGGCCGGGCTCCACGGCGATTACGACCTGCAGCGGAGAGTCGAGACCGTCGAGCAGGCGCCGGAATCCGGTCAACCACTTGTGACGCTCGTCCTCGGCGGCGCCGGCGAATCCGATCGGGTCGGTCTCGACGACAGCGACTGTGGGCGAGCCGGTCGGCCAGCGCTGCGCCGGCTCAGTTCGTTCGATGCGGATCATCGCCGCCGCCACCGAACCCGATAGGTCGCGAGCAGGAAAGAGGTGAGGTCCATCAGCCATCGATCGAGAGGCCGGCCCCGCCATCTTCCCCACGCCGCCACCGCGCCGAGGCCCGCAAGCGCTGCGGCCGCCGCTCCGCGAATCGGGGCGATCGACCAGTGAGCTGACCAGATGGCGAACGCGGACAACAGCGCGATCACCAAGTAGACGAGGCGGGTGGGCGTCAGGCCGTAGAGAAGTTTGTCCTCGAGGTCGACGTCAAGAGGGACGCGAGCTGACATCGCGCCTACGCTAGTTGCGGATCGCGCGCCTGGGAACCCAGGCTGTTAACGCCCTCCCTTAAAATCGACAGGCGACCCCACTCGACGCGCTCGCGTAGCTCAACTGGCAGAGCAGGGGACTCTTAATCCCAAGGTTCAGGGTTCGACTCCCTGCGCGAGCACCAGAAATCCTTTGTCGATCCCCACTTCGCCGAAGTTGGATCGTGAATCGGGCTCCGGGTGGGGAGGCTCAAGAATCGCGCGTGATTTGACAGCCTATCTGACAGCTCACGAATGCCGGGTATGCGAAATCCCTGCTTGATCCAGAGCGCCGGGCGATCTATGTATCGCCGAATCGTGACGGATACTTGGCAACATGGGCCTGATTGCAAGTTATATCCTCAACACGTGCGGCATCCTCGTGTTGTGCAACTGCCGCGAGTAGGACATCAGGAACGGGCCAGGAAAAATAGTCCCGTGATCAAGCTGGCGTCGAACAACCAGTGAGCCACAACCGCCGCGGCCAGATTGCGTGTTCGCAGACGCAGGAGCGCGAATATCACTCCGCCTGCGAATAGTCCCGCGAAGGCGAGGCCCATGGCCGGAACGATCAGCCACGGGCTTGTGAAATTTGTCACAGCGAGCGATTGGAACTGAACCACCACATGCCAGGCAACGAAGATGGCGGACGCCACAAGCGCTGCGCGCAACGGCGCCAGCTTCCGCATCAGCAAACCCAGCACCAGCCCGCGAAATGCGAGCTCTTCGGGAATCGCGGTCTGCAGTGGCAGGCCCACCAGGGCGTGAGTCAGGACGGCCGAGATCGGAGCACCACGCAATGGCTGGTAGGTGATCGGAGTCCCTAGCTGAGCGCCAACCTCCAGCGCAAGGAGGAGCACCGCGGCCAGCCCGAGCCCAATCCCCGCACCGATCAGGCTGGATCGCAGCAGGTTGGTCCGGCCAATGCCCGCCTCGGCCCAGGTCAGCCTGCACCAACGAGAGCCAATGATGACGATCAGCACCGTGCCGGCACTCTGGCCGACCGCCGCCCAGGAAACGGTGACAACGTTTGGGCCGGCGGCAACTCCGACTGCGTTGCCGAAGACGACAAGGATGGTCGCGATCACAGCCACGCGCCATCCCCACGTCATCGGACTCGCGGTCCCCTGGCGAGCACCGTTAGGCCTTGCGGGTTGACGAATACCGTCATGACGGGGCTCGTCATTCGTTACGTCCTGATAAAGAGGGCTCCGTTTGGCAGCTTCGTTGACAGCTTCGCCGGGAGACTCGTTGACGCATCTGGAGGCGCGAGGAGCCTACTGCGTACCAGTCCCCTGCCGTCCAGTCGCAAGTTTCAACCGCTTGAGAAGCAATGCGTTGATCGCGACCAGCAGGCTCGAACCTGACATGGAGAGCGCCGCGATCTCTGGTCGAAGCACGAGTCCGAATCCAGGCTCAAAAATGCCCGCGGCGATCGGAATGGCAATGGCGTTGTAGCCCACCGCCCAGCCCAGGTTCTGCCGCATCTTGCGAAGGGTGGCCCGTCCGATGGTGACGGCGGTCGCGACATCGAGCGGATCGGAGCGCATCAGAACGATATCGGCAGTCTCAATCGCGACGTCAGTGCCGGCGCCGATCGCGATCCCCACATCGGCCTCGGCCAACGCCGGCGCGTCGTTGACGCCGTCGCCGACCATCGCCACCCTTTTGCCGGCCAGCTGTAGCTCGCCGATCTTGCTTGCCTTGTCGGCGGGGAGGACCTCGGCGATCACCTGCCGGATACCGAGCTCGCGGGCAATCCGTTCCGCGGTGGCGCGGTTGTCGCCGGTGAGCATCACGACTTCGACTCCCTGCTCCTGGATAGCATCAACCGCCGCCCTGGCCGTTGGGCGAGGACCATCACTGATGCCGATCACGGCCGAAGCCCTGCCGTCGACAGCAACGACCACAACGGTTCGCCCCTCCGCCGCCATCTCGTCGCGCTTGTTGGCCAGTCCGTCAAGGCTGATCGTCTCGCGCGCCATCAGCCTCGCGTTGCCTACAGCCACACGGCGGCCATCGACGATAGCCAGGGCGCCGTGCCCTGGCACGTTCTCGAAGTCAGTCGCCGACAGCTGGGCCGCACCGACCCGCTTGGCGCGGCGGACGATTGCCTCGGCCAGCGGGTGTTCGGAGTCCCGTTCGACGGCTGCTGCAAGGGCAAGGACTTCCTTCTCTGACAAGCCGTCGGCCGTAAGCTCGGTGACTTCGGGTTCGCCTTTCGTCAGCGTTCCCGTCTTGTCCATCACGACGACCTGGACTCGGGCGGCTGCCTCGATTGCAGCTGCGTTTTTGAAAAGGATTCCGCGCTTGGCCCCAAGCCCCGTCCCCACCGTGATGGCGGTCGGCGTGGCCAGGCCGAGAGCATCGGGACAGGTGATAACGACGACGGTGATGGCAAACAGAATTGCCTGGCTGAAGCTCCGGCCCGCGAGCAACCAGACCATCAATGTCAGCGTCCCGCCGATCAGCGCCACCAGCACGAGCCAGAAGGCGGCCCGATCAGCGAGCTGCTGCCCAGGCGCTTTCGAGCTTTGAGCTTCCTGCACGAGTCTCACGATCTGGGCGAGAGCCGTATCTGAACCGACCTTGGTGGCGCGGGCACGGAGCGTCCCGTTCTTGTTGATCGAGCCACCGATCAACTCTGCGCTTGGTGCCTTCGAGACCGGCAAGCTCTCGCCAGTGACGACTGATTCGTCCACTTCGCTAATGCCGTCCTCGACGACCGCGTCCACTGGGACCTTGGAGCCTGGCTTGATGAGAACGACGTCGCCGACCTGCAGTTCCGACGTCGGCACCTCGACCTGTTCGCCGTCTTTGATGACGATCGCCATCGGTGGGGCAAGGTTCAAAAGGGCGCGGACCGCGTCGTTGGCGCCGCCCCGCGCTCGCATCTCGAGCCAGTGGCCGAGGAGCACAAAAGCGGCCAGAACCGTCGATGCTTCGTAGAAGACGTCCCCGCCCCCGCGGAGGGTGACGACGACCGAGTAGGTCCAGCCGGCCGCTATGGCGACCGCGACCAGGACCATCATGTCGAGCGTCCGCGCTCTCAAAGCGCGCACGGCTCCGTCGAAGAAGATCCAGCCCGAGTAGCCGATCACGGGCAGGCTCAGGATCAGCTGGAAGACATCGTCGCGCATGCCAAACGGCGCGGGGACGCTGAAATGCAGTACCTGGCGACCGATCGCCGACCAGAGCAGGATCGGCACCGACAGCACCGCGGCGACCAGAAACCTGTTGCGCATGTCCTGGACCATGGCGTTCATCGACATCTCCGCATGCCCACCGTGGCCCATTGCATCGTGCGGAGAGTGCATCGCCATTTGGTGGCCGTTCATCCGACCACTATACCTCCAGGGGGTATTATTGACGGATGGCAGGCTACACCAAGGACAAGCAGAAGATCGAGACAAGGTTGCGGCGCATCGAGGGGCAGGTGCGGGGGATCCAGAAGATGGTTGAGGAGGATCGGTACTGCATCGACGTCCTCACGCAGGTCAACGCGACTCGGGCCGCGCTCGAAAGCGTGGCGCTGCAGCTGCTCTCCGACCACACGGAGCACTGTGTGATGGAAGCGATTCGATCGGGCGGAGGGGCCAAGAAGGTCCGAGAGCTCAACGACGCGGTCGAGCGCCTGGTCAGGAGCTAGACCGAATTGTTCGTCGTCGACGCGATCCTGCACGCATTGCAGCTCTCGCTTTACATGGTGTGGGAGGTGTTCTGGCCGCTCGCCTTCGGCTTCCTGCTCTCGGCGATGGTCCAGACCGTCGTTTCGAAGCGTGCCGTGGCCGGCGCGCTTGGCAGACCGGATCTCAAGGGCTTCGTCCTAGCGTGCGGCCTCGGCGCCGCCAGCTCGTCCTGCTCTTATGCGGCGGTTGCGGTGGCCAGGGCGCTTTTCCGCAGGGGAGCCAGTTTCGTCAACGCGATCATCTTCGAGTTCGCTTCAACCAACCTGGTCTTCGAGCTGGGCCTCGTCCTCCTCATCCTCCTGGGCTGGCAGTTCGTAGCCGCCGAGTTTGCCGGCGGCCTCTTGATGGCTGTGCTGCTCTGGATTCTCTTCAAGGTCACGCTGCGTCAGCGGATGGTCGACGCCGCGAGGCGCCAGGCCGAGCGAGGAGTGTTCGGCTCGACCCATGAGGCGCACGGCGAGATGGACATGTCAATCACCGACGGACCGTTTCTTTCCCGGCTCTTTTCGCCGCGAGCTTTCACCGCCATCTCGCATTCATTCTTCATGGACCTGAACGCCCTGTACGTCGACCTCGGCCTGGGCTTCCTCATCGCGGGCGCGCTCGCCGCGTGGGTGCCGAACAGCTGGTGGCACGCGTTCTTCCTGACCGACCACCCGACGCTCAACGAGTTCTGGAGCCCGCTGATCGGCCCGGTGATCTCGATGCTCAGCTTCGTCTGCTCGGTGGGCAACGTGCCTCTAGCGGCTGTGCTTTGGAACGGTGGCATCAGCTTTGGCGGCGTGATCAGCTTCATCTTTGCCGACCTGATCATCCTGCCGATCCTGAACATCTACCGGAAGTACTACGGAGGCCGGATGTCGCTCTACCTGCTCGGGATCTCTTACGGCGCAATGGCGCTCGCCGGCTTCCTGGTCGGGGCCGCCTTCCAGCTGCTGGGCCTGGCCCCGACCAATCACCACGTCACCGTTTTCGAAACCCAGCCGACATGGAACTACACGACGTTTCTCGATATCGCGTTTCTTCTCCTGGTGGCGGTGCTGGCCTGGCGGTTCGTCACGACGGGCGGAATCGAAATGCTGCGGGCACACGTCCGCCGACCGCAGACCGGTGCGCAGCTGGTCCGAGACCCCGTGTGCGGGATGAGCATCGATCCGGCCACCGCAACCCAACGCGCTGAATTCGGCGGCGAGACCTACTACTTCTGCTCGGCCGGCTGTCGCTCGACCTTCGAGAGCGATCCATCGAGGTACGCGGTTCGGGAAGCGGTGCTGGTCGGTCACACACCGCACGGCGGAAATCAGGCCTTTAGCGGCCAAGGAGACGATATGGAAAGCACTGGGACGGCGACGGATCCGGTCTGCGGCATGACGGTGAACACGCGAGCGGCCGAATATCGCTGGTTTCGCGGCGATAAGACCTACTACTTCTGCTCAGCCGGCTGCAAGGAGAGATTCGACAAGGATCCGGACAAGTACCTTGCGCGGAACGAAGGTGAACATCCAGCGCACTGATTCGGCGAACTCGCGTTAGGGCGCGCGTTACCGGTTCGCTCGCGGCAACGTCCTTATTAATGATGGCTCGCTGGCTCCCTGTAATCGCGTTGGTGCTGCTCACCGCCTGTCAGCTCCCAGGGTCAGCAAAAGACTGCAGTACGGTCCAGATCGACTGGGTCGACTTCATCCAGATCGGTTCGACTCAGTACGTTGCAGGGCCGGGAGCGCCAACGACGCTTCAAGAGAGCGAACTCGGCCCGGTTGTAGGCCATGTGAAGTTCAAAGTCGCCGGCAATGTTTGCGATCCCAACTACCATCCGAAGGACGGGGATGCGGCGTTTCTGGAACCCGGAACGTCGATTTATCAGGTTGTCGATCGGCCATCTAGTCAGGCCGTGGCAGCGAAGCGAAACGGCCAGATCCGCATTTATGAGGCAAAAGCTCCCTAAGCGAGACACCGGTGGGTCATAAATACGTAGCCGTTCAACGGACGCCGGCGCAGCGGGAAGTACTACTGCTGTCGGATTCGACACTACGTGAGGTGGTCTATCTCGTCGCGATAAAGATCGCGATCACGAAGGCGACCGCGATGAGGAGTAGGCCACATCCAAGGCGTGTCCGCCCTCCCGACAGACCACTGAGAGGTCCAGCGAGAAGATTGCCCATGGGCCACATCAGAGATGTCCGCCTATCTCGCGCCGCAGGTTTGATGAGTCGAGCGCGTCGCCGGTGTCTCCACCGCGAGCTGGGGCCAACATCATGATTGCCCGCTGTTCCGCACTCTGACAGCTTATTTGACGGCTTACTCAGGGCAGTCTGTGACACGCCCGCCGTTGGTGCGCCAGGTCACGTCCTCGCGGATCGATAATCCGCCCCATGGGCTGGGCCGACGAGGGCTGGGATGCGGTTCTTGAGCGATGGGAGCGGCAACTCATCGAGATGCAGGGCGCGCGTGAGCATGGCCTGCGTCGCCCAGCAGCCACAGAGATCGATGTGGTGGAACTCGAGCAGAGGATCGGCCGCCGGTTGCCGCCGAGCTACAGGACATTCCTGTTGGCGACAAACGGTGCCAACGCCCGCGCGTGGACGTGGGCGTGGTGGCCGTTCGATGCTCCGCACTTCGACGGTTTTCTGCCGGCCGCGCGCGTCCAGCTGATGCGGCGTCGGGGTCCGGCTGCTCTTGTCGCTGCAGACGCGGATGAGTACGAGCGCCTCTTCAACATCAGAGGAAACGTTGCATCGCACCTCCTCGAGCCTCGCGAGTTCGAGTGCCAGGGCCATCTCATTCACGTGCTCGTGCTCAATGGTGAGGAGAGGCAAAGCAACATCTTCCTCGACCCCCTCGACGTGGACGCGGACGGCGAGTGGCGCGCCTGGAACTTTCATGGCGAGGACTGCGGCTACTACTGGTCCTTCGGCGACCTGATGGACGAGATGGTGGCCACGATGGCGGAGTACGAGGAGCCCATACGCCGCTTCGCGGTCGGCCCTGCCGGCGAGGAGCTGGCAGCCCTCGATGCCGCTCTCAATGCGGGCGGGCCAGACGCCGACAGTGCGCTCGCGAGGCTGCGGGAGCTCGCCATCACGGGCGCGTCACAGACCCGAGCGCCGGCGATTTGGCTGCTGCTCGGGTCGAAGAACCCGTCCGCCTCGGAGTTGGTGTTACGGCTGGTCGAGGAGCACCCCGACGACACCCTCGTCGTCGGGAATGCAATCGACAAGGGAATTGCCCGCTCCCACAATCCGCGCCTGCGCCCGGTGTTCGAGCGGGCGCTCGCCAGCCCAGATGGCACTCGGTATGCGACGAACCTGGCAAGCCAGTGGCCCGAGCTGGTCGATGAGGCCTGGCGCCGAAACGGCGACCCGATGTTCCTCAAGGAGCTCCTGAACGCACGACGCCCAGGAACGCTCACCTCGGCGATTCGCGCTCTGGCGGATCCAGACCTGTCCCTCGACACGCGCAACTGGCTTACATACACGCTCAGCCACGCCGTCGCCGAGCACCCCGACTCGCCGCAGCCGGATGCAGTCGTTGAGCTCGCCGCCGTTCCCGCGAACGATCGCCTCAACCTCGCGGTGGCGTTGCTCCAATGGGGTGAGGTCGACAGGGCGATGGCGGTGGCCGGCGAAGCACTGGATCACCCCAGCCCAACGGGAGAGCAGATCTTTTACGCACTTGCCAAGATGAAGCCTCCCGGAGCTGTGCCCGCGCTGGTCGCATCGCTGCGACGGGTTCCGAGCTCGAACGTTCTGCGCACGCTCTCGGCGATCGATCATCCGGATTCGGCGCCCGAGATCGCGAAACACCTCGACGGCGATCTGCGTTTCGACGCCCTGATCGCCCTCGAGCAGCTAGCAAATGCTGCAGCCCTCGACATCCTCGCCGAACGCGCCACCGTCGGCGACCTCGACGCAACGCGCGCCCTCGCCCGACACCGTGATCCACGTGCGCTTCAGCCATTAATGCGCCAAATGTCGGGGCCTTCACGGAGGAGCGCCGTCACGGGCCTTCGCGACCTGCGCCACCCGCAGAGCGCCGACGTGCTGACCGAGATCGCTGGCAGCGACCCTCACGACGATCTCGCGGTGATCGCCGCCCAAGGGCTGGTGATGATGGACCCGAGCCTCTCGCGCCCCGCTATCGAGGTACTGCGTCGCCGGGCTGATCCTGACGTGATTCGGCTCGCAGAGCATTGGCTGCAGCGCATGCCCGCGAGCAGTTGATCGCGTGTCGGTACACGCGGACGAGGAGCGTCACTCCCGGGTGGAACTGGCTCCACTGGCGCGTGTGAATCCACCGAGATGATGGAGATGCACGCGGTATTGCACTCCCGCGCCCGCCGCTTGTCTCAGCGTCTCCATGATTCTTGGTGTAGGCGACCCGAACACCTCGATTCCGGTCGTCGCGTCTAGCGTTTCCTGGTAGGCACTGGATGCACGCTCACGGACAGCCTCCATGTGGAACTCGAAGGAATCGGTGTCGGGATGAATCTGGACCACCGCGACCTCCGTTCCCTCCTCGTTCGCATATTCGTTGAACGCAAGGAGGCGAGGTTCGCTCTCCTCGATAAAGGCGACCAAGCCCGGAACGCGAGCCCTCTCAGCCTCAAGCCTGCCTGGCTTCAATCGATTTGTCGCGATAAAGATGAATGGGCCGGCCATCCTCCCCCCTTCACCGGATCGTTCAAGAAGGCCTTCACGACCAGGAACTGGCGACGGCCACGCGGAGCGTCGCGAGGAAACGTTTCGCATAACCATTATCCCACTGGCGAGGGGCTTGCCAAAAGCCCTGCCCGCCATGCGAGACTGCGCTTTCGAGCAGTTCTGCGTCTGAGACGAAGGAGGTGCGGCCTCGCCTTCCGGCGACCGTCCATTAGCCGACTACTACTTCGTGCTCGGCGTACCGCCTGACGCAACGGAGACAGAGTTGCACGCCGCCTGGCGGCGGCAGCTCAAGTACTGGCACCCTGACCGCGGCAACCATCCGGACGCGCTCGAGCACGCGAAGTTGATCAACCTGGCGCACGACGTCCTGACAAACAGCACGAAGCGCGCGGCATACGACCGACAACGCGCAGCCGCCGGCTGGCGCCCCTCCGCGTCGGCCCCCTCCTACGCCCGCCCGGTCCAATGGAAGACGGTCAGCCGCGAGGGCCCGCCCCGCGCGCCGAAAGGATTCGACCGGCACGGTTTCGTCGCACGCCTGGAGGAGATGATGAACCGGGGCCGGCTGATGATCGAGAAGCGCAAGGACCTGGCATCGGCGTCGAAGTGGGAGGCGCAGACTCAGGCCTTGCTGCGAGATGAGCTCGGCGACCATCCGTACACAAAGCGATTCGAGGCTGCCCTGAGCCAGCCCCGCCCCGAAAGCCTGGTGACGGCGTATGGGGTGCTGTGGGCCGCGTATGAGGATGCCCTGAAGGGCGATCTGAGGCCGGTTGTGAAGGAAAGGGGTCCGTCCTGATCCGAGCATCGACTTGATCTACGTCGCGTTTCTAAGAGGCATCAACGTGGGAGGGAAGTCCATCGTCTCGATGGCGGCGATCAAAGATGCCCTCGTCAAACGAGGCCTGTCGGACGTGCGGACCTTTATCAACTCAGACAACGTCATTTTCTCGACCAGGAGGTCGGACACCCGGAAGCTCACAGCCACGATCGAGAAGGCGCTCGAGGAGCGCACCGGCATGCCGATCAAGGTGCTTGTCGTGGATCACAAGGCCTTGAAGAAGCTGACCGACGCGATCCCACGCGACTGGGTCGACGACAAGACCATGCGCACCTACGTCCTTCTGTTGTGGAAGGAACTGGACGACCGCAAGATCCTCGAACGGCTGCCGGTCACGCCGGGTGTCGACAGCGTGCGGTATGCGCCTGGGGCAGTGATCTGGCAGGTCGGCCGCAAGGACATTGCCCAGAGCCGCATGAACCGGATCATCGGCACGCCCTACTACAAGCAGATCACCATCCGTAACGCGAACACGATGCGCAAGCTCAGCGAGCTGGCCGCCGAACCAGCTTGAGCGTCGTCGAGCGGCGATCTGAATATATGAGTGGGGGAGGCCGAAATCTGCGGCCTCGCCCCTCCCAGGTCCGCGACTCTCAGTCGCCTGAAGTCGCCGGCCGATTCAGGGCGAGACCCTCTTCGCCGACGAAGACTTTCAGCACATTCCATCGAGCAGGGCTTTCGACAGGTTGTATGTCTGCATTGGTGACCAGCAGCGACTCGCCAGTGAAGGCGAAACCCCAGGGAGAGTCAAACAGAGGGCTTGAGATACGCCGGATCTCGTTGCCGGCCGGATCCAGGACAGCGATCTGGTTGGTGCCGATCAAGCCCACGTACAGATCGCCCGACTCCGCGAACGCGATGCCCGTAGCCTGTGGCAACGGCTGACCCGGAACGACTGGAAACCGGTGCACCACCTGCAAGTCGGCCGCAGACGGGTGGTCGACCAGGGGTAGCCGGTAGATGACCGCCTCGCCAGGAAAGGCCGCAGAAACTGTGATCGAGAAGTAGAGAAACTTTCCGGTTGGGTCGATCCGTCCCCCGAGCGGTCCGCCGGCAAAGCCGAAGAATCCAGCGATGCGTGGGTCTGTGAACCAGACTGACGCCTGCCCGTCCGGAGTAACTTTCCAGAGTCGCGGCTTGTCGTCGGTCATGAACAGGTTCCCTGCCTTGTCGAAGACGAGGTCGTTCCACATCGTCACCATCCATCCGCCGGCAAATTCCGGCGGAGGCTGGGAAAACAGCTGGGGAGTGGCATTTTTCTGACCGACCGCCAGGCGAAGGATCCGCCCGTTCATGTCCGCAACGTAAAGCTGGTGATTCGGTCCGTGGTTCCCGTCAAGCGCCAGGCCGAAAAGGCCCATGTTCGAGTTCGGCATGGTGGCGATGGAGGTGGTGTTGACCAGGTTGCCGTCGTTGTCGTAGGCGAAGACGCGCTCGCCATCCGAATTGAGGTGCCCGCCATTGGCTGGATCGGCAAAGAAGTCGCCCGCGCTGGTTGAGACGTAGATGCGGTTGTTGTCCACGGCCACACCGAACAGGTGTCCGGGTGCCGGTGCGCTCGCAAAGACGGTCGTATCGCCGATCGCCGGGCTGGCGGCTAGAGCGCTCCCGATTCCGGGGCCAATCGTCGTCGCAACCAGGACCATGAGAAGTCGAATGCCCAGCCGATTCAGGTGCACGCCGGCTCTTGCCCGTCGTTTGATCCGCGCATCCATCGCCATTCCTCCAGAAATGGGGTCGATACACAACCTTCCCGTCGTGACCCCGTACCCATGCGACGATCGGGGACGGCGGGAATCGACAGGTTCGACGGCGCGCCGGCACGGTCAGATGGTGATGATCACGTTGCCTTTCTTGTGGCCCAGGTCGACGTATCGATGCGCCTCCACAATCTCCTCCAGCGCGTAGCGGCGGTCGATCACGGGTCGAAACGCGCCGCCCTCGGCGAGCTCCTTCAACACCAACAGGTCTGACTTATTGGTCCTCGGAAACGCGTCATCGACTGACATCGAAACTCCACCCGGTGCGAGTGCAGCGCCGGCGTTGAGCATCGCCTTCGCGCTCTTCCGTTTGCCAACGGCGTCGAAGATGACGTCGTAGCGAGCGGCGGCCTGCGTGAAGTCGTCCTTCGTATAGTCGATCACCGCGGTCGCACCGAGCGACTGAACCAGCTCGATGTTCGCGGTGCTGCAGACACCTGTCACCTCGGCGCCGAGATGCCTGGCCAGCTGCACCGCGGACGTGCCGATGGCACCCGAGGCTCCATAGACCAGCAGCCGCTGGCCTTTCTGAACCTTCAGCCGGCGTATGAAGTACGAGGCGATCAGACCGCCGTAGGGCAGCGACGCGGATTCCTCGTGCGTGAGGTTGGCAGGTCGAAGCGCGAGGTCGGAGCTCGCCGGCCAGCACACCTTCTCGGCGTAGGTACCAGCGCGGAAACCGTCCATTCCGAACACCTGGTCTCCTGGCTTGAAGGCGGTTACGTCGCGGCCGACCGACTCGATCTCGCCGGCCGCGATCATGCCGATGATCCCCCGACGCGGAGCCCTGATGCCGAACGCTGCCCGCATCGCCAGCCGGTAGACGCCGCGCATCTTGAGGCCCCTCACAATGCAGTCGCTGGCGGTGACCGCGGTCGCGGAAAGCCGGATACACACTTCCTTGTTCCGCGGACGCGGGTCGGGCACGGTCCTGATCTGGAGCACCTCGGGCGGCCCGTACGCAGTGCAAACGGCGGCTCTCATGCCTTCTCCCTTGTGGGACGACTCTTGATCCAGGTGGCACACTCAAGTGCAGAGACGTAGCCCATTCGCTGATACACGGGTCGCCCCGTCGCGCTCGCCTGAAGCGTTGCGGGAGCGGGGTCGGCCAACGTTGCTTGCCACGTCAGCTCCTCACCGAATCCGCGACCGCGCATGGCCGGCACCACCGAAACCAGATACACGCCCACGACGCCGTCCGCTAAAAGGGCCACCGAGGTGCCGATGGTTCGACCACCCAGGACACCAATCCAGCATCGAACCGCAGGTTCGGTCAGGATGCGCTGATCAAGGATCCGACTCGTGGGCACGTCCTTAAGCTCAGTGAGCCCGAAACCGTCGACCAATGTGTGTACAAAGTCGGCAAAGTCATCCGGCGAACGGCATTGATGGATTTCCAGGTCGGAATGGCGTGCCGGCGCCGCACTGGAGTAGCGGATCATGAACGGCAGCGACCACCATCTGCTGAATCCAAACGGTTCGAGGTCGACGGTCGCCCATGGGTCGTTGACCAGGTACTCCCCGCCGCCGGGTCGAGCGGCGTAAAACTCCTCTACGCGCTCGGCCAGCTGACCGGCTGCTGGGGGTGCCAGCCGCCGCACGATCGTGACCCGATTCAGGAGCCGAGTCGGAAGTGTTGAGTCGGCTGCCCATGCATCATCCCAACGGGCCCAGCGCCCTCCCATCGTGCGTGCCAGCGCCTCCCACATGCGGGCCATGTTGTGGACGCCCGAATCGACGATCTGCTCCTCGAATGCGGCGATCTGGGTTCTCACTCCTGGGCCGAGCGCCGTAAACATATTCCCCGCTAGCGCCCCAGGCCCGCGCGGCGTGCACGCTCCGCGCCCTCCGACCGGGTGAGAATCTGGTCCGGGTCGTCGCCGACGAGGGACGCCTTCTTCGCGTCGAAAGCTCGGTTCCACAGGCCGGCCGCCCACGCCGCCTCGAGCTCGTCGCGGGACCAGGGGCGCCCTCGGGCGTCTGCGTAGCCGTCGAGGAACTGTTCGGTCTGCTCGATCGAGGCGACCTCGCCAGGCCCGCCGGTCGCTGGCCACACGGCCGCGGCGTGGCCCGCTATCGCCGCCTCGGGTTGCGAGACGACGCTGTCCCAATCGTGTACCGCGTGCAATGTGTCGCCGGCCCAGTGAATGTTCTGCGAGTACCAGTCGCCGTGCCCGATCACGGGCTGGGATTCGAACGCCGCCAGGCGTTCGCGCACTCGTCCTGCGACTTGATCCAACCAATCCCCTGGGTTGAGAGCGTTGAGATCTCCCTCGCGATCATCTGGTGGCGGCCAGAGCGGCGGGCTCGGATGATCCCAACCAACCCAAGGCGGTGATGGCTCGAGTGAACCAATCGGACCCAGTCGAGACGCAAGGTCGATGAATCGGCGGAGGCCCGCGGAGAAGAGAGACGCGGCCCGCGGGTGATTTCCAAGCTGCCGGCCGCCGTCGACCATCGTCTCGGCTGAAATGGCATAGCCTTCTTCGCGCTCCGGACCAATGAGCAATGTTGGAGCCGGAAAGCCGAGATCCGCGAGCCCTCGCTGCACAAGGCCGCAGGCGAGAAGACGGTCCCGCCAGGGCCGGATCTTGACGACGACTTTGCGTCCATCCTCGAGCTGTAAGCCAACGACCCGCGACAGGTGGCCAACCTCGAAGAGCGTCTCGGACGGTGCGGAAGAGAGGTGTGCGCGGCACCAGGTCGCAACTTCAATTTGCGTGCCCGTCAATCTCGCTCGGTTCAGCGCGGATCGACCTTGAGCGTCGTGGAAAGCGCCTGCGGCGTCAGGCAGCTGTTGAGTATGCGGCCCGCGTAGCGCCGGTACTTGCGCCGGTAGGCGGCGTCGACCTCGTCGTTCACCGCCGGGTCGGCGTCGGCGAATCTCACATCCTTCCCCACACGGCCTGCCGTAAGCCGGCCTTCGTGTGTCTCGCGAACAGCGCGGTACCAGGCCGCGTTGCGGCCCTTCACCGCGGAGCGGACGTAGATGCCCTCTCTACTGCGAACGACCCAGATCGTCACCGGGTCGCGCAGCGACCCGTCACTGCGGCGAGGCGCAACCTCGATCTCTTCCGCGCCTCCGATGCTGTCGAGCTCCGCGCCAGTCCAGGCCGTGAAATCTCCCTCTCCCCGGTCACGGGGAGCAGTCAGAAGGCGAGGCGCGCACAAGCGCGCCGTCCTTAACGCGCTCAGCGCGCAGGGTCGGGGTGAGGGCGGCGTCATCGCCCTGACACCCGGACCAGCGACTTGACCGCCCGGCGTTCGTCCATCGCCGCATAAGCCTCCGCGATGCCGTCGAGATCGGTCTCGAAGTCGAAGACCCGGCCTGGATTCATGCGCCCCTCGAGCACATCGTCGAGCATCTCGGGGATGTAAGCGCGCGCCGGCGCCACACCGCCGCGCAGGCCGACGTTGCGGAAGACGATCGTGTCTGCGATCGACGCCTCGACGCCGTGAGGCACGCCGACGATGCCGACCATGGAGCCCGGCCGCGTGACGGCAAGCGCAGTCGCGACCGACTGACCTGTGCCCACGCACTCGAGGGCCGCGTCGACGCCAACGCCGTTGGTCAGCTCGCGAACGGCCTCGACCGCCGCGTCGCCGCGCTCGGCGATGACGTCCGTCGCGCCGAACTCGGTCGCGAGCTTCTGCCGCGCCGGATTGCGGCTGAGGGCGATGATCCGCTCGGCGCCCAGACGCCGCGACGCGAGGATTCCGCACAGCCCGACGGCCCCATCACCGACGACGGCGACGACGCTGCCTGCCTTGACGCCGGCGCTGACCGCCGCGTGATGGCCCGTGCACATCACGTCGGACAGCGTGAGCAGCGACCGCATAATCTCCGCCGAGTGACCTGAGCCCGGCACTCGGACCAGGGTGCTGCTCGCCAGGGGCACGCGGACCGCCTCACCCTGGCCGCCATCGATGCCATGGTTGCCGAACGCCGCCCCGTTGACGCACTGGGAGGTGACGCCTGCCTGGCAGTTCGCGCAGGTGCCGTCGCAGAAGATGAACGGGGCGATGACGAAGTCGCCTTGGGCGACGCCTCGCACGTCCTTGCCGACCTCCTCGACGACGCCGATGAACTCGTGCCCGATCGCGCCGACGTCGTGCGGCGACTCGCCACGCCAGTACCAGAGATCCGAGCCGCACACGCATGAAAGGACGACGCGGACGATCGCGTCGGTGGGTTCGTTGATCACCGGGTCAGGCCTTTCGCCCACCTCGATCGAGTGAGGGCCGTTGTACAGAGCTGCCTTCATGCTCCGTACTCCTGGTCTGTGACGTGGTCGCCCCACGTCGCGCTGTTGCCTTTGTCGTCGACCTCGAGCATCGCAAGGTGCGTCATGAAGCGCGTCGGCGACGCGCCGTGCCAGTGCTCCTCGCCCGGCTCGAAGAAGACACGGTCACCGGGAAGGATCGTCTCGACCGGTCCGCCGCGCCGCTGCGCGCGGCCGGCGCCCTCGGTGACGAAGATGGTCTGCCCGTTTGGATGCGTGTGCCAGGCGGTGCGGGCGCTCGGCGTGAAGTGGACGCTGCTGGCGCTGATGCGCGCTACCCCGGAAGGGGCCGCGACCTGGTCGATGAACACAGCTCCGGTGAACCATTCGCTCGGACCTGGTGTGGTCTTGACGCTGTTTTTCGTGATTTGCATGCTCTCTTTCTACGCTGGTCATGCAGGCTCATCTGACGACCGCCTGACCGGTCCGGGCCTCCAGCTCCGACACCAACCTCTGCGCCACCGGCACGGGAACGTTGTGCTGGGCCGCGCGCCGGAGCAAAGCCCCACCGAGCGCGTCGAGCTCCAGCGGCCGGCCCGCCGCCTGGTCGCGCTGCATCGACGACTCCAATGACTCGTGGGCGAAATCCAGCCGCCTCAAGACAGCACCCGGGTCGATCGTCACGTCGTCGGCCTTCGCGACCGCGGCCACCTCGCCGATCAGGGCGACGGCATCTTCGCGCCGCTTCGTGCGGACAACTCCGACGTTGCCCCGCTCGTGCGTCGTAAGGAGCGCGATCGGCGCGAGCACCGCGAACTTGTCCCATAACATCGCGTGCTCGTCATCGCGAATCCGGACGTCCAGCCCGGTTGCCGCGAGCTGATCCGCGAGACGCCGTCCTGCCCCGCCGATATCAATCGCCGCGAAAGAGCTCGTGTGGCGGACGAGGCCCGTCTGCACGCGCGTCGCTTCGATCGCGATGGTCGCGGCGACCACGTTTGCCGGCGGGTAGATCGTGCGGAGGAAATCGACGTGCTCGAGGCCGTTGAGGAAGGGCACCACGATGGCGTCTCCGAGAACGTCTGCGGGCACGCGGTCGAGCGCCTGCGCAAGGTGAGTCGCCTTGACGGTGACGAGCACGGCATCGACCGGTTCGGCCAATCGATCCGCTGTTCGGACCGACACGTCGAAGCTGCCGAACCTGCCGCTTTCGAGCCGGAGCCCGTCACGCGCGAGCGCTGTGGCGGTCGATTCGTTGGCGAGAACGAGGACCGGAGTGCCGTGGTGGGCGAGCATCGCCGCCAGGAACCCGCCCACTCCTCCCGGTCCGAGCACCGCGACCGTCATCGCGTCAGGCTGCGACCACCGCCGCGGATGCCGCGTCGGCGAGGACCTGCGACTGCTTGAACCCTTTGGCGATCATCCACACGGCAAGGCTCATCTCCTCATGAGAACACGGGCAGGGCCGTGACCGCGCCCCAGCAACCCCTGGGCCGCTCGTCGATTCTCAGGTCACGAGGGATACTGCAGAGCCAGGCCCGGCCGCAGCATCGGGGGGTTGAGCAGGCGCAGGTTGCCTACCCGGTAGAGCTGCGCCGGGCGCCCGCGTTCGACGCGCAACTTTCCCGTGTCGATGACGAATCCCTTCGTCCCCGTCACCTTGCGGTGGAAGTTTCGCGGATCGAGCTCGGTCCCCCACACGATCTCGTAGACCCTTCTGAGCTCTGCAATCGTGAACTCGCGCTGGCAGAACGCCGTCGCCAGCGGCGTGTACTCGATCTTGGATCGAGCGCGGTCAAGGCCGTCCTTGAGGATCCGCGTGTGGTCGAAGGCTAGATCTGACCGTGACCGCAGGGACTCGTCCACGTCCACCCACGCGGCTCCAGCTGCGTCACTGCCCGCGAGGGGCGCCGGCAGCCGCGGCGCAAGCGCGAGGTAGGCAACAGTAACGACTCGCTGCCGGGGATCCCGACGCGGCTCCCCGTACGTGGCCAGCTGTTCGAGGTGCACCCGCCTGAGCTCCAGCCCTGTCTCCTCCCGAAGCTCGCGGCGCGCGGCGACTTCGAGGTCTTCATCCAGCGCGACAAAGCCGCCCGGCAGCGCCCATCGTCCCTTGAACGGTGCGGCACCGCGGCGGACGAGCAGGGTTTGCAACCGATCCTCGGCGATCGTGAACAGGACGAGGTCGACCGTGACGGCGAAGCCTTCGCGCACCCTGACATTCTAGGACTTTAATCGTCATCTTGACGAGAATGCCAGTGCTATGTTATCGTCTAAGTGACGATAACGCATCGAAGGAGGGCCGCCGATGGCAGACATCACGAGGTTTCCGTTCGTCCGACATCTCAGGGGCACACCGACCGGCTGGATCCAACACCTGCGCCGCGGCCGCTCGGCTCACGCCGGCACGGGCCTTTCCTTCTGGTTCATGCCCCTCTCCGCCGTCCTGTCGGAGGTCCCGGTCGACGACCGCCAGGTGCCGTTGGTGTTCCACGCCCGCACCTCTGACTTCCAGGACGTGGTCGTGCAGGCGTCGGTCACGTTCCGCGTCCACGATCCGGCGTTGGCGGCCGCGCGGTTCGACTTCTCGATCAGCTCCCTCGACGGCAGGTGGCGGAGCGCGCCCCTCGAGGCCATGAACGCGATGCTGACGGAGGCGGCGCAGGAGCAGGCGCTGTCACTCATCGCCGGCATGACCCTCACCGAGGCGGTGACGAACGGCCTGGCCGCTGTCGCCGACCGGATCGCGTCCGGTCTCACCGCGGACGAGAGGCTTGTACAGACCGGCATCAACGTCGCCGACGTTCACGTGGCAGCAATCCGGCCGGAGCCGGATGTTGAGCGCGCGCTGCAGACGCCTACCCGCGAGGGCATTCAGCAGGAGGCCGACCGGGCCACCTTCGAACGCCGGGCGTTGGCGGTGGAAAGGGAACGGGCGATCGGCGAAAACGAGATGCAGACGCAGATCGAGCTGGCGCGCCGGCAAGAGCAACTCGTGGCGCAGCAGGGCGCGAATGACCGGCGTCAGGCCGAAGAGGCGGCTGCCGCGGGCAAGATCCAGACTGAGGCGGAAGCCGGCCGCGAGCAGCGGCTCGGGGAGGCGCGCGCCCACAGCATCAGGGTGCGCGGTGAGGCGGAGGGGGCGGCGGAGTCGGCCCGGGTCGCGGCCTACCGCGACATTTCGGAAGGCGTCCTGCTCGGCCTCGCCCTGCGCGAGCTGGCGGGAAGCCTGCCCAAGATCGGCAACCTCATGCTGACGCCAGACCTGATCACGCCCGTGCTAGCCCGATTGGGCGTCGCGCCAGAGGCGCCAGCAAAGAAGGGGTCATGAGCCTGACGCCACGTGCGGTGATCGTGCAGCGGCCCACCGAGCTGGACGAGCTGATCGCACGCCACGGGACCCGAGGCCAGGCGGCGTTCTTCCTCTCTACCCGGGGCCGCCAGATCGAGGAGGTCGAGCGACGTCACGCCCTGCAGCAGGCCGCGATGGCCGCGGTGACGTCGTCGCTGCCGCTCGACTGGCGGCGGGGCATCGTCGAGCGCGGCGACCTGCCGCGGTTTCTCTTTACACCGGAGGATGTGATCATCGTCGTGGGCCAGGATGGGCTGGTCGCCAACGTCGCCAAGTATCTCCTCGGCCAGCCGGTGGTCGGGGTGAATCCGGATCCGGAGCGCAATCCCGGCGTGCTGGTGCCGTTCAGCCCGGACGCGGCGGCGCGGCTGCTGAGGCGGGTGTCGGACGTGAGCGGGCTGCGGGTGCAGCTACGGACGATGGTCCAGGCCGAGCTCGACGACGGTCAATCGCTGCTGGCCCTGAACGAAGTTTTCGTCGGCCCGTCGTCGCATCAGACGGCGCGGTACACGCTGACCGTGGCCGACGGTCGTTGCGAGCGCCAGGCTTCATCCGGCCTCATCGTCAGCACCGGCACGGGCGCCACCGGTTGGTGTCGCTCGATCTGGCAGGAGCGCCACAGCGATGCGCGCCTGCCGGACGCGGGTGAAGACCGGCTGGCGTGGTTCGTTCGCGAGGCGTGGCCATCGCCGGCGACCGGCACCGCGCTCACCGAGGGCGTGCTCGACGCGCGGACTTCCCTGTACCTTGCGGTTGAGTCGGACCGGGTCGTGATCTTCGGAGACGGGATTGAGTCGGATTTCGTGGTCGCGTCGTGGGGCCAGCGGATCCAGGTCCACGAAGCACCGGTGAAGCTTCGGCTCGTGCATTGACGGACCGGTACGTCCTCATCCCAGGGCGGCACCACGTCGTTACCCGCTTCCAGGCGCGGTACCTGCATGAGCTGATCCGCGATTCCCATGCGACCCTCGTCTGGGCGGTGACCAGCGCCAACCACCAGAACACGAGGCGCAACCCGGTCCCCGCGAACCGCCGCGAGGCAGCGATCGAGCTGTTCAGCTGGCAGGAGGGCTTTCGGTCGCTGGTCATCCCGGTGTTCGACACCACGCCGACCGACCGCTTCGCCGAGGTGACGCTCAAGGCGATCGAGGCCGCGGCCGGCGGCCTCCAGCTGGAACCGGCGAATTGCGTGGTCGCGGTTTCGACGCCATCGGTGATCGAGATGTACCAGGCGCTCGGTTTCGAGACCGCGCCGCTGGAGCTGGACCACCCGGACGCGCCGCTTCGCGCGTGGCAGGTGCTCGAGATGTGCGCAGCCGGCGACCCAGCGTGGCGCGAGCACGCCCATCCTGCCACCATCGACGTCTTCGAGCGCTACGCGCTCGCGGCGCAGGTGGCGATGGTGATGGCCGACCCCGTGGTCAGCGAAGAGGGCTCGCTGACCGAAACGCGGAACTACCGCCAGTACGCGGCGTCGTTCGAGGCTTCGGCCGAGAGGAAATGGCGTCAGGCGCGTCCCTATGTCGTCCCAGGACGCATCGTCGACATCGGCTGCGCCACCGGAGCGATGCTCGAGCTGGTGTCGCGGGAGCCGGGGCTGCAGGAGTCGGATCTCTTCGGCATCGAAGTCGCACAGCACCTCTACGAAGAGTGCGTGCACAAGAAGTCGCAGGGGCTGTTCTCGAACCCCAACACGTTCTTCTTCCAGCGCAACATCCTCGGCGGCAAGGTCTTTCCGGACGCCTCCATCAACACGAGCCTCTCGTTTGCGCTGACGCACGAGATCGTCAGCTACGCGGGCGGCCTGCCGGCGCTCGAGAGATTTGTCGCGGCCGTCTACGCCCAGACCGCGCCAGGCGGAGTGTGGATCAACTCCGACGTGGGCGGCCCTGACGATGCTGGACGCGAGGTCGTGCTGCGCTTCAAAGAACCCGGACTCGACAACACGTTTCCAGACCTCGAAGACCTGGAAAGTCTCGCGCCGGCGGCGCGATTCGTCCGGTTTGCCCGCGACTTTCCGCGGTTGTCGGGCGCATCGTTCGACTTCGAGCCGATCGACGCCGCCTCGGTGCGGATCCGACTCGGCGACGCGATGGAGTTCATGACGCGCTTCCGCTACACGGACAACTGGCTGTCGGAGTGCCACGAACGCTTCTGCACCCTCGCGTGGGGAGACTGGGTGCGGATCGTGACCACGGCCGGGTTCGAGATTGACCCGCGATCGGGACCGTGGCGCAACGAATGGATGGTGCAGCATGTCTTCGCTCCGACGGCGGAGCTCACAGACCTTGACGGCCGACCACTGCCCTGGCCATCGACGCACGTCTTCCTGGTGGCGAGGCGCGGTTGACCTGAGGCGATTATCTGACTAGAGTCAGACAATGGACGTCGAGGCCGTCCGCCAGGTTCGCGCCTTCAACCGGACGGTCGCGGAGCGCATCGGAGCGCTCACCGACTCGTTTCTCGGCCGCGCGAGGCCGATGGGCGAATCGCGCACGCTCTGGGAGATCGGGCCTGACGGTGTGGAGCTGCGCCGGCTGCGTGCGCGGCTCGGCCTCGACTCCGGTTATGCGAGCCGCGTGCTGCGATCGCTCGAGCGGCACGGCCTGATCACGGTCAAGGCCAGCCCCAGCGATGGTCGCGTCCGCTTGGTCCAGCTGACGACGGCCGGCATCGCCGAACGCGCCGAGCTCGACCGCCGCGCCAACGACGTGGCGTGGAGCTTTCTCGAGCCCCTCGACGAGCGCCAGCGCGCCTCGCTCGTGGACGCCGTGACGAGGGCCGAAGCGCTGCTGCGCGCGTCGATGGTGACGATCGCGGTCGAGGACCCGACGACCCGCGACGCTCAGTGGTGCATCGGACAGTACTTCGCCGAGCTCGACCGCCGCTTCGAGTCGGGCTTCGACCCTTCGCGGAGCATCCCGGCCGACGCCCATGAGCTCGTCATGCCGATAGGCGCTCTGCTCATCGCCCGCCTGCGCGGCGAACCCATCGGCTGCGGCGCGCTCAAGTTTCACGGCCGGGCCCCGGCGGAGCTGAAGCGCATGTGGGTCTCACCCGAGATGCGCGGGTCCGGCCTTGGACGGCGGCTCCTGCGCGAGCTGGAGCGCCACGCCCGGTCCGCGGGAGCGCGCGCCGTCCGGCTCGAGACGAATCACACGCTCAAAGAAGCGATCTTGCTGTACCGCAGCAGTGGCTATCGCGAGGTGTCGGCGTTCAACGACGACCCGTATGCCGACCACTGGTTCGAAAAGCGGCTCTCAGCGACTTCCTGACGAGTTGATCCTCTAATAGGGCGGCGGCAGTACGCCGAGCAGCGACGCGAACGCGACCGCGGCGATCGCGACCCCGAGCTCGAGCCTGCGCCGGCGCACGAGCGCCGCGATCACCGCCGCACCGACGACGAGGATCTTGAGCAGCAGGACGCGGCCGTAGTCGCTCGTCAGCAGCCCAGCGCCAAAGCTCGTGTGCACGAGCGCGAGGACGACGCCGGTGATGGCCGCGACGCCGAAGGTCGCCAGCGCGTACCGGCCGAAGCGGGGGTCCGGCGAGACGACGAAAGCGGCGATGCCGCCGACCCACATGCCCATCGCGCCAACGTGCACCGCGACCAGGAGCTGACCCGCTAAGGGGATAGCCGGAATTCCGTGCGCGCCCAGACCATCGAGACCCGCGGTCGCCGCTCCGACGGCGAGGACCGGCCACGGGCGTTCGGTCGCGATCAAGGTCCACGCCAGCAGCGCCGCGCCCAGGCGCAGGCCGAGGATGCGGCCAAAGCTCGAGCCGAGGACTGCGAGCGTGGTGTCGGCGTCGAACGAAAGATTCGCGAGCTGGCCAACAAGCGCGGCCGGCTCAGCAACGATCAGCAGCACCACGCCGGCGCCGACCAGGCGGCCGAACGGGCCTCTCCGCCCGGTCAGCGTGCGGTACGCGACGACGCCGAACACGAGCGCGAAGCCCGCGAAATGGATGAGCCGCGCCAGGGCCTGCAGCGCAGTGCCGAGCGGCGTGGCGGTGCCCGCCTGGGGCCCTTCGAGCAGCGAGGCGAACGGGTTCGCGCCGCTGTGGCCGATCACGAAATCGAAGGCGCCACGAGACGGATGCGTGTCCGCGGCGTAGACCTGCCAGAGGACGACGTAGGTGCCGGCACCCTCGGCGTCTATCGGCGCGGAAAGCACCGCACCTCGAGCCGCGGTGTTGTTCGCGACCTGCCGTCCCGACGGCGCGTAGACCCTGATACCCGCGCCCACCGGCGTCACGGGCTCGCTGAAGACCAGCGTCACCGCCAACGGCGCGGTGGACAGGACCGCGCCCGGTGCGGGGTCGGACTGCAGCAGCCGCGCGTGTGCCGAGGCGGACTGCGGCAGGAGCGCCGCGGCGATCGCGAGCGCGGCGACAGCGAGCCGCCGCGATCCTCTCAGGAGTAGGCCACCCCGGGCTCGAATACCTCGACGCGGCCGGGCTTCTCCCGCGCGATGCGCAGGACCATGCCGGCGGCCAGCAGGCAGAGAAGGCCGGAGAACATGAAGGCGAGCTGGTAGTCGCCAAAGAAGGTCCGCACCGCGCCCGCCGCGAAGGCGATCGACGCCGCGCCGATCTGGTGCGCCGCGAAGATCCACCCGTACACGATGGCGAAGTTCTGCCGGCCGAAAACCTTGCGCGCGAGCTGCACAGTCGGCGGGACTGTGGCCACCCAGTCGAGGCCATAGAACACGATGAAGAGGATCAGCGCGAACTGCGGGCTGCCAAACACATAAGGAAGGAAGAGCAGCGACAGGCCTCGCAGCCCGTAGTAGAAGAAGAGCAGCCACCGGCTGTCGAACCGGTCGGTGAGATAGCCCGACGCCAGGGTGCCGATGACGTCGAAAACGCCGATCACCGCGAGCAGGCTCGCCGCTGTTACCTCGGCCATCCCGTGGTCCATCGAAGCTGGGATGAGGTGCGTGCCGATCAGACCGTTGGTGGAGGCGCCACAGATGAAGAAGCTGCCGCCGAGCAGCCAGAAGTCGCGCGAACGGACGCCCACGCGCAGGCCGCGAAACGCGTTGGCGATCGGACTGCCCTTCGTGAGAGGCGCAACGTCCGCCTCAGTCGCGCCATAAGCGCGCAGGCCGACGTCGGCCGGGCGGTTGCGCAGGAGCAACGCGACGACGGGGACCACGGCTAGTGCGGCCGAGGCGACGGCGATCGACGACCACCGCCAGCCGAAGGACTGGGCGAGCCAACCCAGCCCCGGCAGGAAGATCAGCTGGCCCGTTGCGCCCGCCGCCGTCAGCGCGCCGAGCACGAGTCCGCGGCGGTTGACGAACCAGCGGTTGGCGACGGTCGCCGCGAGGACCGAAGCCATGCACCCGGTGCCGAGACCGACGACCACGCCCCAGAGCAGGTAGAGCTCCCAGGGCGCGGTCATAACCGTGGTCAGGAAGGCGCCGGTCGCCACCGTGATCAGCGCTCCGACCGTCACCACGCGCAGGCCGAAGCGATCCATGAGAGCGGCGGCGAAGGGCCCGGTCAGGCCGAAGAGGATGAGGTTGATCGAGACCGCCCCGGAGATGACTGCGCGGTTCCAGCCGAACTCGTGCTGCAGCGGGACGATGAGCACGCCCGGCGTGGCGCGAAACCCGGCGGCCCCCATCAACGCGATGAAGGTGACCGCGGCGACGATCCAGGCGTAGTGAATGCGCTGCATCGGACTAACTGTTTCAGAACCGCCGGCCGGCGGTCAGGATTTCATCGCGTGTACCAGGAGATCGAAGCCTATGCGTCGGGCTTGCTCGACGTGGGCGACGGCAACCGCGTGTACTGGGAGGCGTGCGGCAATCCGGCGGGCAAGCCCGCCCTGATGGTGCACGGCGGCCCCGGGTCTGGATGTTCGCCCGCGTTCCGGCGTTTCTTCGACCCGGCGAGATACCGCGCCGTGCTGTTCGACCAGCGCAACTGCGGTCGCAGCTTGCCGCACGCGAGTGACCCGAGCACCGACCTGACGGCGAACAACACGCAGGAGCTGGTCCAGGACATGGAACGGCTGCGCGAGCATCTCGAGGTGGATCGCTGGCTCCTGCTCGGCGGCTCGTGGGGCAGCACCTTGAGCCTCGCCTACGCGGAGCGCCATCCGGAGCGTCTGAGCGAGATGGTCCTGTTCGGCGTGACCACGGGCCGGCACAGCGAGGTCGAGTGGGCCTTTCGGGGCGGCCTCTCGCGGTTCTTCCCTGAGCAGTGGAGCCGCCTGGCGGCTTTCGCCGGCAAGGCCGACGTGGTGGGAGCGATCGCGCGGATGCTGAGCGACCCCGACGAGCGCGTGCGCCGCAACGCGGCCGAGGAATGGTGCTTGTGGGAGTCGGCTCCGGCCGCCGAGCTCGCGCCCCGCTTCCGCGATCCGGACTACGCCATGGCGTTCGCCCGCATCGTCACCCACTACATGAGCCACAACCTCTTTCTCGAGGATGGCGTGCTTCTGCGCGAGGCCGGCGTCCTGTCGAACATCGACGGAGTGCTGATCAACGCTCGGGAGGACCGACAGGCTCCGCTCGACAACGCCCTGGCGCTTGCTCGCGTATGGCCGCGCGCCCGGCTGGCGATCGTGGAGGAAGCCGGGCACGGAACGGGACCGAAGGTGAGCCGCGAGATTGTTCAGGCGATGGACGGGTTCGCCTGGCAGTACTCGTAAAGGGCGTCGCAGACGACCAATCCTGACTCGATGCGCTGCTGATCCCCGGTGGCGCCGTCGCGGATGCCGTCGAAGATGGCAAGGACGCCGGGTGACTCTACCGGGGCGCCCTCCTCGTGAGGGAGGTCCGCCCCGCGGATGATCGCGGCCATGCGCTTCAGCGCCGGGTCGCGCAGCTCGTACTTCTCGAGCAAGCTCTCGAACGTGCAGCGCCCGTCGCGGTGGCCAAGCTCCGCGCCGCGTATGTCGAACGGAATGCCGGCTAGCTTGCTCACGTCGCGCGTCCTCGGGACGAACTCGAACGTCGCCTCGCGGTCCACGAACCGGCGAATCGCCCAGGCGGTCGCAATCCGGTCGACGTGGACGCGCTCCCGCGTGACGAAATGCACTCCAGGTTGATGCTAAACAGGCGCCGCGTTTGTTGCAACATACGTTGCATGTAATGTATGTTGCAAGCCAATGCTCAGGAGATTGATCTCCACATTCGATCCGGGGCTGCCTCGTTCGGTGTGGATCCTGCAGCTTGGGGTGCTGATCAATTTCTTCGGCAACGGCCTGGTCGCTCCATTCCTCGTCATCTATCTGCATTTCGGGCGCGGTCTGCCGGTCGGAGTCGCCGCCGCGGCGATCTCCTTCGGCGGATTCACGGCCGTTACCTCCGGCCTGCTGGCCGGCGCTCTCGCCGACCGGCTGGGCCCACGCAACATCCTGGTCGCCGCCATGACGTGCAACGCGGCCGCGTACCTCCTGTACACCCAGGTCACGGCGCCGTGGCAGGCGTTCGCGGTGGGGCTGCTCGTTGGTGTCGGAACGGGGTCGTACGGGCCTACCTCGCAGAGCCTCATCGCCGCCCTCGTCCCGGCCGAGAACCGGCAGGCGGCCTTCGCGCAGATCCGCGTCACTTCCGTGGTAGGGCTCGGCGCGGGTGGCTCGATCGGAGGGCTGATCGCGTCCGCCGGACTCGCGGGCTACCTAACGCTGTTGCGGCTCGACACGTTGACCTTCCTCAGCTTTGCGTGCGTCGTCCTGCTGCTGCCCAACCTCAAGCCGGCCGCGAGCTCAACCCAGCGCGGGAACTACGCCGCGGTGCTCCGCGACCGGGCGTTCGTGCGCCTCATGGCTGTCAACCTCGCGATGGTCTCCTTCGGCATCGCGCCAATGCTGGTCCTGCTGCCCGCGTTCGCCAAATCGCAGGCCCACGTCGGCGAGGCCGCCATCGGGGCGATCTATGCAGCCAATACTCTGACCATCGTGGCCGCGCAGCTACCGCTGACCCGCCTCACGTCGATGCGCAACCGTATGGCTGTCCTTCGGGCCGCGGCGATCATATGGATCGGCTGCTGGGCGGTCTGCTTTGGCGCCAGCGCGTGGCTGCACGGCACGCCTGCGGCGCTCGTGCTCGGCGCCGGCGCAGTTACCTACGCGGCCGGCGAGTGCCTGTACAGCGCGATCATGCTGCCGAGCGCGGCGTCCCTTGCGCCGGATCACCTTCGCGGGCGGTACCTGGGCGCCGTCGGCGTTGCGTGGCAGGCGGGCTTTCTGATCGGTCCGTCACTCGGCGGAATCGTGCTCGGGGTTGCGCCCCTCGCCCTGCCGGTGCTGTGCGCGATCGGTTGCCTGGCCGCGGCCGCGGGCACGGTCGCCGTCAACCGCGTCCTTTCCCCTGAGCAGCGCGTGGTCGCGGTCCGGGTGCGGGCGGCATGAACGCGGCGAAGTGGCTCGTACTGACATGGCGTCTGCCGTCGATCTCGAGCACGGCGCGAGTCGCCACCTGGCGCGGCCTCCAGCGCCTCGGCGCGGTAATGCTCACGCCCGGCGCGGTCATCCTTCCGTACTCCGAGCACCTGCTCGAGCAGCTGGAGTGGATCGCGGAAGACATCATCCAGAGGGGCGGCAACGCCTACGTCCTGCCGGTGACGGAGCTGCCGGAGGCGGATGAAGAGCAGATCCGACGGCGGATGCGCGGTGAGCGGCAGGAAGAGTACAGGCGTATCCGCGACGCCGCCGAGAAGTCGGTGCGCGGCGAACGCGAGCTGGCCGCCCTGCGGCGAGGCCTGGCTCGGATCGTCGAACGCGATCACTTTGCCTCGGGCGGCCGGAACGCCGCCGAACGCGCCATCAAACGCGCCGCCAAGGAGTAGATGCATGAAGTTCGTGACTCGCAAGAACGCCGCGGTGGACCGGATCGCATGCCCGTGGCTCATCAGGCGGTTTGTCGACAAGGACGCCGAGTTCCTGTACGTGGACCCCGCCGCCGTGCAGAGTGTCGCCCGCGAGCAAGAGGCGATCCCGTACGACGTCGAGGGCGCCGAGCTTGGCCACGCCGACGGGCGCTGCTCGTTCGAGTCCATCGTCTTGAAGTACAACCTCGACGACCCCGGGCTGGCCCGGATGGCCAGGATCGTCCACGGCGCCGACGTCGAGGCCGACCTGGGTTCCACGCCCGAGGCGGCCGGCCTGAAGGCGATCGCGATGGGCTTTCGCCGCCTGTACGGCGACCGCGACCACGAGAAGCTGGAAGCCCAGATGCGGATGTACGACGCCCTGTATGAATGGTGCCGAACCTCTTGACAATCTAGCTATATCGCCTCACGATATAACGAGAGGCGATACATGTCGATCCGGGACGACGCCGCCCTTCTGATCCTCACCAGCCTGGCGGGCGGGCCGAAGCACGGCTACGCGATGATCGAGGACATCGCCTCGATCACCGGCGTCCGGCTCGGGCCGGGGACGCTGTACGGGGCTATCTCCCGCCTCGAGTCCGAGGGCTTGATCCAGGCTCTTGAAAGCACCGACCGGCGGCGTCCCTACCAGATCACGCCGCGGGGTCGCCGGCACCTGGAATCCGAGATCGGCGGCATGAAAGGCCTGGTCGCGACCGGGCTGCGGCGCCTCAAGCGAGCGTAGTCCGAAATGCGCCGGATCACCGCCGCCATCTCGCTCGTGCTCTTGCTTCTCGTGGCGACGGCCGTCGCCGAGGCCAGCCTGCTCGGGCTGCTGGTCGTGTTCACCTCGATCCTCCGGCTTTACCTCGTGGTCGAGATCGCGGGCCACTACTTGCAGATGTCTTCGCTGAACGTTCCGTCGTTCTTGCAGGTGGGGATCGCGAACGCCGGGACGGTCGGCTCTTTCCTGCTCACCATCGCAAGCGGTCTTGGAGCGGCGGCGTATCGCTATCGCCGCTGGAGGCCCGTCCTGTGAAGGGCCTCCTTCGCCTATACCCCCGCTCGTGGCGAAAGCGCTACGGCGCGGAGCTCGAGGACCTGGTCGACCAGACGCCCGGAGGCCTCGGAGTCGCGCTCGACCTGGTGATCGGCGCGGCGGTGGCCTATCGGGACGTCATCGCGAGCAACCGCGTCCTCGCCACCGCCGGGGCGTGCCTGCACGGGATGAGCGTCGCCGTCCTGGTCCAGGCGATCGGGTTTGTGACGCTCATCCTGATCGCGCAGCGAAGCGCAGATCCGACTGACGTGAGATTCGGGCCGTTCAACTTCGCCACCGTCATCCAAACCAGCTACTTTCGGCTTGGGGAGCTGCTGAGTCCGGTGACCTGGATGCCCTTGACCTACAACATCTCGATACCCGACGTCGTTTTGCTGCTGGTGCTCGCCTTTGCGCTCGCCGTCGTGCTCGCGGCGCCGCGCCTCCTCAGACGGCTGGGATGAAGCTGCTCGCCATCGGCCTGCTCGCGGCGGTCCTTTCCGTGCTCCTGACGGTCGCGCTGCTGACAGGCTACCGCCAGGACCAGCAGGTGATTCGCTGGTTCCCGGGCACGGGGATCGCGGGCAAAGTCGATGTCTTGGGCGCAGAGCCAACATATCTCTCGATCGCCAACCGCGCCACCGGCAACGAGTACACGGTGCGCGTTCTCGACGACGGCACGTTCGTCGCGCTTCTGCCGCCTGGCACCTATGAGCTGCAACTGCCAAACGACGATCGAACGGTCAACCTGGCGGTGCCCAACGGAGAGTGCCTCGACCTCGTGCTCGACTTCCGGTTCCCGATCCTGGCGCTGAAGATTCCACGCGAAGGCTGGCCGCTCCCCGAGCTCGCTTAGATTTCACCTCCCCGCTCGCGGGGAGGTCGGCGGCGAAGCCGCCGGGTGGGGGCGTGCCCTTCTGGTTCACCTCCCCGCTCGCGGGGAGGTCGGCGGCGAAGCCGCGGGGTGGGGGCGTGTCCTTAAATCTATTCAGCCCATGGGCGAGCTGCGCCTGACGACCGAGCGGCTGATCCTCCGTGGTTGGCGTGATAGTGATCGCGAACCGTTCGCCCGCATGAACGCCGACCCCGAGGTGATGCGCCACTTCGTCCACCCCTTGAGCCGCGAGGAGTCGGACCGCTTCGCCGATCGGATCGAGTCGCACTTCGAACGCCATGGGTTCGGCCTGTGGGCGGTCGAAATCCCCGGGCAGACGCCATTCATCGGCTACGTCGGCCTGTCGACTCCGGGCTTTGAAGCGCACTTCATGCCGGCCGTGGAGATCGGTTGGCGTCTAGACCGACAGTTCTGGGGTCACGGCTACGCGACGGAGGGCGCGCGGGCGGCGCTAGGCGATGGGTTCGGACGCGTCGGCATGAAGGAGATTGTGTCCTTCACGTCGCCGCTGAATGTTCCTTCGATCGCGGTCATGGAGCGGCTGGGCATGACGCACGACCCGGCCGATGACTTCGACCACCCCAACGTGCCGGAGGGTCACCCGCTTCGCCGCCACGTCCTGTACCGGATCGCGGCGAGCTAGGCGCCGCGCAGCTCGAACACCGGCCGATTTGCCGACGCCGCCACCGGGTCTTTCACGACATCTCGCGCCCCGAGGACCGCCAGCAGGGCCGGTCCGACCCGGATTCTGCGCGCGTACGGCACGACGACGTCCCGGAAGAACGCTGCCCGCTCGTCGGCAGTGAGCTCGCGCGCCACGACGTCCTCGCGGCGGCCGCCGACGGTCAAGGTAGCCTGGCCCGCCGCGCGCAGGTTGCGCACCCAGTTCACCTCGCCGAACGTGCCGATCACCCACCGCTTGCCGCCGACCTCGAGGAGCGCGACCGGAGTGGTACGTGGCTGGCCGCTCTTGCGGCCGCTGATCGTGATCAGTGTGTTCGGGCCGAGAAGCGGGCCGATCTTGAGGATGCGGCGGACGATCGGGCTGAAAACGCCGATGAAACCAGGTGCTTTGGCCGGAGTTGCGATGCTCATACCCTACCAAACCAATCAATCGGTTGCTTGATTCCCTAGACCCCGAGCCATCTCTCCAGCTGGCGGAGCGCCCGATCGCCCCGGCGGGGATCGGCCATCACAGGCAGGGTCATCGAGGTCAGCGCGGCGACGATCAGCGCGGCGACGGCGTCGCTGTCGAGCTCCGATCGGAGATGTCCCTCCCGCACGGCCCGGCGCAGCATCCCCCGGACGGTCACGTGCCAGAGGTCGTACATCTCGTTCATGATCGAGCCGATCGACGGGTCGCGCACCGACCGTAGCGCGAGCTCCGCCATCACCGCCCCGAGCTCTGGCTCCTCGATGAGAAGGGTGCGCGCCGCGCGCAGGTAGTTACGCAGCTGGCCCTTTGCCGAGCCGTGTGGGAGCGAGGTCCGGAATCTGTTCATGGCGTGGTCGAGGACACCCCGGATGAGCGTCTCCTTGGTCGGAAAGTAGTAGTGCAGCGTCGCGATGTTCACGCCGACCTCCCCGGCAACATCGCGCGTCCTCAGGCCTTCGAATCCTCGCTCTGCGATCCTGCGATACGCCGCGAGCACGAGCTCCTCGCGTCGCTTCTCGCTTACCTTTTGCTTCGCGACCGGCACCCGCTAATTAAAACGACTCCCCCTCTCCCCCCTGGGGGAGAGGGTCGGGGTGAGGGGCGCGCTAAAACGACTCCCCCTCTCCCCCCTGGGGGAGAGGGTCGGGGTGAGGGGCG